>ERZ506440.36-NODE-36-length-67434-cov-14.8664_pt1 | contig 67434 bp, 70 predicted proteins | sample MGYA00513528_ERZ506440 | MGnify/ENA metagenome assembly ERZ506440
TATTATGGTGATCCCCTGGGCGAAATGCGCCTGGTAAGCAGAGTTTTTGAAATGTGAGGCCTTTGAATAAGACAAAAGGCTGCCTCATCGCTAACTTTGCAACAGTGCCTTTTTGCTGTCCATCAGGGCAATGGCCCGGGCTTTTTTCTGCTCAAAGGTCACAGGAGCACCTCCGTTCCATGATGTAAACGTGACACAGCTTATTGTTATTGATTATTATTATCATGATGTGGTTATGTTATCACGCACCGGTACACGATAACAATAAAGGAGAAACCAGATGAAACCGGATATATCTGTAAATTATTTTCTGAAAAGCCATCCTTCGGATGAATTATTTTATTATAAAGTTTCATATATCTGATATATAACAATATAAACCATTGGTATTCATTATTAAAGACGATAGATTGTATTTTATATTAAAAAAACATTGAAAAATAAGGTAACATCGTGTAAGTACATGTAAGTTTTACTATGTGAGGATATATAGTGAATATGAATAAACCACTTCATCAACATATTAACAACTTACCACAATTACCTTCTGATTTTTCCTTTGGAAAGGATATTGATTCTATACATAAATTTATATTCAAAGAGACAGATGATAATATAATTGAAAAAGAGCTAAGAAAATGGGCATCAGTAAATCAACCGTGTGTTTTTGGTAAACTTGCATGTAAGAAAATCAAAGGCCTTGATTTTCACTTATCAATAATAAAAGATCCATCATTGTATACTAATGATAGTAAACTCTTCGAGTTTTTACGTAGAGAACGGATTATCTTCAAAGAACGAGCTCTTAAAGGGGAAGTAAGTGCTCATCTTATCTACTTTATACATCAGAAAATTGCTTTTGCAAAACCCTCTAAAGAACTTGTTGATATACAGAAACATATATGTTCCTTACATATGCCTGAGTATTATCCTGTAAGAGAAGATATAATCTACACAGAAAGCATACCATTGCAGGAAAATGAAAACGTGATGGTATATAAAGCTGGAGTTAATATTTTTTACTCTTCTGCTCACAGAACCCGAAATCATGACCGACGAATCCCCGGTGGAATGCTTATATCTGTAAATGCACCTGGACATTTTATGAGACTGGCAATTGCAAAAGGATTCTATAAAGATCAGGAGCAAGCTTTATCTGATATCCGTAATATGACTATTCAATCCATAGGTAAAGGAGGATATTCTCATCCAGAAAAAATATCAACCACATGGCACTCAGATAATAAAATGAATCGCTTTGGCTGCCCTATACATTCTACTAATAGTGATTACTATTCAGGCTTTTATCATACAGATGTATTAATTCCCGGAGAACTGACTCAGGACTCCAGAATAATCCATAATGTTGATAGCAATGACCCTATGATTTTTAACTGGAATGTATTGTTTTATGTCTCACTGGAAAAGTTTCCTGTTGATAATCCTTATTATGGAGAATTTCTTGGTATTCCTGTAGATGAAGAAGCAAAGTTTTTTAATCCATTTCCACCAAGAGCGTTTGAAAATAAACCTCTTTATAATGAGGAGATAACTAAATATGATTAAGGGAGTTCTGTTTGCATTTCTTGCTGCTTTTTCATGGGGAGCAGCAATAGTGATGAGCAAAAAAGGTCTCGAAAACATGGATGCCGGAGGATTGTTTTTCTGGCAAGTTGGTAGTGCTGCAATGTTATCATGGTTTGTTCTCGCAATTAGCAGAAAAAAGCTCCCGGTAACAAAAAAATCAATCCTTGCCTATTCAACAGGAATTTTTGAGCCATTTCTGGCGTATACATTCACACTCTATGGCCTGAAATTTATTTCTGCTGGTATAACAGCCGTTATTTTTTCACTTGAGTCAGTATTTATTCTTATACTATCTGTTATATTATTTTTCGTTAAAATTAACTCACCATTACACTTTATATTATTGCTTACTGGAGCAATGGCAGGCAGTATAATGGTTGCCCTACCTGATATCAATGACCGCATTGATAATATTACAGGATATATACTTATTGTTGCAGGTGTACTCTCAGCATCCTTTTATGTTGTTATCTCATCACGACTTATTGTGAATTTTGAGCCTGTTACGTTGTTAACCGGGCAGTTGACTTTCTCTTTTATTCTTGCTTGTTTTTTTATTGTTCTAACTGGCACATCCCTGCAACTGCCTGTAGAATCTGTATTTCTTGTGTTTTTGTCAGGAATTTTACAATATTTTTTGGCTTTTTGTTTCTATCTTTATTCCCTACGCTGGATTCCCGTTCACATAGCAGGAGCAATGCTCTATTTTATTCCTCTGGTAGCATTGCTGTTGTCCTGGTTCTTCCTGCAGGAAGATATATCATTTATTCAGGGACTAGGCGTTTTTATAACTATTTTATGCGTATATATTCTCAATAAGAAATACGCCATCGAATGACTTTATTAGGGCTGCGTTTGGGAAACGTACAATATGGACCAGCGGGTCATTTGAACAGAAACTTACGGTTTCAACTGCTGAACAAAGGATGAAACCGTAATTTCTTGAATGTGGTTTTTATCCGACTTTGGCTGCTGCAATATATTTATAGGGGGTTATACGCCGGAAACGCCGAAATTTCCGATACAGCGAATTTGTTGATTTTTGAAGCATGTTTGGCGGTTGTTGACGAGTACGTTTATGGTGCAGTAAGTGAGAATTTATCCGTACCAGCTATGTGATACGTTACGGGCAGTGATTCTTTCGCTCTAAACAGCTATTTCTTTGCTGTCCGGTTAACGGCGGTCTTACGTACAGGTTGCCGAGCATAAAATTTGTGCCTCCCGGAAATTTCGGCGTTTCCGGCGTACAACCCCTATCTAACGGTGCAACTGGTACATCTTTTGATAAGCGTAGTCCGAAGAAAACACCTCCAGACTATTTAGGTCGAAATGATCCAGCAACAGTGTATGGTTCTCCTGGTAAATATGTTGTTGTCAATGATCGTACTGGTGAGGTTACTCAGATTAGTGATAAGACAGATCCGGGTTGGGTGGACGATTCGAGAATTCAATGGGGAAATAAAAATGACCAATAAATTATTTGAACATACGGTGTTATATGATAGTGGTGATGCCTTTTTTGAATTAAAAGGAAATGCTTCTATGAAGTTATCACCAAAAGCTGCAATAGAAGTTTGTAATGAAGCAGCGAAAAAAGGCTTATGGATTTTGGGCATTGATGGTGGGCATTGGCTGAATCCTGGATTCAGGATAGATAGTTCAGCATCATGGACATATGATATGCCGGAGGAATACAAATCAAAAATCCCTGAAAATAATAGATTGGCTATTGAAAATATTAAAGATGATATTGAGAATGGATACACTGCTTTCATTATCACGTTAAAGATGTAAATAGTGTTATAGAATTTTATGTTTCATGGATGATTTCAACCTTTGGATTTCAGGTTTTTATGGATGAATGCCTGAGTCCATATATACAAGGAACAGTATGAAAAAAATAACATGGATTATTTTATTGCTTCTTGCAGCCATTATTCTTGCTGCATGTCAGGCAAACTATATCCGCGATGTTCAGGGCGGGACTGTATCCCCGTCATCCTCAGCTGAACTGACCGGATTAGGGGGCTGAAGTCCAATGGAACGAAAACGTACGTTAGTGAAGTAACTGTCTGATATATCAAAACATAATGGACATAGAAAAACGCCATCAAAACGGTGCCTTTTTAATCGAAAATTGGCACTTAACGGACGGCATTGTCTACTAATCGATTTTTAAGACGATAATTTTCCTCTTACCGTACGATTTCGGACACCAAAACAGCTGTTGTCCCGCCATCCTAGCGATTCCTGAAAGTCATTTGTCTAAAAAATAGTCTTAACGTGGTTTATTTTCCGAATTCCAAGCGGCCCCCTGGATGAGCGTGATGATTACTGGCGGACCTTTGACGTTCCAGCAAATTCCCCTGTTCCACATAGGTTTCCAGATATGACCGGTTATTTTCACGTTCGGTGTACGTGTTACAGCTGCAAATAATACAGGTGCATTATCAATATCATCAGGGATAAAATTGTAAGATCGTGGAAAATGTTTATTCATAGCCCGTATGATGGCTGTCTGTGCATCCTTTGTTCGGGCGCGGTGTTTCCATTCACGCCAGCCATCCGCCTCAGAAATAATAACAGTAATCATCAAAACCTCGTGTCGTTACTCAATTCTGATTCCATAGCGGGACAGCACTTCACATAATTATGCCCCGTTATGAATGCAGGCGTCCTTCAAATTGCTGTCCAGTGTGACAGTTTGTCGATGATTGGTTGCAACGAGCATCTTCTGTCTCTTTCATCCTGGCATTATAACGCTGCGTGTGTTTTTCAAGTTTTGCCTGCGCATACAGCGCTTCTTCCTCCGTTACAGTTCCATGAACTTTGCCATCCAGACCATAACGCGGAGTACCTGAGACTGATATACGCTGCAGATATTTGTAACCGCCAGTAATCATTCTTACAGCACAACTCCATTCTTTTACAGTGAGTCCACACTCAGGACTGGCCGAAATAAAAGCCATGACATCCTTTGAGATGCCTATTTTAAATGCATGATATCCCCCCTCTTCAGCCCGTAACTGAGGGAATGTTTTTTTAACACAGTCCAGACTGTGTCGGATAAACTCATGATTCCATCTATTGTTCTTCTTTTTTTTCTTCTTACGTCCTGTTTTTTTCTGTTGTTCCGGGGAACCGGCCACTGTGGCTGGTATTTCAGGAGATAATGAGTCGGTTTTAAATTCCATTACTGGCGCTGGTTTTATATCATCAGGAACTGCCTGTACGGCATCATCCTGATGAGAAAGAATTCGTCTTTTTTTCTTAATAATAACAACAGGTGACGGTTTCTTTGTAACACTGCCCATATACACACCTCTGCGTATCGTTAATATATAATGCACGACATACAGATAGTATATATCTGAGTCGGCAAAGTCACCAACAGAAGAATGATAACATGTATTTCATTACTGTTCGCAAATTATCACTCTGGATTCCTTCCTGGTGACATAAGTACAGTTATCAGGTACATCTTCCATAATAAAAGACATTGCCCCGATTTTAACATTACTTCCGATTTTCACATTTAACCCAATAATACATGTATGGGCACCAATATCGACATTATCGCCAATAACAATATAGTTTTCCCTACTGTCAGAAACCTTTTCACCAATGGTTGTATTCTGCCGTATAATGACATTCTCACCGATATCAACATTACCATGAATGACGATTCCTGCATGATGAGGTAACATGAGGCCTTTACCAATCCGCGCGCCCAGGCCGATATCACATCCATACCGTTCCATAAGTGCATTTTTTATCTTTATCGCACATTTCCTTTGTTTTTTGTTTCCAGAGATAAACATCTCATTGGCCAGGCGCCACCACATCAGAAAGCCTCGTTGTCTCTGCAACCCGTTTCTTATCAGGCGGTGTAAGACAAACTTATCCCGCATGATGACTTCGGCTTTCCAGTATTCTGACAGATTACGACTTTTACCTGACAATAAAAAGGTGGCAATATGAAAATAAGCTAATGGATTTTTCATCATAAAAACGACCTTAAAGAATAAAGAAAATATTCTGTATTGTGGAATAAAATAACATAACTATCAGAAATACTTTTAAAGTAATATCAGTCAGCTTTAAAGATAACTATCTCATTCTCTCACTGGCGAGATTATAAACGTTACTATGTTCACGTTTACCTACCGCGACAACCGCAATAATTAGCATGTCATCAATAACCTGATAGACCAGACGAAACCCCGATGCGCGAAGTTTGATTTTGTAGCAGTCTTTTAATCCACGCAGTTTTGCGGAAGGAATATGAGGATTTTCGCTGCATTTCTTTAGTTTTTTCGCAAACTGCTGTTGAATGGATTTATCCAGTTTCAGCCATTCTTTGAGCGCATCATCCCTGAATTTTACTGTATAAGTCATAAATAACTGTCCAGGTCCACATCATGCAGTGGCTGATTGCTGCGTTCAGTAACCAGTTTCACCAGTTCCTGGTCATCCAGCGCATCAAGCATCCTTTCATAGAGTTCCGCAGGCACACAGTAGAATGCCGGCTGATTCCGGTTAAGAATGGCGACAGGATAACCATCTCCGGCACTGACTGTAGCCATAGGATTTTTTTTCAGTTCACTGACACTTGCACTGGTGTCAGACAGAATGATGTTAGGCATAACGTACCTTTGAGACTGTTTAACAAGTCTTAAAGATACCTCTGAAAGGACCGGTTAACAAGTCTGTATTACTCATACTTTTGCAAATACATTTAATGCTGGTTTTATTGTTCTGATGCCGCGTGAGCGGCATGGAAGGCGGTACTCCGTTGTAGCATATGGCACAGGAGTAAAACCGCCGAGGCCCGGCGTAAGCCGGTACTGATTGATAGATTTCACCTTACCCATCCTCAGCCCTGCTAAGCCATACCCGCTTTCAGCCACGACAGAGCTTATGTGCGCGGTCGGAGTGGTCCCGACGAGGGTTTACCCGAAGTCGGGGCGTATCTCCGCGTTAGCGGGCCGTTAGGGCCGCTTACGAGCGTGTATTCAGTACATCCAGCCAGAAGACTGACAGCGATGATGCTGTGTAGTTACAACATTCATAATTAAAAGCGATGTTGTTCCCGCCCTTCGGGCGGGGGCGGCCTCGCTTTTCAGTTATGAGGGGTGGGCACGGTGCTGCGTTTGTGTGGTGTTTTTATTCCTGATGTCTTTTTGTTGTGGTTTCAGAACGGTGAGGTTCGGGGCCCGCGCGTCAGCGTGGGAGGTGCATATTTGTCTGTCCACAGGACAGGCACTGAATAGGTCTTTTTTTTAAATGGAAGTAATTAAGTAGTTTAAAGGAAATACAGTACTGGGGTTTAAAAGAAACATTGCACCCTGTAACGCCTGCGACTGGCGCTTTATAGCATGAACGGTTGTAACCTTACGGAGAAGTCCCTTGCAGTTAAATGTGGATAAACAGAATTCCCCGTCTGTGAGACGTGTTTTGCGTGAAAAACAGGGGGAGCAAGGCGAGCCGGAAGGCAGATGATGAGACTGTTTTTTGTGTGCTGTGCTGCTTTTTTGTGCGTCGCCGGGCTTCAGACGTGCGGAAGCCTCCGGCGCAGGCCGGATTATTCAGATGAGGTCAAACTCAGGGTGAGGCAGTGGCCAGCCGTGTGTAGTTGTTGTTCCGCGACATTATCATGCGTTCCTTCACGCGACGGTCGATTTCGCGCTTCACGGCCTCCAGGCTTCCGCGGAAACGCCCTTCCGCGATTTCACGTGTCAGCTGCCGTTTCACCAGGGTGACAATGTCCTGACGGGTCCTGCCTGCATCGCGGCGCGCACGGGCACGTTTCATGCCGTGGGACTTAAGCTCTGCCTGATAACTGCGGAAACGCTCGCGCACAAAACGCCAGGCCCTCGCTATCAGTTCATCCATACCCAGCGCATCCATCCCCTGCTTTTTGCGCAGCCTGTTTTCCCATTCCACGCGGCTGCGGCGTGCGGAAGCCACTGCCTCTTCTGAGATATCGAGTGAGTCAAACAGTGCCGGCGTGAACGTGATGTCGGTCGGGATGTTACAGCCAATTGTCGGGTCGTATTCCGTCTGGTAGGTTATCAGCCCCAGCTCAGACAGGAACTTCAGGGCACGGGTGGCACGGGTGATGGAGAGTTTCCCGGCCTCAGACTCCGTCGCCAGTCCGCACTCAATGGCCAGCGTGGTGATGGAGCACTGCACGCGGTTGGCCAGCGGGTCATAGTGGAAACACAGCCCCTGCAGCAGCGCATCAATCGCCCGGCGGCGCAGCACCGGCGGCATACGCCGGCGCAGGCCGCGCGAACGGGCATACGCCACATGCGCGGCAAAATCAAAACGGGAGGTGAAGCCCACGGCCTTTTCCATCAGTTTTTCGCAGAACTTCAGCGTTCCGGCATCTTCACGGGGTGTGAACACCGGATTCGGGTTCTTTACCTGACGGTATGTGCTTTCAGTGAATGAGGTCTGGTTCAGGGCCGCCACAAGCTGTCGCTTATGGCGGGAACAGATTGCCGTGCGTTAATGCACTGCGAAGGGTTGAATCTCTGACACGGTTTCATATATACTTGTCCCGTATTCCGTGATACCCCCATTATCTTTCTCAGATTCCGCCAAGTTTCGAGGAAAGATTATGGGGGTTTCGCCTTTATGGTCTTCTGAAACTTTTTTCAGCCTTCCGGCCCCGGCAAACAGCCGTCGTTTCTGCCATACATCCTGAATGCCTTATGGCGCATCCTGCCGTTTTCTGACTTTCCGGATCGTGAGGATCCCAAAAGTCACTGCATAACGCTCCGCAATATACCCCTTTTCCACCGCTTTGAAAAGCCGACACGATTTCTCAGGGTTACAGTTGCCCTCTTTAACCCCCTAAAAAGCGTCGTTTTTTTGAACTGTGTCAAAAAAATGAACAATTTCACAAACGATCTTTTATGCTGCTTTTTTCTTCTTTTCCAGTAGAAGAGATCGCCTAAAATTTTTAAACGATCTAATATCCCGCACACAACATCAAATATAGAACAATATTCTGTACTTTCAAATATAACGATCTATTCAACTGCTTATCTTCGCTCTTGCCACAGATACATCCTTATGTAATATATTTTCCAGCCATTAATCCTGTTTGCAGGAGTTGTCGGTTTTCGCCCGCCTCGAAACCGTCCACAAGGCTTACAAGAGTGCGTAAATCATGTGCCTGTCAGAACTGCAGGCCAGGCTGAACGTGGGTCAGCCGCTGTTTCCGACACATGCTTTATGTATTCGCCGTTCACAACAACATCGAAGCCCCCCTGCGGGGATCGATTTTCGCGGAGCGTTCCGGATTTTGAATATCAGTGAATTACATCAACGCAACTGGTATCTGGCACAGTACATCCCTGCCGGCAAAAACCGCGAACATCTCTTTTCCTGGCTTTCCGAACAACACGTCCTTCCCTGGACACCCCTGATACTGAAAAAGGTCCGCCGCACGGATAAAGTCTGTGGTTACCGTCGACATATACACGCCGTGTTTCCCGGTTACTTTTTCCTGAAAGCAGACCCCGAAAGCCACAGCTTCACTCACCTTCGCCGTCACAGTGCCTTTCTGGACTTCGTGAAAATGGCCGGTGAAATCAAAACCGTCAGGGAGGATATCGTTCAGTCTTTGATGAAAGTGTACCCGGATCCTGCGCTCAATCCGGCAGCCAGGGAGGAGCTGGATGCTGCCTCCACCCTCTGGCTGACAAAAGCGCGTTACCAGTACCTCCTCCGGCTTGATGCCCAGCCTCTGCCGGAGTCGAGGATCGCCCTGCTCCTGCACCTGGTATCTGATGACGGAGCGTTGACATGAAAATTGCTGTCTTCATTTGACGACTTTCCCGGCCTTTATGGCCGGGCTTTTTTTCCCCATCTTTTCCCCAATGCCCGGCACCGGTGACACCTGCGTGTACGGAGAGCGGCTGCCGGGCATTTTTTTTCAGGACATCGTTATGACCATTCAATCCCCGGAAAACCCTGTCATTCAGTTACTGGAGAATATGCTTGAAGCGCTCTCCACCTCCCCGGACAGCATCAACAATGAACGACGTCGCCGGCGCTTCCTGCTGAACTGGCTTGATTCCGCCCGACAGATGAGTGAGTTCAGGGGGATGCCTGAAGAGTTCACCGCCCTGCGCAAACTGCTGGCCACCAATACGGACATACCGGTAGAGAACACGCTGAAATCACTGCTGGAAAGTGGCCACAACGCAGCACTGTATGACCTGTACCGCTTCCGAGCAGCGCTTGCCACGTGCAGGAGTCTGGGATGGCAGATTGGCACGTGCGCATGGAATGACCAGTTACTGAGTGAGACACTTTCCCGCGCACAGACCGGGAAACGTCATATCCTGCAGCTGAACAGCACCGGGGACACCTTTTCCACCACGGGCAGAATGATCAGACCGGTGGCATTTTCATTAATCCATCCGGCCACCATCAACACGTCTGAGGTTGAAGAGATATTCCGGGATGAAGGTTTTATGCTCGCACACGGGCGCGAATGCAGTCTGAACGGCAGCGGCAGAAATATGCTGTCACGCATTCTTCATGTGGGCCATTCAGGTTTAGCGGAAGAGGAATGGGGCATGGACAACAGTCTGCTTTTACACTGAAATACCGGGACAGCCACAACGGCAGCCACTCTCCGCTGACTTTTTTTCGCAAATCGCGGTTTGCTGATGTGGATGTCCCATTTTTGATTATCCGTCCTCTCCGGTTGTCATAAAGCGCATTCCGGCGTGAGGCTTCTGTTGTTATCATCCCCTCCTGCAGACATCCCCTTGTCTTCTGATGACTGACGATATGCTTCTTCTGACAATTAAAGAAGCGGAAGCTTCACGCCATAATGTTGTTTGACTGACCTGCCACAGGAGGAAAAATGACACTGACGTTACTTACCGCGTATAACGCACCCTATCTGGCAGCCCTGACTTTTGTTCTGCTTACTGGTATCGCTGAACTTATCGCCCTGCTCTGCGGACACTCCCTCTCTTCAGCTATGGATACACCTGATTTACCGGAGGGTCTGACAGGAGAGGCGCTGGACTGGCTGAACATCGGACGGATCCCCCTGCTGATCGTCCTCTGTATGCTGGCAGGTTTTTTTGGTATATCCGGCATTCTCCTGCAGGGTCTTATTATTCATCTGCTGCAGGCTCCTGCCCCGAACATTCTCCTTGCACCACTTTGCCTGCTGCTGACATGTCCTCTCGTACACCGCACCGGCAGACTGATTGCCCCCTGGTTACCCCGTGATGAAACAACGGCGCTCACCGAGGAGGCATTCATCGGCTGTATGGCCACCATCACCGGTTATCACGCAGTGGCGGGTTCCCCCTGTGAAGGTCGCTTCACAGACCGCTTCGGGCAGGTTCATTACCTGTTGCTGGAGCCGGAGGCCGGGAAAGAATTCAGACGAGGAGACAAAGTGATTATTGTCTGCCGTCTTTCCGGTTCCCGCTGGCTGGGCGAACTGAATCCCTGGCCGGATGTTCTTTAATCCCGACATATACAGAGGTTCTCACTATGTTTAATCTTCCGGGATGGTTGTTTACCGTTATAGCGCTGGTCCTCACCCTGTTCGTTATCGGGCTGATATTTGCCCGCCTGTACCGCCGGGCATCGGCAGAGCAGGCCTTTGTCCGCACAGGTCTGGGAGGCCAAAAAGTGGTAATGAGTGGCGGTGCAATTGTTATGCCCATTTTTCACGAAACAATTCCCGTCAACATGAACACCCTGAAGCTGGAAGTCAGTCGTGCAGCGGCTGAAAGTCTCATAACCCGCGACCGCATGCGTGTTGATGTTGCCGTTGCCTTTTTTCTTCGGGTAAAACCATCAGCCGAAGGAATATCCACTGCAGCCCAGACGCTGGGACAACGCACGCTCACACCTGAAGATCTGCGTAGTCTGGTCGAGGATAAATTTGTTGATGCCCTACGGGCCACGGCGGCCAGAATGAGCATGCAGGATTTACAGGATGCCCGCGAGAACTTTGTTCAGGGTGTGCAGAACACCGTTGCGGAAGACTTATCCAAAAACGGTCTGGAGCTTGAAAGTGTGTCGCTGACAAGTTTCAACCAGACCGCACGAGAACATTTTAATCCTGACAATGCCTTTGACGCAGAGGGGCTGACGCTTCTGACCCAGGAAACTGAACGTCGTCGTCGCGAACGCAACGAAGTTGAGCAGGATGTTGAAGTGGCCATCAGGGAAAAAAACCGGGATGCACTCTCCCGACGTCTGGAGATTGAACAGCAGGAAGCCTTCATGACTCTGGAGCAACAACAACGGGTAAAAACCCGTACGGCAGAGCAGAGTGCCAGTATTGCTGCTATTGAAGCTGAACGACGTCGTGAAGCAGAATCCGCGCGAATTCTGGCTGAACGTAAGATAGAGGAAGCCGAAATCGAACGACAGCAGATAGTGCGTACCCGCCAGGTCGAAGCCGAACGGGAAGTGGCCATACGGGAAATAGAGCAACAGCAGGCAACTGAAATCGCCAGCCAGGCCAGAGCCATTGCCGTGGCAGCAAAATCGGAAGAGCAGTCACAGGCAGAGGCCCGGGCAAGTAAAGCACTGGCTGAAGCCGTACAGGCCCAGCAGGATGTGGAAACCACCCGCCAGACAGCGGAGGCCGACCGTACCAAACAGGTTGCCCTGATTGCTGCCGCTCAGGAAGCAGAAACGAAAGCGGTTGAACTGACGGTTCGCGCACAGGCTGAAAAAGAAGCAGCCGAACTCCAGGCAGCAGCAATTATTGAACTGGCGGAGGCCACCCGTCAGAAAGGTCTGGCAGAAGCAGAAGCACAGCGCGCACTGAACGATGCCATTAACGTGCTTTCTGATGAGCAGACCAGCCTCCGCTTCCGTCTTGCCCTGCTGGATGCATTACCTGCCGTCATAGAGAAGTCCACAGAACCAATGAAATCCATTGACGGCATTAAAATCATTCAGGTGGATGGCCTGAATGGCGGTGTTCCCAGCGGTAAAACAGCAACAACCGGCATAAGTGGCGGAAATCTCGCTGAACAGGCAGTAACCGCCGCTCTGGCTTACCGTACACAGGCGCCACTCATCGACTCCCTGCTGAAAGAGGTGGGGTTATCCGGTGAAGGACTTACCGCCCTGACACGCCCACTGGTCATGCCTGCCCCGGAAAAGGTTCCGGATGTCAGCGAACCGGTAACCGCTCCGGATACCCCGGAACCACAACAGGTTTAATCCCCGTGCCGGAATTTTTCCGGCATCTTTTTCACAAAGAATGCCCTCACGGGATATTCTGGTTTAAAAGAGGATTGAAAATGTCCGCAGAAAAATTCAGAGTTGTCATATACACCAATACATGTGAAAAGAAAGTCAGTTATATTCCTGCAACAGAAGATATAAACATCGCTATAATGCCATTTCAGACGGCAGACAATGGCTTAATTATTGTGTGCCAGAACTCCCGTATAATACGACGCAAAGAGCGTATACCCGGAAGCAGCTGCGAATGGAAAGATGTGACATTAGCACCAAAATCCAGGGACCGCGTTCAGTTATAGCCTGACAGCCTGCTTTTTACCCCCCATAAAAGGAGGGTAAAAATTAAATATTTCACAACCGCGATATTTTTCAGGAATGCAGATTATTTTCTGTTATGACCAACGGAGAAACAGGCATGAGAACAATCACAACGCGTGAACAATTATTAATTAATGGAAGAGTCCATGAAAGAATCGCCACACATATAGTTACAGGAGCTCATGGGTATGAAACGCTTTGCACAAATGGCTATAACGTCAGATACAACACGGCGCAGCAACTGGTTGAAAGCTGCGAAAAAATAGCTGAAGGTAAACTACCTGTTACCTGTCCTGTCTGTTTCGCCGTATGGCAGGATGTACACAAGTTCACCCACGTTGACTTTGACACTGCATCGGGGAAAAGTGATTTTTTTGATACCGGCCACATGGAGATTATCTCTGCATATATATCCCCCTGTTATTTGACAGAGATATTTCCATGAGCATACTTTTTCTGCTTATAACTATATCACCCGTCACTCTGACCGGTTTTATTATATCAATGTAACGACATTTCATCTTGCCGTCATAATGATGATTCTGTTCTGGCAGGACAGGTTACCTCTTTACGCTCATTTATGCGTCTATATTTTTATTCTTATGAAAGGGTATCCTGTAATGACGCTGATAACATTCGACCCACAGGCTCCCCTGAAAAACAGGAGACAGCAGAAACCATCTCCGAAATTCATATTTTTCTACTCATGGATATATTATTTTTCAGTATCAATGATCGCGTTTAGCTTTTTCTATATGTCGCTGAATCCATAATGATACATTTCTGTCACCTTCTTCATCGCCCTCACCCCGTAAAGATTTAAGCATTACCATACAGATGGAGATTTAATAATGAGCGCACCATCATTTATTTTTGCAATATTACCCGTTATACTGACAATGTGTATCATTACGTCTTTATTCTGGATTTTTATTTATACTCGAGGCAAATGGACATTTTCTTCAGGCATCACTGTTTCCCGGTATCTTCAACAGTATCGCTGGTTTCATTTCGGGAATATATCCTTACTAATCCTGTCAGTTATATTAACAGCCCGGGTATACGATACTGAGTACCCTTTGCAGGTATATATCTGCATATATATACCACCCGTTATGATTCTCACCTCCCTGCTGACAATTTTAACGATTAAAGAAGCAACGAGAACGTATAAAACATATAAATCAAACAGACTGACGCCGGTTTTCATTATAGCTTATGTCGGACTGGGATATCTGTTCTGTTTTACAACCGGCATTTATGAATTATCTTCAACACGATTTAATCCTGTTGTCAGTGAAATGCTGATGTCATTCCTGTCACGTCTTTCCATTATGCTGCCTGTCACACTGGCTGAAATAGCAGTTATTTATCTTCTGCTTCTGGCGCTGCATTTCCCGGATGGCGTGTCCGCCAGGGGGCTCTCCGTTACCCGGTATCTGCGCCATAACGACTGGTTTTATTATATAAATACAGGAAATGCTGTTCTGGCACTGATACTCTCCACATGGATATATCATTCCAGCATTTCTCTTACCGCTGCTTTATTTACAGGCGCGTTAAGTATTTTTTTTAACACGACCATTCCGGCCAGTTTATCGGTCATTGAACACACGCCATCTGATACCGATTCAAAGAAATGGGATACGCTAAAAACATCCCCGGCAACAGTCCTTTATTGCTCGGGAATCGGTTACGTTATTGGCTTTATCGTGAATCCCTCTACTGCTATTGGCTGAATAAATATTTTATATCTATTGTCTTCAGAGAAGAATATACGGCACAGTTAAAAACAAAAAACCAGATAAAAAACCAGAGGTAGCTACGGACTTTACTTTTCCCCTGTTTTTCCTGACTCGTATATTCCGCAATGGAATAAAGAACTGAAACTGTCATCCATAAAATTATCATCAGCAACGCAATCGCATATACGAAAAATAATAAATAATCGGCACAATCAGCACCTAAACCACCCTCACCAGAAATCAACGTATATTTTGAATCACACATATTCAGGAACACAAAACCTACAGAGCAAAATAATAAAGAGTCAGTCATAATATTTCGTAACAGCTCCACTTGTTTTCTGGAAGCTATCATTTGAAGCAAGCTATTATTCTCTTTATATTTCCGGAGCCAGAATATTTTATTTTTCATAATCCCCCCACGAACATGAACGTTCATCATCAATAACCCGATGAAATGATATTCATCTGAAGGCCTGTTACCCGCACCTGTCTTATATCGTAACCCGTAATATACCGGATTTTATTCTATGCAAAAAAAATCACTGACACTCCTTCTGCCGTCATTACTCAGCGGCTGTACGGCATTTAATGCCACGCCTGTTCCGGATACCACGCCTCCGGCTCTGGTGTTCGTCGACGGACAAATTCGCGAAAGTGCTGCCATTATCGCCCATACGCAAAAACGTCTGCTTCCGCCACCGGTGACCCGCCCTGTGACGCCGCCCCGCCCGACAATGGCTACGCCCACAGCCACAGTCAGCAGCCAGAGTACCGCACTGCCTCCCCGACCCGCCCTTCAGACCACACCGATGTCTGCACTGATTATGACCGGTAAACCCGGTCCGTCATCCGTCGTTTATTTACGTGAAGCACGTCAGCGCACCATCAGTGACTGGATACGCCAGTTGCTGCCAACCGGTTGGCAGTTCCGCCAGCAGAATGCCGCCACACCGGCACTGAACAAACGCCTCCCTTCCTGGTCCGTTAATGACCAGTGGCACCGGGCACTGAATGCGCTGCTGGCCGGCCAGCAGCTTTACGGACATATGGACTGGAACAGGAAAATACTGACTGTCACGACCACTGCAACACCGCCGGTTGACCTCACAGCACCGCAGGGTTCACAGAAAGCCGCGGACACACCGCGTAATCCGTTCAGGGGCAGCACCGCAACACCGGCAGGCCCGACACAGGTGACACCTGCCGTCAGCGCTTCCCGGCCTCAGACCACCACCGGGACATCCGGAACACCAGAGAGCAGAACGACCACGCCAGCCCCGGTGGCCACGAAACCGCCAGCACCATCACCACAGAAGGTCACACCGCCACGGCAGTGGAAAATGGAAAAGGGGACCACGCTGAAGGACGGACTGGCCCGCTGGACGTCGTCCGAAAAATGCCCCCACGGTACCTGGACCCTGCGCTGGGAAACGCCCGTTAACTACAGCATTGATGCCCCACTGGTTTTCACCGGCAGTTTCCGCCAGGCGCTGGAACAGCTCTTCGCACTCTATACCCCGGCTGAAAAACCGCTGTATGCCCGGACCAGCACAGCACAATGTCTGCTGCGGGTGACAGATCGTCCACAGGAATAACCTTATGGGCTGGTTCATCGTGTTCATCATGGTCATCACGACCACAGGCAATTTCTGGTTCACCAGTCAGCTCTCCCGCAGCGAACACCGTTACCAGGCCGCAGAAAACACACAACAGGCAGCAACGTTCATTCGTTATATGAACGCCATCAATGATTATCTGCATCAACATCCGGAACGACGGACAGCCGGCGGTCGGCTGACATCCGCCCAGCTCGGGCTTCCCGGGACGGATACCGTCAGTCATATCATCAGCCAGCAACGTGTTTTTGTCTGGGCCACAGAAACTCCGGGGCTGATGGCCGCACTCAGGGAACAGAGTAATGACTCTGCCCTGCTCGGCAGGGTGGAAAACGGCCGACTGCTGGACACCGCCGGCAGAGCGCTTTCCGTCACACTTCCGTCGGTGATCCCCGATCACGTCATCCTCTGGATGAATTAGTCACGAATCTGAATAAATCACGGATCTCCCATGAATAAAAAAATTCTTGTCATTATGATTGCCGCCGCTCTGTTACAGGGCTGTGCCAGTTTCAGACAGCTTGAGAGCACAAGAAAAGAAGCCGTCGCGGAACAACAACGGGCACGGGAAATGATGTCTGATCTGCGAACCCGGATGCCGGTTGTTAAGGAGTCCTCACGACAATGGATCAATCCCCGTCCGGTCATGGATAAAAACACCGGCAAAACCGTTCCCGGCTGCCCCATTGTCATTCATACCCGTCAGAGCATCACTCTTCAGCAGGTGGTTCAGCGGATCACGGAAAGCTGCCATATTCCGGTACGGATCACACCGGATGTACTGACATACCTGAATACATCCACAACCGGCAGCACACAACAAATCCAGGGCGCGTTACCACCGCCGGATGCGAGCGGAATGGTTCCCCTTGCCGCCATTGGCGCATCTGACACGCCACAATCCCGTTTGCCGGGAAATGCCTCATCACTGTCTGAACTGAATGCCTCCGGCCTGACGTCCCTGCTGAATGCAGTCTCTTCCCGTCTCGGTATATCCTGGCGTTATGACGGCTCGCATATCACCTTCTATTATCTCGATACACGGACCTTCCCCATCACCTATATGGACAGTCAGGTGGCCTATAACGCCACTGTGGTCAGCGGCACCATGTCCTCAAACGGTTCATCGGGAGGAGATGCATCAGATGCCATTTCCGGTGATGCCAGCAATACCCAGACCACCACCGTGGATATGAAGTCTGCGCTGTATCAGGATGTGAAAAATGCCGTCACATCAATGCTGACCCCGGGTGTCGGACGCATGTTCATGTCCACGGGCTTTATCACCGTCACGGACAATCCACAGGTTCTGGAAACGGTCCGGGCGTTCATTGAAAAACGCAATGAAGAAATGAAGCGCCAGGTGGTGCTGAATGTGGAAATTCTGAGTATCCGGAAAACCCGTAATGAGCAGGCCGGTATCGACTGGAACGCGGTCTTCAGCGACAGAACGCTGGGACTGAGCCTCGGCAGCACATTCACCGGTGCTGCCAGCGATGCCATCACCGGCGGTGTATCCATTGTGGATGGTAAACTCACCGGTTCAAAAGCCTTCCTGAAAGCATTGTCTTCCCAGGGGGATGTCAGTGTGGTGACCCAGAACTCTGCCGTCACCAAAAACCTGACGCCGGTGCCGATGCAGATCGCCAATCAGCAGAGTTACATCGAGAGTGTGACAACGGATACCACCGCCAATGTCGGCTCATCCACCTCCCTGAATGCGGCCACCATCACCACCGGTTTTAACATGACCCTTCTGCCGTTCATTCTGCCGGACTCACAGACACTGCAGTTACTCTATTCAATGAGTCTCTCCGACAAACCGGTTATTGAGAATTATGAGAGCGGTGGAAGTAAAGCCCAGTTGCCGAATGTGGATCTGAAAACCATCAATCAGACCGTGGACCTGAAATCCGGGCAGACGGTCATTATCAGTGGCTTCCAGCAGTCAGGACGTCGCAGCGGAAAACAGGGGGTAGGCACGCCGGGATTCTTCGGTCTTGGCGGTGGGATCAACAGTGAAAACGACGACACCATTCTCGTGGTGCTGATCACGCCCAATATCATCTGATTTGCACAAGGAGGACGATCGTGACGGATATTTCACCGACAGAGCGGCAGATGTTTCCGCTGACAGCAGGACGAAATGTGTTTCTGGCTGGCCTGGAATGGAAAACACTGCCCTCACAGTACCGGCATGTCCGCGACTTTGCCCGGGCACAGAAAGCTGACCTTTTCCTGGCCTGTCAGTATCTCAGTAATGACGATGCCGACACCCACACCATGGTGGCCACCGCCAGTCGCCGCATACTGCCCGGAAAAACCCGTCAGTGCTTCTCCCTCGCCCTGCTGATCCTGCCACTGCTTGAACAGGGCGGCTATGCCATCACGGAACTGACGTTACCCGGAGAAACACCGCGCTACAGCTTTGTTTCCGCTGTCGACGGTGTTCTCGTCAGTGACCTGGTGGGAAGCGGGGAAGAGGTCCGGGAAGCCCGGGATACCTTTCTTTCCATCAACACCGAACCGGTGCAGAGCTGGACACGCTATGAACCGGTGGCATTTTCAGCAGGCGATCAGAATCAGCCCCTGCCGCTGTCCACCCTGACCGGCTCAGGTAAACATCCGGCTGCCGCGCGCCTGAATCCGGTATCCCGGGGAGCGCAGTTCATCACTGTCTCGCTGATCATCACCCTTCTCGGCGCTGCATGGTACGGCTGGCAGTATTATGAACGATGGCAGACTGAAAAAGCCGCGCAGGCAGCTGCTGCCCGACAGGTCACAGAGGAACGAATCAGTCCCCCCTGGCCCGGACTCCCCGAAACCGACGCGTTTATCCGGGGATGTGCTGACATATGGGCGTCACTGCCACTGTCAGCCGCCGGATGGCGTTATTCGCTGGCTGAATGCTCGACTGAAGGCGACAACGGCAATCTGCGCGCGTCATACACCAATACAGCGGGCACAACAGTGACTGACTTCATCCGGCGCATCAGTGATATGACGGGCACCCGACCATTTATTGTGATGCCGGAAGGAAAGAACGGCGGCATTGGACTGCCGGTCACCTTCCGCCTGTCTGAACATCCCGTCGAAGTTGATGCTCTGCCGGAAACCAGTGTCCTGCAGGAACAACTGACCACGCTTGCTCAGTCAATGCAACTGACGCTGGACTGGCAGGAAGTCAGTAACAGCGTCACCGATGAAAACGGAAACATCATCCAGCCCCCGTGGAAAGAGTATGACCTTCAGATACAGACGGCACTCCCGGTACACCAGCTGGCTGAACGCCTGAAGGCGCCTTCTGTCCGTTTTATCTCTGTCACACGACAACTGGAGAACGGTCGTTTCCACTATCAATTTACAGGTAAATATTATGCACGCTAAAACAAAAGCCCTTCTGGTTTCAGTTCTGCTGTTGCCGACCACAGTCATGGCCACAGACGGAAATGCCCCTCCACAGAACAGACAGCAGCTGCAGATTGAACAGATACAGGACGAAACAGCCCTGTATGAAGCCATGCTGGCAAGAGAAAAAATCCGTCATGAGCTGCGTACACTGGAGCTGGGGGTTCCCGCAGAGGCCAGAGGTCAGCCGGAAAGCACTTCCGCAGTCACAACAAATACACAGGCATTACCATCCCCCCGCCTGACAGAAATATTTGGTGTACAGCCTCACCTGAGCGCCCGAATAGAACTTCCGGGGGGAAACATCACCGATGTGAAAGCAGGCCAGAATCTCCCCGGAACCCCTTATCTGGTGGAGAAAATCACGCCGGACAGTGTGGTACTGGAGCAGTCCGGCATCAGAAAAACCCTGCGACCATGAAAGCGGCCGCCGGAACAGGCGGCTGTCCGTACCAGAGGGATAAAAGACAACGATGAACACCAGAGAACTGATATCCAGCCTCAGCCTGATTGTCCGGGACCTGGAAACAGCCGCTGCAGAGCACGGGATTGACTACACGGCGATTGTCCGCGAGGCAAGACAATTACTTCGCCGGGGAAAAGCGCCCCCTGGTACAACTCCGCGCCCTGAATGCCCGGCTGTTGGGTGTCAGAATGCGTCTCGCGGCGCAGTATATTTGCTCTGGCAGTGACATCACACCAGAAATTAGCACCCGTTACGCGGACAATATCAGCGAATATCAGCCATCTGGTAGACCTCACTGCTTTCCCTTTTTCCTACAGCAATAACGAGCAAAACAATTTTCTCATCAATCACCTGATAGACGAGCCTGTAACCAGATGCACGAAGCTTGATTTTATAACGGTCAGTATGACCATGTAGCCTGGCAGCAGGGACCCTTGGATTTTTCAGGCGTTCTGACAGTTTCTTTTTGAACTGCTCACGGACTGTATGACCGAGCTTATGCCATTCTTTCAGGGCCCTGCGCTCAAATTCCAGTTCATAAGTCATCCAGACTAACCTTCACAATGTCCGGATTCTTCATTCTTTCATCAGCAATTGCGTTTAGCTCAGCATCTTCGGCGAGCTCCCGGTAGTAGGCATAAAGTTCCGGAGGGACACAGTAGAACGCAGGCTCATTTCGGTTCAGGATTGCAACGGCCCCTCCTTCACCTTCGGCTACCGTGCCCATAGGATTTTTTTTCAGCTCAGTAATACTTGCTGCTGTCGTGGTCAAAATCTGGTAACTCATGAGGTCATTCTCCTTTTGTCTTATTGTCCATTATGGCACCTTAAAAAATCTTTTAAAGGTGCTTTTATCGAACAGATGGCCATCACACGTTTCGCTGTCGACGGTTATTTCACCAGAACGTTATTTTTACTTCCTTCACTTAATGACAGAAAACATATTTTCCGGGCACCGCTGCCCGTAAGGAGGCTTTATGCTGGATCCTGCAGACCTGCCACCGGATGACATTCTGGATTATGTGGCCATCGACACCGATAACACCGGTCAGTTGCGGGTCAGGGTCGTGAAGGGAAAAAAACATCTGCGTGCCGTCCAGGAATATCTGACCCGCCTGCGCGCACGCCATCAGGGGCGAGTGGGAGACTTTGAGTTCACCACCCTGGATGTGATAGCCCGCCTCAGACAGGACACCACAACCGCCGGTGATGAAAGCGTCATTAACCCGGTACAGCAGAAAATGCTCGGCTATATCCGCCATTCTGCCTCTCTTGGTGCCTCAGACCTTCATATGACCCCGGGACGAGACAACACGGACTTCACCTATGTGGAAGCCCGGGTTCACGGCGAACTGGAAGTGCTCGATATCCTCCGGAAAGAAGAAGGCCTCGAATTACTGGGGGCCACCTATTCCGGCATGACCGATGTTATCAAAGGCACACAGTTTGATCCCGGGGTGCCTCAGGATGCACGTCTTTCAGAGCAGTATCTGAAACTGGCCGGTCTGTTTGGTGCACGCTACTCCCACTACCCCTGTGTGGGCGGCCTCTATGCTGTGCTCCGTCTGATCAAGGATGACAGTCAGCAAATCCCGACCTTCAGTATGCTGGGCTATCACCCTGACCAGGAGCGCACTCTTCGCCGCATTCTGCAGCGCCCTGAAGGCATTATCACGCTCTCAGGCCCCACCGGCTCAGGAAAATCCACCACGCTGAGAACCGCCTCTGCGGCGTACCTTGAACAGTACGGCTTCAACAACACCGGCGGTATTCTTCTTCCCCGTCGCAGGCTGTTCACCATCGAATCCCCGCCGGAAGGGCGTATTCCCGGTGCCATTCAGACCGCCGTCATGGATACCGCGCAGGGCTGGGTGGACTCCATCAAATCGGCACTGCGTCTTGACCCCGACGGGATCCTGAACGGTGAAATCCGCGACCACGATTCCGCCATTACGGCAATAAAAGCCGCCATGACCGGCCATCTGATGCTGACCACCATCCATGCGAACGACCCGATTAACATCCTCGAACGTCTTGAGATGGAGGGGGTGCAGGCCAGGATGATTGCCGACCCGCAACTGTTCATTGGCCTGCTGAGCCAGCGTCTGGTTCAGCTGATATGTCCGCACTGCCGTCGCCCCTGGCATGAGGTGGCGACCGAGCGCACGGATGATGAACGGCGCCTGGTGGAAAGCGTCTGCAACCCGGACCAGGTATATCTGCGAAATCATGAAGGCTGCCCGCACTGCTGGCGTGGCGTGACAGGACGAACGGTGATCGCAGAAGTCATCTCCCCGGATGCCCGTTTTTTCCAGTTGTACCGGGAAAAGGGGCGTATTGAGGCCAGAACATACTGGCACCGGGAGCTGGGCGGCATGACACGAAATCAGCATCTGCTGGGAAAAATCAACAGCGGACAGGTTGATCCGCTGGCGGCCCATTACATCTCTCCCATCGACGAGGACAGCTATACGCTGCTGCACTGACATGAGATTTCTGGAAAAACTCAACAACACCGACATTGAGCTGACAGCACTGACTGTCTGGATAGCCAGAAAAACCTTTGCCCTGAACCGGGTGGAGTTCTACGAAGCCCTGGGCGGCATGATACGTGACGGAACGCCGTCCCTGCGTGCACTCGAATTTCTCTGCGAGATCGAAACCGATTTTGGTGAAAAGAAAGGCACATCCGGCATGTATTTTCTGGCAAAAGAATGCATCGATTCCATCAAAGCCAGCGGCATGTTATCCGGTGCCCTGTTAACCTGGGTGCCACCGGAGGAAGCCACGTTAATCAGAAACGGGGAAGAGCGCGGAAATATTGCCGACGCCCTTTTCCAGGTGGCCAGAACCGTTAAAGCCCGGCGGGAAATGACATCCAGCCTCATTGCCGTCTGCCTCTACCCCCTTCTGCTGCTTTCGCTCTGTGTGGTGAATATGTACAACGCCCATACCCGTATCATCCCCATCGTCAGTGCGTTTGCTTCAGAAGATAAATGGTCATTCCAGATGAAATTGCTTGCCGGCATGTCGGAATTTTTCATCGGGTACGGATTCTGGCTCTGTGGGACCATTTTCGCCCTGACGCTTCTGATCCGTTTTTCATTCAGCCGGTATACCGGCCCCGGCCGGAGGATGCTGGACAAGGCTCCCCCCTGGTCACTGTATCAGACCTTACACGGGGTGAATTATCTGTTCAGTATTTCATCCATGCTGCAGATTAATATTCCTCTTTCGCAGGCGCTGCTCCGAATGGAAAAAGGTGCAGAAAAGAATAAATGGTTAAAGGAGAGAATTCAGGCAATACGAAAACATGTATTATCCGGTCAGAATCTGGCCACAGCAATGCGAAATTCCGGTTATGATTTTCCGTCCAGAATATGCATCAATAAACTGCTCCTGAACTCCGAAAGGGAGGACAGTGTGGCAACCATGGCACTCTATGCCGATCAGTGGCTGGAGGAAGCAAAAAAACGGGTAAAACGAATTGGATTAATTATTACCGGTATATCAGGAGGTTTTGTCTTCTTTTTTATTCTTAACATGATATCTGCCATCTACAGTATCAGCGACATGCTGAAACAATAACCCCCACCATACAGAATATTTCTGAAACATCCCATAAACCAGGAGTGATATATGAACTTCAGATCATGTCTTTATTCTTATTTTGCTTTAAAAAAAGAGAAAGAGGAGGATAAAGGTTTAACATTACTGGAAATTGCCGGTGCACTGATTATCATCGGTATTGTGGTAGCTCTCGCAATGAGTCAGATGTCCAGCACAATGTCATCCAGTGATAACCAGCGTGAACTGAAAAACCTGCAGACTATTGCAACAAAAATGAAGCAGTACAAGTTCCAGGGCAGATATACCGGCACAGATTATATCAAAACCCTGACAGAAAGCGGTTCCCTGCCAGCTGATATGATCGCCGGAAGTAACAAGGCCAAAAATGCATGGGGAGGCGATGTCACCATTGCAGCAACAAGTAATAAATACGGTTATACCATAACCAGTAAAGCCGTACCGAAAGAAAACTGTGTTGAGCTGATTAACAGTCTGCGCAGTTCATCCATGTTCACAAAAATCAAAGGTCAGACACCTGCCAGTGTGGATCCGGTAACGGTATGCTCTGCCGCCACAAACGATATCACGCTCGAAACCAGCAGTTAATATCCTGACACAGCGCCCCCCGGGGCGCTTTTCCGGAGTGTATCCGCATGAAGTGGTTATTTTTTTCTGCCGTGATTTGTCCGTTATTTTTCGCTCTTCCCGCTAAGGCTGCCGCCACAAACACATTACTGGACAGTTGCTTTATTCAGGCCGGAAAACGCTACCAGATTGCGCCTGATCTTCTTAAAACCATTGCACAGCAGGAAAGCAGTCTGGTCGCCACTGCGATAAATCACAATAAAAACAAATCCGGAAAAATCATCAGTACGGATTACGGGATTATGCAGATTAATTCAGTGCATATTCCTGAGCTGAAAAAGCTTGGAGTCATTAAAGACAAAAATGACCTGCTTAATAATCCCTGCCTGAATATTCAGACCGGGGCCTGGATACTGGCCCGCCATTTTCAACGCTGCGGCGTTAACTGGGAATGTCTGGGCAGCTATAACGCCGGTTTCAGCAAAAATAACACAGCCCGGCGCATGATATATGCCCGAAAAATCCACAACCGGTATTTCAGACAATATTAATAAATACGAGGTGACGGTGAGCGCATTACTGAGCATGACAATAATAATCATCATCCTGGCGGTTATTCTTTATCTTGCATACAGCACCGCCGCTCTCTACCTGTCAGCAGTACACGACACCCGGCCGCCCAGGCCGGTGGTGTACGTGTGTTGCCTTCTGGCCATAGTGAGTGTCAGCCTCAACGGCGCATATGGTGTTGAAGCCACGGGGCTGTTATTCCTTTCCATTCTGACGGGATTATTAACTGTAATGACGCTGACGGACATCGCCGTCTGTCGGCTTCCCCGGATATTCACGCTTTCACTGATTGTTCTGGGGGCAGCGTTCAGGTACAGCCTGGAGGAGCTCACATACAGCCTCCTCAACGCATCACTCTGGTTCGGCATGACATACCTGCTACGGCAGTTTTTCATAACGGCAAAAGGAACAGAAGCACTCGGCCTTGGTGATGTATTCCTGATAGCAGGAATTGCAATGTGGACACAGCCACAACACACGCCGCTGCTAATCACCGCCGCAGCTTCCGGGGCATTTCTGTTTATCCTCCTCTTCTGCCGTCGCAGACGTCAGCAGGCACTGCCGTTCGCCCCGTTTCTCTGCGCATCACTGTATGCACTAACCCTCCTCCCTGATTCCGTTTTCCGCACTTCGGAGATATTCACGTGAAAAAGTTCAGACACGATGACGACAAAGGTTTTATTCTGCTTGAAATACTGGCGGGACTGATAGTGATTGGTATCGCCACGCCGCTGATTTATTCCGAAATAGAAAACTGGCTGAATGAACAGCTTTACCAGAGTGCTGCTTCCCATGCAGATGCCTACAATACCGCAGCCAGAAATTACATTGCCGATAACAATGCCACTCTGCACAACGGCAGCCTTCCGGCAAACTTTACAGCCGATGATTTGATTCGCAAGGGATACCTGAAACAGGGATTTAATCGTTCTCCGTTTGGGCAGAGTTATATCACGGGTATCCGCCGTAACCAGACTACAGGACGTCTTGAAGCCCTGACCTGCTCAACAGGGGGGCAGAATATCAAAGAAGATGGTCTGCGCAGTGTGGCAGGACAGCTTCCCGGGCTGGGTGGTTATATTGGTAAAAACGGAACAGCAACCGGCGCATTCGGCGTCTGGACAGACAAACCGGGGGATTACGGACTCACCTGTTCGGCAGGTCACATCGCCATCGTAATGATGGGTGATGACCTGCAGGAAAGCGATCGCCTGTATCGCTTTCAGGTACCGGGACGACCGGAGCTGAACCAGATGAACACGGCCATCAATATGGGAGGGAACAACCTGAACAATGCAGGAAACGTCAATGGACAAAGTGCAACACTGAAAGGTGATGTTACAAGCGAAAACGGCTGGTTAATCACCAAAAATGATAAAGGCTGGAAGAACATCACCTATGGTGGCGGTTTTACGATGACAGACAGCCAGTGGATACGCGCAGTCGGTGGTAAAGGAATTATAACCACAGGGGAAATCAAAGGAGGAAAAGTCAGTGGGGGGACAGTCCGGTCTGACGGTCGCCTTTCCACAGGTGAGTATTTACAGCTGGATAAAACAGCCGTAGCAAATACAAAGTGTTCACCAGATGGACTTGTAGGCCGCACCAGTACAGGGGCCATACTTTCGTGCCAATCCGGTATGTGGGCAGGTTTTGAATCCTACCCTGTCGGAAGCCCTATACCGTGGCCATCAGCCACCCCTCCACAAGGCTACCTGGTGATGAACGGGCAGTCATTTTCATGTTCCCGGTATCCTCAGCTTGCCCGTGCTTATCCCGGGTGTAAGCTGCCGGATTTGCGCGGTGTTTTTATCCGTGGTTGGGACAACGGACGTGGACTGGATGGAGATCGGAACAGACATCTCCTGAGTTATCAGGCCGATCAATCCGGTGTCTATCATGAGCGTGGGGGATGGCTGAAAGGGCATCACAGCGGTATGCCTTACTGGGCCCAGGGAAGCACAACGGAAATGCGCCCCAAAAACATTGCCTTTAACTACATCGTCAAAGCAAGCTGATGCATTTAAGGCGTATTAACTTTTAACTTACAGCAACGTATTTTGACCCAGACCATGCTTCCCGAATACCCCGGTTTACCTCTGTACGCTCTGAATCCTGCCGCACCATAGCCTGCTTTGCCGTCACAGACGGCAAAGCCGTTTGAGCCACTACCCCAGTTCGCATAAACCGGTTTTCTGGAGTCTTCTTCTGCGTCATAACAGGCCGAATAATCAAAAACCAGTGCATCGCTGATATTATTCTTCCAGACACCGGATTGGCACTGGCCTACGTGCCAATCCGGTACCTGGCGTAAAAGCAATTCTGGTAGTACGGTGATAACTGGTCGTATAGCAAATGGTCAGCAAATACCGCTGCCAACAGGATTTTCTGCCAGTCAGTGCTCATGGAGTGTGAGCAATGCAGAAAACCCTCAAGGTTGGAAGCCGAATTACTTTGCTGGATCAGTTGCAACTTATGATGCAAATCGAATTGTTAAATGTGGTTTTTATGATGAATACAATTTCCATAAAGGGACATTTAGAGCTGATTTAACCGGAAAATGTAGTTATGTCGTCGCGTGTCAGAACTGAGATTAAATTGCTGGCGCTGCTGGCCTACGTGCCAATCCGGTACCTGGAGAAAGGTAGGATCTGGTGAGCTTCAAATTGCTACAGCACAGGCGACAGGTTGGCGCTTTCCTGGAGCAACAGCTACCTGTCCAACTGGAAAACGTGTTACAGGTGGCGGCGGAATATGCACCTCACGAACTGGTTACATATGGCTTACCAGGTCATTCCCATCAGCCAATAACTCATGGTCGGCTGCGTGCGATACAACCGAAGATCAGAATGGTTCAATAACTGTATATGCCATTTGCCAATAAGCTATTTCAAGCAAGTAATCTTCATAAAGTAGGACGAATACTGTGTGTAGTTTTTGGCTTGCCAAGTCATCTCGCCGTTAGAGTCAGGCATGTCAATAGGAGCGACTTCTGTTTCTGCCATTTCACGCCCGTCAATACGATAGGTGTTAATACACAGTTTAAACCTCCCTAAGACCTGTGTGTTTTTGGGATATAACGTAAATGTTTTTATATTCGTCCATATCGACGCTGATGATGATTTCCAGGTACCGGATTGGCACTATTGCATTTCTGTATCCAGCCTCCTACCTTCCCCGTTTTTATCGTGGAAGGCAGATATGTTTCGAAAAATAAAAATTCGCAAAATGACTCTCAACCGGGCGCTGGACAAATACCTGAAGACAGTATCCATCCACAAAAAAGGTCATCTGCAGGAGTTTTATCGCGTCAATGTGATTAAACGTCACCCTATGGCCGAGCGCTATATGGATGAAATCACCACCGTTGATATCGCCACTTACCGGGATCAGCGTTTGGCTCAAATTAACCCACGAACAGGGCGTCAAATCACCGGAAACACCGTCCGTCTTGAACTTGCTCTTTTATCATCATTATTCAATATCGCCCGTGTGGAATGGGGGACATGCCGTATGAATCCTGTTGAACTGGTCCGAAAACCCAAAATCAGTAATGGGCGCGATCGCCGCCTGGCTTCTGGCGAAGAACGCCGACTCTCCCGCTATTTCAGAGATAAAAATCAGCAGCTCTACGTTATCTTTCATCTGGCCCTGGAAACAGCAATGCGACAGGGGGAAATCCTCACATTACGCTGGGAACACCTCGATTTACAGCACGGAGTGGCGCATCTTCCTGAAACGAAAAATGGTTTACCACGCGATGTTCCACTCTCCCGGAAAGCTCGCAACTACCTGCAAATTCTGCCACAACAGATAAACGGCAATGTGTTCAGTTACACCTCATCCGGTTTCAAAAGCGCCTGGCGTACCGCACTTCTGGACCTGAAAATAGAAAATCTGCATTTTCACGATCTCCGTCATGAAGCCATCAGCCGATTTTTCGAACTTGGTACATTGAATGTCATTGAAGTTGCCGCTATTTCAGGCCACCGCTCCCTGAACATGTTAAAACGGTACACGCATCTCCGGGCATATCAGCTGGTCAGCAAACTCGATGCCAGGCGTAAACAGACCAGCAAAATTTCCCCTTATTTTGTTCCCTACCCTGCAACTGTCGGGTACAGAAACGGGCTGTTTGTCGTGACACTGCACGATTTCGACCTTGAAACCCGTGCAGAAACCCGGGAACTGGCTATATCTCATGCCAGCGTATTGTTGCTGCGCACACTGGCACAGGCGGCTCAGCGGGGTGAACGCGTTCCCACGCCAGGCGAGCTACCCGCAAACATTGATGAACGGGTCATGATTTGTCCGTTAACAAACTGAAGGCATATCAGAATGAAAATAAACTATAAATTCCGGATTAACTTAATCACAGTCCTTCTGTCTCAGCTCCTGATACAGATATATATGTGGCATAACATTCCGGTATCCGAACATATCCCTCCACCCATTATATTCCTTATATCCATATTTTTATCAGGTCTGGCCATCTGTACTGCATTCTGGCTGGCATATGACAGTGACAGATTTAAGCAACTCTCACTGCCAAAGCAAATTATTCTGTTAGTACTATATACTGGCGGATTCAATTTTTTAATATTATACGACTTCATGTAATACGCAACAGTTCTGGAAACAACCTTATGACATTATAAACAAGGGAACCTTCAATGCTAATCCCCCACAACAAAACAAACGGCCACTTTATTCTTTTGCTTTCTGTTAACTCATTTATATAAACTTGTATAATCGCAATAAACCAGAAGAAGACAAAAACAAATGAAAGACATAATGCACCTGTAAATAACATACTTATAAAGGTCCATTCCTGCCGACACAGGACAATAATCATTGATACCAGCACCACAATAGCTGCATTACCTAACAGAGTTTCACGAATAATATTCCTTATAATTTCCAGTTTTTCCTTATGCTGTTTTATTTTCATACGAACCTCATAGATTTCATCCCGAAAAGGAAACGATGATACAACAGAATACTTTCACAGCCACTCTGCGGCATAATGCCAGACCAGCGGCATGCTCAGTCACTTCCTGTCCGAATCCTTTTCATTCGCCCTTAAAACAGAGTTGCAAACACTCTTGAAACACACTCGATCATAACGATCGAAATAACTCGCTTCCGTTTAAAAAACACTCTCTTTAGACTCAATTTATGAACAAAACACGCTGACCCGCATGGAGGTGAAATGAAAACTGACAGCACAGGTATTGCCGCCCGTATGATGCTCTCCCTGGACAGGGAGCGAATTTGCGAATGCCTGCTCAGTCATCGCCAGCTGCAGTCCACACCCCTGCAGGTTCGTTATCCGCAGGGAGTCAGGGATGCCCTTGGTATCATGAGCGAACAGCTTTCTCTTTCCGTCTCTGACCTGACGCGTATCCTGGTCGAAGACGCGTTAAGTGAAATGTTTCTTCCTGCAGATAACATCGTCCGCCGTCTTCTCAGCAGGATGGAGCACATCATGCAGGCACATGATATCAGCGCAACAACGATGGCTGCATTACTGGCCCCCTGGAATATCCGCCCTGCCGTCTTCCGGGAGCCGGACAGACTCACTGACTATCTGACCGGGGAGATTCTTGCAGCACTGGCTGACTGGTTTTATCTCAGTCCGGAATGGCTGAACGGCAGGGTGCATTATCCACTGTATCGTCCGGGAGACTGGCCAGCCACACAGGAGATATTCTGCAGGATTATTTCAGCCCGCGAGAATATGGACATTATTCTCTGGCATGGTTTTCCGTTTGCCGGAACGCATTCCGGAGAATATTGCGGCGTTCTGCTCAGGCAGAAAAAAGAAATTAATAACACCATTATTTATCCGGTACTTTCGTTATATCCGGTCAGAATGGATATAGAAAAAGAAGGCTGGTTTCAGATGGCCCGAAAAATATCTCCGGATATCCCTGTTCGCGCCGTAACACTCACTCCGGCACAGGCAGAATATCTGATAACAGGAAAAATATTACCCACTGCGTTATTCAGGGTTCCGTTATCCCCCTGGTAATAATACTGAGCAATAAACCGGAATAATACACCAACTGTTTTTAATGGCACAGCCGTGCCCTCTGTTGTTATACCCAAAATACCTCAATACAGGAAACTGAAATGATGATGAAAAAGCATATTACCCGTACTCTCATCGCGTCTGCCGTTTTATTTTCCTTTAATTCGACTGCAGCAACGTCATATTTTGAAGCCCGCAATGATGCGATGGGAGGAACGGGGGTTGCCTCCTCTCACTATGGTGTGGCCCCACTGGCAAACCCGGCACTGCTGACAAAATCCGGTGCAAAAGATGACTTCAGTCTTCTGCTTCCGTCCGTGGGTGCGCAGCTGTCCGATCCAGGTAATATCGCCGACAACGCCGACAAAATCAGCGACGACTGGAAAGCCTTCGACCGTGCCGTCGACAGCCACTCCGGGGTACCGCAGACAGCGGCCCGCCTGAAAGAGAGACTGCAGGACTTCCGGAACACCCATGCCAGCGCACAGGCCGGGGTATCTGCTGTGGCGGCCCTTCCCGGTGATACCCTCGCTGCTGCACTGATGCTGAAAACGTTCGGGACTGTCAGCGTCGACGGTAAAGTCAGCGATGCCGACCTGAACTATCTGGAAAGCATTGCAGACAGTGGCAGCCAGGATGTGGATAAAAACAGACTGACCTCACTGGCTTTTGCCCGTGCCGCACTGATCACCGATGTGGGCGTTGCGCTGGCCACTGAACTGGAAACGGCCGGACAAAAATGGTCACTGGGCTTCACACCAAAATTCCAGCGTGTTGACCTGTTTAACTACAATACGCTGATCAAAAACTATGACAGCAGCGCATTCAAAGGTGACCGTTACCACAACACCCAAAACGGTATTAACGCTGATATCGGTGCCAGCATGGACCTGGATGACAACTGGACGCTGGGTCTGGTCGCACAGAACCTGATCCCACGCAGCATTGAGACCAAAGAGGTACATGGTGTCACTGAAACCTTCAGGATCCGTCCGCAGGTAACGACCGGCGTATCATGGCACAACGACATGTTCACCACGGCACTGGATGTGGATCTGACCCCGGCCAGCGGCTTCACATCAGACAGCAAACGTCAGTTTGCCGCCGTTGGTGCTGAGTTTAATGCCTGGAAATGGGCACAGTTACGTACCGGTTACCGCCAGAATCTGGCCAGCAACAACGGCAGTGCATTCACTGCCGGGATTGGGCTCTCACCGTTTGATGTGATTCACATTGATGTCGCCGGCCTCGTGGGCACCGACAACAACTACGGTGCCATTGCTCAGTTACAGTTCACCTTCTGATTATCACGCCCCGGGACGCCCGGGGCTTCTGACCTGAATCTGCTCGTTTCCGCTCTTCTGGCCACTCACCGCCAGTCCTGTTCATTATTTTCCGGATAAAACCATGCAAAAAAAACGTATCACCCTTGCAGGGGGAGTTGCCATGCTCTGTCTGAGCGGCTGTCATCTTCCCCCGGATAATACCGCACCGGCCAGGAAGTACGGTGCAGCTTCTGAAGTCGCTGTCACACGACATGCACAGTATCAGTTGTGGGAGCAGGGCACGTATTCTGCAGCCCTGCCTTCCCGCCAGCCCGGAGGCAGCCTGCAGGCTCACAGCGGGCGGGTTTCCTTTGACTGGGAAGGCGATGCTCTGGAGCTCCTGAGCGAGCTGGCCCGTCTGCGCGGACAACAGTTCAGTTACAGCGGCGTGCGTCTTCCCCTGCCCGTCTCACTCCATGTACGCGATATGACCTTCGCTGATGCCCTTCGTCTCACAGAGGCCCAGACTGCCTGGCGGGCAGTCCTCTCACAGTCAGCCGGGCGTTTACATCTTTCCTATATGCCAACGGAGAAAAAATGAAAAAACAGGTCTGTCTCCTGCTGTCCGGGCTCCTGCTGGCAGGCTGTGCCGGACAGCACCATCGCCCCCCTGCCGGTATGGCAGGCAATTTACCACCGCCGGATCTCCGGGCATGGCTGACGCCCACTGACAACCAGGATGACGGCATTTCAGACACCCGTCGCCAGATGCTCACGGACGCCGGACGAACGCTGGGATTCCGTGGCGGAAAAGCACAGCGCTCATGGGAACTGATTCAGGCACTGAATGCCCGGGAAAGTACACTGAATGCCCTGTATGACTTCCGTCCCCTTATCAGCAGGGAAGGCTGGCTACCCCCTGTTATTGATGAAGCGCAGGATGTTGCTCACATTCAGCCTGACCAGATAAGAACCGCGTCCCGTGTCTGGACCATCCTGCGTCCCGAACGTTTTGTCAGTAACCCGCCGGGCTGGCGTGACTGGCTTCTGCGGGGGCTTTCCACTACCGCCACCCCGGGAACTGAGGGCCGTGTTGTACCGGAAGACCGCGCACAGCGCAGACTCTGGGAAAACGCACTCCGCCAGGGCTGGCAAGAAGGCCGTGACAACGCTGACCTCACCCTGGAAGCCAACCAGAAACGCCTGACCCGGGATTACCGGGGAATGATGCTTTATGCCCTGCTCTGGCGTCAGGGCATGATCACACGCCCGGATGTGACTGAACAGCGGCAGACCGTCACCGGTAACGGCAGGAAACTCATCACTGGCGATCGCGTCCGCCGCCTGAAAACACATGCTGAATTTACGCTGCAGAAATCGCGCTGGCGCCCTCTTGTCAGCACCGAAGGAGAGAAAAATGATATCACCAGATGACTTCGGTACCTTCCCCTTCTCCCGTTTTACGGCAGAAGAGTTTCGCCATTTTTTTGCCTGGTGTGCCCGCCACCGCGTCAGTGATATTGATCTGACCGGCGGTTCACCGGTATCCGTCAGTCGCTTTGGACGGCGGGTTCGCTCATCCGTAAATCCCCTTCCGTCCTCCATCATGATGGCACTGAGTGATGAGCTGTTTGGGCGGGAGGTTCTTCCCCGGGTTCTGTCAGGTCATCCCGTGGATCGTACCATTCAGGTCAGCGGAGATGCCTCCGGCCGCTATGGCCTGCAACGAGGTCAGCGTGTTCGCCTGCGCTGCCACCTGATACAGGGAACATCGGCAACAGAAGAAAAAGCCATTTCCGTCACCATGCGGGTGATCCCGTCAGATATTCCGGACATCCTCACTATGAATATTGAACCGGATCTGCTGGATGCCATGCTCAGAAAAACCGGCCTGGGCTTCATCTGCGGAGAAACCGGCTCCGGGAAATCCACACTGGCGGCGGCACTGTATCGCCACATTCTGAAAAATTTCCCCGATCGCAAAATAGTGACCTATGAAGATCCGGTGGAATACATTCTGGGGGGAGAGAATGACCTTCTGCCACCCCATCAGGCCGAAATCGGGCGTGATGTGGAAAGTTTTGCGGCAGGACTTCGCTCTGCCGTTCGCCGTAACCCGGACATCATCGGTATCGGTGAAATCAGGGATTATGAAACGGCAGATGCAGCCGTCCAGGCAGGTAACACCGGTCACTTCTGCATCGGCACCATGCACACCAAATCACCCGGTGAAACCTTTGCCCGGCTGCTGGGGTTATTTCCACCGGAAATCAGGGATTCAATGGCAGCCGCCACCCTTTCCCTGGTGCAGTTCATTCTGGTGCAGGTCCTGGTCAGAACAAATGACGGTGGCAGACAGGCCGTCCGGGAATACATCGTCATAACTGACGAACTGCGTGATACGCTCTCCCGGCAGTCCCATGCGACATGGGGGCATTACATTGATGAAATCATTCGCAAGGAAAAACGGCGGATACGGGATCAGGTTCTGACCATGTATCAGACGGGCAGCATTGAGGCATCAGAAGCTGCGCTCTTCATCCCGGCCGGAGAATTCCCCAAATGAAACGCGAAGGCTTCTGGCGGGATGTCACTCCGCCACTGAATATTTATGGTGTCCCGTTGCCGTTTACCATGATTTACCTGCTGCTGTTTCCGTATCCGTCAAAAACAACATTCTGGGTGTGCAGCGGCATTCTGCTGTTTTTTGTGCTCCTGGGGTACTCAGGATGGACTGTCCGGACGCTCTGCCGGCGTCTGTACAGCCTGGTGCAGGGTAAACAGGCGTCAGGCCGTCCCTGGTGGTACCGGCATCGCACAGAATTACCCCGTGAATGGCGCGGAACGGAATAACCCTCTTTTGGTTACCATCCCGGCAGAAGAACTGAGGGTGAAAAAGACAGGCGTATATTAATGACTATGAGTCTTAACGCTGAGATCCGTGATAATCTTCGCTTCGGTCCGGAGTCTTAAAACCGGCATCTGGTAAGAACAACGTGGGTAACACGGTGAATGCCAGCGTCCGTTACTCCTTCTGATAAAAAACAAGGGGCCGCCCGCCGGCCCTGATATTGCGGAGACAATATGTTTTACCCTGCTGTTGACTATCTTGTGATTATTCTGCTTCTTGCCTTTCTCATGGTGACTTTATTTGCCTGTATCTTCTGTCTCAGACACGAATATATAAGAAAAGAATCAGAAAAACGAAAAAAGGACTTTTTCAAGAAAAAAGAATTGAATATCACTGAGTTTTCATGGTTCAGGTACAACCAGCATAATGAGACCGGAATTAATATTACCATGGATAAAACCATCATCGTGATGGTGGCTGTGAACGGCCGTATGTTCAGTAAAAAATACAGTATAACCTCACTTACATTTGACACAAAAAATATTACCGAAGCGGCACTATATGAAAACGGCATTGTCACCCGTAAGCTCACGCTTCATCGACATGTCAGTGATGACAGGCCTGCAGGCGTTCCATCGAAACAGCCCATAAGAACAATCCGCCTCTGTATCAGACAAAAAGATCACACCGACGATATTTCTTTCATCCTCTACCAGGGACGTCTTGAACAACGAGGACATAACTACACCATAATAAAAGGCAAGGCTAATTCTGTTATCCTGTTATTAAAAATGCTGCTGACAAACAAAATATAAACCCGCTGCTCCTGTTGTTATTCAGACGGGGGCAGAATAAAGATAATATTTCATAATTTTACCCAAAATACTGATATTCATACCTGCTTGTTATTCTCACATTAATCTATCTTCGTTCTGTTAACTACTGCTGAACGCAAGCCGTTCTCCTTACCGGAATACGGGCAATTCTGTTCAGCCATCCGGAGCCAGCACAATGAAATCACCTTACATTACCCGGCATGCCGTCCCACATGACGCGCAACCTGAACCACACCGCATTACCCCGTGAATGGCACGGACCAGCATCACCCTCTTTTGTTCATCATCCCGGCGTATCACAACGCCCTCATCTTTAATCCCCGGAGAACGACATGAAGTCCAGATATCGAACCTGGCTTGCTGTCCCGCCTGAGGAGACAGAAGCCGTAAAAAATGCAGTTCCCCCGTTAAATGGCCGCAAAGCTGTCGCATGGGATCCAGAAAAAAAGCTCTGGTATGCCCGGGCGGGTACCGAACTTTCACTGCTGGAGCGCTGGTTACCCCGGCCACAGGAACTGTCGATGGATGCCGGCGATCCGGTCACTGAATTTGCTCAGGTCCTGGAAAACGCCGGGCTGGTTATTCAGGGATTGCCACAGATGGACGGAGCCATACACAGAGTGGCCACCCGGGATGACAAAAAAGGGGCCAAAAGTGGCGCATACAGGGCCTATCTTGATGGTCGTCCCGCCGGCTGGTACCGCGACTACCGGAGCGCCGATGACAGTCCCACAAACTGGGTATTTTCCGGCGGAGAACAACACGATCCTCTGGCCAGACTGCATCTGCGGGCATTCGCTCAGCAACAGCGCGATGATAACGCACGTAAACTGCAGCAACAGTATAACAAACAGGCCGGCTATGCCCGCTCCTATATTAACGGGTTGCCACAGGCAACAGCACATGAATACCTGACGCGCAAGGGCATCCGGGCCGCGCCTGGCGTGCGGCTGAATAATAAAAATGAGCTGGTTATTCCCTTCAGCAACGGCCGGGGAGAAATACGTTCGTACCAGCGTATTCCGGTCACCGGCGGGAAGGATGCCCGCATTCTGAAAGACTCCGAGAAAACCGGCAACTGGTTCACCTTCGGAACCCCGGAAAATGGCCGTCCCCTGTTATTTGCGGAAGGTTACGCTACTGCCGCCTCCCTGCACGAAGCAACCGGCCTTCCGGTTCTGATGACAGTTGATGCCAGCAATATGATTGCCGTGGCAGAAAATGCCCGCCAAATCTGGACTGACAGCCCCTTTGTCTTCTGTGCCGACAACGATCATCAACGGGAAATTAACAAAGGGGTTTTTAGTGCAACAAAGGCCGCAGAAGTCACGAATGGCGAAGTCATTATTCCGGCCTTTACGGAGGCGGAAAAAGCACAGGGACTGACCGATTTCAATGACCTGGACGCCAGCCGGGGACGGGACAACTTTCAGAATGCCATGAACGCACAGTTAAAACATATCGGTATCCCCACACCCAACAGTGACACTGCCGACCATCGTGAGGCTGTCGTGATCGGCAACCTGATATTCACACCGGTAAAAGATGAGAAGCCACAAATGTCCCCTGAAAACAGACAGAGCACAGCCCCGGAAACGGAGCTGGCGACACAGGATACGCCTTATGACACCCACTCCGACGATACAGAAAACCAGGCATATGAAGATGACTATGCCGCCTATGCATCCCTGCAATCAGTAACTGCGGAGACGTTATCCCCGGATAAACCACTGGAGAATATTGCGTCTGCCGCTGATACCGGCACAGAGAATACCTCTGCGGCTACCGCTGGCGACCAGGAAGACCTCAATACAGACGCCACAGGTACAGACACCGCTCACAACAGCGACACAGCAGAAACAGGAACGCTTCCTGAACCTGCCGGGATGCAGTCCGTGCAGCAGGCAACCACTGAACCGACCGCAGAAGATAAACCACACGAGAACGTTGTTTCCGCTGCCGATACCAGAGAAGAAAATGCCTCTGTGGCTACCGCTGATACCGGTGAAGAAAATGCCTCCGCCACCACCGCTGACAACCAGAGCACGCAGGCAGAAGAACATCCCCGGAGTGAAGACACACCGGAAACCTCCCTCTCCGACGCGGCCGGGACACAGCACACCACCACAACGCAGTCTGAAGAACAAGTGCAGGTTTCCATGGCCAGCGCTGACGACTGGAGCGCATTTGCGGAAGATCTCAACGCTGACACTCCGGGGGCCCCCACTGTTCACAACACCGACAACGCGGAGACAAACACAGTTTCTGAACCGGCCGGGATGCGGCCAGTTCAGCAGGTGACCACTGAACTGACGGCAGAAGATAAAGCACAGGAAAAGAGCGTTGCGTCTGCCGCTGAGACCGGCGCAGAGCACTCCTCTGACATCACCGATGACAACAGGAACGCACCCGCTGAGGAGCTCAATGCCGATGCCACGGTTGCTGTTCACAACACCGGCACAACAGAAACAGCCTCACCTTCTGAACCTGCAGAAACTCAGCCAGTCCGGCAGGCCACCGCTGAACCGACGGCTGAAGATAAACTGCAGGAAGAGCGTCTTGTTTCCGCCACTGAGACCAGCACAGCGAATGAAGCAGCCCGCCCTGAAACGCCATCGCTTTTCAGCCGTCTTCGCCGTTTTCTGACCGGTGTGAAATCACGCACCTCAGAACCTTCCGTTATTCAGGAGAAAAAGCCCACGGAGGCTGAAACAGCAACAGAGGAGGTCGCACCACCATCACCACCGGAAACCAGCCCGGAAGACACATCGTCAGCGGAACCGGACACGATTATCTTTGCACCCCGCCGTCCCGACAGTCCGCAGCGGCACAACCTGGACGAGATCCTTAAAAATCTTACACACAAAGAGTTTCCCGACAGGACTGCGCTCTACAGCGTTGACGGTGAACCCGCCTTCCTGGACAGACTCTACTGTCTCGAAATGGTGGATGGCGCCAGCGCGGATGACAAAAAGGTCCTGGCTGCCCTTGCTGTGGCCACCAACTTCTATGGCGGCGTTATCGAGCTGACCGGCAGTGATGCCTTTAAGCAAAAAGCCATGCAGCTGATTGTCGAATACGACATCAAGGTTCGCATGAAACTCCCGGCCCAGCGGGCAGCACTGGAAAAACTCCGCAAGGAAAAAGAGATGGCGCATGATGCCATTGTCACCCACAGACCCACGCCGGAACTCAACCGCCAGTCACCGGAAGAGACAACAATGGCCCAACCGGCCCCCCCTGTGTCACCGAAGGCAGAGGCTGAACAAACAGCAGGCAGTACGGCTGAAACACCGCATCCGGAAGCGCCGGTCACGGCAAAAGCTGAAGTCCCCCGGGCCGACAGACCGGAACACCCCGCCGCCCCGTCGTCTGCGCCAGAAAAAGCCCCTGTCAGTGCACAGCCGCAGCAACCCGACACACCGGTGGAAGAGCCGCCCGGCAAGCTCAGCCCCGGTGAAAGTGTGACTGCCGTCCTGACAAACTACGGAGAAAAAGAGTATGCGCCCGGAAAAGGGCGCTGCTTTTTTGTGGAGCTCACCAACCGCAGTGGCAAACGGGAATACTGGGGAAACGGCCTGGAAGAACTGGTCAAAAACCATCAGAAGGGTGACCCCGTCACACTGACACTGCAGGCGAGAGAAACATTCCGGCTGTCCGGTGAAACGCGGGATCGTATCCGTAATATCTGGGCCATAACCCCGGTCAGTAACGGCATTACCGTTAATAATGACCAACCTCATGCGGGTCAGCATACCCTGGAGTTTCCGATGGCAACATTCAGCCAGGTGATGTTACAGATGCAACAACACTGGCCACAGATAATGCAGGAAGTTCGCTCCCCCAAAAATCCTCCCAATAATCTGTACATTGGTGAAGACAGGCAACCTGCATCAGCACCTCAGGATCAATCAATGCGACTCCCCCTCGCTGGTAATGCCCCCAATGAACTGATACCAGCCATCGCCTCTGCCGATAAGGACAATCGTCAGTTGAATCTTCTGCTGGTCCACAGCGCAGATGATCATCTGCAGGGCGTGGTCCGCCTGAACGGCACCCTTTACCCGGCACTGGCCACCCCGTCAGCTGACAACCGTCAGCTGGTTATCAATGCCCTGACGGATAACGGTCTGCAGTTTGCCGGTTACGGTGAAGCTGTTAACCATGATGAGAATAATCATCAGCGTCCGTCCCCACAAATAATGCAGTTTCACCTGAAGCAACAGGACTCCCCGTTGTTTGCCGCCATCCACAAACCGGAAGAGCAACCGGACAAGCTTTTCCGCTCTCTGGGTTTTGAGCAGACCTGGAAAGAGTGGTCTGACAGCCAAAAGGCGGAGGACAGGCAGGAAAAAACTCTGCAACAGGCACAATCCCACAGCCCCGGCCGATGAGCCGGTAAGGACGACCATGAACATGAAAAAAACGCTGCTGGTCATACTGACCAGCATCTCGCTGGCTTCTCCGGCTGCCGTGGCAGCAACCTGTCGGGCAGGTGCTGCCGCAGAAGCCGGCAGCAAAGCCGCCTGGGAGCGGGCGCGCACAGCCAGCCAGGCATGGTCACAGCGAGAAAACGACGTCGCCTCCTCCCTGCAGTCCTGCCTGTCCCGCATTAAGGACGTCAGCATCACTCTTCCGCAATTCCCCAGCCTGGACAAAATCCTTCGCGATCTGGAAAACCAGGTCTGTGATGCCGTCGTGGATCGGGTGAATGACCATCTTCCGGGGAATATCGACCCCTGGAAAGACTACAACCTCTGAACAGGAGCACCATGAGCGAAGCACAACCCACCTCCCCTGTCTCACCGGAAGCGGATAACAGCGGAGATATTTATAACCCCGTGCTCAGAACCATCGCACAGTCAGAACAACGGGCCGCGCTGGTACCCGGTCTGGTCAGGGCGTTGCTGTACAGCGGCGCAGCACTCTGCATCAGCCTGGTGGCTAATGGCATACAGTACTGGCATGCCACCGGCGTGACGCGCGAATACTTTGCCACTGACAATGGCCGACTGGTCCGTCTGGCACCAACCAGCCAGCCGGCCTGGAGTCAGAGCGACGTCATGAACTTTGGCAGCATGACGCTGAGCGAAGCCTTCAATCTCGATTTTGTCCACTACCGAAAACAAATCACGACACAGGCCCCCCGCTTTTCCGAAGCCGGCTTTGCCGGCTATGTGAATGCCCTTCAGGCCTCGAACATTCTCGACACTATTAAAAAGGAGAAATTTAACCTCACAACCACTATCGGGGCAGGTACCCTGGTCAACCAGGGACAGATGGAGAACGGCGTCTGGTTCTGGAAATTCCAGTATCCGGTCAGGATGCGCCTGGTCGGTCAGACCAGCACCCGCCCCGAACAGGCCTTCACCTTTGAAATCACTGTCCGGCGCGTTGACCCCCGCATCAAACCCGGCGGCATGGAAATCAGCCAGATGGTTTCCCGTAACGCCGCAGCAGGAATCTGAGACTCATATCATGCACATACATCATCTTATTGGCGCACTGCTTATTGTGTGCGGCACTGTCACAGCTGCAGATAACCCGGGCTGGAAAAATGCACGAAGCCCGCAGACCGGCGGAAAGACCGCACAGGCAACCGGGAACACCCCGGCAGGCGGTCCCCCGCCAGCCGCACAACTCCCGGGAAACCTGCCGCCTCCCGGCGCTGCTCTTGTACAGGAAGGCGCATCGCTGGATTCTCCCCTGAATGCCAGTGAAATTCGTGAACTCCGTGGGATAATGGCCGATAACGAACGGGCCATCAGTGCCCCGCTCACCAGTGTGGTGCCCCGTATCAGTTCCCTCACGGTGAATCTGTCTCCGGGGGCCAGCCTGCCCCTTGTCCGTACCGCTCTGCATAACGTCAGCGTGGTGACCTTCACGGACGTCAACGGCAGTCCGTGGCCACAGTCGGATCCGCCCTATAACGCTGCGCCCGGTCACTTTGACGTGCAGTTCAACGGCAATATGGTGTCCGTCACCCCCCTGCGCGCCTGGGCTGCCGGGAATGTGACGGTCTATCTCAAAGGATTGTCTGTACCGGTCATCCTGAATATCACCAGTGGTGAAACGGACACCACTACCCTGAGTCAGGAAATCGACAGTCGTCTGGATCTGCGCATTCCCCGGCAGGGACCTGCCAGCCCGGTGGTGTCCATACCGTCAGAAAAAATTGCCCTGCATGACGCCACCCTGCAGGCCTTTCTGGACGGTGTGCCACCGGATGATCCCGCCATCCGCCGCCTGAAATTCTCCGGTAACGTCCCGGACACCACCATCTGGCAACACGGCGATGATCTTCTCGTGCGCTCACGGGCCATGCTGCGGGATGAATTTGAACAGACGCTGGCATCGGCTGATGGTACGCGGCTGTGGAAACTGCCGGTGACCCCCTTACTCACCTTCTCCGTGAATGGTCAGTCCGTTCACGTCACCCCGGAACTGGAGTAAATCATGAGCGCAGAACAAGAACAGGACACAGCCGAAAAATCCGGCAAAAAGCTGTCAGCCCTGCTGGTTATGGGGGGCGTGATTATCATCGGGGGCGGATACCTGCTGCTCACCTGGCTGTCCCCCGAAAACGCTGCATCGCTCTCGTCAGTCAATATCAACAGCACAACGTCCGGCGGCGGACGGAACGTGATGGAGACACAGCACTACCGGGATTTACTGCGGGCTGACAATGAACGTGGTGCTGCAGAAGCGTTACGTAATAACGAGACGTTTATCGCCAGTCTGCCCCGGGGACTGGATACCGATACCGGAAACGATCAGAAAAGGGATAATCCCCCCGATGATCAGTCAGGCACTTCCGGGCAAAACGCATCCCCCCCTCAGGAAGATCAGACTGCCCGGGAAAAACGGCGTGAGGCATTACAAAAACTGCTTGCCCGCATCAACACACAGCATCCTGACGCCCGCCCCCCGGTAGTGGCGGCTGCAATGTGGGGCACCACTGGTGCTCCCGGGATAAGCTCACATGCCTCACCACCCGGTACCGGCACATCACCACAACCACGTCTGCAGGAGGCCAGTCTGGCAACCCCGGCAGCTCGTACAGGGATACAGCTGATACCGGCACTGACCCGCGTACCTGCCTTCATTGATACGGAAGTGGACTCTGACAATGCTGTCTCCCGCGTGGTGGCCTCCGTACCTGCCGGCCCATGGGCCGGGGCCGTCCTCTACAGCCAGGACGCCAGACTCGCCGGCAAGGGAATGGATATCCACTTTGACCGGATGATGTGGCGGGGCATGTTTCTGAAAGTCAATGCATATGCCCTGAATGAACATACCGGCATGTCATCCGTGGCCAGCGACGTGAACCACCGCTGGTTTAAGCATATCGTTCTGCCGTCTGTGCTCGGTGGGGCGGGCAGTGTCGGGAGTCTTTACAAAGACGCCAACACACAGGTCATTCAGGGAAACTACGGCAGCATTACCGGCAGGGTGGGAATGCCTGATGGCGAGGCGCTGGCTGGCGTCATTGCAGGCGGCATGGCCGAACGGGGCAGTCAGTTGCTGACCCGCCAGGCGGAGAGCGAACCTTACCGGCAGGTGACAGTGTCACGCGGAGAGGTTGTCTCCATTCTGTTTGTTGAGCCGGTCATGAGCAACGATATCAGTCCCCCCTCCTCCGGCACTGCCCCTTCTGTGCCACCGCCCTCCGGACGCCCGCTCACCCAGGAAGAAGCAGAGCGTCAGGCGTCTGACAGGATCCAGGCAGCTGTCATACGTAAACAGAACGAAATGCGGCAACGTTACGGAATACAACAGGAAAGTCATCCATGAAAAACGAACATGAAGATCCCGGCAGTTTTGGCGAAACAACGACACCGGCATCCGGCAAATCCTTCCTGAAACGCCAGTATATGGGATACAGCCTGCCAGTCTGGGCCGGCTGTGTCCTCATCATCCTGGCCGCAGTCTGGTACAAGTTTCTGCGGACACCCTCAGAGCCCCCTGCAGATGCAGGCTTCGCTGTCACACCGCCCGCAGCCGAAAGCTGGGCAGAGCCCATGCCCATGACGGAGACCGGGAGCGGAAACACCATGTCCGTGCCTCCTGTCACCCCACAGGCAGACATGCAGCAGCTTGCCCGTGACCTGAAAGCAGAGCTGGACAGGCGGGATGAGGAAATCCGGCGCACCCTGACCATGCTGAAGGACAGTATCACCACCCTCAGTAACGCCATTCAGAAGGATGAGGCCTGGGCACAGGAAACCCGTCAGTTGCTTGAGGAGACCCGTAAGCAGGTGCATACCCTGCAGATGCAGGGAGCACTGCCAGTCCCGACCGGGAATAACAGACAGCCTGCGAAAACCCTGCCTTCACCTCTGCAGGGCATGAAAATCATGTCGGTGGAGAAAGGCATGGCCTGGATCCGCTGGCAGGGCAGTGCCTGGGCAGTACGGGAAGGCGACAGTCTGGGAAACATCACCATCACCCGGATTGACCCGTCCAGCCGGGCAGTCATCACCTCTGCCGGTACATTACGATGATGAGCATTGATGCCCTGACAGCCATAGAGAACTTTGCCAGCGGTATTTTCAGTGCAGGCATGGAGTTTCTCTTTACCTGGGGAGAGCTGCTGGGGATTATCGGCCTTATCGGTCATCTGATGCGCGCCCGGGCAGAAGGACGTCACAGTATGGGACCGGGAAAATTTATTGCCGGTATCTTCATCTGCGGCATGCTGGTCAGTCTGCCCTCAATGATCAATGCCGGTGGTACCCAGATGGGCTTCAGGGCAGATTCTTTCGCCCCCATCGCATACGTGCAGCCGGGCTCCTTTGGTGCCGCTGCCGGTGCCGTCAATGCCATTCTCTCACTGGCAAAACTGGCCGGAGTCGGTTTTGTCATGAACGGCATATCCATCTGGCGCAAATCACTGCTGGACGGGCATACCGCCCTGAGCGCCAGTGAATCCATCAGTAAGGGGAACGTCAAGTTTGTGGCCGGCGTTCTGCTGGTTTTCAACGACCGGGTTATCGATGCCACTCTGGCAAGCCTCGGTATCGCCTTCTGACCCCCTGTATTTTTTCAGTAAATCAATCTGTTAATAAAGGAGACACTATGTCACGACTTCGTGCCATGGCGGCGCGTCTGCGCGCTGCATCTGTTTATGTTCAGTTATGCCTGATGGCCTGCCGTGACCGGCTGGTACGCCTGTTACTGCTGCTTCCCGTGATGCTGCTGCCCCACACCGCAATGGCAAATACCCTCTTCGATATGATTAAAACCGTTGGCGATGGTGCCAGAGGCTCCAGCAGTTCGTTTGTGGCTATCGGTCAGGTTATTGGCCTGGTGCTCTTTATCGGTGGCCTGCTTGGCCTCAAACAAATCGGTAAAAAACCCGGTGCAGGGCTGGCCTGCCTGCTGTCAATTCTGGTCGGCCTCTGCCTTGCCGTCGTACCGGAACTGATGGGCAGCGGACAGAAAACGCTCGGTCTTTCTCCGGTTTCAATCAGTTAATCCGCAAAGGCACCGGGAAACCGGTGCCGTCTTCACACAATGAGGAGGACCAGACCATGTCCTGTGAACTGCCCCCTTTCACCCTGCTCAGAACAGAGCACGGCAACGTGATTGCCCGCGACAACCGGGATAATCAGGAGTTTGTGTTTGCAGAGTGTTACTCCACCGCTATAGCAGCACTGATTCTGGCTGCCGTCACCCTGTATACAGAGAGAAAAGCGTATGAAAAAGACCCCGCCACTCATCGCCCCGGTCCGGGAACGCTGGCTTTTCCCGCTCCCGCAACCGGACACGGTATTCAGCGGTGAATCCCTGCTGCCACCACCCGTGCTCTCAACACCCGGACGCTGTCCCTGCTGTCGCAGGACCGTCACTCACCGCTTCATTCTGGAGGATTCATGGCCATTACAGCAGATGGCTGACACCTGCCGGGATACGGTCGTCCTGCTGGAAAAAAACCTCACCCGGGTGATGCGCCTGAAAAAACATCCGGTACCGGAAAACGCTGACGAAAAAAAGAAACACACTCGAACCCTGCAGGATGCGGAGCGGTCCCTGGCACAGGCCCGCCTGTCGGCCAGGCGACTGGCCCTGCGTCATGTGGAAAAGTCACAAATCGTCACAACAGATGCACTCAGCGAAAATGAAAGTGAACTGCTGCAGCCGGAAGGCCCGCCCTTTCATCTCTGTGCCTTCTGCCACGCCTGGCACTGCCTGAACGGCTACGCTGCCGCACAGGGGGTGATGGTCTGGCTCCCTGATTTGCATCCGGCCTCGGTAGTTGCTCTCAATGCACGGGCACTGAAGGAAATTTTCAGCGATGAGCGTAAGCGAGTCAGACAGGGACGGGCCGTACTGAATGCCCTGGTACAGAACCGCCTGGCCGTTGAGGAGAAATTTCGCACCTGGCGTCCGGCGGATTTTGCTGATGCACTGCGCCGCTGGCCGCCGGCACAGCGTAAAACACTGCGGGAGAAGATGGACGGGGTGGCGCTCATTCTGATGCCAGATTCGTTTCCTGACAAAAAGTACGTCATGTGACACACACCGCTGCCGGTGACGTTCTGCCGGCCCCAACTGACAGAGGAACAAAAAATGGATACCCTCACTGCCGGATATCAGTTTTCCGCAGATTCATTCCGGCGCTTTATTATCCGGACGCTGACGGACGATATTCCGCCTGACGGAGATGAAAAAGAGATTGCCCGGTTCATTCTCCGCCACCCGGCATTTAACGGCGGCTGGCTGCTCTTTCTGGCTGCAGAAATTCATGAAAGATCCCATACCCATAAAAGCATCACCGTCACAGTGAGCGTCGATAACTATCTCTCATGGATGGATATTGCCGTATCCGGTCTCCCGGAATTACCGGATATGCCCTTCTGTGATTTTTTCATTCGCCGCCAGCAGTTTATCTATCCGGGTGTGCCCCCGACAAAATCAGGAGAAGAATGATGAAAATTCACCGCATATCCCCGGAGACGCTTATAACACTCATCCACGCACACCTGGCCGGAAAAACTGACAGTACCGCCAAAGAAGAGCACCGGCTACTCCGTCGTTTCCTGCGGGATGATGACGGCAGGCTGGCCGGCGTACTGCTGAATATTGCCGGAATACTTCAGTTCAACAGGGAATTAAGTGCGCGGCATAATTATCCGGCCACACCCCTGACTGAATTTTCATTAAGGAAACGGGGAAAACAACTGCATCTCTGTCTCTGCAGTCTCCGTTTCTTTTATATCCCCCCTGTATTTATACGAAATGAAAGAAGAAAATGTATTGTTGTACATATTAATAAAATCACTTATCCGCCAGTAAATTCACTACGCTGACAGCGTGTTTCCACCTTATTACATTTTTATTATTTACTGTAATCACACAGAAATACGCACCTGCCTCTCAACAGATTATTTATTTTCTCTGCTGTTTTTTCATGCCACATCCCCTGCTGTGGCATCAAAAAATATAAGACCGTGATGATTCATCCTTACCGGAGTGCCCCATGCCATGAATATCAACCGCATTATTTTTGCCATTGAAGACTGTATCAGTACCCTGTCACGGTATTCCGTTTCCGCATTCTTCCCCGATTACTGTGATCTGCACACCGTCATCGGTCTGGACCAGCAGGACCGCGAACGCCGCCCCTGGCTGAAAGCCCCCTACATTGCCACCACAAAACAGGGGTATTACCTTTCCGTCTTTGAAATCAGCGGTGCCCTGAAAGAAATGGATGAAAACCCGGACCTGACAGCCCCCGGCACACTGGAATCACTGATTACAGCGCTGGCAGAGCGAATGAACACTGCCTGGAAAAATTCCGGTCACAAAATCAGTTTTGTTTTCGAACGCGATCCGGAGCGTGGAAGGGATGAAATCGAAGCCATGCTCTTACCCCAGCGAAAATCCATCGCACGCACGGGGATCCTGCTTCAGGACGTTCTGGATGAAAAAGTCACCACGCTCACCCCCTGGCTTGTCCGGGAACGCTGCTGGCTGACCGTCTGGAGCTCTGAAGAACTGCTGAGCCGGACCGATCGCAAGGACCACCAGACCCGTATCAGGAAACTCGCTGAACACGCTCCGCCAGCCCGATTTGCGCAGGATCCATGGCGCTGGACACTTTCCGCACTCAAAATACGGCATGACGCCTTACTGGACACGCTGGAGCAGGCCCTGACACATGATTCTGATGGTCTGCTGGTTCGCCTGATGGATATTCATGAAGTGGGACGGGAAATCCGCCGTCAACTGGAGCGCAACAGCACACCTGCAGTATGGCAGCCTCATCTGCCTGAAGATGCCCGTCCTGCCGGCTGGCGACAGGGCGAGGATACCTCTGTATTCCACGCACCGTCGCTGAATCTGCAGTTATTCACCACACAGCCTGAAACACACGGCAGCCTGATAAAGGCCGGTGACCTCTGGCACGGTATGGTCGCCATTACCCTGCCACCCCAGAATCTGCGGACATTCAACCAGCTGGTCAGGGATGTGCCCCGCGCAATCCCCTGGCGTATCCGGATGGATCTGATGCCCGGCGGCATGAAGGCGCTTGGGGTCAAGAAAACCCTGCTAACCTACAGCAGCTTTATTTCCCCTCTCCGGCCCATGTATGACTCGGTGATGATGCTGAATAACATCAACAAACATGATCCGGTCTGTATCATGACCATTGTTGCCACCACATGGGGAAACAGCCGGGAAGTCTGTACCCGCAACCAGGCTCTCCTGAAATCTGCGCTGGAAGGCTGGGGAGTATGCGGCACCACCACCACCTTCGGTGATCCGAGACGTGCCTGGGTGAACACGGTTCTGGCGGCCTCCCACGGTTCCGGTCCAGTCCCCCTTTACCCGCCCCTTTCACACGCCCTTTCCCTGTTTCCCCTGAACAGGGCCGGCTCTGTCTGGCGGGGACAGGGAAATCTGATGATGCACACCGAGGACGGCTCTGCATGGGAGGTCGCGCTGGCATCGTCACAACAGAACAAGCACACGGAACTGACGCCCGGCGCACCCGGTCTGGGCAAATCGGTACTCATCAACGCACTGTCGGAGATCCAGATAGCCTCAGCCCAGAAGAACCTGCCTTTCATTGCCTATATCGACAAGGGATTCAGTGCACAGGGACTGGTACAGCTTATCCGTGACAGCCTGCCGGAGCAGAGAAAGGACGAAGCCGTGGGGATCATTCTGAGCAATGATCCGGAACACACTCGTAACCTGTTTGATGTGATGTACGGTGCTAAAAAACCCGCCACCCCGGAAAAGAACTTCATGGTATCTGTACTCTGCGCACTGTGCGTGGATACCGGCACCGGTCAGCCCTGTAATCCCGGTGACACCCGGCAAATCATAAGCAACCTGGTGGATCTGGCCTTCAGGGAGTATGGCGAAAACAACCCCAGACTGTACCGTGCAGGAACAGAGCCCCTTGTGGATCTCGCCCTGGAAGAGAGTGGCATCGCAGAACAACATGACGCAGGATGGTGGAATGCTGCCACCTGGTTTGAAATCAGGGACATGCTGCATATGGCTGGCAATATCCCCGCAGCCCAGCGGGCACACTACCAGGCCATGCCCCTGCTGGCTGAAATGTCCGCCCTGCTGGGACAGCCATCCATCCGGGATGTGTTCGGCACAGTTCAGCGCGATAACTCAGCAGAATTGTTACTGGACTACATCCGCCGTGCCCTCGATCAGGGACACAGTGACTACCCGATGATGTCCGGCTGTACCCGGTTTATGCTCAGCCCCGACACCCGCGTTGTGGCCGTTGATCTGAACAATGTGGCCGGTGACAAGACACCTGCCGGGCGTCTGCGCACCGGCATCATGTACCTGCTGGCAGGACAAATCGCCGGCGGGGATTTTGTCCTGCCGCAGTATCAGGAGGAAATACGGAAAAATCTCGACCCACGCTACCATGAGGTGATTTTCCGCCGCATTGAACAGCTTGATCAGGAGGTCAAGACCAAAGTCTATGACGAACTGCACAATGCAAAAGGGATCAACTTCATCTGGGAAGCCCTGGACACCCAGGAGCTGGAGCAGCGTAAGTTCGGGATACGCACAGTACTGAGCACCCAGCTACTGCAGGACTATCCACCGGCAGTTCTCAAATCCGCCAACACCCTCTGGTTGCTGCGTTACCGCCCTGACGAAATTCCGTTTCTGCGGGATAATTTTGGTGTCCCTGAAGTCACCCTGCGGCGCTTCCTGAAAATGCCGGAAGGGGCTGCACCGGATGGCAGCGGTGTCCCGGTACTGGCTGTGTTCCGTGTAAAAAACGGTACGCTGGCCCGGATCCTGAAATTCACTCTCGGTCCACTGGAGCTGTGGGCACTGAATTCCTCACCCAAAGACAGCGCCCTGAGACGTGCGCTGACGCAGGAGCTCGGGTCACTGCGGGCACGCCAGATCCTGGCAGAACACTTTCCCCGTGGTTCAGCCACCTCACTGATAGAACACCGCGCCCGTACACATGACAGTGAAAACGTCATCCATGATCTGGCTGCAGAACTCATCCGTAAGCAGGGATATCACCTCTGATGTACAGCATACACATCACTCCCCGCTGCCGGCGTCCTGCACGGGGACAGGTCTTCCTGAAAACGCTGCGCGTGGACGGTGACAGTTTCAGCTTCACCCTGCCGTCCGCCTGCTTCACGCTGCGTCCCTCCCCCAATCCCCGGGTCATTTTCGCCAGTGACAGACGGGCTGACGGGGAAATGAGTGGCGTTCGCCTGGCTCTGCCCGGAGAGACAGGCACGCTGATAACAACGGCCACCTGGCAGGTCAACGTGCCGGAGCGGCCTCCTTTTGATATACAGCATGTCATTCACTGGCTCCTGCCCTCGCCTCTCACGGCGCTGATGTCCGACAACACCTGGCTGTGGCCGGATAGCCCCGGCACACCGGCACTGACGGCGGGAGACTGGCCGGTAATGGAAACAGATACCCCGACGCTGAAACGCGTGAAGCGTCGTACCTTCACGCTCATCGATAACCGCAACCGTCAGGGATGGATCACCCGTCGCTTCCAGTGCTTCCCGCTGGCTCCGCTGCCGGAATCACACAGTCACCGCGTACCAGACATCCTGTATCCCCTGAAAACGGAGAAAAAAGAATGCAAAGACAACCAGCAACCACACTGCTTGCACTCCTGATAGGCTGTACGGTTATCCCGTCCACCCACGCCTATCCTGTGACCGTAGTGGCCAGCCAGCCTGTCACCACACAAATCATGCCGGAGCTGGCCACCATACAGGGCATCATGGAGGAAATGGTCCGTATGCAGACGGCCACCGGCACAGCCATCACCCAGAACTCAGAAAAACTGGCCACCGTCATTGCCCAGGACGGGCAGGCCACCCGTCAGCAGATGATATTCAGTAATGAAACCCGCCGGCTTGAGGAAGCCCGGAAGAGCTTCAGCGTGCCGGACTCCATCTGCAGTGAATCCGCCTCCGGAGTTGCAGCTGAAAGTCGCCGTGCAGCAGCGTCTGCGGCTGCACGTCTGAGTCAGGGAGGAGGCGTCAGCAGTAAACCCATCCGTGAACGTCTCTCCCGGGCAGCAGACTCACCAACCCGCGAGGCATATGACAGTGCAGGCATTCATGCCGGTTACTGCACGGAAGCTGAATATGCCCGCTTTGGCGGAACCGATGTCTGCCCTGCCGTGGGCGAGCTGCCGGGCGGAGACAGCCAGGTGCGATCGCTCTATCAGGGTGCAGGCACAGCAGATACCCCTGCCGCCCTCACCTGGGATCAGAAACAGATTGATGCTGCCACGGCTTACATGAAAAACACCGCCAGACCGTCAGCGGGTCGTGCCCCGGGGAAAGGTGAAGTGGGAACACAGACCGGGCGCACGTATGTGGGCCTGCAGAATGAATACAACGGCATCATCGATGCTGCTTCTCATCCGCAACTGTCACTGATAGCTGACAGTACCCCTAATGAGGCCACCCGTGGAGCGCTGACTGAAGCCCTGCAGTCACCATCCGCTGCGGCATATTTTGACCGGACCGCATCATCAGAGGCCCGCACCCGTGGTCACATGAGCCAGCGGGAGTTTGAGGCCTTTGAAGCCGGCAGACGCTATGCAAACACCGACTGGCAGCAGGATCTGCAGGGCATGGAAGGCGATAACCTTCTCCGTGAACTGCTGCGCACTACCGCCCTGCTGAACTGGCAGATGAACGACCTGAAAGAGCAGATACGCCAGGGTAATGTTATCGCCGGGCAGCAGCTGGCACTGGCGGCACGACAGTATTACGGACAGCGTCTCGGTGAACTGTCACAGGCCATGAGCCAGGGGAGCGTAAGATGAGAGACGACAACAGCACCGACAAAAAAAAACCGGCCCCCCGTCTCCGCCGCATCGGTGACATCGGGATAAACCTGTTCGCACCACTGGCAGAAACCCGGTGGATGCTGCGCAGCTGCCGCCATATGCTGGGCCAGCATAAAACGCGCCTGAAGCGCCTCATGCCCGACCGGCAACCGGAGAGTCCGGTCTGTATGACCTGGGAAGAAGCCGTCAGGGCCAGTGGCCTTACGGTCAACGAACTGGATCGGCGTCTGCGACGCCGCAGGATGTTCTGGCGGACAGGATTCTGGCTGATGATGATACCGGTACTTCTGCTGTGCGGCATGGCCCTTGCTGCCACAGCGCTTCCGGCCATCACCCTGATACGTATACTGGCCTGCCTGTTACTGATGAGTGCCATTGCAGCACTGTGTGCCTCAAAAGCCCTGATTGCGTCATACCGCCTCTGGCAGCTGAATGAACGTCGGGTCAGCGAGGACGAACAGGGCACATTCCCCGATTACCTGCAGGCCCGGCACGGCTGGAAACAGGCCACATGGCTGGCCATTACCCACCGGCAGTACTGACTGTCCGGTCTGCAATTTCTTTTCCTCATTCCGGGGGCTGATGCCCGGGCATCCCCTTCGGTTCCGGAGTTACCGTGAAAATCATACCCAGAGCACTGAGTGCAGGTCTGGCGCTGGCTGCCGTACCTGCACAGGCTTTCGTCACCTATCAGGACATTGTGAGTGCCGCCACCAATCCGGATGACCTGTCGCGCCAGGCACTGGTCACCATTTTTGGTGATGTGGTCACAAATCCCCTGACAGCCAGCAGCAACACCATCATTGGTAACCTGTTCATGGTGTTTAACGCAATTATCGCCACGATGGGGATAGTCTGGTTTCTGTTTATTGGTATCCGTCATGCTGTCCGCACGGGACACCAGGGCAGTGTCTTTAACAACGGACGGGACGTCGTCGGCATACTCAGTGTTGTGAGTGGATTTTTGATGATTGTGCCCACCGCTTCCGGCTGGAGTCTGGCGCAACTGGTCATGCTGTGGGGCGCATCCATCATGGGCATCGGTTCCGCCAATATCATGGTTCAGACAGCGGCAGAAAACATTGCTGAAGGCTATTCAATGACCGTACAGCCAGTACATGTCTCCACCCGCACGGCAGCACGGGGAATTCTGGAGATGGAACTGTGCAAACACGCCATGAATACGGGCCTCGATGACTTTAACCGTACCGCACGTTCATCAACGCCGCTCATGAGCGAATCCTCACGGACAGAGAATGGCAGATATACCGTCACCGTCTCAAATGGCAGCGCCACCTGCGGGAGTGTGAGTCTCTCCGTGAAAGGAAACGGCAGTAACAAGCAGTCCGCGCTGGCCCATTTTTTCAATCCCTTCATTGAAACGGAATATCAGGGGGTTCTGACGGCACAGCGCTCCGCCATGGATACCATGCTCCGTGACCTGGACAGCGCGGCTCAGGAATTTGTGTCGGCATACCGGACCCGGCGCGACACGGGTAACGGCAACCTGCCGGATATTGAAAGCCGTATTCAGAAGGCAGCCAACCGGTATGAAGAAACGGTGCAGAAGGCGTTGCCGGCAGATAACGCAGAAACTGAGCGCAGGGAGCAGCTGAAATCCTACCTGACCACCTACGGCTGGGTTGCCCTGGGTGCCTGGTACCAGACCTTTGCCACCGCCAACCAGCGACTGGAAGACCTGGCCAACCGCGCTCCTACTGTGAGTGGCGTCTCGTCACTGGGCGAAGCCGGGGATACGGAGTTCCTGAAGGAAGTCAAGGGGGCTTACCAGGCACAGCTACTGAACTCACCATATACTCCTGCGCTGGGAAATCTAACATCTTCTGATGAGATATATGCTGCCAATACAAATGATCCCCAAAGTGCAATTATAAAGTTAATGTCACCGGACTTTACAAAACTGACATATAAAATCGCAACTGTATATTCTGGTACAGGAACTACATCCTATCAGGCAAATCCCCTGCTAAAGATGAAAGACATCGGTGATTACACAATGGTAACAACCGAAACCATCTGGGCGGGTTATACCACCGTCAGGGTACTTTCCTCGGCTGGCAGCAACTCCGTTTTTGGCCGACTGGTCAATGCCGTCAGCGGCTTATCTGACGCCGCAAAGGCTTTTCTGGAAGCGGCCGCACCACCACTCTATTTCCTGCTGTTTTTGCTGTTCTGTGCCGGTTTTTCGTTGTCCATTTACCTGCCGTTTATCCCGTTTATCTTCTGGATGACCGGCATCGGTAACTGGATAATCAGCGTGCTGATTGGATGCACAGCCGGTCCCCTGTGGGCCGCCACCCATCTGGGAACAAGCCAGGACCGGGGAAGCCGGGCTGCTTACGGTTATATTTACCTGATAGACAGTATGATCAGACCGCTGCTGATGGTATTCGGATTCTTTTTTGCATCGGTCGCCATCGTGGCCGGCGGCACAATACTGAATGCGCTGTTTGCTGCTGCGCTGATGAATGTCCAGATAAACTCTGTGACGGGCGTGTTCAGCATGGCGGGATTTTTGATGATTTATGCCCGAGCCTGTACCACGCTGGTTGCGGCCATTTTTGCACTTCAGGCTTATCTGCCTGACCATGTAATTAATTTTCTGGGCGGGCGTGACGGTGTTAATATGCTGGGAAATATGGTTTCTTCAGTCAAAGATATTATTGCCGGAGGTAATACCAATATGCGCAGAACACCTGGCGTTCGGGAAGATAGACTGAAAGATATTAAAGGAGATGATAAAGACGGAATAAAACAATAAAATAAAAAATACCGAAAAGCCAATAAAATTGTATTGCCATATTCACCTGAAGAGATATAAAATATATTCAGGTGAATATGGAGGTTTATTATGAGCACAACAAAAAGCAGATATCCTTCCTGGTGGGCATATTATTACCTTACCCGCAACGCTTATTTTTTAATTGGAGTTCCATTTTTAATTTTTTGTGCTATTGCTTTTACAGCATTAAGTCTAGATATCTATTCGACTAAATATGATTATATATATGCATATGGAAGTTGGGCGTTACTCATAATCCCATCACTCTGGCTATATCTGAGAACCAGGGCGAAGAAAAAGAAAGTCCAGCAGGTTGTTCAGCAGATAAAAGAAAGCAGTCCCTTTGCGCCGACCAGCGATTATGAGCAACTGTCATTCTCGAAGAGTTGTTATTTCGGGATCGACATTAAAAACGGCACCATGCTGTATGTGCGCATTTATCCGAACAATGTGATGGATGTGATTGGTCTGGATATTCACAACTTTACCCGCACGGTTGCTGAAGACGGCAAGCTGGAAATCCACACCACCTATGTGAGTCTGCCGATGATTCCTCTTGAGATCTCCGGCATCTCAGCAAGGACGCTGGCCAACACCATGCACACCATGGCTGCACGTGGATATGAGTACAAGGAACGTTTCCCACAGATGATCCGGTATCGGGTTAAAGAGTGGGAAAAAGTTGCCGGTGTTCCTGTTGCAGAAGTATTTTGAGGTAGCTATCAACTGTTAGACGATAATCCGTCAGCCGGTTTTCTCTGAACCGGCTTTTTCTTTTCAGGCAGAATGCCTGTCTGCCGTCTATCTCAGGACGCCGCATGGAGTCTCTATGTTTTCCCCACAAATTCTTAGCACTGTCTTGCCCACTGTAGACAAAATCAATACAATTCTGCATATCAGTTATCTATAAAAGATAACAATATCATTATAAATAATTATCATATCCACACACTCAAGGCAGTACCTAGAAAACATAAAGATAAAATCATGTCTGAATCCCGCAGCAATTTTCCAGCACGACATGGTACTCCATGGAATACTGAAGAGTTACAGCGTCTTCTCGTATCCATAGCGGAGGGCGTCTCGCTAAAAAAACTTACTCAAACACATCAACGATCGTCCGGGGGAATACGTGGAGCAATCAAACGCCTGCTTCCTTCTGAGTTTCTTGAGTTCAACGATATAAACACTGTGAATGATCTCAGCAATTACTTCAACAAGATTCCTCGCCAAGAACACAATAGTATCATCAATAATTTAATATCATTGAGCACTGCAAAAACAATTGCTCATGATAAAGTTGAAATACAAAAAAATAGTTTTAAACAAAATACCCCACTCCCCCTCTGCCAACCCAATACAGATTTTAAAGATTATATAGCCGATGAACATGATGTCATTATGCTAATTCATTCTGCTATCGAAAGTTTATCTAATAAACGACATCAATATATTCTTCTAATGCGACTCGGCACAGATGATTCACCTCATTCTCTGGCAGATATTGCCGTCAAATTAGGAATTTCCCGTGAAAGGGTAAGACAACTTCAGGAACGAGCCCTTGGCTTACTAGCTGCTAAATCTCGCTATGAAGGGACACCTGGAGCTTGCCTTAAAGCCCTTATTAACTCAATAGGTAATTCACCATATGATATAGCAGTATGGATTTATCGTATTGTTCATCGGGATTTCGTTACATCCTCTGAGTTAGCCGCCAAATTCATTATTTTTGCCGCAGGCATTCCTAAAGCAAGACGAGATGAAATAAAAAATTCGCTCTCATTAATATCACAATTACAAAAGCAGAGGTTACGTGAACGAAGAGCAGAATTAGCACACGCTCACGCTCAGGAAAGAGCCCGAATCAAGAAAGAAAGAGTTGAGTTCATATTCAGTAAATGGCTAGACAATACACATTGGCCAAAATATATCGCACCTCCTCCCCCCGTAGAACAGCTATGTTCACAGAGAGCGGTTAATGATACTGACATATCTGGATTCTTTTACTCTCAAAAATTAGGTCGTACAGTCCAGTACGAATCAGGGCTTGAGTTTAAAATAATGAATCTATTAGAATGTTGCGATCAGGTTCTTTTCTATCAAGAACAACCATTTTCTATTCCATATTGTTTTAAAAACAAATCAAAAAAATACTATCCAGATTTACTCATTGCGACAGTTGATGGTCGGTGCCTACTTATGGAAGTGAAGCCAACAGACCGAATGACCTTGAGTCTCACGAGAATAAAAAGTAATGCAGGTCGCAAATGGGCACATACTCGAGGATGGGGATGGTTGGTCATTAGTGATAGGTTCTCGTTACGTCAGCTGGAAGAACATGCCATCTCAACAAACACATGGAAACTTATAGAGGCTGAACTGAAAACATCAAGGATTTTAGCATGGCGTGAAATGATGGAGTTACGTACACGATACGAGATTCATCGTTTAGATCTTATTGCATATATCATTCAGTCTGGTGCTGAAGTGGATAACTTTTATCGAATTACCCCGAAAATATCTAATAATACATCTAACCAGAGACAACCAAATGAGAGCGACTGTCATAATTGATGACGCACAGGACGGAAAAAATAATAGCTGCCGGACAGCAGCAACCAGCAGTCGTCCGGTAAAAAAGACAAACAAGGCGCATTGAGGTCAGCCTTCGCAACAATCCGGCGGCAGATGTCCTGCCGCCGTGTTGCCCGTTAACGTTTAACTTCGTAGGCTAACGTTGCCACAAGCACCGTATTTCCCTGCTCGATACGAAATCCGCAAAGCGAATCCCTCACCATCCAGACAAAACACAGTATCGTCACACAGACGACGATTAACATCATTAAAAACGTTCGTTGTGGCATCGCAGCCCCTCCATTGCCTTTCGGCCGTCATCGGGCTACTATAATGTTGTTGAGGCATTACAGTGGGCCCTGGGTTGATTGATAAAAAAATCGCCTGGGGCTTTCTGCTACATGCCGTCCACAAAACGCTTTCGGCATACAGCCTCAAGCGCCCGCCGCTATTCTAATCGTTTTCCTGTCCGCCACAATCCTTTTCATGCCGTTATATTTTTTGTATCCGGAACAGGAAAATACCCGGGAATTATCCCATCCGAACGCCTCAGGTTTTCCGTCTACGGGCTTCGTGTTATTACCCCAAAATGCAAAATGCCTGAAATAAGGAGTAGTCATGAAAGACGAAATACAAAGTATGTGCCTCACCCCGGATATCGTTAAACAGTTCAATACTCTTTTGAATACACACTGCCAGTCCTCAGAAGAGGCGCTCGGCATGCTCAGCGCACTGTGTTTTGAGCTCATGATGAAATGTGGTGTTCAGTCCATAAACAGCATCATGGTCAACGGTATGGGCATATCCATGCAACTCCAGGGGATTGATATTGCCGAAAGGCCCGGCAAGAATATTCACTAACCTGAACGGAGCCTGAAAACGCTGATTTTTCAGGCCCCAGCAGGCTAAAACTGATGATGCAATGACAACAAAATTTCTGCGTTTGTACCCCACAGATGAAAAAGATAAAAACTCACACCGGACTTCTCGCCAGTAAAGATAAAAACCGGCGCGTCAGCCTCTACGAAACGCCAACTGCATGGTGTATCAGGGGGCAGGAGTGCTACAGCAAAAGCACCGGACGCCGCTGTGGCAGCCACGACAGTCTGAGCCGACTGCTCCTGGACAGCATTAAGCCCGTTGAATGAGTGGTGGCACGATGAAAGATAACAACACCACCGCCACCCCTGAAGCGTGGAAAATGCGTTTTCTGGCCAACGGGACATCCGGTACATGGTTTTACACTGACGACATTGCTGTCACTGACGCGTGGCTTCGCGCACATCCGGATGATGTGGAGGTTATCCCTCTCTGCCGGATACCGCCCGGGCAGCATTCCCATGAACAACATATTGAAGAACTCCGCGCGGCCCTGGCCCGGATGCTCCATATGCATCATATGATGCTGGAAACCACGCATTACCGGGAAAACATCACCGATGCCCGTTGTATCCGTGAAATGCATGAAGCTCCATTACAGGCGCTCAATATTCTGGCCAGATACCCACAAAAAAAGACAAGGTGTAACGCATGTGGATTTTGATTTTCTGGCTTTCATCGCCCTTTAATGTCTCTTCCGGTGATGCCCGTCAGCCCACACTGGCAGTGCACAGTCAGGCGTTTCATACCGAACGGGCCTGCCGCGATGCATTACGCGCCATTAAAAAGGAGAATATTGGTGAATTTTCTCTGCGGGGCGTTTGTGTTCCTGACGGAAAATCGAAGGAGACAGAGAGCCCATGACGAATATTACCGACAGACATACACTTCGCCGTATGTCCTGGTCGGAACTCACCACGGCAGCACAGGACGCAGAATTAAAGCGTGATTACGAACGAGCCAGAATAGTGTGGTCATTCGCCTTACATGTTGCAACAACCACGATTAACAAAAATCTGGCCATAGCTCATATTCGACGCTGCGATACTTTGTTGCATAAATCAAAGGCTGTACCCGGAAACAACCCGTGTGGTTCCGGTCAGCGAGTCTGAGACCTCAACATCCCGGGTGATGATTGTCATTCCGGACTGACGCAGCCGCTGCACATCTGCGGCAATACGTTGAATACCAAGCCAGAACAGACCATCCAGCGCGGTGACAATTAACCCGCTTTCCAGCGCCAGTTTCAGCCGTGCTGTCGGGGCTTTAACCTGCCCGGCTATATCAGTGAAACAACGCGTCGTCATGCCATAGCTGTCCACCCGCCGTATTCGCGTCGCAAGACTGTAACTGAAGCTATCAGGCACGCCGGATAAGTCATTCTGCAGACTGTATACACATCCCCGCTGCCGCTCATTGAATACGACTTTTTTCTGGCTGAGCAGCCATTCCCGCCGCAGGCTGTCAATCATCTGCGGTGTCCGGGTTAACAGCAGACGAAACGGCAGTTCAAAACTGGTCACGTAATCAACATTCAGCAAAGCTGTCCGTAGCCGCTCCCTGGCACCTGCTCCGGTATCACAGCATTCACGCATGACATCTGCCCACTGGCGCATCAGTCGCGGAGACTCATTCCTGGCCCTGAACTGATATTTCTCAATCTGATAATCAATATGTTCCTGCATACCGTCACCGGATATCTGTTGCCGTATCATCACGGATATCAGCGTACTGGAATTCATGCGCTGCGTGAAGCATTACATTACCGGAAACATAAACTCAACTTAACGATATTATTCCATAATATAAACGCCGCCTGTTTTTCATGAATAAAAAAGGATGTAATAAAATGATAAAATATATATTCTCTCTCGCTATTATTTTTTCAGGTTCCCTCTGCGCTGCACAGATTCAGGGAAACGTTATCCGCGTTCTTGATGGTGATACACTGGAAATATTACAGGATAAAAAAACTGTCAGGGTCCGCCTGGCAAATATTGATGCACCGGAAAAGAAACAGCCCTTTGGACGCTGGTCTGCCTCTCAGTTAAAAGACCTGGTGGCCGGTAAGCCTGTAACCGTACAATACTTACAGACCGACAGATATAACCGTATTCTCGGCAGAGTCTATACCGCTGACGGCACTGAAGCGAATCGTGAGCAAATCAGGAAGGGAGCGGCCTGGGTATACCCGGACTACAACAAGGACTATACTCTCCCGGCTCTCCAGCGCGATGCCCGTGCCCTTAAACGGGGATTATGGGCAGATGAAAATCCAGTGCCACCATGGGCCTGGAGGAAACAGAATAAAAAATAATCATTTGCTGATATGAAGCAAAAAAACATTTCAAAGCAAATAAATGGCAAAAATACAGTATGGGAAAAAATTGCCATTTTTACCGCCGCGTTATTTTTAATATTTGCTGTCTGCTGGTCGTAATAAGCAAAATAACAGAAAGGTGTAAAAATGAACCTGGTTGATGCATTTGTCACTAAAGTGATATCCGGACCGTATGAAGAATACGGAAAATGGTGGGTGGATGTAGAATATATTTCCTGGGGAGTTCCGGGGAAAAGCCGGCTCATGTTTGACTCACGGGAACAGGCGCAGGAAGTGCAGGAAGGTTTTCGGTTTTTAACCTGAGCATATTTTATTAAAGGGCAGAAGGCGGTCCCCTTCTGCCCTTAAGTACGTTTCCGGGATTATCTGTCAACCAGTTCCCGGATCAGTTCCAGGATTGCTATCACTGCGTTAGCCACAGCAACAACCGCCCTGAGAACGATGATTAACAGGTTAATCATCCGTTTCTCCGTCAATGGAGGAAATCACTGTTGTTTACTCTTACATTGCCTGTCACAACAGCTCTTTCATTGTTAGATGTAAAGTGATTTCTCTCCAGCCAGAGCACTGAACACAGCACCACCTGTTCGATCAGCCAGGACTTAAAATCTCGCGTTCATCGTCCCATTGGAGATCACGGCAGAAGCATCACCAGACAGAGCTAACGGAGCGATTATAGTCATTTTTCTGATTGCAAAAAAGAGAAGCGCAGCCTACTATGATGGTGTTAGATGTAGAGTGATTTCCCTTTCGGTCAGAGTCACCAACTCCGCCCCGGAATAGCAAAAAAACCGACCTCACCAGTCGGTTTTTTTGTGCCTGTCTCTCACTGCCTTCTGCTGTTCCTGTGAAAATACCCTGGTTATTTCATCCCTGCCCGGTCATTACCGGCGATTGTTCGCATTAATTCCACTCAGCCTCATCCCGAAATTTATCTATTTATCGATGGAGGAATCCTCGTGTCTTACCAACACTCCCCCACAACAGAAGACCCGATGAACATATGGTATATCGTTGGCACCATATGTCTGCTCTTTGCGCTTCTCATCTGGCTCTTTTTACCTGATATCGTCTTTGCCACCTGCCTGATCCTGCACACAATGTGGGGGATGACTGACTGGGGGCCTTTTCACCATTTTGCCGCCCCCCGTTATAACCTGCTGGCCAACACCGCCAACAACGCTGCAACGATCACTTTCAGCCAGTGGCTGGATGTCATGTCACAGACCGTGGGGATCCTCTGGCTGATTCTGCTTCCCATGACGATCGGCTTTCTGTGGATGTGGTTTCAGCATCCGGCCCAGCCCCGCTTCACCCGCAGACCACTGAATATCCACACGCTGCCACACCTGTTTTCATCACTGTCACCGGCGATCGCCCCCGTTCTGGCTGACGGAGACAGCAACAGACTCTTCCACGGACAAAAACGTCCCGAGCGCCGTGTCGCTCTAACCCCGGAAGTCTTTGTGGCACAGAACAACCTTATCCGCAACATGCGGCTCGATGTTGCGGCCACGCGCCAGTGCTTTATGGCGCAACTGGGCCAGCCTCTGACCACCTGGAAAGACATGGCTCCACATGAAAAAGCACTCTTTGCCGTCTTTGGCCTGCAGTTCTTCCTTGGGGACCGGAAATCGGCTGTTTCCCTGATGAATAACCTCAACCTCTCCTGCAGACTCAAAAGCAAGCGGGACCAGGGGCGTTTCAGCACGCCAGTGTATTCACTGGCCAGAAACGCCTTTATCCGGGTCATAAAAACAGAAGACGCACAACAGTGGCTCAGGCAACACCGTTACGTTCGCAGTGGTCTTGTCTGGCTTTACGCACATGATTTGCGCCTGACGCCCCCCAACTGGCTGTGGCTCAAGGGCGTTGACCGGACGCTCTTCTATGCCCTTCACCGGGCAAACACCACAAAAGGCTTCATCGAAGGGGCCGGCGTGGTGGCCGTTGCCCGGGCAGAAAATGAAGCCAGCCGTCTCGGCCTCCCCTGCCCGGAACCCTGTGTGGAAGAGGCCATTGAAGGGCTTCGACGGGACATGCTGGGGCTGGGCCTGATATGGGACGAACCTCAGCCAGATCGCGATCGTAAACGTCAGATCAGGACCCGCTGGTCACTCACGGATGACGTGATACCCCGCCGCCATGATAACGACGAAGACACTGACACTGGTGAAACCACCGAACCCCCCGAAACCACCGAAACCACCGAAACCACCGAAACCACCGAAACCACCGAAACCACCGAAAAACAGCATCCCGCCGACAAGGAAAAAGAACAATGACCATCCACTACACTGCAACACTGAATAATAAACACCTGTCCCTGACCGCCCTGTACCCTGACGGTAATCGGGAGGTGATTGCCATCCTGCCGGTCACAGAACTGGGCGCACTGATTAACCGTAATAACAGGCTGATGCACCTGTCCTTCAGTTCCCCTTTTCGCGAAATAACCGAAACGGTGCTTGTTGATACCGTTGATGCAGAACGTCCCGGACATCACATCGGCAGAATGCTCTCAGCGATTGATGCCTGCCTGGATGCCGAATATGCCGGAAAAGGAAAACATCCCTCCCGGAAATATGGCTTCTGGCGGACACTGATGTGTGGCTTTATCGCCGGAATTGCTCTGCCGGCGACAGTTGCAGGTTACCACTGGATGAAGGCAGAGCCCCCTTCCACGCTGGCTTACCCTACATCTCAGGAATGGAGAGCTGAACCAGTAACCGACACAGAGACACCACGCCCACATACGGAACATCATGTTAACAGCATCCCGGCCCGCCCGGCTCCCACACAGCAGGAACCTTCTTCTACCCCCGCCCCGACGGCAGTGACGGAAGAACAACACGTTCAGGCCGCTGAGGCCCGCCGTAATCTGGCCACAGTACTTAAACGCAACGCAGACCGGGGGATGTTCACCATTAACCTGTCCACTGGTCATGAACGCACGCTGTACGCCTTCCTTGACCCCGCATGCATCAACTGCCGTCTGCTGGAACCCGCGCTTAAGCAACTGGCCCGGGAATTCAGCGTGGTGATTTATCCGGTCTCCGTGATTGGCGGGGAGTCCAGTACAAAGCGGACTGCTCCGCTGCTGTGTGAACCGGACTCACAAAAACGGGCGACCGGATGGCATCAGCTGTATTCCGCTGACAGTGGTATGGCCCCCACCGGCGATGCACCGGCCGCACAGGATGGACAGTGTCTGACCGCCGCACGTGCTGCCATCGATGTCAATAACCAGGCTTTCCGCCAGTTCGGTTTTGGCGGAACCCCCTGGGTGTTATCAGATACCGGCTGGCACCTGCCGTCCGGCATCCTGAAAGACGCCACTTCCGTTCGCCTCTTCCTGAAAGCAACAGATAGCGAGGAGTATCACAATGAGCCAGCACCACGTTAATCCTGACCTCATACACCGCACGGCCTGGGGAAACCCGTTGTGGAATGCACTGCATAACCTGAACATCACTGGTCTGTGTCTGGCCGGCAGTATCATTACGGCGCTGATATGGCCACTGGCCCTTCCTGTCTGCCTGCTGTTCACCCTGGTCACCTCCGTGATATTCATGCTGCAACGCTGGCGATGCCCCCTGCGTATGCCCATGACACTCAGCCTTGATGACCCCTCCCAGGACAGAAAGGTCAGGCGAAGCCTCTTCAGCTTCTGGCCCACCCTGTTTCAGTATGAAGCAGATGAAACATCCCCCGCACGGGGGATTTTTTATGTCGGTTACCGCCGTATCAATGATATCGGTCGTGAGCTCTGGCTGAGCATGGATGACCTCACCCGGCATGTCATGTTTTTTGCCACCACCGGTGGCGGTAAAACAGAAACCACCTTTGCCTGGCTGCTCAACCCGCTCTGCTGGGGAAGAGGCTTTACCTTTGTTGACGGAAAGGCACAGAACGATACCACGAGGACAATCTGGTATCTCTCCCGACGTTTTGGCCGGGAGGATGATATCGAGGTCATCAACTTCATGAACGGCGGAAAATCCCGCAGTGAAATCATTCAGAGCGGCGAAAAATCCCGCCCACAGTCAAACACCTGGAACCCGTTCGCATTCAGCACCGAAGCCTTCACCGCCGAAACCATGCAGTCCATGCTGCCCCAGAACGTTCAGGGGGGAGAATGGCAGTCACGGGCGATAGCCATGAACAAAGCCCTGGTCTTTGGCACAAAATTCTGGTGCGTCCGGGAAAGAAAAACCATGTCCCTGCAGATGTTACGGGAACATATGACGCTGGAAGGGATGGCAAAACTCTATTGCCGTGGCCTTGATGACCAGTGGCCGGAAGAAGCTATCACACCACTGCGAAACTACCTGCAGGATGTCCCGGGATTCGATATGTCACTGGTGAGAACGCCGTCAGCCTGGACTGAGGAGCCCCGTAAACAGCATGCTTATCTCTCCGGTCAGTTCTCGGAAACATTCACAACCTTTGCCGAAACCTTCGGGGACGTCTTTGCGGCAGATGCCGGCGACATCGATATTCGCGACAGTATTCACAGCGACCGCATTCTGATTGTGATGATCCCTGCACTGGACACATCGGCCCATACCACGTCGGCACTCGGTCGTATGTTCGTCACCCAGCAGAGCATGATCCTCGCCCGTGACCTGGGCTACCGCCTGGAAGGCACAGATGCACAGACCCTGGAAGTCAAAAAATACAAAGGCAGCTTCCCCTATATCTGTATCCTTGACGAAGTCGGTGCCTACTACACAGACCGCATTGCTGTGGAGGCCACCCAGGTACGTTCACTGGAGTTTTCCCTGATAATGATGGCGCAGGATCAGGAGCGAATCGAAGGGCAGACTTCTGCCACCAACACCGCCACGCTGATGCAGAACGCCGGCACCAAATTCGCCGGACGCATTGTCAGTGACGACAAAACAGCAAGGACGGTGAAAAATGCCGCCGGTGAAGAGGCCCGCGCCAGAATGGGCAGCCTGCAGCGCCACGATGGTGTGATGGGTGAGTCCTGGGTGGACGGTAACCAGATCACAATCCAGATGGAAAGCAAAATCGACGTGCAGGATTTGATCAGACTGAATGCCGGTGAGTTCTTTACCGTTTTCCAGGGGGATGTGGTGCCGTCAGCCTCTGTGTATATTCCGGACAGCGAGAAAAGTTGCGACAGTGATCCGGTGGTCATCAACCGCTATATTTCCGTTGAAGCCCCCCGGCTGGAGCGTCTCCGCCGTCTCGTCCCCAGGACAGTGCAGCGCAGGCTCCCCACACCGGAGCATGTCAGCAGCATCATCGGTGTACTGACAGCAAAACCATCCCGTAAACGTCGTAAAAACCGTACAGAGCCTTACCGTATCATTGATACATTCCAGCGCCGGTTGGCAACAGCGCAGACATCACTGGATCTGCTTCCGCAATATGATACAGATATCGAATCCCGGGCAAACGAACTGTGGAAAAAGGCTGTGCACACTATCAATAACACAACCAGGGAAGAACGCCGGGTATGTTATATCACACTGAATCGTCCGGAAGAGGAACACTCTGGTCCTGAAGATATACCTTCAGTGAAGGCGATTCTGAATACTCTGCTCCCCCTGGAGATGCTGTTACCTGTACCGGATCTAACTGCATCCCCGCCCCATAAAAAAAATGTCGCTCAGACACCATCAGGTGGAAAACAAGAGAGTCGTAAAAAAAGATTCTGAACCGCCCCGGGAATCCTGGAGACTAAACTTCCTGAGAAAGAGGTAAACAGGATGACTAAAAATACTCGTTTTTCCCCCGAAGTCCGTCAGAGGGCGATTCGTATGGTTCTGGAAAGTCAGGGCGAATATGACTCACAGTGGGCGGCAATTTGTTCCATTGCCCCAAAGATTGGCTGTACGCCGGAGACTCTGCGTGTCTGGGTTCGCCAGCATGAGCGGGATACCGGGGGCGGTGATGGTGGGCTCACCACCGCTGAACGTCAGCGTCTGAAAGAGCTGGAACGTGAAAATCGTGAACTGCGCCGCAGTAACGATATCCTTCGCCAGGCTTCCGCTTATTTTGCGAAGGCGGAGTTCGACCGCCTCTGGAAAAAATGATGCCACAGCTGGATAAGCTGCGTGAGCAGTACGGGGTCGGACCGCTATGCAGCGAACTGCATATTGCCCCGTCAACGTATTACCACTGTCAGCAACAGCGACATCATCCGGATAAACGCAGTGCCCGTGCGCAGCGCGATGACTGGCTGAAGAAAGAGATACAGCGCGTATACGATGAGAATCATCAGGTATACGGTGTGCGTAAAGTCTGGCGTCAGTTGTTACGGGAAGGAATCAGAGTGGCCAGATGCACTGTGGCACGTCTCATGGCGGTTATGGGACTTGCCGGTGTTCTCCGGGGTAAAAAGGTCCGTACGACC
>ERZ506440.55-NODE-55-length-54560-cov-26.3431_pt1 | contig 54560 bp, 50 predicted proteins | sample MGYA00513528_ERZ506440 | MGnify/ENA metagenome assembly ERZ506440
TTGTAGCTGCGATTTAGTTTAAGTCACTTTGCATAATAAATTTGTTGGCATAAGAACTTTTATGTAAAGGTTTGCATAACATTTCTACCAAGAATTGATAGAGCAATACACCCGTGAGGACAAATGCGGCAACCGCCTTATCTATAAAAGTTCTTTCAATTCACTCAAAGTATTCACTAAAGGCAAGCTGGATATACCTTTCAGCGATATAGACACTTCTTGGCTTACCAAGTATGAGAAATGGCTGCGTTCCAAAGGAAACAAAGAAACTACTATAAGCCTCATGTTCCGCACGCTCCGAAGTACATACAATAAAGCTATTAAAGCCAAGTGCGCCCGAAAGTCTGATTATCCGTTTGATGAATACAAGATTAACAAGTTCGATACCACTACTCAAAAGAGAGCGATTGCCAAAACAGACGTACTGAAATTCACGGAAGAAGTGCAGCCTGCTGGAAAACAACCATACATGGAGTTGAGCAAAGACATATTCGTATTCAGTTATCTGTGCGGTGGAATCAATTTCACGGACATAGCTAATCTGACAAACGAGAATATTCAAAATGGCAGATTGCACTATATCCGTCAAAAGACAAAAAAGCCAATCAAGATAGGAATACCGCAGGATGCCATGTGGATAATCGAGAAATATTCAAAAGAGAGTAAAGGCTATCTGTTCCCGATTTTGGATAGCAAGATACACAAGACCGCCCTACAAAAACAGAACAGAATACATAAGATATTGGGAAAGGTCAATAAGAATCTAAAACTACTTGCCTCACAGCTTGGAGTTGAAGCCAATATGACAACCTATGTCGCGAGGCACTCATTCGCAAGTGTCCTTAAAAAATCGGGGGTAAACATCGCATTGATAAGTGAAGCACTGGGACATTCAGACTTAGCCACTACCCAAATATACTTGGATAGTTTCGATAACGAGCAAGTGGATGAAGCAATGAAGAACCTACTATAACGAAAAAGAAGTCTGTAATCCACTAAAGATTGCAGACTTTTCTTTTATTTTGCAGTATAACTAATATGAATGTACTTATGTATCAGATAGAAGAACTGCCCGATTTAAAAGCGTCTTGGCATGAAAGCTACAAATGTCTAAATGAACCGCTATTAGAATATGTATGGGAAGTAGCCAATCACTTCCTGCCCGATTATGCGGAAACAGATACGGGAATGATACCCGTAGAATCTTCCGCACCTGCCATATTCGCCAACAGATATGCGGAAAGAAACTTGTCCGTTGAAGAAAGGTACGAGAGAACACAAGAAATGAAAACTTTCAAAGGAACTTTGGAAGAATACAAGAAACGAGAATACAGAAAGCTGGATGATTCTTTCAAAGAGAAGTTTCTAACTAATGAAGATTTACAGAATACCATTGAAGCGTATAAGTTGGATGTTAGCAAATTTTGGTATCTACTTCTGTTCGTATATGACTTTATAGAGGATATTGGCACAAACGCACCTGCATTGAACAAGTCCGTATTGGAAGACTTTAGTTATTTTCATGCCAATCTGTTGGAGGCTACAAGTATCACCTTAAAGAAGAACAACAAGAAAAGCTATGTTGTTGAAAGGGAGGACACAATCAGAATCATTCAAGCAGCCTTGCAGCATTTTACCAATACATATAGCAATATTATACATAGCGAACAAGACAGAGAAACTATGATTAAACAATTAAAGGACATAGGGCTGGAGGGCTTTATCAGAAATGACTTATCGTCAAAAATCAGCTTTACAGACAAGTTCAGTCTTGACATATCTTATAAGAAGTGGAAGTTTACGGATATGTTTCTGTTCTTTATTGAAAGAAGAAAGGCTACCACCATACCCAATAAAAAGGTAAAGGTATCTAAAGACAAGATGATGCTTGTTTCAAGGCTTATCTATACAGTTGGCTATGATGGCAAAAGATATAATGAAGAATACGATTCGGAGGGCAACAAGAACAGAATGCTCTCCAATCTCCTTAGAAGATACAAGAATGAGAAATTCCCGTCCGTCATAGCTAATAACTACAACGCAGTTTCATAAACAACATACATAAAACCATAGCAGAAATGCGTACTGAAAGGGATGTTCTTTTCGGTACGCATTTTTTTTGCGTACTGAAACAGACACGTTTTCTACACACATGGGCATTAGCTAAAATGCTTTGTCACCCTTTATTTCTGCCCTAATTTTGCAATGTCAAAAGGGAACAAATAAGCAAGTGCGCATAGCTTTAGTAGTGACCGATTGAACTGATAATTAATGTGTAACACTTTAAAATTTAGATTTATGAAATCAATAGATTTTGCTGTTAGTGAAAACATAGTAGAGAATACCAAAGTGAGTGCAACTTTCGTTCAAGAACTGCAAGAAGCATTCTCCATGTCTCCCACCCAAACAGATATGCGTTTCAAACAATCTTCAAAAGGTGAACTGATTATTTCTGTTACATTCGCTTACGATACTGGTATGAAACAACATCTTGAGGGTGCAGGAGATTCAGACCTTATTACTGCAATAAATTTCTGTATGGCAAAAATTACAAAGCTCTTGGATGATTATAAAGCGGAAGAACATGAGGTAGATACTGCCAAAGACGGCGAAAACTTGGTAATGGAACTGTTCAAACAGCATATAAATTCTCCCATATATGGGTATGTTGAAAAGGATTGGTATAACAATTATGGAGAGCGTTACCGTTGCGTGAGATTTTCTCCCACCCCAAAAGGAAATGTAAAGTTCTGTATGAAAGCAACGCTTGAAGTGAACAACCTTATCAGCGAAGCCTGCAAGCCCGAATCAACAAGGAGAGCCAAATTACAAGTTCCCAAACAGAATTAAGTAGCCTAAACAATCAGCTTTGAAGAAAGTCGAGGGAACAACCTCTCTCGACTTTCTTTTTTAATCGGAATAGAGAAAATGAAACTGATACAGTTTGCCCAAACATATAACAATGAAGCTGCACACAGACAAGTGAAGCTACTAATGAAACAACACAAGCAGCTTTATATCCAAGTGAACGGTGAAGCATGGATAAGCAGTCAAGGAGTAACGGGTATAAGATACCAACTCAACGCACAAGGCTGGCAGTGGATTCTTAACTATCTGCAAACGGGAGATTATGAGGATTTTGGAGTATTCCCGTCCAAACTACCCAAGCTATACAGCGAGTTCCAAGAGGATGTGGTAAAAGGACTGATAGAACAGAAATACAATATTGCAAGAATCCCTTTTCTACGGGAAACCGAAGCCTATATAAAACTTAGGGGACTGTTCCGTTTCGGAAAACTCTTTTTCAGCATAAGGAGAAGCGATGAATTTATAGATTATCTAAACAGCAAAGGATTATGATTACTCTACATAAAGGTCAATACCTGTCTGACGTAATGGGTGAGATTCCGTCAAACTGCATACTTTCCAAAAGAATACCCGGCTGTGGTGCTACTACTTTGGAGCTTGAAACCGAAAGGAACTCCATTATCGTAGTTCCCAATGTACCCGTTATCAAAAGCAAGTGCGGCAAATACAGCAATCTGTTAGGCGTTTATGAAGATGTCACAACAGATAAGATTCGCAATTATCTAACCAATAACAGACTGCATAAGATAATGACTACTCCCGAAAGTTTCGGTAAGGTGAAAAATGCTTACAGCGATATTGACATTTATAATCATTTCTTCCTGCTGATGGATGAATGCCACCAATTAATTAAGGATGTGGATTACAGAACGGACATAGTGCTGCCCATGAATGACTTTTTCCGTTTTAAAAGCAAGGCTCTTGTTTCCGCCACTCCTATCGGATTCAGTGACCCAAGATTTAAGGAGTTTGAAACAGTGGAAGTAAGTGCCGATTATGATTACAGACAAGAAATTGCGGTTACACATACTTATAATATACACAAGGCAATAAGTGAATATTTAGGCAATCACACAGAGGGAACAGTCTGTTTTTTCGTCAATTCTGTGGTAATGATTTACTCCATAATGAAACAATTTAACATATTGGAAGATTCAGCCGTTTACTGTGCGCCAAAAAGCCGTTTGAAACTGAAAAATGAATACTCCTTTGATAATGCTTATAGTGATTGGAGCGCAGAAACCATGAAGAAATACAACTTCTTCACTGGCAGATTCTTTACGGCATTCGACTTGGATTTGCCTTATCAGCCCGATTTGGTAATGGTTACAGACCCTTATAATTCCGAATACACCATGCTTGACATAGATACGGACTGCATACAGATTTGCGGAAGATTCCGTAACGGCATAAAATCGGCAACACATATCTATCGGGTGAATCTCGAAATCATAACCAAAGACAGGGAACAGATAGAATGGGAAATTTCGGCACATGAATTTGCCTATAACACGATACAAACCTTATACAAAAGTGCGGATAACAGAGAAAGCAGATTCGCTTTCGGTGCAGTTCTTGAAACCATGCCGTTCCGTAAATTCCTATATTCGGACTTTACAAAGAACTGGTTTGCCATAGACAATGAGATTAATTCCGTATTGGTGAACAACAGATACCAATCAAGACAAAAAATAATGAATTGGTACAATGATTGTCATTTCTTCAATCCCACATTTGAGAATTGCGAATATAATGAGAATGACGAGAAATTAAAGATTATCAAGGCTGCACGCTCGGTAAAGGACAAGCGCAGAAAAATGGTACAGCAACTTGGTGAAATGGAAACTCCCTATTCAGAATATGCCTTAGACTATATCAATGATATACGGAAGATTGACCCGTTCATTGTGGAAGCGTTTGAGACTTTGGGCAAAGAGAGGATAGAAGAACTTAACTATTCCAAAAAGAAAATCAAAGAAGAAATGATTCTGACACAACGTAAGGGGAATAAAGTTATCAGACTGGTTAAGAATATATTCAAGGTTGGTAACAGATATTCCAATGAGAAAATAGTTAATGAATTAACGAGAATATATGAGAGATTGAACATACACCCCGAAGAAAATATAGAACCGAAACTTATCGGTCTCTATTATCAAGCAAATCCATTTAAATCGGGTAATATAAGAGGCTATCAATTAAATTCGGAATTAGTTTAGCTAAATGGGACAAAATCTCATTTTCTTGCCTTTCTATACCCGATACAGAAATTAAGTAAAATGTCCCTATCAACCTTAATAACTAATGAAACAGAGTAATTTTCGTACTAACTAATAATATACAATCGCAGGAAATTCTTGCGGCTTTTATTTTTGGCACAGAACCACAGCCCCACATTTTCCCCGATTCCGATTTTCCGAATATTTCCACGTTAGGAAGAGTTATATAGTACCTACTTTATAATATGCCACATATACCTAATACCATTAAAAAGACTACCTTATTAAAGAATCACCTATATTCAGTTTGGCTGAAAGTCAAGAGAGCAAATATTATAAGGTACTTTATACAGAAAGCCCCCTCCCCATTCAGTCAGTAAGCTAAAATATATAAGAGTGTCTGCCTTACGAGTTCACAACCCAATTAGTCCCCCCTCTGTACATTGATATAAAAAGAATTATTAATCATTTAAACTTTTATCAATATGAGAAATTTAGCTATCATGCCAACAGAGAACAGAGAGAGAATGAATTTAGGTGAGTTTGCAGAAGAAGCAACCATTATTGAAGAAACTGCAATATCTAACAAGTCTTTACATTTCATAGAGGCAAACACACAAGAAGTTTCTTTAAGTCACTTGAAAAATGACTGCATTACTCCAGTGTTTGCCAAAGACAATGAGCTTACAGTAAACCATGCTGCATTTATTGAAACTGTTTGGGAAGCTGCAAACTCCTACTACAATGGTGAGGCTATTGGAACGCCCGATATTCGTGTTAGTCATGTGATTAAGGGTCGTATTCCCGAAGCTATCCACAAACCTGCTAATCAGTTGTTAGAATCAGACAAAACTATCTATTATGAAAGGGCAGCTTTCAGTATTGACATTCCTACAATCTATGAAACGGTTGAGGGTAACAAGTTGAACCTTTCAATAGTAGGGGTTAGAGCCTATAACCAAATGAATCTGTATTCAAAGAAAGTTCCAGAGTTGTTTAGGTTGGCAATAGGCTTTAAGAACCAAGTATGTTGCAATATGTGCATCTTTACAGACGGTTACAAGGATGATTTAAGAGTGAGCAATACAAGTGAACTTTACCGTTCTGCTTTGGAACTGTTCAACAACTACAATCCTGCCAAACATCTGCATTTGATGCAACAGTTGGGCAATACATCAATGAGTGAACACCAATTTGCACAAATATTGGGCAAAATGAGACTTTATCAGTGTTTGCCCAATGGCTACCAAAAGAGACTGCCAAGAATGTTGCTTACTGATACACAGATTAACAGTGTTGCAAAAGCCTACATTAATGATGAGAACTTTGGCAGCTTTGGAAATGACTTGAATATGTGGAAGTTCTACAATTTGCTCACTGGAGCAAATAAAAGTTCATATATTGATAGTTTCTTAGACCGCTCTTTGAATGCTACTGAAATGGCAGTTGGAATTAATGCAGCCTTGCATGGGGATGAGCATTACAAATGGTTTATTGACTAACTAATAAGGGGACATCTATTTATTAGGTGTCCTTTCTTTTTTATTCACTTAAAAATACTACAAAATGGAAGATAATGGAAAATTGATTTTATGGGGCACATTGGTAGTTATACTACTGATAATAATTGGTATCATTAATCCCTTTTTGCTGATACTAATTATCACTATCTTTACTTATCTGCAATCTTAGTTACACTTTTCAATAGAAGTAAAAGTGATTTGAGAATCAAGCTATTACAAAATGGTTCCCGAATTTACTTTCACTTTTATAGTTGAACCTACAAAATTGAAACAACATGAGTTTGAAGAACAGCTATACAACAAGTGACTGCCTACAATGGGACAGTGCCACAAACTTGGTAAGAAAGTTATATAGGGATAAGAATTATAAAATAAGCCTGCTTGTTGGGTGTGGCATATTTTTTGGTCTCCGTATTAGTGACCTATTACAACTTACTTGGGAAATGCTTTTGAGTAAGGATGCAAAGTTTACCATTACTGAAAAGAAAACAAGCAAACGTAGGGAAGTGAGAATTAATAAGGAGTTCCAAAAGCATATCAAAGACTGTTATACTGCTTTGGATATTCAGAACTTGAATGAGTTCTGTTTTTTATCGGGAAAAGGCAAGAACAAGGTCTATTCTATCCAATGGATAAACATTGTACTTAAAGAACTGAAAAGCAAGTACAATTTAAAGATAGACCATTTTTCTACCCATTCACTTAGAAAGACTTTTGGCAGGAAAGTATTTGAATCCTCTGAAAATGCTGAATTGGCTTTAGTTAAGCTGATGGAACTATTTAATCATTCAAGTGTAACTATTACTAAGAGATACTTAGGACTTAGACAAGAAGAACTGTTAAATACTTATGACTGTTTGAGTTTCTAACTAATTGCTTAGAAAGGGACAAAGTTTGAAATTTCTGTTGTATCATACCATTTTCAGAAATAGAGAATTTTGTCCCATTTTCTAATATACAGTAACTTTCAAAAACTGCAATGTAAGAGAAACAGCAAATAATGGATATATATAAATCTGATAGGGCATAGTTCCAAGCCAAACAGATGGCGATAACGTAATTAGTTCCGCATTGGTGCAAGCGTAAGAAAATTATCTTTTTAAAAAGGCATAATACGGCTTGTAGTTTATGGTATGTGTGATTTTTTGGGAAATACCTATATGCCGTACCAATCTATTGATTACTATGCCATAGAATAATTTATGAATTATGCAAATACCCACAAAGCGTTGAAATACAGTCTATTTTGATAATCCGAATTAAACACATAGCTTTGCAGTGTTCGTTTACAAAATCCCATTTATTTAATCATTTAAAATTTATCAGCTATGAGTAATCTAAAAACTTACTTCAAGAAAAGTGTGTCCGTAGGTAAGAAAAGTTCTGCCTATATAAGAGCTATACCCGTTCTTGCAAAAGCACTATATCATGCAATGGTGGGTAATGGAAATTATGAGGTATCATTTATCAAAATAGGACGAAAATGGTACTGTAATGTTCCGGGTTTTCCCAAAGAACTATTTGAACATACGCTCATGGTTGGTGGTGCATCCAACTATCTTGAATATTACTCCCGTGGAGAAAATGAGATTGTGGCTACTATCAGAATTGCTAAAGAATGGGAAGATAAGTTTTATTGCGGAGTTAGATTATATAAGGTAAGTTCCACTTTAACGGGTGGTGCTTTCTATAAAGACCCAAGCGGAAATTTTGGTGAAGAACTTTGGCTTTGTCCCGTTACTCTATTCTTATTGGGCAAATACCCGAAACTAATCTTTATCTATAAGATTAACAAAAACTACCTGCATTGTCCCATCTGTATTGAGTGATTGGGCAAATTTATCCTCACAGATACCGCTATAATTGCAAATGAATCATTAATTTTGTGGTCTAATTAACTAAAAACACAATAGATATGGAAGATATGTTCTCTTTAGGAAGTGTTATATTATGGAATAATATACAGTGTGGTAATGATGGTGCTACAGATGGAGAGGTTGCAGAATTATTTGTTTCAAAAGTTTTAGGCTCTGTTGTTCTGAAATTGAAATACGAAGATATTGTCTATGCTGTATCAAATGATGATATACATCCTATTATTTTCACCGCAAATACGTTAAAAGGGAAAAAATATTTTATCTACGAAAATTTTAGGATTCTGAAACGCAATATAGAAGCAATAAAATCAGAGTAATCTTATCCATATATTAAAATCAGAGTTTACGGAAACGTGAACTCTTTTTTTATGCCTACTATGAAGATTAGATACTTCTTTCATTCATTACTTAGTTAGGCTACAAACCTATATACCTTATAACCTCTAATAGGACTGAATTTTTCAATCGGCAGAATCTACGGGTACTTTTTTGGGGAAGAAATCTTCTTATAGTCCCCGTTCAAAAAAAGTACCTGCTCATGCTATTACGAAGAAAAGAAACTGATACTTCCCTAATTACTTACTAAGGATATGCTTTAAAACACTTAGAACTGCATTTATCAGCGTTTTATCTTTAGCTATTCAAAACCTTTCGCTAACTTTGCAACAATTTCAGAGGTCTTAATGCGTTAAGGCACTGAAAGGACATATTTAACGAAAAGGTGTTATTGAGATTATCTTCTTTTTCTCAAATTCTCGCAAAGTTTGAAATGGAACGAAGATGATAGCAATAGCACCCCACCATTTGATATATACCTACCTTATATTCTGTAAGGCTTTAGATATTGTCAAAATTGGTGTGGGTAGCTATTGTTTTATCCGTTCCATAGGCAATGCGAGAAGCCAGAGAAAAAGGGTAAAGCAGATATAGTTCCCACACCTTATTTTTTATCCGCTTTCTTCGGGGAATTAGAAAGCATATCCGACAAAAGATATGACATATATTATTGTCTTTCTCATTTTAATTGTCATTTGGAAGGCAGTTGAAGAACAGTAACTACATAATAACCTCAATACTTAATTCTACTATGGCGGAAGTTTCAGACATACTCAAAATAGGTAAAGATAAATACTTAGAAAATAATCTTGAACAAAAATGTGGAAATCCTTTTACAGAATGGATTCCTTATGATATTATCCATTTCCGGTGTTATGTCGAAAATGGAATCAAAAAATATGAAATTTATGGTGAGGTCATATATAACAGTCTAAAAATGCTTTATATTAGACCTTGGAGATACTTAATAAGCCAAGAGGATGGAGAATTTGCTATAAAATACGGTATAGAATCATATTTTATATGGCGTAATTTTTGGGTATCTAACTATCTTGAATATCAAGGGTCTGACTATCGAATACATCATGATTCCAATTATGATTGTTCTAATTATGATGATAGAATTAAAGAATGCGATGATGATATTGCTGAATTTTGGAAAGATTTTAATAAGGACTTAAACCGTGAATTTAAAAAACTTGAAGAAAAGCATAGAAATAATGAAGATATGTTTTTCTATACAGAGGTACGGTTAATGGAACAAAATTGTTCGTGGATGATTGATTGTGCTTGTGACGATTTTAGACAGCAGCAGAGAAAAGAGGAAGAAGAAAAAAAAAGAAACCAAGAAGAAAGAGAAAAGAAACTTGAAGCCGAAAGACAAGAAGCCGAAGCACGTAAAGAGAAATTTAGATTCAACCAAAGGAACAAGCATCCACTTGATTCTACTATATCCTTTCGTGCATCTGACCATCTTTATATAGTAAATGGAGTTTGTTTAGAATCTGTAACAACCTTTGTTAGTAGCTGTTTCCCGAAATTTAATACAGAGCTTCATGCAAAACAGAAAGCTGGAGCATTAGGAATATCCGTTCAAGAAGTAATAGAAATGTGGGAACGCAAAGGAAAAGAAAGCAGGGATTTGGGTACTGCAATGCACAAAAAAATAGAGAATTATTATCAAGGTATTGATTCTGCAAATGATGATGCTTTTAATTTGTTTAGAATATTTGCGAACAACATTAAATTAGTGCCATATCGTACTGAATGGGCTGTATATGATTGGGAGTACAAACTTGCAGGGACTATTGATTTCGTAGATTATCAGAATGGAGAATATACAGTTTATGATTGGAAACGAAGCGATAAAATCATAGCTAATGGTATGCCTATAAAAACAAATAAATATGGAGAAAAAGGGAATTATCCTTTAGAGCATATAGATAACTCACCTTATTATCATTATGCGTTACAGCTAAGTCTATACAAATTCATTTTAGAGAGAAATTATGGTATTAAAATAGATAAATTAAGATTGGGTATCTTCCATCCTACATACAACAAACCATATCTTTTGGAAGTTCCATATCTTGAAAATGAAATTAATACTATTTTTAATTTGCGTTCAGAAGTTATATTTTAATTATAGAGTTATGTCGAAAATATTCTATATTATAACATTAGCTATATTACTTATATCTTGTAATTCTAATAATGGTAAGACAAAACAAGTTTCTACCATAGACAGCACTTTACAAGTAAGTGTTGATTCTATCCTGCAAAACAAGCTATCCGAACTTAATGCTACGGTAGGGCAAGTTATTATAATGGAAGTGCAGACGGGAGAAATCAAGGCTTCTGTTGGTTCTGATTCTATTCTGCAAGAATCGGGATTAGTGCGTACCGCTTCACTTTTGGCAGCATTGAAAACAAAGGCAGTCAAACTATCCGATACGATAGACGTTGCAGATGGAGTTTTAACTATTGGAAAAGATACATTGTGCGACCATAATTGGCATAGAGGTGGATATGGAAAAATCACAGTAGAACAAGGGTTTGCTTTCTCATCCAATATCACCAATTACAAAGTAGTAAGAAAGGCATTTGATAATGAACGAGCCTTTTCAGAAGCACTTGCAAAGTATGGTTATCAAGTGAAAGACACAAGTCTTGTTTATAATCCTTTGGGATATGGCATACTCACCACTCCATTACAGAACTTGACTTTCATTAATAACATAGCTAAAAGTAACACTACCATAAAAGAAGCATTGGCATATTCTGTTTCTGATGGATTAGCTAAGCCTGCCCAATCAGATAAAGTTAAAGTAGCTGGAACAACGGGAACAATTCAACTTCCGAACGGTGAATATGCCGTAGAATTTTGCGGTTACTTCCCTGCCGATAATCCGAAATACAGTGTTATCGTTACCATTAATAAGACAGAATTACCTGCAAGCGGTGGACTGATGGCAGGTGATGTTTTTAGGCAGATTGTTGATATTATGAATGAAAGATAATGAGAAGATTGCTATTTATCATTATTGGGCTACTTAGTTTAGCGGCTTGCAAAACAAACAAAACATCTGTTCCGCAAGAATTTGAGTGCTTTAATCAGCCACATATTTACATAAAGTATAAGCAACCGATAAACGGATATACGGTAAAAGTAATGTGGCTGCAAAATGGTGAAGTAGGTAATGCTCTATTCTGTTTAGAGAAACAAGGAGTACAATACTACTACTTTGCGGAGAAATGGACTGATAAGATTCTGTATGATAAAGATAACACATATCCGAACAACACTGTTATAGAATTGGACTATACAGCCAAATTAGAGAGCGAAGAATACCTTTCGGATGATTCTCCTTTCTTCTTTTCTGATGTTGATTTTGATGGAGAAGATGAGTTTATTATCAACCGCTATAAAAGTGGTTCAAGAGAATCAAATGCCTATGATGTGTACGATATTAGCCCATACGGTTACTTTATACGGAAAGCAGAAGCACCATTTACAGAATTAGAAAACGGACAATGTGAGTTTGATTCAAAGAACAAGACCATTACTGTTTACGGCTCTAATGGATGGAACAATACTATCAATAATACCTATCAACTAAAAGGAGATAAAGTTGAATTAGTACAATCAGAATAATTATTTAAAAATCAAATAGAAATGAAAATATTTAGATTAGTTGGAATGGTTTTATTAGCCTTGTGCGTGAATTTCACTTCTTGCAGTGATGACAATGAAGAAGACCCCAATGTGTATTATGCTTATGGCATCTATTTAGGAGATTTATCAACTAATACGGACTATATTGAAACAGAACTTAGGATAAATGAAGTGGAGCAAAGTATAAAGTTCAGACCATCATATAGTTCTTCGGGATTGGATGGCGGTGCTTATGTTACAGAATTTCATCCATTCACGGAGGAGCAATATTTCTATATAATAAACCGCTGTGATATTTATGTAAATGAAGAGATAACTAAAGAGAATCTGATTGAAAAGTTTCCCGAACTTCCGCATGAATTTAATTTCTTATGGCAGTGCTTAGGTGAATATGAATATATTGCATATTATCCAGTAGATTCTCCTGATGGAGTTCTCAACGTATTTGTCTATAACAAAAACAATTAAGAGATTGCAATAGTATTCTTCGTAAACCTATACGCAAAAAGCCAACCTACCCAATTACGGATAAGTTGGCTTTTTCAGTTCTGAACAAATATCTATTAACCATAAACTATGTGTTATACAACTCTATTCAGAGTTACAGAGAATACCAAGTAATTGAAGCGTATTTCCAGCAGACAGATTTTTGAGAAAAACGGCTTTACATACCCGTTGCTGATTTAGCTACCGCTATTCTATTATATAATGGAATACAGTATATGAATGTTTTTTGAGTTAGCAGAAAAGCTACTCTATACTATTATATACTATATCATTAGATAGATAAAAAACTGATAGTCAAAAGCAAAACTATAAGAAAGAATCATTGCATAACAGCGTAATATTGACTAACTTTGTGGTGCAGTTTGAAGCTGCAAAGAGATTATTAATTTATTGTTGAATCTATCTTGTTTACGTGTAAACCAACATGTAAACCGCAACTTGAAAGGACTTCTTCTAATAAGATATAAACGGAAGTAGCTCAGTTGGTTGCCTTTAATCCTACGGATTAAAGGACATTAGCCTTCCAAGCTGAGGGTCGCGGGTTTGAGCCCCGTCTTCCGCTCTATAGAAGAGATGATTTGATCATCTCTTCTTTTATTTTACACCGCCCCGTTTTTTTCATTACTCAACAATGTTCCAAACTTTTCAACTTCTAATTTGTTATATCAATAACAACATTCCAATAGAAAAGACATTAAGTTATGAAGACGATTATTGACAAAGCCAACACGAGAGGTTATTTTAATCATGGATGGCTAAAAACTTACCACACATTCAGCTTCGCAAATTATTATAATCCCAGACGTATACACTTCGGTGCTTTGCGCGTATTGAATGACGATACAGTGGCTCCCGGAGAAGGTTTCGGCATGCACCCGCATAAAAATATGGAAGTAGTATCCATTCCTTTACAAGGATATTTAAGACACGGAGATAATGTACAAAATGAAAGTACCATCACCCCCGGAGAAATTCAAGTAATGAGTACAGGAACAGGTATCTATCACAGTGAATACAATGCCAGTAAAACCGAAGATCTGAAATTCCTGCAAATCTGGGTGATCCCTAATGTAGAGGAAACCAAACCTGAGTACCATAATTATAATATCCGCCCGTTATTGAAACGTAACGAACTGGCAACTTTCATTTCTCCTTCCGGAAACACACCGGCACATCTGTTGCAGGATACCTGGTTTTCAATAGGTACATTTGATGCCGGACATAGTGTAATATACCGTATGCACAAACCTCGCACAGGTGTTTACATTTTTGTTATAGAAGGAGAGAGTAATGTAGCAGGCGAAAACCTTTCACGCCGTGACGGTATCGGTATATGGGACATTGAAAGTGTCACTATCGAAGCCACTTCCGAAACACAGATACTGGCTATTGAAGTAGCTATGTAAACCATATTATTCATGGCGCAATCATCCAAACGGGAAATTTGCGCCACAAATACCTCTTTACTTCCTTATCTTAACCCCATTTTTCTACAAATTTTATACGCCACACGGTCTACAGAACAAAATTATACATCTAGCAGACCAACTCTTTCTTCAAACGAAAGTCCTAATACAAACAATTTTTGAAGGTATATACAATAATAAACAGATTATTCCCTCTCCCAATTATAAGACAGCCGGAGCTGTGTTCAAATATCCCTTATCTTTTAGTTTAGCAAAGATTCCGGTATTGACAATCTGTACACATATTCTAATCTTTATAATAAAAACAGGGAACAAACGGTATTCCACCATCAAATACTTGAGATATCCTCTACTATAAAAATAAGAACTTCCTTCTGAATGGCCGAACGCAATCCACTTTCCATCCATACACTGGCTTTTTGTAATAAACTCAATTGACACGCAAGCAAAATCAATAGAATAATAATTATACCTAACTCTATCTGTACTTTTCATTATAGTTTGTTTTTTCAAAGTAAAGATAAACAAGAATCAATAATTTACGGAAGTAAAACAGAGAGAGAGTCTTTCAACGACACAAACCTCAGATTATCTTTTAATTATAGATAATCTGAGATTCGTGTTGAAACAAAAGCTTTTTCAGAGTGTTTCTTAGAGTTCTATTGTCAATTCTACCGGACAATGATCTGAGCCAAAGATATCCGTATAAATATGTGCACCTTTCAACCTATCTTTCAGTGAATCGGAAGTGAGAAAATAATCAATACGCCAACCTGAATTCTTTTCACGGGCTTTAAAACGATAAGACCACCATGAATAGATTCCTTCCTGCTCTGGATAAAAATAGCGGAACGTATCCGTAAAACCGGACTCAAGCAAAGTGGTAAACTTGGCACGTTCCTCATCAGTGAAACCTGCATTTTTACGGTTTGTCTTAGGATTCTTCAAGTCTATTTCCTTATGCGCCACGTTCAGGTCACCACACACAATGACAGGTTTCTTTTCTTCCAGTTTTTTCAGATAGGCACGGAAATCATCTTCCCATTTCATTCTATAATCCAACCGTCGCAATTCTTCCTGCGAATTGGGAGTATACACAGTAATCAAATAAAACGATTCCAATTCAAGAGTGATTACCCGTCCTTCGTGATCATGCTCTTCTATGCCTAAACCGTATGTCACAGATAACGGTTTGACTTTAGAAAAGATAGCTGTGCCTGAATACCCTTTCTTTTCAGCATAATTCCAATAGGAGTGATAACCTTCAAACTTGGCATCCAGTTGCCCTTCCTGCATCTTTGTTTCCTGCAGGCAGAAAAAGTCTGCCTCTAAACGATGGAAAACATCAACAAAACCTTTATCATAACAGGCTCGCAAGCCATTTACATTCCATGATATGAATTTCAACATGATTCTTTTATTATTTGTAGATTAAAAACATTCCAGAACAAAAGTAAGTACAAAAGCATACTTATCAAAGCAAAAAAACTTAAAACAAAAAAGCGTCCTATTTTCGTAAACGAAACAGGACGCTTATCCTTATTAATTAAGGAAAATGTTTTCTCTATAATTACTGTGCCGAATCACTGGGAGCAGGAGTTTCTGTTGCAGCGTCATTTGTTTGCGGAGCAGCGAAACCTGAAGGTGCATTCAGCGGATTAGTAGCTCCTTCTTTCACTGCCTCTTCCATGATTACAGAAGAATCTGTATGAGCGGCAGGAACAAAATAAGCAGTAAGCACACTACATGCCACCATAAAAGCAGCTAACCCCCATGTTAATTTCTCAATAAAATCTGTAGTCTTGCGAACACCCATTATTTGATTTGAAGAAGCAAAACTAGAAGCCAAGCCTCCACCTTTTGAGTTCTGAATCAGTACGACAAAGCACATCAAAAGAGCTGCAAGCACAATTAATCCAATAAGTAATAAATACATTTTCTTTATTTTGATTTAGTGTTAATAATCAATTTCTCCAAAAATCTTATTTGGTCTGCAAAGTAAGCGTTTTTTTTTGGATATTTCAAATTTAATTTTTTAATAATTTCAAGAGCCTTAGAATATCTTTGCTGTTTAACGTATATTTTAGCCAATGTTTCAGTGAAATAGCTTTCATCCTCCATATCCTCTTCATTATCTTCCGACTCCTCTTCTTCAGAAACTTTATTCTTCACCGGTGCCGCCTCTTTTATTCCTAATTGAGGTAACAAAGGTTCCTCTGCCGACTTTTCAATGAAGTTGTCTATCAAATTCTGTCCTTTCATCTGAGGTATATCATCAGACACATGTTCTTCCTCATGCAATAAAAAAGAAGTATAATCTGTTGTTACATCCATTGGTAATTCCATAGCGGCGGCCTCTTCAGGCAAAGAAGAGAGAAAAGTATCGATCAATGAAAGAGTACGATCCAAACCAGCCTCTTCCTTAGGTAGGTCTTGTTTTTCAAAGGAAGATACAGTAAAGCGCTCCCCCTCTATCAGATAAAAAAGAATCTTGCGGTCAGCTACATACAATGCAGCCTTACGTAGTTCCTCACCAAATGTTATGTCATGCAATAAAAACAGATTCTTCAGATAAAGCAGTCTCACCGTCTGAAAATATGGATAACGCGCAAGCAGCGTCCGCAACTCGTACAAAGTATCCCGATTCAATCCTTCAGGATGCGTTATCCATTCATATAATTGTTGTTGTATCATGACGGAAAATCACTCACTACCAGTTTGCCACTGTAGCATTGAATATTTGCTCTACAATTTCTTTAATCATTTGGTTTACCAACTCATCCTGCACAGCACTTAACTGCTGATTGGAATTATATTCACGACTAGCCGAAAATTGCTGTCCGTTCATATTTTCCGTAGGATTGGAACTATTGACAAAATTCACTCTCACCGTCATACGCAATTCTACCATACTAGAATAGCCATCGGATCCAATTCCTTTATTAAATGCCTCATAATTCGTTATCTCACCAGACAATTGCAGGTCACCACTGCGCTTGACTTGCTTTAAACGAGTTTGTTGCATATAAATATCCTGTAATGCCGTATTGAACATATTCTCCATCGGTCCCCAAACAAAGCCAGCTGAACGGTTTGGGAAATTCTCAAACGAAATAGTCTTTACCTTTGTATAATCTATAGACGATCCGTTAAATTTATATGAAATAGAACAAGCAGTTACGATCCCCGTCAGTACCATCAACACACCAACTACTTTCAATTGTTTAATCCAAACCATATTCTTTTATTTTTCTATAAAGTGTTCGTTCTGAAATATTCAAATCTTTTGCTGCATTCTTACGCTTTCCATGATGACGGTCGAGCGCCTTACGTATCATTTCTTTCTCCACTTCGTCCAATGACAAAGTGGCTTCTTCTACAACCTCCTCCGTATCCTGAATATCATCTACTACAGGATGAGCCGGTTTGGCGGCAGAAATTATGGTAGGCGTAGCAGGCACCACTGTAGCAACTAGATTCCGTTGCGGTTCCTGATAATAAGAAACTGCCGTAGTAGCTGGTGCCGTCGGAACAGATTGCGCGCCACGTTCCGCCATCAGTGTATTGACTAACTTCTTCAAGTCAGTCACATCACGCCGCATATCAAACAACACCTGATACAAAATCTCACGCTCACTTTCAAAAGCCTTCCCTGTATTTGCTTTCACTCCAAACAAAGCAGGCAAACCAGAATTCACATGTTGCTCTGGTAAATAATTTCTCAAAATCTCTGCCGTTATATCCCGGTTAGTTTCAATAATAGATATCTGTTCAGTGATGTTTTTCAACTGGCGCACATTACCGGGCCACGAATAAGCCAGCAACAAAACTTTCGCATCTTCTGTCAACTGGATAGCCGGCATACGATATTTCTCAGCAAAATCTGATGCAAATTTACGGAAAAGTAAAGTTATATCATCTCCACGCTCACGCAAAGGAGGTATTTTAATAGGTACAGTGTTCAAACGATAATACAAATCCTCACGAAAACGACCTTCAGCAATGGCTTCCGTCAGATTCACATTGGTAGCGGCAACAATACGCACATCCGTTTTCTGCACTTTAGATGAACCTACCTTAATGAATTCACCACTTTCAAGTACACGCAACAGACGTGCCTGAGTAGCAAGAGGCAACTCTCCTACTTCATCCAGAAAAATGGTTCCACCATTGGCTTCGGCAAAATAGCCATTACGGTCACTGATAGCGCCCGTAAAAGCACCTTTTTCATGTCCGAAAAGCTCTGAATCTATAGTACCTTCAGGAATAGCCCCACAGTTCACCGCTATATACTGTCCATGTTTACGGCGACTGAACTGATGAATAATCTGTGGGAAATTTTCCTTTCCCACCCCACTTTCACCGGTGATCAACACTGACAAATCAGTGGGTGCCACCTGGATAGCCACGTCTATGGCACGGTTCAACCCTTCGGCATTACCAATAATACCAAATCTGAGCTTTACATTTTGTATTTCTGACCTAACCATATTCACTCTATTATATGACAAAATTACAAATTCTCAGGCAGACAACAAGAAATTATGGCAGAAAAATAAAAAATAAGATGTGGATTTCACGGATAGATACGGTCTTTTAAAGAAAAACCGTGAAAACCCGCGCAATCCACGCCCGAATAAAAAATCCTGTTATAAATTAGTCGATTTCTTGATCGGCCTCATAACCACCCATTTCACGAATAGCATTTTTCAAAATAGCATACTGCTGGAAGAGATGATTGACAGGAATTTCGTTTTCAGTATAATCATGCATCGGACTCTTCAAGAAGAAACTCAAGAAACGTTGGATACCAAAACGTCCTGCACGTGCAGCCAGGTCACTCAACAATACAAGGTCCAAGCACAGAGGAGCAGCAAGAATCGAATCACGGCAAAGGAAATTAATCTTAATCTGCATTGGATACCCCATCCATCCGAAGATATCAATATTATCCCAACCTTCTTTATTATCATTACGAGGCGGATAGTAATTGATACGTACTTTATGATAGTAGTCTGTATACAAGTCCGGCTGATCTTCCGGAACAAGAATAGATTCCAGTGTAGATAATTTGCTGACCTCCTTCGTGTGGAAGTTAGCCGGCTCATCTAACACCAAACCATCACGATTACCTAAAATGTTTGTAGAGAACCAACCGTCCAAGCCTAAACAACGGGTTCCAATAATCGGTGCGAAACCTGATTTAACCAACGTTTGACCCGTCTTGAAATCCTTGCCGGCAATAGGCATTTTAGTCTTTTCAGCCAACTCCCACATAGCAGGAATATCAACAGTTGTATTAGGTGCTCCCATAATGAAAGGACATCCTTCCGACAGTGCAGCATAAGCATAGCACATAGACGGAGCGATATGAGCCTTATCATCATCTTTCATAGCCTGTTCCAATGCTGCCAATGTTCCGTGTATTTTTTCATCAACAGGAACATAAATCTCTGTAGAAGCAGCCCAAAGAACAACAATACGGTCACAATTGTTAGCCACTTTAAAATTGCGGATATCTTCACGCAACTGTTCCATCATATCCCAACGATTCTTGCAATCTTTCACATTATCACCATCCAGACGACTAGCATAGTTGTGGTCGAAAGCAGCTTTCATTGGAACTATTTTCTCCAATTCATCCTTTACAGGATTAATATCTTTCTCTTTTAAAACCTCAGCATTGACCGCTGATTCATAAGCATTAGCCGGATAAACATCCCATGCACCAAACACAATGTCATTTAAGTTTGCCAATGGAACAATTTCACCATAATGCAAATACTTTTTATTCTCTCCACGGCCAACACGCATTTTATCATATTGAGTCATAGATCCGACAGGTTTTGCCAATCCCTTACGAGCCATCAGCACACCTGTCATAAAAGTTGAAGTAACAGCGCCCAATCCAACACAAAGAACGCCTAATTTACCGGTTGCCGGTTTCACATTCATTTTTTCCATTCTAATTTCTTTGTTAAAATTGCATCTCATAGCAGAGATTAAGATAATTTGTGCCAAAGTTACACCTTCTTTTGAAAACTTCCATGCTTTTTCTAGTTTTTTTTGTAGCTTTGCGACCGTTTAATATAAATAGGTATGAATGATATTTGTTGCATAGGTCACATTACATTAGATAAAATAGTAACACCCAGAAAAACGACTTATATGCCCGGCGGGACTTCTTATTATTTCTCACACGGAATCAGTCACTTAAAGGATACAAAGCATTATCAGCTGGTCACGGCACTAGCTCCAAGTGAATTTAAAGCTGTTGAAGATATTCGTGCAAAAGGCATCAAAGTCACTGTTATTCCTAGTCACCGGACAGTGTATTTTGAGAATACATACGGTGAGAATCAAGACAACCGCAGCCAGCGGGTATTGGCTAAAGCCGATCCCTTCACCGTAGAACAACTAGAGAACATAAATGCTCATATTTTTCATTTGGGAAGTCTTTTAGCAGATGATTTCTCTTTGGACGTTGTGAAATATCTTTCTACCAAAGGTATATTAGCTGTAGATGCACAAGGATACTTACGTGAAGTCCGAGGGGAAAAAGTTTATCCGATAGATTGGACAGACAAAGTAGAAGCACTAAAATATATTGACATTCTAAAGGTAAATGAACATGAAATGGAAGTGCTTACCGGTCAGACAGACATAAAACAAGCTGCCCTACAACTTGCAGAATGGGGAGTAAAAGAGGTATTGATTACATTGGGAAGCTTAGGGTCTATAATTTATGCGGAAGGTACATTTCATAAAATCCCTGCCTATCCTCCTAAAGACATAGTAGATGCCACTGGCTGTGGAGATACTTATGCTACCGGATATTTATATATGCGTAATAAAGGGGTTTCCTATGAAGAAGCCGGTTGTTTTGCAGCAGCTATGTCGACACTGAAACTAGAGGCATCCGGTCCTTTCAGCAAAACCGAAGAGGATGTATGGAATATCATCCGAACCAGTTCTTTAAAAGCTGAAAAAATTTAAGAAGAAATGGACAATCCCGATAAAGCCTAACAACTGTATCCGGGATTATTCATTTCAGTTTCTTTCCACGTCAGCATACCACGAATAGAATAACACAATACAAAAAGAAACAAACGGTATGATGAATGATAAGGACATGGTACTATTATCTGCCACATAACCCATCAGCACAGGACCAACAGCCCCTCCTACGGGAGACATCATAAGGAAGGAAGAAGCCCGTTTGGTCTTTCCACCCAATCCCTTCAAAGATATGGCAAAAATAGTGGGAAACATGATGGCTTCGAACACGTATACCAAAAACAAGGCTATTAATGAGATCTTTCCTAAATTACAAACGATAAGAAAAGTAGCCATTACCGTCCCCAAAGCACAGCATAGCAGAACTCTCTCCGCACGGATTCGCTGCATGATCCAACTACCGGCAAAACGTCCGCACATAAACAATCCAAGTCCACCGAAAGAAAGTACTACCGCCGCATCCCGAGCATTCATCCACCCGTCATCCACCACATAATTGATAAAAAAACTATTAATAGAAATCTCCGCTATCTCATAACTGAATAGTGCCACTATTCCGAATAAGAATAATTTATGCGACCATAAACTTCTCTTAACCGTTTCTCCGTCAGCCAAATCGTCAACATGAACAATCTCCGGAAGTTTGATACGGGAAAAAATAAATCCCACTGCCAGTACAACCACTCCCATCAACATATAAGGATACGAGATATTTGCTTCTCCCTTCCCCGAGAACAATAACAGTCCTCCTACTAAAGGACCACAAATACATCCTAGCCCATTAAAAGACTGGGCCAGGTTCAACCGACTGGCAGCTGTTTCCCTATCCCCCAGTTCTGTCATATAAGGATTTGCAGCTGTTTCCAAAAAGACCAAACCGCAAGCAATGACAAACAAAGAGAACAGGAAAAATTCAAATGACATCCAATACTCGCCGGGAATAAACATCAAGGACCCGATTCCATAAAGCAACAATCCGAAAACAACTCCCTTACGATATCCATATTTGGTTATAAACAATCCTGCCGGAATAGCCATTATGAAATAGCCTAGATAAAACATCACCTGTACCATTGCCGAATGAGTACGGGTAATATCCATCACCTCTTGAAAATGTTTGTTCAATACATCAAGAATAGCATGTGCGAATCCCCATAAAAAGAACAAAGAGGTTACTAAAACAAAAGGAACTAAATAGTCCCTTTTCACCAATGCGTGTCTTTGTATTTCCATATCCTATTACAATAATGCAAGCAATTGAGCCAAGTCCGTAATAATTACATCAGGAACAGATTCGTCTATAACTTCTCCTCCCCAACCTTCTCCTTTCAACCAGGCAACGCGACAACCTACAGCTTTGGCCGGAACAACATCTTTTAAGAAAGAATCTCCGACCACCAGCACATTCTCTGCCGCAAATCCCATAGCATCTACTCCAAGTCTATAGATAGCAGGATCCGGCTTACGAACACCCACTACAGAGGATTCAATTATCTCATCAAAGAAATCCAAAAGTCCGAAATCCTTTAAAATAGTCTGTATATTGCCATAAAAATTAGAAACCAACACCAACCTATACTTCTTAGCCAACTCCTTCACTACCGGGCGTGTAACCTGCAATATATCCAACACATACCCATAACAGCTGTCTGCCACTTTCACTGCATAAGATTGCAGTTGCAACTCATCCATAGGCAACTTTCTCTGTTCCGCCAACCATTCCACCTGAAGTTTAGTCTTGATAGAAAGCACATCATGAAAATTATGCCAAGGCTGGACAAAAGGATATTTAGCCAACGCCCTTTCTCCAAAAACGTATGCCTCACGGAAACTTTCCTTATCCACCGGCACCTGATGTTCCATATACTTAGTCCACAACACTTCCGCCCAATGACAGCTGTTCGTATCTATTGTACCGCCATAATCAAATATAACTCCCTGAATATTTTTCAATGTATCCATTATCTTACTTATTAGCAGGTGTACCATTGCCGACTTTCATCAACAACACACCAATTACAATCCAAATCAATTCACGTACACGGGTTATCAATCCGGTATAAACCCCAAAAGCTCCCGGAATAGCCAACCCTCCTACCGCCAAAGCAAAGCCTCCTTCACGTGCGCCCAATTGCATAGGCGAGAAAAAGAACAAATTGGCAAACAAAGAAGTAAATGCCATAATTAAAATACAAGCTGGAAAACTGACATCCGTTGTCAGAATATTCAATATGAAATACACTTCCAGACATCCTATAATCCGAGCCATGAATTCCAGACTTAACGAGGCATAAAACGTAGATCTACGCTGTTTATGCAGTTCGGCTATCTGACTGTCCACACGTTCCAAAGCCTCGCGTTTATTTTCCGAAAAACGTTTAGCCCATTCTTTGATAAAAGGAATATGCTGAAGCAATTTTAAAGTACGGACAGCCATACCATTCTTGTAACCTTTCATAAAAAAATAAATGGCTAAAAGAGAAACCGCCCCCACAACAGCCAATATAGTTCCCATGGCAATATCTACCGGACGTAGAGCCAGATACAAAAAGATAGAAAAAAACCAAAAACAAAAATGCGAGAAAATATGCATCATCACATAAAGAATTACTGATGAAGTTGCCTTACTGGCCCCAACATAAGGAGTCAGCTCCATAATGCGGTAAGGCTCTCCTCCCATCAATCCCACCGGGGTGGCATAATTCAGTGCAAATCCGGAAACTGTCAGTTTATAAACTTTCCAAAATGGAATAGGTGTTCCCTTTTTTCCATCCCGGATGATAATATACCAAGAAAGGGTATTGAACAGATAAATAATAATCCATAACCCTACCACAGCCGGCAACCACATTCCCGCCCGGCGCAAATTAGCCAGTAGTTCATCATACTCCATATCAAAAGAACAAAGCATCACTACGATGGCTGCAATTCCAAACATCAGGAATATATTTCTATACTTACTTTTCACTTCGTTATGTATTTATGATACAATCGTGCGCAAATCGCCTCATGGCAATGACGCATATATACAAACAAAGAGGTCATCACAACAACCTCGAACACAAAATACAACCATGGTTCGCCAATCAACAAACTGATATATAGAGCAATGGCACGTGTATTAAAAGTCAAGATATTGGTATATTTCATCAAAGGTTTGCTAGCCGCACGAAATTCATCCCGTAATTCCTGTGGAATATTGTCTCCATACTTTTCCTTCACCAATGCATAAAACTGTTGGAAATTAGGAGTCATTCTTTCCTGCTGACGTGTATAATTACCATAGAAATACAAGAAAGCTTTCCACCAGAAGTTTCCCTTCCACGGCAGACTGTAGAAGATTTCACGCTGTTGTTTGAAATTATCCAATTCGCTTCCGCTTTTCCCTTTTAAAAAGTATAAATGAATATTACGATAATAATCCGCCAATGTACATTGTTTGCTATGACAAACAGTACCCGAAACAATAGCCAATATCCAAATAAAAATACCCCAATGCATGCCGTCACCAATATGAAACGGCATGGGTTGGTTCATCAGTCTGAGACAAATTGCCGCATAAATGGTAAAGAACCAAATATCACCGGCAAATCCATCCAACATACGCCCCCACTGGGTTTTCTGTCCTGTCAGACGCGCCAATTGTCCATCCGCACTGTCATAATGATTCGCCCACATCAACAAAAGTATACCCAAAAGAGTATGTTTCATATCAGGATAATAAAACATCACACCAGCACCTATACCTAAAATGATAGAAAAAATGGTTACCACATTAGGGTGTACCTTTAGTTTTTTAAAAAATAATGCCCATGCATAACCTATGGGACGGTTGAAATAAATATCCAGGAACTCCTCTGTGTCCATGGATTTGAAAGAAGCCTCTATTCCTTTCTTCTCACTTTCTGTACTCATGTCTTTTTTATTTCATTTGCTTTTTAGCCCGTTTATAAATGCACTCTGCAATTTTACCTCCCGCTTCCTCACGGCAACGGGCAAAGCTGGGCCAGTCGTTAAAATCGATTATTCGCAGTGTGCCATCAGCTGAAATCACACAATCACCTCCGTAAATGGGCACATTCAGCGCCTCGGCAGCTTTATCACTTTGTATTTTCAATTCCTCTACGCTAAAAGGAATTCCTTTAGCTATCCCATTTATTTTCTCCAGACCAAACTTGCTGTGCGAACAAGGAGAGGGATAAAACCAATAAAAAAAATCAGTTCCATGCACTCCGTAGAATTTTACCAAGTCACCTTGCAAGTGTTCGTTTATGACTGCAACAGGAATACCGCGTTTACGGAAATCAGCCAATATATTTTCTACCTCTTCCTTACAGGTGGCGTAGGCAACATCTTCTTTCACCATAGCGTGAGAGTCACCTCGTTTCACCCAACAAGGATAACAATTTTCCAAATACTCATCTGCCGTAGAAATTATAAAACTTTGCGGATGAGGAACCCCGTTCTTTATAAGTAATTCTGTCATTGGCTTACGCACACAATTATCTATACCGTAGGCAGAGTTTATCACCAATGCACCTTCATCCTCCAAAGACCTCAAACGAGCTATCGTTACCTTATCACGGGCCATATCAAAAATAATATCTCCCTTGACACCCTGTTCCACGAAATCTTTCTCCGCATAAACTTTCACCTCACAGCCCAACCGCCGCAATTCCTCCGTCACCTTATAAAATATGGCGGCATCATTGTCTACATGATTGGGGGAATATTCATTTCCACGGCTTACCCCTATTATTGAAATTACATCCATTCCTTCTGTTGTGTTTAAGTTACTCCTCTTTACCGGCTAGAAAATTTTCAGCTTTCACGATATCACCAGCATGATCTACATCCAAAATTTTTGTAAAAGGATAAGCCTTTAATTTCAAGCCGTCGGCTACCAACTGTCGTTGAAAGTTACGCATACGTGACATACCTTTCTCCATACACCCATGCAACGTCTTAACGGCTGCCGGGGTCAGACAATAAATGCCTCCAGATATATAACGGCATTCGGGAGTCGCCTCATCATGGAAACCTGTTATATCCAAAGCACTGTCCGTAGATATATAAAGCGGTTTTTCATCATCTATAAAATCCGTTACCGCCATATACCCATCTGTTTCCGATTGTTTGAACGTTTCAATAAAAGTCGAAAACTCTTCTTCACGGAATATAGTATCCACAGTAGTCAAGCAGAATTTATCATCCTGCAAATAAGGGCTCAGTTCATAAAAACTGTGCATGGAACTGGGGGTAGTTTTCACAACTACTTCCAATGGGATCTCTGCTTCTGCCTGTAGTTTTGCCAAATGCTCTTTTGTCAATGGACTTTCATTATTAATAATGACAACCACCTTATCAGCTCCGTTACGTACAAAAATCTGTATCAAGCGATCAATCATGGCAACTCCGTTCAGTTGCACCAAAGGTTTGGGCAAAGCAACCCCTTCTTGCGAAAGCCGGGAACCTTCACCCGCTGATATAATTGCAAATTTCATTTCTACTTTTTCTTGAAATTATATTTTAAACCGATCGTCCATTAATCTTCATCATCAATGGTGTCCAATTTCAATTTATCGCTATCATCCCGTTTTTCATAATATTGTTTACGCAGCGGATGTGCATGAATCTCTTTCTCGACAACACGGTTACGGAAAACATCCATAGCCACATAAATAGCCTGGCGAAAAGAATCTTCCAAGGCAACCCCTTGCCCGGCAATATCATACGCAGTACCATGTGCCGGAGAAGTACGTACAATGGGAAGTCCCGCAGTGTAATTCACTCCTTCATCCATTGCCAAAGCTTTGAAAGGAGCCAATCCCTGATCATGATACATAGCTAGAATTCCATCAAAATGAGTATAGTTGCCAGATCCCATAAAGCCATCGGCCGGATAAGGTCCGAAACACTGAATGCCTTTGGCAACCATTTCCTTCATTGCCGGAATTATAATGTCACTCTCTTCCGTACCAATCAATCCCTCATCACCCGCATGAGGATTTAATGAAAACACAGCTATACGCGGACTGTCGATGCCAAAATCCTCTTTTAAAGAACGATGGAAAACAGCCAATTTTTCCATAATAAGTTCCTTGGTAATATCTTGTGCTATCTCGCGTACAGGAACATGACCAGTCACCAAAGCTACCCGGAAATCATTCTTCAGCAAAATCATTAACGCCTTCTGTCCTTCCCCCACACGCTCTTCAATATATTCCGTATGACCGGGGAAATGAAAACTTTCCGACTGAATGGTATGCTTATTGATAGGAGCAGTTACCAAAACATCAATCATTCCCTCCCGATAATCCTGCAAAGCTCTCTCCAACGCATCCAAAGCTGCTTTACCAGCCTCCAGTGTCGGTTTAGAGAGCTCCACCTTCAATTCGTCTTCCGTACAATTCACGATGCTCAGTTTATCCGGCTGAGCATCATCTGCAGAATTGACAATACTGAAATTTGTTTGAATATCCATTGCTTTACGATGATAAGCAGCCACTTTAGGCGATCCATAAATAATGGGTGTACAAAGTTCCAGCATGGTAGGATCCGAAAAAGTTTTGAGAATTACTTCATATCCTACTCCGTTGATATCCCCATGAGTAATACCAACTCGTATCTTGTAGTTATCTTCCATCTATATTATATATTATATGTCTCTTCTTACTTTACCCGGCTTGTTGTATCTATTTTTTCTTCCGGAATATTACCACTAATTACAATTTCGTCAATCAAGCTTTCATTGGGCAATCTCAATGTATAAAGTGAAGCTTCCATCTGACGCATCAGATTACGTTTCAATTTATCCGGTGAATAGATAAAGGCCTCAACCACAATGACACGGCCGTTAGCACGATCCACCCGTGCATGAGACACAAACGGACCTCCCATCATGTCACCTTCCATTTCCCATAATCCGCGGGCTTCTTGCGCATACTCTCCTTTTACAACAATATCTTCCACATCTACAAACATAGAGTCTGTTGCCATATACATTCCTTCGCGTTCACCCGGAATATTTGCTTTCATTACAGAATCACGTTTATGAATGAAATAATCTTTAGTAAAGGTATCCTTGTCCGTATAAGGATAAGAGTACATTACAAAATTCATATCCGCTGTAGCACGATTAGTAGAAGCCCACAAAAAATCTTTGCCTTCTTTATAGTTAGCCAGTTCTACCGGCACCCAGATATCACAATCAAAAATACTTCCTACCTTAGTGGAAATCACATCGCTATGTTTTTGTTTCAACAAAGTTATCTGACGATTCATCTCAGCTTTCACAAAGAAATCTATAATCACTTTACTGTTCTTTGCTACAAATTCCTCAAATTCGTCTTCATTAGGAGCCTGAATTGTCATAATCATCTGCGGAGACGCATAAACATCACGGGAAAACTTGAGTTTGGGCTGAGTATAAATATCTTGAATATCCACAATGATGATATTACGGAATATTTTCAGCACACGGTCAAAATGCTGAGTGTCCACATTTGATATACGAAACGAACGTTCCGCCTGGGGCAGTCCGGGCACATTGGTATCCAATACATCAAACAATGCACGTCCTGCAGGACGATCCCATACAGGTTTATTTACTACGACCAATACTTCGTAAGGCCTACCGCTGGACGTGGGGGTAAACAAGTTCTTTTGTCCCTTCTTACAAGAAGCCAGTACCAGAACCACCAGCACCAAACTTAAATAAAATGCTATTCGTTTCATAATTATATAGTATTATTGTTGTTATTTACTGTAATGTAACACCTTTCTCCTTCTGTTGTTTAGCCGTTGACAACATTCCACAAGCAGCAAAAATATCTTCTCCTCTTGAAGCACGGATCGTAGCAAATACGCCATGCTGCGTCAAGTAATCACGGAAGGCAACCATTGTTTCCATATCTACCCCTTCCAAATCCACATTAGGAATGGCATGAAACCGGATCAAATTGACACGACATTCAATGCCGCGCAAAAGTTTCACAATCTCTTTAGCGTAAATAAGTGAATCGTTCACCCCTTTGAATACGATATACTCAAAAGACAGACGCCGCTGTTTGCTAAAATCATAATTATGCAATATATCAATAATTTCCGTAATGGAAAAAGCTTTCTCGGCAGGCATTAAATCCCTTCGTTGCGAAGGAATCGGAGTATGCATACTGATAGCCAGATGACAATCACTTTCATTCAGAAAGCGCTCCAGTCCTTTCTTTAAACCCACAGAAGAAACAGTGATGCGTTTCGGGCTCCAACCGTAACCATATTCTGAAGTCAGAATCTCAAGCACTTTCAACACCTCATCCAGATTGTCGAAAGGCTCTCCCATACCCATGAAAACAAGATTAGTCAGCTTTTCCCTTTCAGGAATAGAATAGATCTGGTTTAATATTTGATGGGCACTCAGATTAGCTGTAAAACCTTGCTTCCCGGTCATACAGAACTTACAATTCATCTTGCATCCCACTTGCGAGGAAACGCAAAGAGTAGCCCGGTCCTCATCGGGTATATAAACCGCTTCAATAAAATTATGAGCCGGTGTACGGAAAAGATATTTCACCGTACCGTCTACCGAACGCATTTCTTCCACCGGAGCAGATGCTCCCACCTCATACCCTTCTTTCAATGCTTCGCGATGCTTTAATGACAAATTGGTCATTTCGTCTATCGTTTCCACCTTTTTATCATACAACCAAGACGTAATCTGCTTTGCGGCAAATTTAGGCATTCCCAGATTCCTCACAATCTGTTGAATCTCATCCAATGTCCTGCCAAGTAATGCTGTTTTCGGAGTTTCCATTTATATTTAAAAGACAATTAGCGTACAAAGGTAGAGAAAAAATAAGATATATTACCTATCTTTGCCGTGAGAAATACTTTTTAACAATGAGAAAAACAATTAATTGCTTTATTCCTTATAGGGAAAGCACAGCGGCAGAACAGACAATCCATGCTCTAAAAGAAAGTAGCATAGTCAACAAAATCTATCTGCTGAACATCGAACCCAACAAGACATTATCCACCCCCGAAGGATGCGAAATATTACCTGTTGATTCACTAACCAGTTCTAAGACAATGAAGATGATTGCTGAAAAAGCAGACACACCTTATATATTGCTCTACACCAAGACTTCTGCTTTGGAACTGGCTTACAAGGCACTGGAACGCATGACGGACTTCCTGCAGGACAGAGAATGCGGCATGGTCTATGCCGACCATCATGAATGGAAAAACGGAGAAAAGAAGAAACATCCCGTCAACGACTACCAACCCGGCAGTGTGCGTGATGATTTCGATTTCGGTCCGCTACTGATATTCAACAGAACGGAATTCATCCTCGCCAGCCTCCAAATGACAGAGGAAAGAGAGTATGCCGCCCTTTATGAACTGCGCCTGCTCCTTACCCTCCATTCTCATCTGGTACATATCAACGAATATCTTTATACGGAAAGAGAAAGCGACAACCGCCTGTCCGGCGAAAAGCAGTTCGACTACGTAAATCCCCGTAACAGAGAGGTACAGATAGAAATGGAAGAAGCATTCACACGATACTTGAAATCCATCAATGCCCTCCTTGAACCCATATGTGTGGAAACGGATGTAAAGAAAGGAAATTTCGAGTATGAAGCCTCCGTCATCATCCCCGTGCGCAATCGCGCTCGTACCATTGACGATGCCATCCGGTCGGCACTCGCACAAGAAACACGCTTTCCATTCAACATCATCATCGTGGACAATCACTCAACAGACGGAACCACAGAAATCATCGGTCAATACAAGGACAACAAAGCGGTAATCCACCTTCAGCCCCAACGTACCGATCTGGGCATAGGGGGATGCTGGGACCTCGCAATCAACCACCCCCGGTGCGGACGCTTCGCCATACAGCTTGACAGCGATGACCTGTACAGCGACACCCATACCCTGCAAACCATCGTAGACACGTTCTACAAAGAGCAATGCGCCATGGTAATAGGAACTTACCGCATGACGGACTTCCGGCTGAACACCATCGCTCCGGGAGTGATAGACCATAGCGAGTGGACGAAAGAGAACGGACACAATAACGCATTGCGCATCAACGGTCTGGGGGCTCCGCGCGCATTCTTCACACCTATCCTGCGCGAAACAGGCGTGCCCAATGTCAGCTACGGAGAAGATTATGCCCTGGGACTCATTTTCTCGCGCCAATATAAGATAGGAAGAATCTATGATGTACTCTATCTGTGCCGCCGCTGGGAAGGGAACTCGGATGCCGCCCTGAGCATAGAGCAGACCAATGCCAACAATCACTACAAAGACAGCCTGCGCACCCGTGAACTGGGAATCCGCAAAAAATATACAGAAGAGCTGAAGAACCGGAATGAAATCAAGCGATTTATAGACAGCCAACTGGCGTGCTGGCCACTGGCACACCACAACCACGAGGCATTACAGACTATACAGACCAAGGAACTGTCCATAAACGGCTACACGTTTGTGGTACAGTGCAATGCACAGCGTGCGGTTTCGACTACCGCCAAAGTGGATAAGGACAGCATCCAAGCACGCCCCTGTTTCCTGTGCAAGGAAAACCAGCCTAAGGAGCAGAAAGCACTGGAAACCATCACTGCAAACAGAATATGCGTTAACCCTTATCCCATATTGCCGGATCACCTCACTATCGCCCATAAAGATCACATCCCCCAACTCATGGATGAGAATATTTTCAGTTACGATGACGTCCGTGCATTCGTACAGAAATATCCGGACTACGCCCTATTCTATAATGGAGCACATTGCGGAGCCTCTGCACCGGACCATCTCCATCTTCAAGGAGTCAGAAAAACTGATGTTCCCATCATCCCGAACGTACAACAGCTGATAACCCACGCACAGACAATCGATATACGCAGCATGTATTTTCCCTACCTAGAAGAAGAGGAAGATTATCCACTAGAATGTAGCCGAATTTACCTCAACACCAAGGACTATCCCTGTCCTTTGGTAATCCTCTCAAGCAACACGCATTATGACGACTCCCTGTTATACAGTGCCCTCGCCGCTTTCCCACCGGATGAAGACGGACAAGAAGCGAAGTTCAACCTGCTGTTATGGAAGGAAGGCCATCTATACTATACGGTGGTTTTTCCCCGCAGCAAGCACCGTCCCGACTGCTACTTTGCAGAAGGCAGCGAACAGATGCTCATCAGTCCGGGAGCTTTGGACATGGCTGGCGTAATCGTCACCACCCGTCAGGAAGATTTCGACAAAATAACAGAAGAAAAAGTGGCATCCATCATAAAAGAAGTGGGAATAACAGTAGAAGAAGCCGAGAAGATACCCGGACGTTATTTTGACGAGAAAGCAAAAAGATAGAGAGAACACGAAGAGATGAAGGAATTACAGCAAGCCCAAAAACAAGACGAATAACAATGAAAGAACCCGAAATAAGCGTAGGAATAGTAAACGCACAAGAAATTCATTTTTCACTGAACGGCAATTTTTTCGCTAAAGGAGAAACAGTCTGTGGTGAACAACAAGTAGCCTTCAGCGAAGGAGGTATTCTGTGGAATGGTAATCTTTACCGCGAACTGACCTTCACTCCACAAGACGAACATGCCTCGTTTTCATTATATGACGTAACCATCGGAATTAATTTCCACTGGGAACGGCAAGAAACCCAAAGTTTTATGGGAACACTGAAACTAGTGGTGGACGAAGGCAAAATCACCGCTATCAATATTCTTCCCGCCGAAGACTATCTGATAAGCGTCATCTCCTCGGAGATGAACGCCACTTCCTCTTTGGAGTTTCTGAAAGCCCATGCCGTGGTATCACGCAGCTGGCTGTTTGCCCAAATAGAGAAACGCAAGGCCTTGAGTGACAAAAACGAAGGCTTTTTCTCCTTTATCAAGACCGATACCGAATACATCCGCTGGTACGACCGCGAAGATCATACCATATTCGATGTTTGCGCCGATGACCATTGCCAACGCTACCAAGGAATAACCAAAGCATCCAGTGCCGCCGTGACCGAAGCAGTAAGAGCCACCCGCGGACAATTGCTGATGTATGAACGCGGCATTTGCGATGCCCGTTTCTCCAAATGCTGCGGAGGAGCAAGCGAGGAATTCGGATACTGCTGGGAAGACAAGAATTATCCCTACTTGTCTACAATCCGTGATGCGGAAGAAGAAGAAAACCGCCCGTTACCCGATCTGACCAAAGAAGAAGAGGCAGAGCGTTGGATACGTACTTCTCCTGTTTCGTTCTGTGATACCCACGATAAAAAAGTCATTTCACAAATTCTGAACAACTACGATCAGGAAACTACAGATTTCTATCGTTGGAAAGTACGTTATTCCCAGGCAGAATTATCCGAACTGATCCGTCAAAATACAAAATCGGATTATGGGGACATCATCGACCTGATTCCTATCCAACGCGGCAAATCCGGACGTATCTGCAAACTGAAAATTGTAGGTTCGCTAAAAACATTGACTATCGGAAAGGAACTGGAAATACGCCGCACTCTATCTTCTTCCCACCTGTTCAGCTCAGCCTTTGTAATAGATAAGGGAGAACTGAAAAACGGCGTTCCCGAATGGTTTCTGCTGACCGGCGCCGGCTGGGGACATGGAGTAGGGCTTTGCCAAATCGGGGCTGCCGTAATGGGAGAACGGGGATATACCTACGATGAAATTCTATTGCATTACTACAAAGGTGCGGACATCCGCCGTTTTTATTAACAGGCCCCGCCCCACATGGGCGGGGATTCCATTCGGACTCTTTAAAATGAAAGGAATCATGAAAAACAAGCATACCTCGCCATGGGCATGGATACCCACTCTATACTTTGCACAAGGGCTGCCCTATGTGGCAGTAATGACCATTTCGGTCATAATGTATAAAAGATTAGGCATCAGCAATACCGAGTTAGCCTTTTATACCGGCTGGCTCAACCTGCCTTGGGTTATCAAGCCTCTATGGAGCCCTTTCATTGATCTTATCAAGACGAAACGCTGGTGGATTATCACCATGCAACTTTTAATCGGCGCAGGACTGGCGGGCATAGCCTTCACCATCCCCACAGAGCATTTTTTCCAACTCACTTTGGCCGTTTTCTGGTTACTGGCATTCAGCTCCGCCACACACGACATTGCTGCCGACGGCTTTTACATGCTGGCACTGGACTCGCATCGGCAAGCCCTGTTTGTAGGAATCCGCAGTACCTTCTACCGTATTGCAACCATTGCGGGACAAGGATTACTTATCATGCTTGCAGGAAGACTGGAAATAATGACAGATAATATACCATACGCTTGGTCCATCACCTTTTTTGTATTGGCCGGACTTTTCCTTGGAATATGGATTTATCATAAGTTTGTTCTTCCCTGTCCGGATTCAGATCATACCTCCAAAGAAGTTTCCGCTTCCAATCTGCTCAAAAAGTTCTTTGGTACTTTTGCCAGTTTCTTTCAAAAAAAGCAGGCAGGCATTGCCATTCTTTTCATGTTACTCTACCGTTTGCCCGAAGCTCAACTGGCAAAAATGTGCATTCCTTTCCTTATAGACCCCGTTGAAAAAGGTGGTTTGGGGCTGACAACCGAAGAAATAGGTTTCGTACAAGGCACTGTCGGCATCATCGGACTTACCCTAGGAGGTATTTTAGGAGGAATAGCCGTAGCCCGTAACGGTTTGAAACAATGGCTCTGGCCGATGGTATGGGCCATTTCCTTACCCGATTTAGTCTATGTTTATCTCAGCTATATCCAGCCTGATTCTCTATATCTCATCAATATTTGCATCTTTATAGAGCAATTCGGTTACGGATTCGGTTTCACAGCCTATATGCTCTACCTTATTTATTTTGCAGACGGAGAACATAAAACAGCACATTATGCCATTTGTACCGCATTTATGGCATTAGGCATGATGATTCCGGGAATGGCTGCCGGCTGGCTTCAGGAGCAGATGGGATACAACCATTTCTTTATCTGGATTATGATATGCTGCGTTATCACCTTCGGAGTAACGGCTCTGCTAAAAATTGATCCGGAGTTCGGCAAGAAGAAAGGTTGATCCGACCTTTATTTCAGCCTGTCCTCGGAAAGACAGGCGGATTATGGCTCTCTGGAAGGAATCAGGGAGGGTGTCGCAGATATGTACACGCTGGCCCGCACACAAAAAATCTATGGTTCTTTTCAGAGTTCATTCTCAAATATAGCGGCACAGTTGGGAAGGGTTCCGTTAGAAATTCTGAAATTATAGGCTCCGCACTTCAGCATTTGTTTTAATTCGTTTTTCCCTCCTCCTTTCATTTACCGTCAAAACGCCCTGCCGGTGGGTGTTCCGGTGATGAAGGAACATCCCGTCATTGTCCTTTCATCCTCCTTTTCTGCTAAATCCATAATGCTTCATTTTTATACATGGCAAAAATATAAGAATGAAAAAAGGGCGACAAGATAGAATCGCGGAGACGCTTACCGTTGAAACGGGAGTGAGGGGAAGCGGTTCCAGTTTTAACCGCTTGATTGACTGTGTGTTTTTAATAAGATGAAAGGATAAATGGAGAAGGAAGAATATCGGCTTAGTGATGGAGTAATGTACGCTGAACATGATAGGCATATACGCTGAAACATGCTGACCTTTTTTTAAAACGCCCTTGTCTTTTTTTAAAAGGCGGTTATCTTTTTTTAAAAAGGTGCTGATGTTTTCTAAAAACATGAAGACATATTCAACAACATCAGTAACGTAAGCTTGCAACATACGTTGGCATCGGGCTACATGTACGCAAGCATAAGCCAACACGTACTTATGTACGTGTATCAAGTTCCGCAATATCTTGTTACAAGGTTTACCCAATCTTGCATCAAGTTCCATTGTTTTTTGCGCCAGGATTCGCCATACTGTCCTCCCCCTTTTTGACACATTGTACAAAATATAAAGTCATAGAAGCTTTTAATTAAAAAATAAGATAAAGTCCTTTCAACAAAATAATTATTATATTTGTTTCATATCCAAACAATAACATAAAAGATACATATATGAAAAAGATTATTTTATTAGTATTCGTCACCTTGTTTTGCTGCGTAGGCTACTCACAAGCACAAACAACAAAAAAAATGACTCGTCAGGAAAAGAAAGAGGCGCAAAAAGCTATGGAACAAGCCTTGTTCGAAGAAGCCAGACAAGCTATAGAAAATAAAGCGTTCACACTGGAAGCTGACCGGGTTATATTTAAAAGAGGAAGAAATGCCTTTGTTTCTTCTAATACCAATTTTGTAATGGTAGACGGTGATAAATCATCCGTGCAGGTAGCATTCAACATTCCTGCCAGCGGTCCTAACGGATTAGGAGGTGTCACTGTAGACGGCAATGTTTCCGGTTACAAGATCAAAACCGACAAGAAAGGAAGCATATATCTGACAATGAGCGTAATGGGTGTAGGTATATCTGCTCAGGTAAGTATAACATTACCTTATGGAAGCAACAATGCCACCGTAGATATACGCCCCAACTTCAATTCCAACCGTCTGACTTTATCCGGTGAAATACTACCGCTTGACAAGTCAAATATATTTAAAGGAAGGTCTTTCTAATCACTTTATAGTTCATAGAAAATAAGCCCCGGAAATTTTGTTAAAGCAGATTTCCAGGGCTGTTCATTTCTCATTCATTCCTCTTCACACCTTTAATTTCAGCTCCTCCAAAACACACTTCAGCAACCGGTTTTTCCGTTTCAGTAACAAATTACTACCTGTTTATGACAAAGCTTATTATGTTTATACCGGATTTCAATAGGAAAACAACATAAAATAAAAAAGTAGGTATTATGAGAAAAGTTGTAATATTAACATTAGTAACCTTGTTTACCTGCGTAGAATACTCACAGGCACAAACAACAGAAAAGGAAATGACACGTCAGGAAAAAAAAGCGGCTCAGGAAGCTTTGGACAAAATGTTATTTCAGGAAGCCAAAGAGGCAATAGACAACCAAACCTTTGTACTGGAAGCGGACAGAGTTTACTTTAAATACGGAACCTCCGCTTTCGTTTCATCCAACACCAACTTTGTAGGACTGGACGGTGACAAGGCCGTGGTGCAAGTAGCATTCAATGTACCTTTCAGCGGTCCGAACGGACTAGGAGGTATTACCGTAGACGGTAATGCTTCGAACTATAAAGTAAAAACCGACAAAAAAGGTAATATTCATGTCAGTATGAACGTGATGGGAATCGGAATCTCAGCCCAAGTAAACATTGACATACCTTATGGAAGCAACAATGCGACTGTAGATATTCTTCCGAACTTTAATTCCAGCCACATGACTTTATCCGGTCAAATATTGCCATTAAAGAAAGCCAATGTGTTTAAAGGACGCTCACTATAAACTACTTAACTAAAATTATAGGAATATGAAGAAGCTACTATTTCCACTATTCATGCTTGCCATGATAGTTACTTCGTGCGAGAAAGATCCGGATATGAATAAACTGGATAGTGACTACAGCGTTTACACTGATTATGACAACAGTGTACATTTCAATGAGTTTTCCACCTATTACCTGCCAGATAGCATTCTGGTTCCGGACAACAGCCTGAAAGCCAATTATTGGAAAGATGAAAATGCCCAAAACATTATCAGTGCAGTGGCCCATGAAATGGAACAGAAAGGCTATGTACGGACGGAAGATAAAGAAAAAGCCAATGTAGGCATTCAGTTGTCATACGCCCAACAAAGAATACAAATGACCACAGGAGGATGGTATGGCGGCTGGTGGGATGCCGGATTCTGGGGGCCCTACTGGGGAGGAGGATGGTATTATCCTTATCCGGTAACTTACAGCTATGACACAGGAACTCTGATTATGGAGATGGTTGATTTAAGACAACCTGCCGATAAGTCCAACCAGAACAAACTGCCTGTCATCTGGCATGCCTATGCGTCAGGACTGCTATACGGAAACTCCCATTTCAATATGCAGTTGACATTAAATGCCGTCAATCAGGCATTTGCACAATCTCCTTATCTGTCAAACAAACAATAAAACCGGAAAATCATGAAAACGAAAATATTAAAACACAGAGTTCCCAAACGTATCCTCATCGGAATGTTACTAGTTCTCTTTTGTTTCACAAGTAAAGCACAGACCTAGGAAAATGTACATTTTAACGTAGACTGGCAGATGAATGTGCCGTTGAACAGCAACTTTGCCGATAAATTCAGCGGGTGGGGAATGAACTTTGAAGGAAAATATGATCTGACGCCCTATTGGTCTATAGGAGCTTTCCTTAATTTTCATACCAATCACCGATATGTGGACCGCCGGACCATCCCCCTCACCCCAACGGCTTCATTGACAACAGACCAGCAACAATCAGCGTTCCAACTACCCTTCGGAATATCTGTATCCTACAAGTTACCGGATAACAGGTATGTAAAACCTTACTTCGGAGTCAAATCGGGTGCCATGTATTCCCAAAACTCCATTTACAACAATCTGGTACAATGGTATGAACGCCCGTGGGGATTCTATGTTTCACCCGAACTGGGAATGGATATTCATCCGGTGCCTTATCAACGTCTGGGATTTCATGTAGCCGTATATTATAGCTACGCAACCAATAAAACCGATATCCTGACTTATTCTGAAGATGGAAGGAATAGCATGGGTGTACGTGTAGGAGTTTGTTTTTAATCCATACTAAGCGTTTGCTCATAAAAGAGGAGATTTGGAAAGTATTCTATTCTTTTCTGAATTTCCTCTTTTTTTCATATTTTTGTAAAATAACCCAAATCATTTTCAACAGCGGAATGGCTATGCAAAATAAATACAATCAATTCTTCAACTTTTTCCTGTTTTCAGGGCTGGCATGTTTCTCATACCTTTCGCTGGTACTATATACCGACCTTACGCCTCAACATCAGAAAATATTAATCTCCTCTCTGGGATTTATTTCTGTGGTGTTCATATTCAATCTGGTAGGCTTCAGTCTGATAGTCATCAACCGGTGGCTGAAAAAAAGCTCTCTATTCTTTATCAAGAAGAGAAACAAGCTGATTATCAACTGCATTTTGATTGCAGCTATTCTTTTCTTCATGAATTACGCTACTCTGACCATCTGTAAAGTATTGCTGGAACTGCCTTTCCCATTTGTACTGAGCAGTCCGGGTCTGCGCTTGATCATGATTATATGGTTGGTAGAAATTGTGATTGTGAGTTTAAGTATCACGAGCGCTTTTTACAGGCAGCTGGTTATTCTGCATGAAAAAACAACCAAGCTGGAAGAAAGTTCCATCAAAGCGCAATACACGGCTTTACAAAATCAATTAAATCCACATTTCCTGTTCAATAGTTTGAATACTTTAATATCCGAAATAGAATATAATCCGGAAAACGCAGTAGTTTTTACACAAAAGCTATCAGATGTTTACCGTTATATCCTAAAAAGTCAGGAACAAGGACTTGTCACTTTACGTGATGAACTGGAATTTCTGGATTCATATATCTATCTGCATCAAGTGCGTCTGGGAAAATGCATTCAACTGGAAAACAAAATGACCCCCACGTTATTGAACAAGAAAATCCCTTCATTAACCCTACAGTTACTTATCGAAAACGTGATAAAACATAACATCATCAATATGGAAAATCCAATGGTCATCCATTTGGATTATTCTGACAAAGATCAAACTCTTTCCGTAAGAAACAAGATCAAATTAAAAAAGGATGTTGCAAAATCAGGAATGGGACTGAAGAACTTATCTGCCCGCTATCTGCTGATTTGCAACTTGCATATCACAATTATTGACGATTCTGAATATTTCACCGTAAAAATACCTTTACTGAATGAATAAGATAAAAGCCGCTATTATAGAAGATGAAATTCCTGCAGGACGCCTGCTACATAAAATGTTGTCAGGATTAAGGCCAGACTGGGATATAGTTGTATTGCCCGGCAGCATAGAGGGATCTGTAAAATGGTTTCAGGAGCATCCACACCCGGATATAATCTTTCTGGATATCCAACTGACCGATGGCATTTCTTTCGCTTTCATAGAACAGGCCCAACCCGAAAGTATGATTATTTTTACCACCGCTTACGACGAATATGCCATACGTGCTTTTACTGTAAACAGCATAGACTATCTGCTGAAACCAATAAACAGGGAAAGATTGGCCGAAGCCATCGAAAAGTTTGAAAGATTAACTGCCAGATATGGCAATACCACCCTATCGAACTCATCCAATGAATTACTGAACCTACTGAAAAATATAAGTAATCCAGAAAAAAAATACCGTACCCGCTTCCTGATATCAGGAGACGAAAAGCTGTATACCTTGCAAGTAGAAGATATAGCTTATTTCTATTCTGAAAACAAAATTACCTTTGCCGTCACAAAAGAAGGAAAAGAGCATATCATAGATTTATCGCTCGACAAACTGTCCGAACAACTAAACCCCGATATTTTTTTCCGCACCAACCGGCAAACATTGGTCAGTGTACATGCCATACAGAAAATAGAAAACTATTTTTTAGGAAAAATAATAGTACAGGTAAAACCGCCATTTAAAGATAAAATTACTGTAAGCAGAGAAAAGATAGCTGCAATGAAGCTGTGGCTCAATTATTAAAAAAGTCTGTTTATATGAAAAAGCACTAACTTATAAGTAATAGGAACAGAGTTACTAAAATAATATAAGAGCCCGACAAATAAATACGGAAAACAATGGATATCGGATAAATTTATACTATTTTTGTAAGACTAACAATCATCTTATTATCCGATATGATAGTAATAGCAGACAGTGGTTCCACCAAAACAGACTGGTGTCTGGGTAACACCAAGACAAACAGCAGGACAGTTCGAACAGGAGGTATCAACCCCTTCCACCAATCAGTTGATGAAATAAAAGAAGTGATTGCCTCCACACTAATTCCCCAGTTGGGAGACACCACTGAATTTACAACTATTTATTTCTATGGTGCAGGATGTATTCCCGAAAAGACGAATATAGTGAAAACAGCTTTGGCGCAGAACTTCCCCAAAGCGAATATCCTTGTCGAAAGTGACTTGTTAGGTGCCGCCCACGCCCTATGTGGTAAAACGGCAGGAATTGCATGTATTTTAGGAACCGGATCCAACTCTTGCTTTTATGACGGGGAAAAAATAACAGCTAATATTTCTCCGTTAGGGTATATTTTAGGAGATGAAGGTAGCGGAGCCGTATTAGGGAAACGTCTGGTAGGTGATTTACTGAAACACCAACTTCCCGATGACCTTTGCCAAGATTTCCTTAAAGAATACGATTTGACCCCGGCACTGATTTTAGATAAAGTATACCGACAGCCTTTAGCCAACCGCTTTCTGGCGGGTCTGACTCCTTTTCTTTTCGCCCACAAGCACAGACCAGAGATACGGAATCTATTAATTTCCTGCTTCACTGATTTCTTCACCCGTAATGTTATGCAATACGAATATCATGATATTCTTGTACATTTCACAGGTTCTATTGCATTTTTCTTTCAAGAAGAAGTAAAAGAAGCAGCTCTAAGACTGAATGTGTCCATCGGAAAAGTTTTAAAAAGTCCACTGGAAGGATTAAAGGATTATCATTTCGAAGTATGAATTTTATAAAAATAACCGAACAACCGTCCATATATGAGGATTTGGAACAAAAATCCGTCAGAGAGTTACTGGAAGGTATCAACGAAGAAGACCGGAAAGTAGCCTCAGCCGTTCATGCCTGCATACCACAAATTGAAAAACTAGTAAATGAAATAGTAGAACGTATGCATCAAGGAGGACGCATATTCTATTTGGGAGCCGGAACCAGTGGACGCCTAGGAGTATTGGACGCTTCTGAAATTCCACCCACTTTCGGTATGCCTGATACCTGTGTCATAGGTATTATAGCCGGTGGCGAACAGGCTTTGAGACGTCCCGTAGAAAATGCTGAAGATGATAGTCAAAAAGGCTGGATGGAACTGCAAGACCATCACATCACAAATAAAGACATTCTGATAGGCATAGCGGCATCGGGAACAACTCCTTATGTAATAGGAGCACTGCAAAAAGCAAGAGAACACGGAATATTAACAGCAAGCATCAGCAGCAATCCGGGCTCTCCACTCTCGAGTGTGGCAGATATACCCATCGAAATGATAGTAGGTCCGGAATTTATCACAGGCAGCTCGCGCATGAAGAGCGGCACAGGGCAAAAAATGATACTGAATATGATAAGTACCACCGTCATGATAAAACTGGGCAGAGTAAAAGGAAACCGGATGGTAAACATGCAACTCAGCAATCGAAAACTAATAGACCGAGGAGTGCAAATGCTGATTGACGAATTACATATTAATAAAGCAGAAGCAAAACAATTACTGCAAGAACAGGGTTCTGTTAAAAAGGCATTGGACGCTTACAAAACAAATAATTGTATCACTAAAAACAACTGAAGTATGAAAAGTTGGAAACTGGAAGCCGTCATCCTTGCTATAGGCATGTTGGTGATGGGGTATTTTATCAAACAGGGATTGGATACTTTCTCTGGTAAAGACAGAGTAGTGAATGTGAAAGGTCTGGCAGAAATGGAGGTGCCGGCTAATAAAGTAACTTGGCCTTTGATGTATAAAGACCTGGGAAATGACCTCCCGACCTTATATAACAAGATAAATGCAACCAACCAAGCAATTGTCGGTTTTTTGAAACAGAAAGGAATCACTGAAAACGAAATCAGTATCAATGCACCGGAAATTATAGACATGCAAGCCGAACGTTATAATAATAATTCAGTTCCCTTCCGCTATAATGTGACCTCTGTCATCACGGTTACTTCAACTAAAGTAGATCTGGTGAGAAAGATGATCAGCGAACAAAGCGAACTCTTAAAGCAAGGTATCGCTATTACGGGTGGAGATTATCGTTACAATGTGCAATATGACTACACCGGTTTAAACGACATCAAGCCTCAAATGATAGAGGAAGCAACTAAAAACGCACGGGCGGCAGCCGTTAAATTCGCCAAGGACTCGGACAGCGAACTTGGTAAGATAAAAAGAGCCTATCAGGGACAATTCAGCATTGAGGATCGTGACGCCAACACTCCTTACATCAAACGCATCCGCGTTGTAACCACCATTGATTACTCTTTGGAAGATTAAATTCCCATTTGGCGGAGCATATCAAACAAAGCTCTTTGTTCAGAGGCTTGGACAAATAACCGTTAAAGCCTCTGGACATTACTTTCCGCTTATCTTTCAGAAGTATTATTCAAATTATAGTAATTGGTCTTTTCAACCAAAAAATTCCGATCAACCCAAATTATATATGCACCCACATTATACAATATGGTATCCGAATTTTTTTTCACAAAACACACCCCATTTTTCTTCTTAACGAACTCCTGTTCCCAACTTTTCCTCTTTCTTGTTTCCCATCCCCATAAAAGACCTAAAAGTAGAACCAAACAAACTAAAATGAACGCTACCATATTTTAATAGGTTAAATTTCTACAAATGTACAAACATAAATTAAAAACAACGATTATATCCCATTTAAATTTTAATCAGCAAGAAATTTCAGTAAACTTGTTTGTGTTTCAGTATTTTGTTGTATCTTTGCGCCCGAAATTAGATAAACAATATAATGTCTAACGTAATTAACTGAGAATTTTAACAATTTTATTAATGGAAAATTTAAAAAACATCACTCCTGTTGAAGATTTCAACTGGGATGCTTATGAAAATGGCGAAGCTGTAACCAGCATGAGCCACGAAGATCTTGAAAAAGCTTATGACGGTACGCTGAACAAAGTAAACGACCGCGAGGTTGTAGACGGTACTGTTATTGCAATGAACAAACGCGAAGTAGTTGTCAATATCGGCTACAAATCAGACGGTATCATTCCTTTAAATGAATTCCGTTACAATCCAGATTTGAAAATAGGTGATACTGTAGAAGTATACATTGAAAATCAGGAAGACAAAAAAGGACAGTTAATTCTGTCACACAAAAAAGCACGTGCTACTCGTTCTTGGGACCGCGTAAACGCTGCTCTTGAAAATGAAGAAATTATTAAGGGTTACATCAAGTGCCGCACTAAGGGTGGTATGATTGTGGACGTATTCGGTATCGAAGCATTCTTGCCGGGTTCTCAAATTGATGTGAAACCTATCCGCGACTACGATGTATTTGTAGGTAAGACAATGGAATTCAAAGTGGTTAAAATCAACCAGGAATTCAAAAACGTTGTTGTTTCTCACAAAGCTCTTATCGAAGCTGAACTTGAACAGCAGAAGAAAGAAATCATCGGTAAACTTGAAAAAGGACAAGTACTGGAAGGTACTGTTAAAAATATCACATCATACGGTGTATTCATCGACCTTGGTGGCGTAGACGGTTTGATTCACATCACTGACCTGTCTTGGGGCCGTGTAAGCGATCCGAAAGAAGTTGTAGAACTCGACCAGAAGTTGAACGTTGTTATCCTTGACTTCGATGACGAAAAGAAACGTATCGCTCTTGGTTTGAAACAACTGACTCCGCACCCATGGGATGCTTTGGATGCTAACCTGCAGGTAGGTGACAAGGTGAAAGGTAAAGTAGTCGTTATGGCTGACTACGGTGCATTCATCGAAATCGCTCCGGGCGTAGAAGGTTTGATCCACGTATCTGAAATGTCTTGGTCACAGCACTTGCGTTCTGCTCAGGACTTCATGAAGGTAGGTGACGAAGTAGAAGCTGTTATCCTGACACTTGACCGTGACGAACGTAAGATGTCTTTGGGTATCAAACAGCTGAAACAAGATCCATGGGAAACTATCGAAGAAAAGTATCCTGTAGGTTCCAAGCACACTGCAAAAGTTCGTAACTTCACTAACTTCGGTGTATTCGTAGAAATCGAAGAAGGTGTAGACGGATTGATCCACATCTCTGACCTGTCTTGGACTAAGAAAGTAAAACATCCTTCTGAATTCACTCAGATCGGTGCAGATATCGAAGTTCAAGTATTGGAAATCGACAAAGAAAACCGTCGCTTGAGCCTTGGTCACAAACAGTTGGAAGAAAATCCTTGGGATGTATTCGAAACTGTATTTACTGTAGGTTCTGTACACGAAGGTACTATCATCGAAATGTTGGATAAGGGTGCTGTTGTAGCTCTTCCTTATGGTGTAGAAGGTTTTGCAACTCCGAAACACTTGGTAAAAGAAGATGGCTCTCAAGCCCAATTGGATGAAAAACTGTCATTCAAAGTAATTGAATTCAACAAGGATGCCAAGAGAATCATCCTGTCTCACAGCCGCATTTTCGAAGATGCTGCCAAGGCAGAAGAAAGAGCTGAAAAGAAAGCAGCTTCTAATGCAAAGAAAACAACTAAGAGAGAAGAAGCTCCTGCTATCCAAAATCAGGCAGCCTCTACCACTTTAGGCGATATCGATGCTTTGGCTGCTTTGAAAGAACAGTTGGAAAACAAAAAGAAGTAATCAGTTTACTTTAAGATAAGCCAAAAGGATGCATTTATTAAAATGCATCCTTTTTTTATGCCATTATTTCTTAAAAAGGAAAATATTCTATGGGATATCCGTAATAAAACCGTATCTTTATAGAGTAATAAAATTTCGAGTTAGTATTTCATAACGACTTCTCCCCCGTTTTCTTATTACCTCACTATTAATTCCATACACTTCCCCGTAGCAGGCCGAACTGTATATTACTAATTTAAAAAGAATCAAATGGCGAAACCTATTTCATTTACCAAACGAGATCTAGAAAAGAAAAAACAAGAAAAGCGTTTAGCAAAACAGCAAAAAAAAGAAGAAAGAAAAAGTAACGGCACATCTTCCTTTGAAGATATGATTGCCTATGTAGACGAGAACGGTATGATAACCGATACTCCTCCCACTCCTAATAATAAACCACAAGAAGTGGATATGTCCACCATTGAAGTTTCAACTCCTCGTAGAACTGAAGAACCGATAGAACTAGTACATGAAGGAAGAATAGAACACTTCAATGTATCCAAAGGATATGGATTTGTAAAAGATTTGAAGAATGCAGAGAAATACTTCTTTCATATTAGTGGACTGATAGACAATATCATAGAAAATAACATCGTGACTTTTGAACTAGAAAAAGGGTCACGTGGCATGAATGCTGTGAAAATAAAACTTAAGAAATAGTTCAATCCTATAATGCCGTTTTACGGCATTTTTTATTTTCCATTCAAAAAAGATAGTATCTTTGTAACGATGGAGAAATTTGAAGTACATATATTAGGATGCGGGTCAGCATTGCCGACCACACGGCATTTTGCAACATCACAAGTCGTAAATATCCGTGAAAAACTATTTATGATAGACTGTGGTGAAGGAGCACAGATGCAATTACGCAAATCAAAACTGAAATTCACCCGGCTAAACCATATATTCATTTCACATTTGCACGGTGATCATTGTTTCGGACTAATGGGACTGATATCAACTTTCGGTATGCTGGGAAGGACAGCCACACTCTATATTCACTGTCACGCAGAATTAGAACGTCTTCTTACTCCACAACTCGACTTTTTTTGCAAAGGTATGAGTTACAAAGTCGTTTTCCAAACTTTTGATCCGGGCAAAGCTGAAATAATTTATGATGACCGTTCGCTAACCATAGAAACAATTCCCTTACGTCATCGGATACCAACATGCGGATTCCTCTTTTCAGAGAAACAGATCCCCGCCCATATTCGTCGCGACATGATTGACTTTTATGAAATCCCCGTATACGAACTCAACCGGATAAAGAATGGCGCCGATTACACATTACCGGACGGAAAAATAGTACCAAACAACAAATTGACTATCCCTTCTGCCCTTCCCCGCCGATATGCCTATTGTTCAGATACTATTTATTTGCCACATATCATAGAACAAATATACGGAGTGGACCTGTTATTTCATGAAGCCACCTTTGCACAAAGCGAACAAGCCCGTGCGAAAGAAACCTTTCACACAACTGCTTCGCAAGCTGGAGAAATCGCCCGTACCGCAAAAGTAAAACAACTTCTTATAGGACATTTTTCAGCCCGCTACGAAGATGAAAGCATATTGTTACAGGAAGCATCGGATATTTTTCCTAACACTCTACTTGCACGGGAAACATTAAAAATTTCAATAGAATCCATTAAACCATAACATAAACCGGATATCTAATTTAAAAATAGGAACATGAACACTTATAATGAGAAAGAAATAATAGCGTTATTACAGGACCCGGCACGACAAAAAGAAGCCTTCGAATGTATTGTCAACGAATACAGCGAACAGCTATATTGGCAGATACGCCGGATGGTACTTTCTCATGAAGATGCCAATGATCTGTTACAGAATACATTTATCAAAGCATGGACTAATCTAGAGTATTTTCGTGCCGAAGCCAAAATGTCGACCTGGCTTTACCGCATAGCTTTGAATGAATGCTTAACCTTTTTAAATAAACAACGTGCCACCAACCAATTATCCATAGACGACGCTGATGCAGATATGGTGAACAAACTGGAAAGTGATACATATTTTAATGGAGATGAAACTCAAATATTATTTCAAAAAGCATTACTGACGCTCCCTGAAAAGCAGCGTATAGTATTCAATTTAAAATACTTTCAAGAAATGAAATATGAAGACATGTCTGAAATATTAGGAACAAGTATAGGGGCACTGAAAGCCTCCTACCACCATGCAGTGAAAAAAATAGAGAACTTTTTAAAAGAATGCCTTTAAACCTTTTTAAAAGAAATGTATCTAACAAAGAAAGGAGAACCACTATGAAGGAAGAAGATGAACTATTAAAAAAATGCGGGACAAAAAATCCATTCATGGTACCCGAAGGTTATTTCGACAACTTCTCAAAAGAGTTGATGAATAAATTGCCGGAGAAGGAACAAACTTCTGCTCCGCAAGAAACAATAACTACTTGGCAACGTATCAAGCCTTGGATATATATGGCAGCTATGTTTTGTGGATTGATGTTCAGCGTCAGAGTTGTTGTAGGTCCCCCTAAACAAGACACTCCTATTTTTACAGCAGCGGAAACTGAACAATTCTCAGACGAATATATTGAAACGATTTTAGATCATTCCATGATGGATGATTATACGCTCTATCAATACTTGACAGATGCAAATTCAGATATGTATAATTAAATAATAACCACATGATACAAAGACTGGCAACCTTGCTTATCACTTTATATATAAGCATTTCGCTACAGGCGCAAGACAAAAAGAAACCTGGTTTCACCAAAGAAGAATTCAGAGCTAGACAAGAAGCATATCTCACGCAAAAAGCAGAAATAACGCAAGAAGAGGCCACTAAATTCTTCCCTATCTACTTCGAATTACAAGACCGTAAAAAAACAGTAAATGATAAAGCATGGGAGCAAGCACGCAAAGGCAAAAATCCTAAAACAACCGATGCCGAATACGAACAAATTATAGAAGGTATTGTCAAAGCAAGGATTGAAGCCGATAAATTGGATTTGGAATATCTACAGCGCTTTAAAAAAATCTTATCTCCCAAGAAAATATATAAGTTACAACGTGCAGAGATTAAATTCCACCGTGATATCTTAAAAATTATGCACCAATCTCAAAAAAAATAAAAGCAACAAGAGATATTTCCAACTTTTCCCCAAATCTATCAATCAACTTAGATTTGGGGATTTTTGTATTTAAAAAGTTCAGCGGAACGACAAAATGATTAAGATGTTTCTTTTATAAAAACAAGTTAATTTTCTTGCTTGTTTAAGTTTTTATTACATTGATTAGAATATACTTTTATTTTTAAACATTTACCATCGAAAATATTTTGATTTATTAGATTTTATTCCTAGGTTTGTACAAACCATAAACTCACAAATCTATTACAAACATTATGAAAAAGACACTATTACTACTATTCGTATGCTTATTCGTAGGAATAAGCCATGCACAAGCACAGGTAACAGTGAAAGGAACCGTTATCTCAAGCGAAAACAACGAACCGGTAATCGGAGCTTCTGTATTGGTAAAAGGAACAACCAATGGAACAATCACCGACATCAATGGTAAGTTTACACTTACAAACATCTCACCTACCAACAAAACAATTATTGTTTCTTTCATTGGAATGGAAACCCAAGAAGTAACCATCAAGCCGGAAATGAAAATTGTTATGACTTCAACAACAGAAGTGATGGAAGAAGTTTTGGTAGTTGCTTATGGTACTGCAAAAAAATCAGCTTTTACAGGATCTGCCAAAATGATTCATACAGAACAAATAACTAAACGTCCGGTTACTAATGTCATAGAAAGTTTATCTGGACAAGTGGCAGGCCTACAAATGACAATGACAAATGGGCAGCCTGGAGAAACTCCAAGCATTCTGATACGTGGCATCAGTTCAATGAGCGCAAAAACAGATCCCCTCATCGTATTAGACGGTATGCCATACGAAGGAGGATGGAATAACATCAATCCAGCAGATGTAGAATCTATTTCTGTACTAAAAGATGCAGCATCCACAGCTCTTTATGGTGCTCGAGGTGCTAACGGTGTCATAATTATAACAACAAAATCAGCCAAAGCAGGCGATGCAAAAATCACAGTAGACGCTAAATGGAGTGCCAATACCCGTGGTGAAATAGAATATGACTACATAAAAGATCCAGGAGAATATTATCAAGCACACTATAAAGCATTATACAATTATTATTTAAATGCCCAAGGACAAACTCCTGACCAAGCATATGTCAGCGCAAATACTAATATGATAGGAACCAACAGTCAAACCGGTGGTTTATCCTACAACGTATATTCATATCCTGAAGGAGAATATCTGATTGGTAAAAACGGTCTTCTTAATCCTAATGCAAAATTAGGACGGATAGTAAACGGTTATTATCTCACTCCCGACAATTGGGTCGATGCTGTATATCATACAGCATTACGCCAAGAATACAACGTCAATATTTCAGGCGGAAGTGATAAAGCACAAATCTATGCTTCTTTTGGATATTTAGATGAAGACGGTATAGCAGAAGGGTCTGATTATAGCCGTATCACCGGTCGTTTGAAAACCACATATCAGGCTAAACCGTGGATGAGATTTGGCGCCAACATCAGTTATACACATTCAATACAGAATTCAGCCGCTGGCGGTTTTAGCCAAGCTTTCAATACAGCTCCCATATATCCACTTTACCTACGTGATACAAATGGTAAGATCATGCAGGATAAAAATGGTGACATGTACGATTTCGGAGTATCCAACCAAGGTCCTCTAAACCGTCCTATCAACCCGAACTCTAACGGAATAAAATTAAGTCAGCTCGATACATATAACACCTCTGCAAATACTTTGAATGGAGACGCATTTATAGATGTTAATTTCCTGAAAGACTTCAAATTCACATTCAATGCAGGCACTTCGATACGTGACAGCCGGTACAAAAATGCTTTAAATCCTTTTTATGGAACAGCAAATTCTTTGAATGGAAGCATCAATGTCCAGCATTGGCGTCGAACAACCCTCAACCTACAACAAATATTAAATTATAATCATAGCTTCGGATTACATAACGTTTCATTGATGGCAGGTCATGAAAGCTTTAATAACGTTTATGAAGAATTATACGCAGCCAAAAACAGTATGTTCTCTTTTTTTCAGAATCAAGAATTAAACGGTGCCATCAGTGGTACCAACGATGAGTCATCCTATAAGAGTAAATACAATACTGAAGGATATTTATTCCGAGGTATGTACGACTATGACGGCAAATATTTTTTCCAACTTTCTTACCGGCGCGATGCCTCTTCCCGCTTTCACCCGGATAATCGCTGGGGTAATTTCTACTCTGTGGGAACTGCTTGGATTCTTACCAAAGAAAAATGGTTGGATGACATTAAATGGCTCGATTTATTAAAACTAAAGTTTTCTGTAGGTCAACAGGGTAATGACAGAATAGACGATTTCTTATATGTAGATACTTACAATATCAATAACAGCAATAATGAGTTATCATTAGGTTTTTCCAGAAAAGGAAATAAAAATATTACCTGGGAAACCAATACAAATATAAATTTAGGTATAGAATTCGAACTATTAAAAGGCAGATTAAGTGGCAGCATAGAATATTTCAATCGCAGAACAACTGATATGCTTAACCGTTTTTCTGTACCTTTATCATTAGGGTACTCAGGCTATTATGACAATATTGGTGACATGAATAACAAAGGTGTTGAAATTGATTTAAAATATATACCAGTCAAGACTAGAAACGTAACATGGAATATTGGCTTTAATGCAACACACTATAGAAATAAGATCAGCCGTCTTGCAGAAAGTAAAAAAACAGACATTATAGATGGACATGCCGGTTATGTAAACGGTCTGTATTATTACGGAGAAGGACTTCCAATGTATACTAACTATGTTCAAAAATATGCAGGTGTGTCCGAAGAAGGCAAACCACAATGGTATTATACAGATAAGCAAACCGGTGAAATGAAAACAACAACAACCTATTCTCAAGCTGATCTATACTTATGTGGTGACGCTGTTCCAGACCTATACGGTGGTATCAATACCTCTCTTTCATTTTATGGTTTTGATTTCTCTGCACAAATAAACTACAGTATAGGAGGTCAGGCATACGACTATGGTTACCAAGCATTAATGTCACCTCCTACTTCAACTCATTTAGGATACAATGTTCACAAAGATATTTATAAAGCATGGAGCCCGGAGAATACTCAAAGTGATATTCCACAATGGCAATTCAATGACCTGTACAGTGTAAAAACATCCGACAGGTTTCTAACTAATGCATCTTCCATAAGTATTCAAAACATTCAATTAGGATATACTTTCAGCAAAAAAACACTTAGAAGTCTATATCTAACTAATCTGCGCATTTATGTGGCCTGTGACAATGTTTATTATTGGTCAAAAAGAAAAGGTTTCGATTCACGCGTAACATGGAACGGAAATAAAGATTCATCCGGAGAATATTCAGCCGTACGCGCATTCTCCGCCGGTCTAAGTTTACAATTCTAATCAACACATAAACAATCAAGAATATGAAAAAGAAATATATTACCAAACTAATGATTGCTGCATGTCTGTCATCAGCATTAAGCTTAAACAGTTGTATCGAAGAGGTATTTCCAGAAAGTAGCACAGCTACCATAGACCAAATAGGAAAATCTGACCAAGCTATCAGCGCAATGGTAAATTCAGTAGTCGCATTTATTAATGCATTTAGAAGTTACGGTCCACAATTTTATCATGATTTTGGATATAGTGGATATAATTTAATCAGAGAAAGTGCATGCGAAGACTTCTTCTGCCACGAACCCAAATTTGACTTTTTTGATACTTATGGAGTATGTAATGATTTGGGTGATGCCGATGTTGTCAATACCATTTGGTATTATAACTACAAGTTTCTGAATAATGTAAATAATGCACTGAGTGCTTTAGAAAAAGCAGATGATGCACCCGAAAACAAGTATTATAAAGGTATATGCCTATCTTATAGAGCCATGATATACATGGACTTAGTCCGAATGTATGAATATAAAAAAACAGGAGTAGAGAAATTAGATGCAGAAGCAGCCAGTAAAAATTTATATGGCATAACCGTACCTATTATTACCGCTGAAACCACAGAAGAAGAAGGGCGTAATAATCCACGTGCTCCCTTCTATGCCGTATACAAATTCATATTAGATGACCTAGCCTCAGCTGAGGAGCTTTTGAGTGATTATCAACGCCCAACCAAAAACTTGCCCTGTACCCCAGTTGTCCATGGTCTGATGGCACGTATGTGGCTGGAAATGGGATCTCGTTTCGAACTTTACCCTGAAGATCTCAACACCCTAAACAACAATACAGATTTAAACATTGCATCAAAAGAAACTTGTTTCACTAAAGCAGCCGAATACGCACGCAAAGTCATTAACGAAAGCGGAGCAATGCCTCTGACCGAAAAGGAATGGTTTGGTGGAGACAGCTATACTACCGGCTTCAACAGTGTACTAACCAATTCATGGGTATGGGGATCCATCATGACTACCGAGGATGTACATAGCTATTGGCTCAACTTTGCCGGAAGCATGTGTCCTGAACAAACTTTCGGTTACGGTAACCGAAAATGGCAAGGATACAAGCTTATCGGCAGAAAATTGTTCGATCAAATACCAAATGCAGACTGGCGAAAAACAACTTGGATTGCTCCTGAAGATGCACACAAAGCTCCCGGAACTAAATATAGAACTTTGTTGACCGATGATGATTTCGCTGATATGCCTCCATATACAGGTATCAAATTCCGACCTAAAAATGGAGAAATGAACGATTATACAATCGGAGCTGCCGTTGACTATCCGTTAATGCGTATAGAGGAAATGTATTTAATCGAAGCCGAAGCAATAGGAATGAGCCAAGGATTAGCAGCCGGTATTTCTAAATTAGAAGATTTCGTAAACACATTTCGTTATAATACTTCTGTGGGTAGCTATACATGTAAAGTAAATGATCTAAAAGAGTTTCAAAAGAAGGTTGTTGAACAGAAACGTATTGAATTCTGGGGTGAAGGGATCATCTTTTGGGATTACAAACGGTTAGAGTTACAAGTTGTTCGTGGTTATCCGGGTACTAATGCTCCTATCGGATATCGATTTAATTCAATAGAAGGCTACTGTGCGCCCTGGATGAATATCTTTATCAGTCTTTATGAAAATGTATTCAACAAAGGTGCTGTTTTAAATCCTGATCCTTCACAAGCCATCAAAGAATGGGTAGAATAAAATTCATATAAAACTTATTTCATAAAGAATGGGGAGCTGTCATAAAAAAGACAGCCCCTCATTCTTATAGAACACAATTTGATATCACCATACATTAAATTACCTAGAATAAATACAATACCCTTTATTGATTAGGGATATTCAGTAAATGTCTCTAAAAAATAAGATGGCATATGAAGATGATAGGGCATGACCATTTCATATGCCATTCTTATTGTCATTTTTCCGTGCTTTCTCACATACTTCTATCCGACAGGACATGACGTTCCGGAA
>ERZ506440.134-NODE-134-length-33670-cov-5.41479_pt1 | contig 33670 bp, 27 predicted proteins | sample MGYA00513528_ERZ506440 | MGnify/ENA metagenome assembly ERZ506440
TTTATTAAACTTCTAATAGAAATATTAACTAATTCCTTATTTTTCTCTTAAAAAGTCAAATTATAATTTCCTTATATAAAATAAAATAGGTAAAATAGTTTACCTATTTTACCTATTTACTCCTCTTTTAATAATTTTCTATAAGTTGAATCTATTCCAATAGCTCCTAATGGTGCAGTTACTAATACACTTAATATAGCTATTGCTTGCATTATCTCTCCACCTACAACTCCCATTTGCAATGGTATTCCTGCTTTAGCAGATTGAACTGTTGCTTTTGGCAGATAAGCTATCACACAAAATAATCTTTCCCTATAATTTAAATTTGTTCCTACTAGAGATATTAATACTCCTATTGATCTAATAGAAAGTGAGTAAGCTAAAATTGTTACTCCTATAAAGAAATATCCCCCTACTAATCTTGGATTTATTGCCATTCCTACAAAAGTAAAAAGATAAATTTTTCCATACTTCCAGATACTGTTCATTCCTTGGTGTATCTCTCTATATCTCTCCCCTTGATAGTAACGGATAAAGAAACCAAAAGACATTATAGTTAAAAGAGAATTGTATAGAGCAAAGTGGAATCTATTTTCTATAAATCTTAATACCAAACATATAGCAAAGGTAGTTATCAATCTATAGTTGATATTTTTTATTTTTAGGAAACTTCTATTTCCTATATATCCCATTCCCCAACCTATAAATACACTAGCTATAATAGAGATAGGAACCATTATTAACTGCGTCTTTATATCAAAATTTCCTCCATCTATTCTTTGAAAATATATTGCTAAAAAAGAGGTAAATAGAGTAATTGCTATTGAGTCATCTGCTGATGCACCTACTAACAAAAGTTGTGGAATTGATTTTTTTTGTCCCACTCTATTTTCTATCAAGTTTACCATTGCAGGAACTAATACCGCTGGACTAACTGCTGCTATTATAAATCCTAAGATAGCTCCTTGTACAAAAGTAAAGTCTAAAAATATTGTAGATAGATAGGCTATAGCAAATCCCTCTAAAGATGCTGGTATAATACTTAAACATATTGCTGGTCTACCTATTTTTTTCATCTGGTCAGCTCCTATTCCTAATCCTCCTATAAAAAGAACTGTTACTAGAGCAATATCTTTTAAAGTTGGAGCTATATTTAAAGCTAAACTAGGAACCTTGTTAACTCCATATGGTCCTATTAATAACCCAGCTACCATCATTCCTATAAGAGATGGAAGTTTTATCTTCTCAAATATCTTTCCTACAAAGTTTGAATAAAAAGCTAAAAAAATTAAAAATAGTAGTGTTAAAATATACTGCATAATTACCTCCTGAAAATAAAAAGACTCCTACCCTTAAAGAGTAGGAGTCATTAGCTTTCGCACTTAAAGGCGAACTCCATCGCCTATTATTTAATTTACGCCTTATTATATCATAATTTTTTAAAAAAATAAATAGTTTAATCTAATTTTTCTAAAAACTCTCTTCCTTTATTTGATATCTTATTCCCACGACGCCCTTTATATACCTCTATAAATCCTAAATCTTCTAATTTTTTTAGCATCCCTCTAATCTCTTGTTCTGTGAGAAAAATTTCTTGCTGCTTACACACCTCTAGTAATTTTTGTCTTCCACTACTCTCTCCTCTATTGCAACACTCATCTATTTTTCTCAGTAAAAATATATACTCTTCATATCTTTTTCCAAATATCTCTTTACAATACTCCTCTCTTCCTTGCTCCCTCTCCATTCTATCTCTATTTTTTTCCTCTTCATAGTACTCTCTTATAGCAAGAGGCATATCTTCAAATTCTATTATTTTTTCCTCTGTAAATCCTAAAAACTCTATATAATTTTTTAACTCCCTTATATTTCCTTCCCAATTATACATCTCAAAGGCTTTTTTAGCTTTAGAAGAAAATCTAAAGTTAGAAGAAAATCTAAAGTCAGCTCCACTACTTCTCATAAATTTTTCAGTTAAAAGGTATAAGTCATCTTTTCTCTCTCTAAGAGGTGGAACAATAAGAGGAAATGCACTCATTCTATAGTATAAATCTTTTCTAAATTTTCCCTCTTTTACTAAATCTCTTAATTCCTCATTAGTAGTAGCTATTATTCTTACATCTACATTTATTACCTTATCTCCACCTATTCTCATCAACTCTTTCTCTTGAATTACACGAAGAAGTTTTACTTGTAAAGCTGGACTCATTCCCTCTAACTCATCTAAAAAGAGAGTTCCCATATGAGCAAATTCAAAAAGTCCAATCTTTCCTCCCTTTTTAGCCCCTGTAAAAGCTCCCTCTTCATATCCAAACAGTTCACTCTCAAGTAGGGTTTCTGGAATAGCTGCACAGTTTACTACTATAAATGGATAATCTTTTCTATGAGAATAATCGTGAATAGCATGAGCAAATAACTCTTTTCCTGTTCCACTCTCTCCTGTTATCAGAATATCTGAATCTATTCTTGCCATTTTTTGAGCTAAAGCCTTTAGTTTTAGCATAGAGTGATTTTCTCCTATAATATCATCAAAAGTATATTTTGCTTTATGTCCCTTATTTAAAAGTTGTCTTCTCAACTCATTTTGCTTTTTCTCTTCCTCTTTAAATTCTTGGAATATTGCAAAAGCTCCCATATAATGTTCTGCTTTTATTATAGGTATAACTGAAAGATTTATATACTCTTCTCCTATTTTTACTAACCTATTTTTAATTTCTTCTTTCTTCTCTTTTACCTCTCTAAATGGAATGTTAGGTAGTAACTCCTCTGCATTGTTTCCTAATACAGCTCCACTTCTTTTATTTAATATTTTCTCTGCTCCTTCATTACAAGAACATAAGAAGTTATCTTTATCCACTCCTAAAATAGCAATATTAGTTGTCTTCATCAAAAGTGAAAACTGACTCTCTGCTTGTGTTGCCTTTTCTACTATTTTACTCAAGCTATAATCATTAGTAGCTACTGTATCTAAATACTCTCTTATTTTTTTATAATACAATATATGTTCAAACTCAAGTTTTAAAGCTATCTCTATTATTGTATTAGCATCTAATATTCTATGTCCTATATCTATGATTTTTCTATCTAGTACCTCTTTTGGCAATAGCTGAGTTTCTGCTGGAGTCATTACTATATCTCCCTCTGGAAATATCTCCATCTTTGGATAAGCTGGAATAAACTCTATATTATTTACCCCTAAGTGATACATCATTGAGATTGTTTCAATACACATCTTAAAGCTTACATTAAAAAATATAACCTTTGTACCATAAGGAAAACTTTTTAAATATTTTAACATCTCCTTTGATACAGTTAAATCTGCTATTACTATATTGTTATTTTTTAAAAACTCTTCATCTAAAAATTCATAGGCACTACTTGAAAGAAGATATAAATCTGCCTTTGTTAGATTATTTATACTTCCATCTTCAATACTATATATTTCACTTTGTGCTAATCCTTCAAATATTAAATCTACTTGCTCTTTCATAGCACTTCTTATCTCTTTAGCATTTGTTATAATAGCAATCTGTTTTTTCATATTTATTCCTCTTAATTTTTTCTTTAAATTATACCATATTTTATAAGAAAATCTTTAAAGAAAAAAGAGGACAATTATTTTAAAAATAATCATCCTCTTCAAAATTATAATCTATAAAAAATTAATAAACTTTATTGTATAATTTTTCAATATCCTCTAAAGTTACATCTTTAGGATTTCCACCTGTACATACATCAGCTAATGCATCTTTTGATAATTTTGGAAGTCCCTCTTCTGGAATATTTATCTCTCTTAAAGTTTGAGGAATTCCTACATCAATAGCAAGTTTTCTTACTGCATCTACAGCTGCTTGTGCTGCTTCCTCTTTACTCATTCCAGTTGTATCTACACCCATAGCTTTTGCTATATCTCCATATTTTTCTATACATGCAGACATATTAAATTCCATTACTGTTGGTAGAAGTAGTGCATTTGCTACTCCATGAGGAATATCATATACAGCTCCTAGTGGATGTGCCATAGAGTGAACTATTCCAAGTCCTACATTTGAGAATCCCATTCCTGCCACATATTGAGCTATACTCATTCCTTCCATATCCTCTAAATTTTTATTAGCTACCGCTCCTCTTAAATGCTTAGCTATTAATTCAATAGCTTTTATCTCAAACATATCTGAAATTATATGAGCTCCCTTTGTAATATATCCCTCTATTGCATGAGTTAAAGCGTCCATTCCTGTTGCTGCTATTGTTCTATTTGGCATTGTAAGCATAAGTTCAGCATCTACTATTGCTACTAATGGTATATCCTTAGGGTCTACACAAACTATTTTTCTATTTTCATCTTCTAGAGTTATTACGTAGTTGATTGTTACTTCTGCTGCAGTTCCACAAGTAGTTGGCAATGCAATTATTGGCACACATTTAGTATGAGTTGGAGCTACTCCTTCTAATGATTTTATATCTTCAAACTCTGGGTTATTTTTTGTAATAGCCACTGCCTTAGCTGTATCTATTACAGAACCTCCTCCCACTGCTACTATAAAATCTGCTCCTGCTTTATTAAATGCTACTAATCCCTCTTTACAGTTTTTTACTGTTGGATTTTGTTTTATATCTACATATACATCATAAGGTATATTTGCATCATCTAAAACTTTTTTTACTTTATCTAATACTCCACAACTCTCAAGTATTTTATCACTTACTAATAGAGCTTTTTTATATCCTCTAGCTTTTACCTCTGTTGCTAGATTTTCTCTACTCCCTATTCCAAAATAACTTGTTTCATTAAGTATGTATCTTGCTATTGCCATATCTTTTCCTCCTAATATTTTTAAGAAATTTTCCCTCTAATTTAAATATAATACTTTATTTTATTTTTTTCAAGTCCCCTTTCAATATTTTTATAGAAAAAAGTAGCGGAATAACTCCACTACTTCTTTTTGTTATATTTACTTTAAGTTTCTTATGGCCTTCTCTATTTTTTCCATTGCTTCCTCTACCATATATCTAGGACAAGCAACATTCATTCTAAAAAATCCTTTTCCATTCTCTCCAAATGTAGCTCCATCATTCATAGCTACTTTAGCTTCATTGATTAGGAAATCTTGTATCTTATCTTGAGGAATACCCACACCATTAAAGTCTAACCACATAAGGTAAGTTCCCTCTGGCTTAGCTGTTTTTATCATAGGTAGCTTTTCATTTATAAAATCTATAACATATTGCATATTTCCATCTATATGCTCAATAAGTTGCTCTAACCAATTTTCACACTTTTCATAAGCTGCTTCAAAAGCTACTAAGCTAAATGGATTATTTCTTTTTACATCCATTTTACCTAAAATATCATCAAACTCTTTTCTCTCTTCTGCTCTTGGGAAAGTTGCAAAAGAAGCTTGAAGTCCAGCTAAGTTAAATGATTTTGTTGGAGAAAATAGTGTTATAGTTATATCTTCTATCTCTTTACTTAATGAAGCCATAGGAATATGTTTATGTCCAGACATAATTAAATCTCTCCAAATCTCATCAGCAAGTATTCTTACATTGTATTTTCTACAAAGTTCTCCCATTTTTTCTAACTCATCTTTTTTCCATACTCTTCCAACAGGGTTGTGTGGATTACATAAGATAAATAGAGTTACATCTTCACAAGAAAGTTTTTTCTCTAAATCTTCAAAGTCTACTGTATAGTATCCATTTTCATCTTTTACAAGATTATTCTCTACCAAAGTTCTTCCATTATCCTTTACTGATGAAGCAAATGGTGGATATACAGGAGATTGTATTAAAATCTTGTCAGTTTCCTTTGTCAACATTTTTACAAGTATAGACATACTTGGAACAACACCTGGACTGTGAATTAATGTAGCTGGAGATATCTCATAACCAAATCTTTTCTTTAGCCAATTTACTGCACTCTCATAATATGAATCTGGTCTATATACATATCCAAATATCTCTTGTTCCAATTTATTTCTCATAGCTTCAAGTATCTCTGGAGCTGTTTTTATATCCATATCAGCTACCCACATTGGAGTTAAGTCATTTCTTCCAAATTTCATTCCCATTTCTGCCCATTTAGCTGAATGATTTTCACTTCTATCTATTCTTTCATTAAAGTTATACTTCATTTTTCCTCCTAAAACTCTCTAATCTTTTACTATAAATATAGCAACTTCTATGCCATTAGTATAATTTTAACTTTATATTAAAATTATACATTTTTTTCTCTTCTAAAGCTAATAATTTTTCTCAATAGGGTAATTAGGTTTTTTACTCTCCTATTAATTCTTTTTCATATTTACCTTTAAATCTCCTATAACTTTTCTTACAACTAGTAGTCCAACTATAAAAGTACAGATATCAGCAAACGGTTGACAATATTGTAATCCTCTTATTCCAAAAATATTTGGTAAAATAAATAGTGCTGGAATTAAAAATATTCCCTGTCTTCCCATTGCTACAAGAGTAGCCCAAAATCCATATCCAATAGATTGAGTAAGCATATTAGCCATAACAATAGAAGCTTGAATTGGTAAAGTCAAACATTGGTAACGAAGAGCAACTGTTCCTATCTCTATTACTTCTAAATCCTCTTTTCTAAAAAGAGCAATTATCTCTGGAGCAAATATAAAGCATATTATTCCTAATATACTTAATAATACAACCCCCACCTTTAGGCAAAAATGATAAGCTTCTAATACTCTATCATATTTTTTAGCTCCATAGTTAAATCCACAAACAGGCTGGAATCCTTGTCCAAATCCTAAAAGAGATGAATTTATAAACATCATTATTCTCACTGTAATTGACATTGCTGCTATTGCTGCATCTCCAAATGGACTAGCACAAACATTCAGTGCTACTGCTGCCATACTTGCCAACCCTTGACGTGATAATGTTGGAAGTCCAGCTTTTAAAATCTCTTTATATACCCATAATTTAAAAGTAAATTTACTCAACTTTATAGTAACATTCTTTTTATTTCTTTGATTCATAAATAGCAAAATACTAAAACTTACAAATTGACTAAAAATTGTAGCAATAGCCGCCCCAGATATTCCCATATTAAATTTAAATATAAGGATTGGATCAAGTATCATATTCAGTATTCCACCTGTTGCAAGTCCTAACATAGAGTAAAAAGCATTTCCTTGAGACCTATGCAAATTATTAAGAACAAAGGCACAACACATATATGGAGTAGCTATCAATATATATTTTGCATAATCCTTAGCATAGGGAGCTATTGTTGGAGTAGCTCCTAACATATTTACAAATTCATCTAAGAATAGTAATCCTAAAATGGCAAGTATTGCTCCTAAAGTCATAGCTGTAAAAAAAGCTATAGCTGCTGCCCTATGTGCACCATCACTATCTTGTCTTCCCAAACTTCTAGAAACATAATTTCCACTTCCCATCCCTAATGTAAAACCTATAGCTTGAATCATTGCCATAAGTGAAAAGTTTATTCCCACCGCTGCTGATGCAGAAGTTCCTATCTGGCTTACAAAGAAAGTATCTGCCATGTTATATATAGAAGTTACTAACATTGTTATTATTGTTGGTACTGCCAATCTTGGTATAAGTTTTGAAATCTTTGTTTCCGTCATCTTGATGTACATTTCATTACCACTCATCTCTTATCTCTCCTTACTATTTTAATAGATATATTATATCATAACATTCAAATATTTTTAGCTATAAAAAAACTACACCCTCCATCTTAGATTTCTAAGATAGAGAGTGTAGCACACTTCACTTCTCTTTTTTATAAAAATATACCCACTACTTTATTTTTTTACCTTAGATGAAAGTAATGGTATTATTGAAGCAATCACTAATAGAATCAACAATATAAATCCCATTCCATTTCCTGCTGCAAATCCACTTGGTGTTGATCCTCCTATTACTCCTGTTATCTGAAGTATTATTCCAACTAATCCTATTATTGAACCTCCTGCAACTAATCCTGAAGATAAACTAACACCATTAGAGATTCTCAACTCTTTAAGAATTTCATCTTTAGTTATTTTTTCTATATATACTCTGATTAGAGCCCCTATTAAGATAATAGTTGTAGTTGAAATTGGTAGATAAAATCCTATTGCAAGTGTCATAACTGGTAATTTTAATAAGAACATAAAGAATGCAATAACTACCCCAATAATTATCATTATCCATGGTAATTGTCCTGATGTTATTCCAGTTGTTAATGTTGACATCAAGTTAGCTTGTGGAAGAGCAAATGGTGGATTATCTCCTTGAATTGCCAACTGATTAGCAAGTATAGAGATTACTCCTACTACTATAACAACTCCCACTACTCCTGCTAAAGCAAATGAACTTTGCATCTCTCCTTTGTTTCCACCAATAATATATGTAGTTTTTTGAGATTGAGCATATCCCCCTGCAATTGAGATAGCTGTAACTATAAATACTGCAAATAGTAATAATGAACTATTATCTTCTGTCCCTTTCCACCCTAATACCACGAAAACTAAAGTTATTATAACAAGTGATGCTATAGTCATTCCTGATACTGGTAGGTTTGATGTCCCAATTGTTCCAGTTAATCTTCCAGATACAATAACAAAAACTGAAGCTAAAAGTACAGATACAACAATTCCTACGATTGCCATAGATAATCCATTTGATATAACGAAAGCTCCAACTCCTAATATTATCAATCCTAAAGGTATCAATAGCTTTTGTACTTTAGAATTATCATTCTCTTCACTTACTACGTTTTTAGCTTTCATTGTCTCCTTTATTGAACTAATAATAGTTGGTATTAATCTCAATGCACCAATAATTCCTCCACATAGCATCATACCTGCTCCTATATATTTTACATAAGAACCTGCAATAGCATTTACATCCATTTGGCTTATTCCCAATGAAGCATTGTTCCAAACATTATGTCCTTCTGCTGCCATATCTGAGAAATAACCAATAAGTGGTATAACTCCAAAGTTAGACAGAATAGAACCAGCAAACATCTGTAATGCAACTGGTAGCCCTACTATAAATCCAATTCCCAAAAGTAGTGGATTTACTTCTATTTCAAATTTATACTTATAGAACTTATTTCCTACAAAACTTATTATGTTATTGCATACATTTAAGAATGAACCTGTAAGTACTGTTAAGATACCTCCTATTCCAAATCCAATTCCCATAAACTTAACTGAATCTCCACCTACATCTGAAGCTACAAGAGTTTCAGATATTGCCATTGATTCAGGATACATAAGGTTTCCATGCTCCTCAACGATTAAATAGTTATGAACTAATGAACACACACCTATTCCAAACAACACTCCCGCTACTCCAACTATCACTCCTTTTAAAAATGACACTTCACTTCCAATAAGTATTATTGCTGGTAGAACGAAAATTATACCAGAGGCTACTGACTCACCTCCTGAAGCCATTCCTTGAACTATATTTTTTCCTAGTATCCCCTTTTCTTTTGCAAGAGCTGCTACAAAAGCTGATCCTATAATAGATCCTGGAATACCAGCAGCAACTGTTAGTCCTGCTTTCATTCCTGAATAAGCTGTTGATGCTGCAAAAATTACAGCTAAAATTAACCCTATAAACAGAACAGCTCCATTAACCCCCCTTCTAGTTTTATCTGTTATGTAAGGGACATAATCTTTTCCATGTATTTCTCCATAAGCTTCTTTCGATAATTTTTTAGTTTTCATAATAGCCTCCTTGTAAATTTATCAATGCTCTGTGTAGAATATTAATACTTATAAATCGATTATAGTATATTTTTTATACTTTTTCAAGCAAAATTTATTTATTATATGATATCTATTATATTTATTAAAAAAAACATAATTTCGATCTAAAAATAAAAAATTAGTAAATTTATGTTGCTTTTTGTAATTATATATTATATATTTGTATTATAAGTAAAATGATTATGATACAGGAGGTCATGTTCAAATGAATAACTTAACTAATCTTGAACCAAAAAACGTTTTTAAATGGTTTTATGAGATAAACCAATACCCTAGAAGCTCTGGTAATGAAAAAGCTGTCAGTGATTTTTTAGTAAAATTTGCAAAGGAAAGAAATCTTGAGGTTTACCAAGATAAGGCTCTGAATGTAATAATAAAAAAAGCTGGAACTTTAGGTTTTGAAAATTCTAAAACTGTAATAATACAGGGACATATGGATATGGTTTGTGTAAAAACTGATGATTCAAATCATAATTTTGAAACTGATCCTATCGAAATGATTGTTGATGAAGATATAATTAGAGCAAACAAGACTACATTGGGTGGTGACGATGGTATAGCTGTTGCCTTTGGACTTGCTTTACTAGATTCAAATGATATACCTCATCCTCCAATTGAACTCTTGATAACTACCAATGAAGAGACTGGTATGGACGGGGCTATGGCTCTTACTTCTGAACATTTAAGTGGAACAAAATTAATAAATATTGACTCTGAAGAAGAGGGGATTTTTTTAGTTAGTTGTTCTGGAGGAGCTACTATTGATTCTGTCTTTGATATTGAAAGAGAATCTAATACTCTTCCTGCATACGAGATCTCAATCTCTGGATTAAAAGGAGGACACTCTGGTATCGAAATCTATCTTCAAAGGGCAAATGCTATAAAAGTATTAGCTAGATTACTCAATAGTGTTAAAAATGATATTACCCTTGCTTCTATTGTTGGTGGAATTAAGCATAACTCTATCCCAAGTACTTCTAAGGCAGTTTTTGTAACAGAAAACTTTAAATCTATTGAAGAAAAATTAAATACTTTAATTGCAAATATAAAAGAGGAATACAGAGTTGAAGAGCCTGATTTTAAAATAGAAATAAAAAATGTTGAGATAAAAGAAAGCTATTCTAAAAATCTAAGTAATAGAGTAATTGATTTCCTAATGATACTCCCAGATGGAGTTCAATACATTAGTAAAGACATAGAGGGATTAGTTCAAACCTCATTAAATAATGCTGTTATCGGTGAAGCTAATGGAAAACTTACTCTAATTACCTCAGTGAGATCTGCTTCTTCTAGTTCTTTAGAAGAGATACTAAATAAGATTAAATCTTTAGCTAATTTACTTAAAGTAGAAACTAAAGTTTATTCTACTTATCCAGCTTGGCAATATGAAGCTCATTCTGAATTAAGAGATATTGCTATATCTACATTTAAAGAATGCTATGGTAAAGAGCCAAAAATAAGCTCTATCCATGCTGGACTTGAGTGTGGACTACTGAAAGGTATTCTTCCTAACACTGAAATGATCAGCTTTGGGCCTAATATTAAAAATGCACATAGTCCAGCTGAATGTATGAGTATTGCCTCTGTTCAAAGAGTTTGGGAATTCCTCAAAGAACTATTAAAAAACTTAAAATAGAATAAATAAAAAGACTGAGTAGTACTTAACACTGCTACTCAGTCAATTTTATTATTTAATTTCTTTATATATTTTCTGCCTTATATGGAGAAAAATAATTTTCGCATGCTTTCAATAACTCCTTACATCTTAAATATTCTCCTATCTCCATTAGATAATTGAGATTATTTTTTATCGAAGGTTTTAAAAACTGATTTTTCTCATTATATATATCTTTTTCTATTTTTTCTTTATCACAACCATAATTTTTTAAATTTTCTGCTATTAATAACAAAGTCTTAAATATCTCTCTTTGTAATGATTTCTCAGTCCAAATTAAATCAAATATCTCCTCATCACCATTATCAGCAAAAAACCTTGTTATTACTTCCAATTCTATTTCAGTTACTTTATAACCTTTGTATAGTATCTCTCTATTTAGTAATTGATAGATCTTAATTATCGCTTTCTCTTCTTTGCTCAATACTTTTTTCAACATAATATCTAGATTTTGCATATCTTACCCCTTTTTTGAATTTTCATCTTTAATAAAAAGTTTTTCAATTGGATTTTTAGCACTCCTCCTCTCACAAACTTTATAAATTAAATAAAAATAATGAAATTTCATGCCTTTTACTTCAAGCTAAAAATTTAAGTTCAGATTTCATAGAAAAGGCGTACAGAAGATTAACATTTTTTTGTAAAAATTTAAAAAAAATATTAATCTTTTATATAATTCTACTTTTTTATTCTTTAAAAGTCAATAATTATTTCCAAATTCTTTCTTTAAAGTACGCCTTTTCTATGGAAAGTGTATTTTGTTTTGAACTGTCCCCTGTCAAGTACTCAATTTAACTATCAACATTTTTTCTTTTTTTCTATTCATTAAATTTTCTATATTCCAGGCGACTTCATTCCCCTAGATTTTTTTATAACCTTTCTTCATTGTAAAACTTTATGTATGATGATATAGCTTCCTCTAGTTCCTCTTTCTTTTCATATTTTAATAATACTTTTCTACTTTTAAACTCCCCCAAAACTCTTCCATTGGACCTCTGTTATATCTGTTAATACTTTTTCTAAGGATTTTTGTGCTGTAAACTCTCTATTTAATATATTTTCTACTTCATATTCTGTGGAACTTTTAATATACTTTCTCTTTTTTCTTCTTATTCTAGAAAATATTTTTAATTCTTCTTTCATCAATCTGTGTATTTTTTTACAATTATATTTTTTATTTAATTCTCTATTAATATTCATAGTCATTCTACGAAAACCATAAATTCCTTCAACTCTATTTTGGATTTCTAGTATTTTTTCTTTAATGGTTTCATTTTCTATTTCTCTTTTAGAAGGAATTCTTTTTATCCATTTGTAGTATGATTTTCTATTAACTTTTAAAATTTCACATAAAACTTTTATTGAATAATTATTAGAAGAAGCCACTCCTTTGATAGCTAAAAATTTTAAATGTAAATATTTTCTTATATCACTCCCCCTTCTAATTCTTTCAACATTGTAAATTCTATAAAATTTCGATAAAGAAATATTCAATTCCTTAAATTTCAAAACAAGAAATTCCTTTTTATTAGGGTCAACTTTAACTTTTTTAGACATATATTACCAACTTTCTTAAAATTAATATTTGTTGATAATATATGTGAGTACTTTATTGGTATCAGATTAAAAGGAGATTTTTTGTCTATACATAGCCTTCCCCACTCGCTTAGCAAGTTGTTTTCTTTATACAATAATTATACCCTCCATTTTAAAGGAGGGTATAATAAAAGTAATATTCTTTTTATAAAATTTACTGACAACTTTATAATTTTTCACCATTAGTTTTTATAACTTGCTGATACCAATAATAGCTATCTTTTTTATATCTATCTAAGCTTCCACCATCTTCATCTCTATCTACATATACAAATCCATATCTCTTTTGGTAACCATTTAGCCAACTCAATAGATCTGTAAATGACCAAGTGCAGTAAGACCAGATTTCACACCCTTCATTTATAGCCTCTTTCAATGAGATTAGATGCTCTTTAATGTATGCTATTCTATAATCATCATGGATTTTTCCATCTTCTAGCTTATCAAAAGCTCCTAATCCATTCTCTGATATTACTATTGGCAATCTATATCTACTTGTTATCTCTCTACATAGATATTTTAGCCCCATTGGGTCTATTGTCCAATCCCAATCTGTTGTTTTTAAATTTGGATTTTGAGGATTTTTGTACAGTCCAGGAACCCCAGTAACTTGGCTTGAACCTTTTTTACCAGTTGTATTCGTAACTCCATATGGTCCTACTCCATCTATTGGATTGTATTCACATACACAACTTTGGTAGTAGTTTACTCCCATAAAATTTATCTCTTGAGCTGCTTTTTTTAGTAATAGCTTTTCCTCTTCAGTAACTTCTGGAGCTACCCCTAAGTTTTGAAGATATTTCATAGCTGCTCTTGGATACTCTCCATAAGCATAGACATCTAGCCACCAGTAATTTCTCAAATCATCAAAGTTCATCTTTGACATAGCGTTTTCTGGTTTACAATCTAAGGCATAGCTAGGAGTATAGGCAAAACTCGCTCCTATATTTCCACTGTATCTCATCTCACGATAAGCTAAAACAGTTTTAGCATGAGCTAAGAAAGCATGGTGGTTAACTTGGTAAAACATCTTTTGGTCATCTTTTTTTCCAGGTGGGTGTTGAGCAGTTAACCAACCTAAAGATGTAAAGATATTTTGTTCATTTAGAGTTATCCAGTATTTCACACTTTTTCCAAATACTTTGAAAAGTGTTTTGGCATAATTTACAAAATCATCAACAATTTTTTCATCTTCCCAACCATTGTACTCATCTACTAAGGCTTGTGGTAAATCCCAATGGAAAATAGTTACCATAGGCTCTATTCCATATTTTAGGCACTCATCAATTATATTTTGGTAAAATTCTATACCTTTTTGATTTACCTCTCCATGTCCGTTTGGAAAGATTCTAGACCAAGCAATAGAGAATCTATATGTTTTTAGTCCCATTTCAGCCATAAGGGCTATATCCTCTTTATATCTATGGTAATGGTCAACAGCTACATCACCAGTAGTAGCTTTAAAAGTTTTTCCAGGTATTCTAACAAACTTGTCCCAGTTAGATAACCCTTTTCCATCTATGTTGTAAGCTCCTTCTATTTGGTAAGCAGCTGATGCACTTCCCCATAAAAAGTTTTCTGGAAATCTTTTCATTGAATGTAACCTCCTATTATTGCTCTATTTCTTGTTCTTCTTCTAAGATTTTTTTGTCAAAAAGTCCGAAGAATGGTAGATAAATTATCATACCTATTATTATTAAAATTATTTGTAAAATAACATATCTAAATGAACCTATAGAAGCTAAATATCCACTTATTAAAGGTGGTGTTGTCCATGGGATTGAAATTCCTGGTAATTTTGGCAATACTCCCATAGCGATACTAAAATAACCAATAAGTCCTGTTATAATAGGTGTTATAAAAAATGGAATTATTAAGTACGGATTCATAACTATAGGTAATCCAAATATAATTGGCTCATTTATATTAAAACACGCTGCTCCAACTGAAATTCTTCCAACCTCTTTAAGTTGTTTACTTTTAGAAACAAAAGCCAATAGAAATGCTAAAGCAAATGTTCCTCCTCCTCCACCAATACTTATAAATATATCAAAAAATGGTCCTCCTAATACATTAGGGATCTCTTTTCCTGCTTCATAAGCAAGTCTATTTTGATCTCCTAATAATCCAAGCACTGGTCCTATTGTTCCTAAAATAATTGTTGATCCATGTAGTCCTGCTATCCAGAATAATTGAATTATAGCAACTATTATAGCTAATCCCCACCAGCTTCCTACCAATATTTTTAGTGGAGTCGTTAAAATTACTTTTAATAACTCGTGAACATTTTGAAAATCAGTACTTTCTAATATTAAACGTATGATTAAAGTTCCTATCATTAAAGCTAAAGTTGGAATTAATGCAACAAATGATCTTGCAACTGCTGGTGGAACATTATCAGGCATCTTTATAACTATATTTTTTCTAATAAACCATGTATAAATCTCAACTGATATAAGTGAGGCTATTATCGCTCCAAATAATCCTGCACTTCCTGTATATACTAATGGAATAGCCTCTACACTGGTATTCATAAATGAAACTTTATATGGAGTCAATATCATAAACGTCATTAATGCAAGAGCAACTGATGAAAGACAGTCTACTTTATTTTTTTCAGCTAATCTATACGCTATTCCAATACATCCAAATATAGACATAATATCAAAAGTTGCTCTTACAGGATAGAGAACTTTTCCCATCCAGGTATCTCCAAATATACCTAACATAAAGTCATAGTACCCAGGTATTGGTAAAAAAGCTAAAATCATAAAGATAGAACCTGCTATTGTTAAAGGCATAGATAAAATTAATCCATCTCTTATTGCTTGTAAATGTTTTTGTCCACCTATTTTCCCAGCTATTGGCATAAATTTTTCTTCTAAAAATACATTGAACTTATCAAATAAACTCATATTTTCCTCCTAATTTTTTCTTTCTTTTTCACTTAAAATAAAATGATATACTGCACCTATTTTTCCAGAATCATTTAAAAATTTACATCTCTCTAATTTAGGCATTTCTAAAGGACATACATCTTTTTTTATAGTTTCTACTTTTCTCTCTATAATTTCTATAAAATCTTCCCTTTTTGTTATCTCTCCACCTATAAGTATTTTTTCAGGATTTAAACTAACAGCTAAGTTATAGATTGAATAAGCTAAGGATGTATAAAATTCTTCAATTACCTCTGTCGCAATTTTATCTCCATTTTTAGAAAACTCAAATATCTCTTCTCCTCTTAACTCTTCCCAATTCATATTTTTCTTCTTAGCATAAGCTTTTATTAATCCACCTCTTACACTTCCAGACATACTAAGACTTGCTTCTTCATAATTTTCTCTTCTATCAGTTATCATAAATCCAAATTCTCCAGCAGCAAATCCCCTTCCTCTTACCATCTTTCCATCTATATATATAGCTCCACCTACTCCTGTTCCAACAGTTAGACAAAGAAAATTTTCACATTCTTTAGCACTACCTAGCCATTTTTCTGCTAGTGCTACACAATTTACATCATTTTCCAACTCCACAGGAATCCCTATATATTTTTCTAATTCACTTTTAAAAGGAAAATCATATAAACCATATAAAGCTCCACCTGTAATCATATGTCCTCTTTTTACATCTATTACTCCAGGCATGCTAAAAGCTAGCCCATCTATTTTATCTCCTTCATTTTGAAATTTTTCAACTACTTCTTTTACTCTTTTAAAGATTATATCTTTATTATCTTGAGTATCTATACTACCACTCTTTAGAATCTCCCCTCTTTCATTTATTAAAGAATATTTTGTTTTAGTTCCTCCAACATCAAAACTTAAGTACATATTTTTTCTCCTTTTAGAAACCGCTTTCCTTATTTTCTAAAATGAAAGAGAAACTATGTTTCTCTTTCATAAAGCTTTAATTCTCCATTATAAACATTTGTTTTTATTTTTTCTCCAGCTATTAATTTTAAAATAGCCTCTACAGCTTTATCAGCCATTTTATCTAAATTATATCCTATAGTTGTAATTCTAGGTCTATAAAGCCTTGAAATTTGGTTATTGTCAAATCCTATCAATTTAACCTTCTCATAAGCTATATCATTTTCTGTTAAAGCTTCTAAACAACCTATTGCCATCTCATCATTAGCACAAAATATCCCTTCTGGAATATCTCCACTTTTTATCAATTGAGTAAATATTTTTTTAGCTATTTCTAACTGAAACTCTCCTTTTAGTACTTTAGAAACTATTCCATTTCCATCTAACTCATCTAAAAAGCCTTCTTCTCTTTCTAAACCAGCTAATTTATTTTCTTGTCCTGCAAAATGATATATACTTTTTAATCCTTTTTCTAGTAGAAATTTAGCTGCTAACTTTCCACCATTATAATTATTTGAATTGATTAAAAAAACATTTTTAGAATGATGCTCAGTTCTATAATCAAATATTACTAATTTGTACTCATTCTCTATCATACTTTCTATTTCAGGCTCATCTAAAGTTGCTCCTATTACGATTGCACCTTGAATAGTTCCATTATCAATTAATTGTTTTATTTTAATTTTCTCTTCACTTGTTTTAATTAAAGAAATTAGAACCTTTACACCTCTTTCTTCTGCTTTCTCAACAATTAAAGCAATTATATATTGGAAAAAATAACTCCCTAGTCCACCTTTATCAAAAATAAAGATTCCTATAACTTTATCCCTTTTCCCAGCTAAATTTCTAGCTTGAATATTAGGTTCAAATTCATATTTTTTTATAACCTTCATTATTTTTTCTTTTGTTGATTCTGGTATTCCTGGATAATTATTTATGACTTTAGATACTGTTGATTTTGAATATCCAGCTAGTCTTGCTATATCATCAATTTTTATAGAACTCACCTCTTTTTTTACTTCTATAATTGATGATAAACGTTTTTTTTATTCTTGTCAAGTATTTTACCACCATGCTGAAACTTGGAAACCTGTAAGTACATCTTCTACTGTTGATTTTGTTGTTACTCCGTTTTCTCTTCTTTCTGTTTTATCTCCTATATAAGTAACAAATAATCTCAATGATGTTTCGGCATTTCCAACATAATATTTCAATTGTGGTCCAGCTGAAATTTTATATAATAGATGATCTTCAGTAGTTCCTGAATAGCTTTCAGTATCCTTACGAGCTATACCAGCCTCCATCCATAAATCTAAGTTCTGATTTATATAGTAGATTGGTCTTAAAACTAAAGCATCAGTTTCTAAGTCTTTTGCTCTCCAGGATCCAACATATGGAGACATATTTGTTGGGTTATCTACATCATGCCAGTATGACACAGTTTTTCTTGCCTCTATATTTTGAGCACGTAAACCTCTATAACTTACTAACATATGAGTTCTATCCCCAAGTCTTACTGTTCCTCCCAATCCTAATTGATAAGTTACAGCATCATTAGCAGCTCTTTTATTAGCATCTGTTTCGATCTTTCCTATTCCTTCACCTGCTAATATTCCAGTAGCATATTGTAAGTAGTGTTGTCCCTTTCCTTCTAATCCAAAGAAATTATCCGGTTGATAGTAAAGTCCTGCATAAAAACCATCATCTGCAGCATCTCTATTCCAATTTTCTAAATTATTTTTATATTTTTTTATTTTATCATTATCAGTTGCATGGGCATACATTACCTCTCCAGAGATATCTCCATGTGTATATTTTGCTTTATATGCTCTTACATCTTCAGCTTTCTTTCCCTCAATATTTGAAAGTTCTCCATCTTTAAAATCATTTGATATATATGTTAAATTTAAAGATCCATTCCAAAGCCTTATTCCTTCTAATCCTAGTCCAGTTCCTTTTACATCTTGATAGTAATAATCTAAGATTTCAACCTGTTGTGCATCCCATTTTTTCTTACCAGCAACTATTTTAGCATCTTTAAATGCTCCTGTAAACATTGGAACATTTCCCATTTCTATATATAATTCTGTAAGATCAATTTTATAATCTCCTACATTATTATCATAGTTATCACTCCAGTTCTCTAATTGAACAACTAATTTTGTCCATGCACCATTACTTTGAGTAAATTTTTTCGATAGGTTTATATTGAAGTTTGTATCATATTCATTTCCCCATCTTCCAACATATTCTTTATTTTTACTATAACTATTTTTATTTCCATGTTTCATATTCCCCTCAGCACCAGTTCTAAGGTATCCATGAAATTGTAGCTCATCATCTTGATTTTTAGTTTTCTCTTGGGTTGCTAAACTTAATTTTTTTTCATTCTTTTTTATATCAATCTTTTGCTTCTTTAACTCTTTATTTTGCTCAGCAATTATTTGTTCTAATTTTTCTATTCTTTCTTCTAAAGTTAATTCTCTATCTTCTGCTAAAGTTGGTATAGCTAATGCACATAATAAACTTACTAATAAAAATTTTTTCATTATTTTTCCTCCACTTTTATTCCTAAATCATATACTTTTATTGAATCTATTTCTAATGTTTGAGGGAATACATCTGGATCTACTCCTTGTTGACCTCCCCAAGCTCCTCCTACAGCTATATTTAATATTAAATAGAATTTTTGATCAAATGGCCAAGCATCCTTACCAGAATTTTCATTTTGATAAGTAAAATATAGTGTATCATCAAAATAAACTTTTATAACCTTTGGTGTCCATTCTAATGAATAAGTATGGAAAGTATCAGATACCTCTTCTCCTTTAATTTGAGCACTTTTTTGATTTGAATTTTTCCAATAATATTTTTCTGTATGAACTGTACCATGGATTGTATCCTGATCAAATCCAACATGCTCCATTATATCAATCTCTCCACTTTTTGGCCAATCTCCATATAAAGAATCTGTTGGCATCATCCAAATAGCTGGCCAAGTTCCTTTTCCTTTAGGTAATTTTGCCTTTACTTCTATTCTTCCATATAGAAAATCTTTTTTACCTCTAGTTACTAATCTTGTTGAAGTATATTCATTTTTATCATATGCTTCATTCCAAGCTGTTATTGTTAATTTTCCATCTTCTACATAAACATTGTCTGGATTTTTTTCAGTGTAATATTGCAATTCGGCATTTCCCCAACCGTTTCCACCTACATCATATCCCCAGTCACTCTCTTTAGGTAATCCTTCATAATTAAATTCTTCTTCCCATATTAAATTTCCAAAATATTTTTCTATTTTAATATCTTTTAGCCCTTGTTTATTTCCTACTTTTTTTATGGTTATTTTTCCATCTTTAGTTGATTCACCAGTATTTTTTAGCAAACACTCTCTATTATTTTTATCTAATTCAAAAGTTTTCCCATTTTGAATAGCTACTACATACTTTTCTTCTGCTGCTATATTTCCATCAATCTTTACTAAATAATCTGAATCCTCTTCAAGAACCATAGTTTTTACAAATTCTTTTCCTGATTTTAAAGATTTCACTGTATTTATATCTTCAGTTGTTAAAATATTTTCTCCAATTCCTGTTACTTTATATTTGTGTTGTACTTGGAATTTTGTTAAATTTATCATTCTATTTACATCTATCATTCCAGTTTTTTCTAAGTTTACTTCACTTAATTTTACAGTTTCATCTGTTTTTGTAAACCAAAATTCAAATCTTGCTTTTTCATCAGCTTCAGCCAACATTTCAAAATCAAATGTGTATTCTTTTTGTTTTGGAGATATTTTTATATCTTTTTGCCAATAACCATAGTAACCTCTTTCTCCATCTGCTCCTATTTTTATTGTAATCTCTGTTTCTTTCTCTACATTTGCTTTAAATTTTAATTGATATATACCACCAGCTTCTAATTTTAAAGGGGCTTGAATAACCTGTAATCCATGTGTTGGTGCTTTAGTATTTTTAGAAATCGCAACCAAATCCCCGTTTATTATTCCAATATCTCCAATTCCACCAGAATTTTCATATTTTATCCACGATCCTTCTGTATTAACTATTCCTATATTATTAGGAATAGCTTTAGATAATGGTTTTTCAAAAGATGGATTTTGTAAGATATTTGCTCCTAATACTAACTGTGAAAAAAGTAGTGATATTATCATTGCAGATTTTCTTATATTCATTTTCTCCTTCTCCTTATATCTTCTTTTTTAAGAAACCGATTTCGTTATATTGATTATAACATAATTCGTTCATTTGTCAATCGTTTTATTTCATTATCATTATAAACTCTTATTTTAAGAAGATTATAGAAGAAGAAAATATTTTCATTAAAAAATATATTGACTTTTTCTATTTTTTGTTTTATTATTTATTTAAATTATAGCGATTGTATTTTAAACATTAAATATTTTTTTAATACTATTAGGAGGTTGAAAAATTATGAAAAAAATCTTATTATGCTGTTCTGCTGGAATGTCTACGAGTCTATTAGTTACTAAAATGAAAAAAGAAGCTGAAAATCAGGGAATAGATGTGGAGATTAATGCTGTTGCACTAGAACTTTTTGAAGAAAATGTTACCAAATATGATGTATTCTTATTAGGACCACAAGTTAAATTTAAGAAAAACGATTTCCAGAAGGTGGCTGACCAATATGGAAAAAAAGTTGAAGTTATAAATATGATGGATTATGGAACTATGAATGGTGCTAAAGTTTTAGAGTTTGCTTTAAATCTAATAAAATAATAAAAGGAGTTTTATTCAATGGAAGAAAAAGAATTATTATCTGAAGAGATGCTAGAAAAAATTATGATGGGAGTTGCTATAGCAGGAACAGCTAAATCTCTTGGAAAAGAGGCTCTTAATCAAGCAAATCAAGGAGATTTTCAAAAGGCAAGAGAGTTATTTGCTGAAGCTAAAAAAAGTTTTATTGAAGTTCATGGTTCGCATTTTGATCTTATTCAAAAAGAATCATCAGGAGAAAAAGTGGAAATTTGCTTACTTCTTATTCATATGGAGGATCATATCATGACAACTGGTCTGTTTCTAGATTCTCTTGAGGATCAAATTAATCTTATTGAAAGAGTATATAAATTAGAAGCCAAATTAAAATAACTTATTTAAAAATTCTCTCATATTTTAATAAAAGTACTGCCATAACACAACTATGACAGTGCTTTCTCCCATATACTACTAAATATTTTTAATCTCAAAAATTTTTTCTCAAATTTTAATTTAACTCTTGTATCCCTAAATGTAATTTAGGAGCTCTTACTCTAACAGTAACTATCCCATTTACAACTTGACTTATTTGTATGTCACAAGTTGCACTTAATAACCTATAAGCATCAGGAAAATTTAAACCTATTTTTTCCATTAAAAGATTTGTCATTGCTTCACTTGCTACTTTTATAACTTCTTCAAAAGTTTTTCCACTAGCCACAGTATAGATAGAATCTTGTGTTTCTAACACAGGATTTTTAAGAGATAGTGGAAATTCTTTTATTATCTTAACTTTTAAACATACTTTTCCACCTATTTCAATTCCTGTACCACTAAGTTCTCCATCTCCCATACAAGCATGTAAATCCCCTAAAGCTAAACCTGCTCCATCTACATAAATTGGTAAATATACTTTAGTTCCCTTTTTTATAATCTTTGTATCCATATTTCCACCATGGCTTCCTGGGAAAGCACAGTGTACTCCCTCTTCTGGAGGAAATACTCCTATAACTCCTATCATTGGAGTAAGTGGTATTTTTATCTGAGGAGAAAAATGAGCAAAGCCATCTTTTATTTTTATAATTTTAGTATCAAAATCAGTTATTTTATCTCCTAGTACTCCCAAATTTGGAGCCGTTGTCATAACTCCTTGTTCTGCTAATTCAATATCAATCACTTCTACTTCTAATATATCTCCTGCTTTACTTCCTATTACTTCAATTGGTCCAACAGAACAATCTACTATTGATATATCTATATCTTTTCTTTTTGTATTTTCATTTTTTATCTGTCCATTGTAGCAATCTTCAGTTTCAACATAAAAAATCTCATTATTCTGTACAGAATAATTAAATTTATTATTTTTATTAAACTCAAAAACTATTTTTTCTTTTGTTAAAGTTTGCATAACTCTCTCCTTTAAAATATTTCAATTGTTTAAAAGAAAAAAGCTAAAGAGATTATTTTTTCTCTTCAGCATTTCTCATTACTTTTTGATTATATTATAATTGACTCATACTATGTAACTTATAATAGAATCCTTTACTATCTAAAAGTTCTTGATGCGTTCCTCTCTCTTCTATTCCATTATCAGTAAGAACTATTATCTCATCTGCTGCTTGAATAGTAGAAAGTCTATGAGCAACTACTATTGTAGTTCTACCTTTACATAAATCCTCTAGTGACTCTTGAATTAATCTTTCTGTAATATTATCAAGTGCAGAAGTAGCCTCATCCAATATCAATATAGGTGGATTTTTTAAGAATATTCTAGCAATAGCAATTCTTTGTTTTTGTCCTCCAGAAAGCTTTGTTCCTCTCTCTCCCACATTAGTATCATATCCATCTGGCATCTGCATAATCAAATCATGGATATTAGCTTTTTTAGCTGCCTCTATTACCTCTTCATCTGTAGCATTAGTTTTTCCTATTAGGATATTTTCTTTAATAGTTCCTGTAAATAGGAATACATCTTGTTGAACTATACCAATATTTTTTCTTAAAGACTCTACTTTTACATCATAGATACTCTTACCATCTATTTTTATATCTCCACTATCTACAGTATAAAATCTTGGAATAAGATTACATAATGTAGTTTTTCCTCCACCAGATGGTCCTACTAATGCTAACATCTTTCCTTTTTCAATAGTTAAAGATATATTATCCAATACCTTTTTACTTTCATGGCTAAAGCTTACATTCTCAAATTTAATTTCACCTTTAACCTCTCCAATATCCTTAGCATCCTCTTTATCTTTCTCTCTATCTACCTCTATAAGTTCCATAAATCTCTTAAATCCACTCATACCATTTTGATATTGCTCTACAAAAGCAATAAGTCTTTTTATTGGTTGAGTAAAAATTTTAATATATAGTAGATAAGCTAAGAAATCTCCTATATTTATCTTTCCATAATAAGTAAATATAGCTCCTACTATAAGTACAGAGTAATCTAACATATCTGTAAAAAATCCTACTCCTGCTGTATACTCAGCCATTACCTTATATGAAAAAGATTTTGCAGTAACAAACTGTTGATTTCCCTCTTCAAATCTTTCTTTCTCATCTTCATCTATAACAAAAGCCTTAGATACTCTTATACCAGATATACTATTTTGTAATCTTGCATTGATATCACCTGTTTTTTCTCTTGTTTTTACAAATGAAGCCAAAAGTTTCTTTCTTTTATACATACTATACCAAATTATTATTGGTAATATACAAAATACAATTATAGTTAATACTACATTTATTCTAAGTAAAACTATAAATGAACCTACTATCATAAAGAAAGATATAAATAGATCCTCTGGTCCATGATGAGCAAGCTCTGATATATCCTGTAAGTCATTTACAATTCTTGACATTATACTTCCAGTTTGATTGTTATCAAAATATTTTACAGGTAGTTTTTGAAGATGTTCATACACATCTCTTCTCATATCTGCTTGCATACCTACACCTACTAAATGCCCCCAATATTGCATCCAATAAGCACATAACATTTTTATTAGGTAGATTACCATAAGTACAACAGCAAATACAACTAAAAATCTAAACTCTTTATTAGGTATAACTCTATTTACTACATTTCTTGTAATCATAGGATATACTAAATCACATAGGGCTGATATAGTTGCCACCAACAAATCCATAAAAAATAACTTTTTATATGGTTTGTAGTATGTTACAAATTTTCTTAACATACCTTTTTCAATTTTTACATCACTCACTTTTTCTTACCTCTTTCTCCTTAATATATATTTTAAAGAAAACTAAGACTTGCTCCATATTCAAAAAAGTTGATTAACTAGGCTCGTTTCACTAAAAACACAAAACTCACTTCGTTCAAACAATTGTGTTTTTCAGCGTTCAACTTCACTATGTTAATCTAAACTTTTTCTCATAATTTCCGCAATTCTTTAAGTTTTCTTTTATAACAATCCTAATTTTTCTCTTCCACATATCCCATCTCTTTTAAGAATGGTTTTTTCTTTCTCCAATCTTCTTTTACTTTTACCCAAAGAGTTAAGAAAATAGGTACTCCTATTAACTCTTCTATCTCACGTCTAGCCTCTTCTCCTATCTCTTTAAGCAATCTTCCACCTTTTCCTATTATGATACCTTTTTGAGAATCTCTTTCCACATAGATATTGATATCAAATTTATCTTTTCCTTTTTCTCTTCTCTCCACATTAAGTATCTCAATAGCCACAGAGTGAGGTATCTCATCTCTTGTTTTAAGTAGAATTTTTTCTCTTACTATCTCAGTTATTATCTTATATACAGAGATATCTGTATACATATCATCTGGATAATATTTTATTCCCTCTTCTAAAAATGGGTCAATCTTTTCTAAAAGTTTAGGAAGTCCAATAGCATATTGCCCAGAGATTTCAACTATTCCATCAAACTCTCCTAATTTTTCCTCTATCTCTAATCTTTTAGCTTTTAATTGCTCATCATTTAATTTATCTATCTTATTTACTACAAGTATTCTTGGAGTTCTCTTTGCCTCTTTTACTTTCTCCATTACAAATTGGTCTCCAGTACTTATCTCTTGAGAACCATCTAATACAAATAATATTACATCTACATCTTTTAAAACTCTTATAGCAGAGTTAGTCATATACTCTCCAAGTAGATGTTTTGCTTTGTGTATTCCTGGTGTATCAATAAAGATATATTGATTATCATTAAAATTTAAAATTCCTTTTATATTATCTCTAGTTGTTCCAGCTTTATCAGAAACTATTGCAACTTTCTCTGATACCAGCTTATTTATAAGGGTAGATTTTCCAACATTTGGTCTTCCTACTACAGCTATAAATCCAGCCTTCATCTAATCATCTCCTATTCCTATTTTCATATACTGCTCTCTTATCTTATCAATAAATGAGTGTCCCTCTTCATCACGAGTTTTCTCCTCTACTATTATCTTTTTTATCATATTAGGAGAGATCTCTCTAGTGAGCTCAGCCCTTTTTCCATAAGCTATAAATCTCACACGAAATCCCTCTCTAGTAAGCTCTTGAAATATTTTATTTCTGTTCGTATACATTTTTGGTAATGATTCTTCTACGAAATATCTCAACTCTTTAGCTAACTCTTCACTTATTTTTTGATTTAAAATTTTCGAAGCAGAACGAATATTTATTATTTTATACTCATATTTTTTTAAACTCTCTTTTTCTAAATTTAAAATATCTCCTATTTTAAACCCTGTTTCATAGAGAAGTTTTATTACAAGAGAATCTCTTCTCTCCTCATAGCTATCATTACAGATATCTAATATTCTTTTTAATTCCCATCTCTCCAATGGCTCTGTAACTTTTTTCACTCTATTAGGTAGCTCTATATCCTTTACTGGAGTTTCATCTATTATCTTAGATTTTAAAAGATATTTATAGAAGCTTTTTATAGAACTGAGCTTTCTATATATAGACATATCACTATATTTTTTCCTTAGCTCCTCAATATAGTTGATTATATCTTGAGTTTCTACATCTAATAAATCTTTACCAACTATAAATCCATCAAAGTCCTCTATATCTTTTCTATATATCTCCAAAGTAGATGAATTTATCTTTCCATTCTCCTTAGAATTTTTCAAAAATTCATTTATAAAATCCATACTATCTACTCTCTTTCAATAGTTCCTCAGCGTGTTGTAACACTGCCTCACTAATATTTTCTCCTGCTAGCATTCTTGCTATTTCTTCTACTCTTCCTTTTTCATCTAGTCTAGTAACAGTTGTAGAAGTTTTGTTATCTACAGTCTGCTTCTTAATATAGAACTGTTGATGAGCTTTGGCTGCAATAGCTGGAGAGTGAGTTATAGATACCACTTGAGCGTGTTCTCCTATCTCACGAAGTTTGTCAGCTATCTTTCTAACTGTTTCCCCTCCTACTCCTGTATCTATCTCATCAAAAATAAGTATAGGAACATTATCCACACGAGAGAATATAACTTTTAGAGCTAACATTATTCTACTTACCTCTCCACCTGAAGCAATCTTCCAAAGAGGTTTCATATCTTGTCCAATATTAGTAGATATAAGTATCTCCACACTATCAGCTCCATTAGCTCCCATAACCTTATTTTCATCTACTACTACGTGGATTTGAGCATCTCCCATTTTTAAAAATTTTAACTCCTCTTTTAAATCTCTCTCTATCTTTATAGCCTTCTCTTTTCTAAGCCTTCTAAGTTGATGAGCATTTTTCCAATACTCTTCCTCTATCTCCACTCTCTCTTTTTGAAGTTTTTGTACCTCAAAGCTATCCTCTTCTAAAAGATTTATCTTTTGAGCTATACTCTCTTTAAACTCTAGTATCTCCTCTATAGTTGCACCATATTTTATCTTCATCTTATTGATTACATCTAATCTTTCTATTACCTCTTGTAATCTTCTGTCATCTATATCAATATCATCGTTGAGAGTATCCATTATATCTACACAGTCCTCTAATTCATAATAGACTTTTTCAAGCTTATCCAAAAGCTCATTAAATTCCTCTCCATATTTGCAAAGAGTTTCAATATTTTTTCTTGAGTTATAGATGAAATGAAGAGCATTTACCTCTCCATCTCTCAGATAAAGTGCTGAATTTTCTATTTTCTCTTTGATTTTCCCAGCATTAAATAGTTTTTTATACTCATCTTCTAAAAGATTATCCTCATTTTTCTTAGGATTTATCTTCTCTATCTCTGCTAATTGAAATTCATAAAACTCTTTCTTTTCAATAGCCTCTCTTCTATTTTTTTCTATACTCTCTATCTTATTATCTATCTCTCTAAATCTATTGTAAAGTCTATTACTATTTTTTATTAACTCTTTTCCCTCATCACCTAAAAACTTATCTAAAAGTTTTATATGGTTATTTTTGTTAAGTAACATCTGATGAGAGTGTTGCCCTACTATGTCAACAAGAGTTCCCATTATCTCTTTTAAATTTGTAAGAGAGACTCTCACTCCATTTACAAAAACCTTTCCCTTACCATTTATATCTAAGGTTCTTCTCACTATTACTTCATTATCTTCAGCATCTATCTCAAATCTATGTAATAGCTCCTCTCTCTGCTCACTGTTTATTTCAAATACACCTTGAGCAGAAAGATTTTTCTCCCCTGTTCTTATCATATCAGTAGTAGCTTTCTCTCCTATAAGTAGATTTATTCCACTTAATATAATTGATTTTCCAGCTCCTGTCTCTCCAGTAAGGACTATAAATCCATCTTCAAATTCCAAATTAAGTTCATCTATTATAGCTAGATTTTCTATTTTAAGCTCTCTTAACATAGATTGTCTCCCCACTTTAATTTTTCTCTAAGCACACTGTAATAATTTCTATCTCTTGGTATCACGAGATTTAATGTGAATTTTGAATACTCAATTCTTATATCCTCAGCACTTGTAATTCTCTTATTAGTCTGTCCATCTATGATTATCTGCCCTACTCTTTTCTCATCTCCTATTTTCATCTCTATTCTCTCATCTCCACCTATTACTATAGGACGAGTGCTGAGATTATGAGGTGCTATTGGAGTAATTACCACAGCTTTCATATCAGATTTGAGAATCGGACCACCAGCAGACATAGAGTAAGCAGTAGAGCCAGTAGGTGTAGCTACTATGACTCCATCTCCCTTATATGTACACATATACTCTCCATTAGTTTTAAAATCCACTCTTAAAACTCTTGAAGTAATACCTGCTTTAGAGAGTACCACCTCATTGAGAGCATAGTATATCTGCTCATCTATCTCCACTTCCAATATATGTCTTTTTTCATATTTAAACTTTCCATTTAGAAAATTTTCATACTCATCTATCATATTCTCTTTTTTTATCTCTGTTACAAACCCAAGACTTCCAGCATTAATAGCTATTACATAGAGATTTTTTTTGAAGATAAAGTTTCTAAAAGAGCGAAGTAGAGTCCCATCTCCACCTATTACCACTCCAAAATCTGCTTTTCCTGCCTTATCTACTATCTCTATTTTCTTACTTGCAAAATATTCCACACTCTTTTGATATAGCTCTTGAGCCAATGGTTTATCTTGGTTATATATTATAAAAACTTTTTTCATCTCTCCTCCAAGTTACTTAAACATTGGAACAGGGTCAATAGGTTTTAGATTAAATCTCAATTCGTAATAGAGATTTGGTTTCCCCTCTACTGATAATCCTAAAATTCCAATCTCTGCTCCTTGTTGTATCTGTTGATTTAGTTTTACTTTGGTAGCTATTAGGTTTCCATATACTCCTATCATATTATATCCATAGTCTACCATTACCACTTTTCCTAATCCTTGGAATACATCAGCATATATTACTTTTCCTTTAGCTGAGGATTTTACCTTAGAACCCATTCTTGCTTGTATCTCTATACCATTACTTGTAACCTCTTGCTGTTTTTTCTGGTTGAATCTTACAACAATAGCTCCCTCTACTGGTTTTATTACTTTTCCAAGTTTTGAGTAAGCTTGAGATTGATTTACTATCTTCTTATCAGTTTGAGTTCTAGCTACTATTATCTCTTTAATTTTTTTCTCTATTCTCTCTTTCTCTTTTTGAAGTGCACTTATACTTTGAACGTGTCCACTTTTTTCTCTATTTAGTTGGGCTATCAATCTATTTTGTTGAGCCTTTTTATTATCCATCTCCTTTATATTCTGAGCTAATTTATTTCTAAGATTAGAAAGTTTTTTCTTCTCATTTTCAATATTAGCTTTTACTTTTTGGATATCACTCTCTACATTTTTTATATACTCCATCTTTTGTAAATCTCCATACAAAAGATTTTTGAAATTTTTTCTTAAAATAGCATCTGAAATTATCTCCTCTTCCCTCTCTTTAGAGTATCTATTCCAAGCAATTATTTTAGCTTTAAATTCCAATTTTTTTCTATCCATCTCTTTAGAAGTGATATTTAGATTTTGACTTCCATAATCAATATTTTTAGTAACAGTCTTTATATCATTTAATATTTTTTCTCTATCTTTAGCTATCTCTAAGATATCTCTCTCTGTTTCTAAAATCTGTTTTTCTATCTTTTGAGTTTGAGCATCTATATTTTTTATTCTTGAGTTTTTTTCTGCTATCTGTTTCTCTATATTTTTTATTCTCTGCTCCATATCAGTTACAGCATCAGCCATAATAAGAGTGGTCCATAGCAGAAAAAAAGTTATTATTTTCCATCTTCTACCCACTTGAACACCCCTATCTTTATAGGTTTTAGCCAAATTAAAAGATTTATTATTAAGATTATCCCAAATTGTATAAATATTATCTCTTTTAAACTTAATACTAAATACCTATTACTTATTAAAAGTAAATGGTTTCTAAAATAAATATATATATTAAAGAATATCAAAGTTCCAATTATTGAGCCTGCTGTAAAAGGAAGTAGATTTACACTCTTCGCTCTTATTCTATTGGTTTTATCATCCTTTATAAGCCCTACATTATTTATATAGTCTATTGATACTGCACTATAAAATATATAATAGATTAGAGCTAACAATGGCAAAATACATCCTAAAACTATTCCTACTGATACCATCTGATAAAATTTAAGTTGTCTCTCCTTATAGTTGATGTATTCTCCATCTACAAATACCTCTTTAATATTCTCATTATTTTCTAACTTAACTTGTATTTTTTCTATATCTGTTGGCTTATCAAAAAATATTATCAAACTATCTGAAAGTGGATTTTCCCCCTTAGGTATAGCCACATCTAATTGATACTGTACTTTTTGAAAGGCTTCCTCTTTGGATACGTATCTTACTTGCTTTACTCCCTCTAACTTCAATATCTCTATCTCTAGTTTTTCTTTATCTTCACTAGACACATTCTTATGAAAATCTGCTGTAAAAAAATATCCAGCTTCTACTCTACTCTTTATTGTATCTACATTAATAAAAAAAGCTAAGAAAAAATTTAAAATGATAAAGGATAAAACAGTTAGTATAAAAGTAGTCTTTTTTATCTGTATCTTTGTTCTAATAGTATTTTTTTCCATCTTCATTAAATTAAAATTATTCATATTCACCTCATCATCTAAAATTTTTCTATAATATAAATATGAGGACTGACCTAAAGGAGTTTTAGTGCCAGTCCTCCTAAAAATTACATATTCTCTTTAACCATAGCTACTAATTTAGCTGCTGTTAACTCATATTTCTCTAAAAGCTCATTTGCTTTTCCACTTTGTCCAAATTTATCATAAAGTCCTAATTTTTTTACTTTTGTAGGGTGTACTTCTGATAAAAATTCTGATACTGCTGAACCTAATCCTCCTATTACTGAGTGCTCTTCAGCTGTAATTATAAATTTTGTTTCTTGTGCTGCTTTTAAGATTGTCTCTCCATCAAGTGGTTTTATTGTTCCTACGTTGATTACTCTTACTGAGATTCCCTCTTGTGCTAATATATCTGCTGCTTTTAGAGCTTCTGCTGTCATAAGTCCTGTAGCTGCTATTGTAACATCATTTCCCTCTCTTACTGTATTAGCTATTCCTATTTGGAAATCATATGTAGCTTCATCAAATATTGTTTCTACATCTAATCTTCCCATTCTAATATATACTGGTCCATTATATTCAGCTGCTGCAAATACCATTTTTTTAGTTTCTACTGCATCTGCTGGAGATAATACTACCATTCCTGGTATAGCTCTCATTAATGCTATATCCTCTACTGATTGGTGAGAACCTCCATCTTCTCCTACTGATATTCCTGCGTGAGTTGGAGCTATTTTTACATTTAATTTTGGATATGCCACTGTATTTCTTATTTGCTCAAACCCTCTTCCTGCTGCAAACATTGCAAAAGTAGAAGCAAATGCTATTTTCCCACAAGTAGCTAATCCTGCTGCTGTTCCTATTAAGTCAGCTTCTGCTATTCCCACATTAAAATGTCTTTCAGGAAATTTCTCTTGGAATAAGTTTGTCTTTGTTGATTTTGTAAGGTCAGCATCTAATACTACCACATCTTTATTTATTTTTCCTAATTCTACTAATGCCTCTCCATAAGCTTGTCTTGTAGATTTTTTACTCATTAATTATTCCCTCCTAATTCTGCTAATGCTTTTTCAGTTTCCTCTTTTGTTGGAGCTACTCCATGGAATCCACATACATTTTCCATAAATGATACTCCTTTACCTTTTACTGTTTTAGCAATGATAATAGTTGGTTTTCCTTTTACTGTTTTAGCTTCATCTAAAGCATTTAATATCTCTTCAAAGTTATGTCCATCAATTTTAATTACATTCCATCCAAATGCTTCCCATTTAGCATCTACTGGCTCTACTCCCATAACTTTATCAACATTTCCATCTATTTGTAAGTTGTTAAAGTCTAAGAATGCACATACATTATCAAGTTTATAGTGAGCAGCAGTCATAGCAGCTTCCCACACTTGTCCCTCTTGTAATTCTCCATCTCCTAAGATGATATATGTTCTATATGAAAGTCCAGAAATTTTAGCATTAAGTGCCATACCATTAGCAACAGATAATCCTTGTCCTAATGAACCAGTTGAAATCTCTACTCCTGGTACTTTTTTCATATCAGGGTGTCCTTGTAATATAGAACCATACTGTCTTAAAGTCATTAAAAGTTCTTTATCAAAATATCCTCTTTCAGCTAGTGTAGCATAAAGAGCTGGAGCAGCATGTCCCTTAGAAAGAACAAATCTATCTCTGTTTTCCATTTTAGGATTAGCTGGGTCTATGTTCATTTCAGCAAAATATAGAGCTGTCAAAATATCAGTAGCTGATAGTGACCCTCCTGGATGTCCTGATTTAGCTTCACAAATCATTTTTACAATAGATTTTCTTATGCTTGTTGCTTTTGTTTCTAGATTTTTAATATCTCTCATCTGTTTACTATTTCTCCTTTCAAAATATTTATACTCTCTCTAAATTATATTATTTTATCTCTACTATTGTCAAGAAAAGCTATGATTTTACTCAAAAAAACATAGATATTTTATCAATTATATAAAAACTTCCATCTTTTATGATAGAAAATAACTCCTTATATTTCATACAACCAATTATTAAACCAAAAATGGAAAAAGAAAACATTGGTCTAAATAACTTTTCCTCTTTTCCTGTATCTTTTAGTATGGTTAATATACCTAAAATTCCTAAATAATAAAATTCCATCAATTTCTCTGTATAGCAAATAGCTACTAAAATACTAATAACTATTGAGAAAAAAAGTATCATCTTACTCATTTTAGGAGTACAACTTATTTTCAAAATAGGGATTTTTATCAATGCTCCTCCACCCCAGCCCCTTGGATATAAATCATAGATAAAATGAAGAGCTAGAGCTAAAGAAAATCCCATTAAAAAATATCTAAAATTATCACTTCTATCCTGTTCATATACCCTGATGAAAATCAAAAGAATAAGAGGACTATGTGTCAATATACTTCTATGTTTTAACTTCATTTTAAAATCCCAGTCAGGAAATTTGATCCCCAAAAAAAATGCTGCAAAAGAGATAAAA
>ERZ506440.173-NODE-173-length-26185-cov-11.545_pt1 | contig 26185 bp, 28 predicted proteins | sample MGYA00513528_ERZ506440 | MGnify/ENA metagenome assembly ERZ506440
ATCCGGATATTGGAAATCAGGGAGTTACATAACGGGTAGCTGCAATGTGGGTTAATTAATAAATATTTCGCAAAGATAATTGTCTTTTGTGTTTGTTGTATTATACGCAGTGTATTTTTAACATTGTTTACACAATAACATTTGATTCGTAACTACTCAGCACCCCCCTATGGGCATGAGTAATCGTCTTACTGTTGTACTACAGCAAGAATTGCATTGAATTTCCGTTCTTCATAGCAGTTTCAGCGATGGAGTGCAGCTTGGCAAAATCATCGGCACCGCTGTCTGTTTGGAAGCAACCACTGACTTTCTGTTTTATATTAATTTTGTCGAACCTAAATAACGTGCAAAAGCATTGCATGTTATTAGGGTGCATTATATGAGTTCCAAAGTACCTTCTTCTTTTGCTGATGTAAGCGATGTTACTTTGACTTTTGCATCCTTGTATTTTCTGGATATGCATGTTCTGATGAATGGGTATAAGATGAAGTTCTTACACGACAAATCTCCTATCTTACCTATAAAGCACTCGTCATCTTCCTCAATATGTCTAGTTAAATTGTTGCAAACAATGCAAGGACATACTTTTATGTTTTCTTCCAAACATTTAAGAACGGCAAATTCTTTAGCCTCTCTATCATTATCGAATTCTGATACAAATTCTATTTTATAAACAGCAGAAGGTTGCGGCTTGTCATTCTTTGTATTATAGCTAAAATCATAATGCCCATCTGCATACAAAGTAAATGTAGGTTTTCCTTCTTTCTTTTCTACCTTTGGATTGAAATTGAAGTATTTTATACCAGGTGCATTTAGCTGTCCGTTGTAGCAAAGGTTTCTCAACATCATGCTTTCATCGCTAACAGGAACCATTATCGTTTTGTAATGGTTGTCTGGCATAGAATAATTGCTATTTCCTTTTTCATCCAGTAGAATATAGATGGAATCATCGGAAATTTTACCCTTTCTCGTTATGACTAAATCATATTCAAAGTCTTTTATAATAGACCCATCAATACACTCTGTATAGCCAAGACTTTTTAAGTCGAAAAATTTGTTATCAAAAGGAGTTATATAAAACACCTTTTTTCTAACAAAATTTTCTTTTATAAGAGCTTTGGCTGCCTCTTTTAGGTAGAGGCTATAGCTGCATTTGTTCTTGCCTTCTTTATGAACAAAGTAAAAGCGTCCTGCTTTGTTTTCTTTTACAATTACTTCTTGCTTGCAAGCTATACATCTATATTTTGAAGACGGAACAAAATCTTTAAACGAGAGAGTTTCTAGGTTTATAACCTTACCATTATTTTCATCTGCTACGATGTGATATATTGAATATTCGGGTGTACCTAGAAATACGTTTGAAGCTCTTCCTGGAGTGTTCAAATATCCAGTAGGAAACGAATAATCTTTGGAAATATGGCTGTAAGACGTATGCTCGCTTTTCGAGCTTTCTTGTCCCTTAAAATATATCCATTGGCGGTTTTCGGAACTTTCTTCCAGGAACTCTTTCATTTTTAAAGGATCCAGGGGGCATGCATTGATATCTATCTCTACGCATTCTATTTTTGCTGATTTGATTTTGGCTGCTTTGTCCGTGTCAACTTCATGCGAGCGTTTAAATTCTACCCATAACTTTTGCCCGGCAGTGTCTCCGACACAATCTGGTCTAAGGGAGAGTTCTTTGTCGTAGCTCTCTACTTCAATACTTTTGAAAAGACGGACGCCACCTACCTGTAAAGGATATCGAGGTAACATGATCTTCTTACCTTCAGAAAGAATTTCTTTAGCCATTAAGTGTAGAGCAGACTCAACAGCACCAACGCAATCACTTCCCCCTACATGAGCAAAATGATGTTGGTTATGTTGACCTTTATTCTTGGCAATTAGCTTTGATCTGCATTCTGGGCAGGAACAACCACATGCTTCACCATTTGGCACATCGTCCACATGTACCAAATGACCTTTTGCCCCTACAGCATAAGTTAAATAAGCATCCATTATTTCTTAAAATTAGTAACAATATTTTTTGATCTCAAATGAGTTTATCTTATTTTTTTATACTCCATTTATAATCAAAAACGACTCCGTTTACAGGTATCTGAACCTCCATAGTTACTCCTCTTTGTTTCTTTACGAACATATATCCAACAATGCCTTCACCAGGATGAATGGTGTTCTTTTTCAAATACCCCTCGTCTCTAATTTTACGGTCATTTTCCATTTGTTTGCCCATTTCCATCATTTGATTTGTTGCTATCATGTTTGCAACAGCAGCATTACCTGGATTATAGGTGCTGACCGTATATCCACCATAAGGCGTTGAAACGTATGAAGTAGAATACCCAGCCATCCCAGCATTTAGTCCGTTTGCAAATCCTGTTAAGGCTTCTGCCCACATCTGCTTATTCCTAATCATTTTTTGGAAACTCTCAGATGTATAAACCTTCATCCTATTAACACTTCGGTCTTTTAATGTGCAATATGAACTTACTGTCTCCGGGGTGAAAACAAAAGAATTATTTGATAAGTTTTGTATCATGATTTGGAGTCTATAAAACTTTCCGTAATCATCTTTTATGAGTTTATTACTAACCCCAACGATAAATCCTTCTTTTGCTATCATAGCCCACTCATCTCCATTTCTGTATTCTGCAGTAAATGTAGAATCATTCTCAGGCTTTAATAATGACTGAGAAAAACCACTTAACACGGTGGTCGATAGCAAAAATAACATAAATAACTTCTTCATTTTGATTTTGTTATATAATCTATTTACTTATGAATCGAATATTCACAGATAAGGATGTCTGTTGCCGTTAAAATGTTGCATTGCATTACCAAATCCCTTGATGGATAACGCAAAGAGGCAGGATAACCTGACCGTATTCATGTGGCTTGTATGTGCCAACAAGCTTGTCGGCAATCGCCCAGATAAGGTTAGCCTTTTCCTGTATATTGACAGCGGTACGCTGTTGTAATTCCTGTGTACTCATATTTCATTTACTAATATTACAAACTTAGTTAAGTTTACTAATTTTACTAATTTATTTAACTTAACTAATATAACTAAGGTTACTAATTCTGTTATTCTTCCTCCTCTTCTTTAAGGTTCTCTTGCTCCTGCTCCTTTTCCTTGATATCTTCAATATTGCTTTCGCAAACATCGATGATGTCCTGGAGCTTCTGCTTATCCTCGGTCTGGTCAAGTTTCTCTTCTGCCATAGCCTTGATTGCCTCGAACTCTTCTAGAGAGAACTCGTTATATATCCTCGTTCCCTTCTTGCGAGCAGAAATCGTTACTTCGTAGCCATCTTCGCAGCTCATACTAAAGGAAGTAATACCAGCATTGGAGTCCTTGCACATCTGTATTAAGCACTTTGCTACTCCTTCCTCATGCTTGGATGGAGTACAATCTATCTTGTTTTGATTCTGTTTCATATCTAAGAATTTTATTTGTTAATATCTAACCACAGCCACTTTCAAGCCTCGTTTAGTAGCTGTGTCTATCATGTTCTTTGTGCCCCGGCTTTTGCCATCCCAGAAGGCTATGAGGGCATCGGCAACATCTGCCATCTGAGCGTTGCGAATCGGTCCGGCTGCCCTACCATGGGCTTTCCAGTCTGCCGGGTATGTCTACAGCTGCAAGCCTCGCTCCTGAGCATAGCGTTCACCCAGGGCATCAGCACCACTGGCATGACCGGAGACGATCACGATATTTTCCGGCTTCTTATTCTGTAGGTAGAAGTCACACTTCCCCTTCAGCAGTTCGTAATCAGCAAAGTCCCGGCATCTTGCAACGATGACTTTGTATTTCGTGATTGAATCTATTATCAGCTTGTTAGCTGCATCTACTTCTGCTTGACTCATATTATTTACTAAGTTTGTTAACCTTACAAAGTTACCTAAGTTAGTAATATTTGCTATTTTTCAAACAAACTCTTTGATTTTTGGAGTGTTACGGCTTTTTTACCATGCACGGCCTCGATTGCTTCAAGCCCCTTTTGTATCAACTGCTCAGCAGAAGAAGACTCTGTTATTCCAAAAAACTGCGATACTGCTTTAATTTGCTCTATCATCGTTTTAGGCAGCATATAGGTATGTCGTGTATATCCAACCTTGCAACCTGCAGCTGCACCTTTTACAGCTCTCTTCGAAGGTGCCTTTTCGGTTTTCTTCTCACCATGCAACTCCCCGATGCCACGATTAGAAGAATCTGGTGTAGTTCCCATGAGGTCACCAAATCCTTCGATACTTCCAAACTCGCTCATATCTTGTGTTGTTGTTTTCTTCTTGTTCATATCTTATTAAATTTATTAAGTGTGCTAACTTTATCAACCTTGTTAACTTTGCTAAGTTTGCTAAGTTAGTAATATTTGTAATACATTTATCTAACTACCTCATATATAGCATTAAACGCACCTGCCGTTGCTGCTTCCTGGTATTGATCTTGTGCATAAAGCGTAGATAATCGCTGAATCGCAACGCCATCTTTTACACGGAATGTAACTACGCCAGCTTTGCTGAACATTTCCGTTGCAGAGTCCTGGAGTGCATACCTAACACCCATCTTGATGATGTTTGGCACATAGATTTTCTTCGCCTGTGGTGCTTCCTTCATCAATACTTTTGTGAAGGTGAATGTAGAATCGATCATAAAATCGTCGTACCTAAAAGGAATAACAGCTGCATCAGCAGCCTGAAAAACCTTCAGTAGGGCAGGGTCGTTCAGTGTTCCCGGACAGTCTATCAAGACATAGCCTGGAAGCGTTTTTGCTCGTTCTATGACGGCATCTGTACTCGCAGCTGCATCTAGAGTCCAAACCTCCCAAGGCTTAACGGCATCTTTAACTTTGGCCAGTTCTCGTTGGCGCAAGTTATAGATGTTGTGGGAAAGGTCTGCATCTAGCACAGCAACTTTCTGGTTCTTTGCTACGAGGAAGTGGGCAAAGTGACAACACAAAGTACTCTTGCCTACACCACCCTTCAGATTTGAAAATACAATGATCTTTGCCATATATTACTTGTTTTGTTATTATGCTGCAAATATACAAAGAATCTTGCATACCGCAAAGAAAGCTTTGTAAATTTAACTAAGTTTATACTTTTAGGTAACTTTGCTAACTTAGTAAAGTTAACAAATATTCCGCAAGTATATTTAGTATGCTATATTTCAATAGCATATAACTTATTGATTATCAGCCTATGAATATGATTCTTATTATTGATTTAACGTATCATATTACCAAGAGATAGATTTACTTTTGTGCTACAGAATTTGCCCAGCTACTTGCCTTATAGTCGGCAATAAACCTATTTAGACTTTCTGTTTTGAGCTTTTTATCTTTCAAATGAGAGTCTTCTATTTCAGCTTCCGTTATCTCGCTTTTAGCAAGCAGACGTTCGAGAAGAATTGCTTGCGCAATAGTATCTTCGCTCCATCCCTGCTTACGTGATTTACGATCCTGTTCTATGAGATCATCCTTAGCAAAAGCAAGAATCTGACCTCGCTCTAATAAAGTATGTCGAGCAACACCTATGTTATTTAAGAGATAATACATAGTTGATATTTCTGCTTCCGAAAAAGAGGTGAGCTGCCCTTGCTTCTTGACTTCAACGGCTGCATCTTTAACAAGCTGCCAGCTATCATCAAGCGTCTTCAAGTCCTTCTCCTTTGTAGCTTTTTCTTCCAAGAACTTATGCTCCTTTTCGGCTTTTTCTCTTGCAGCATAATCAGCTTGCAACATTTCATTTTTATATTCACGAAGAAATGTAATAATCATAGAAGCATTGATCTCACCATTTTTGTTGTTTTTCTTGTTCTTTTCATAAAGAGTCTCTAGCGCAGTTCTCAACTGTTCTAGCGGAAACTTCATTTCTTTGACTGCAAGATCAACTTCAGTGATAATATTGTTCAATCTTGATATATTTTTGTTGTTTTTCTTTGTGAACAAGAGATACTTAACATCTTCTGTTACAGGTGTTTCTACTATATCTTCATTCGTAGAAATACTGTTATTATTAGACACAGAAGGTGCTGCCACGTTTTTTGAATTTGTGACATTATCATTCTTTGTGTCTTTTCTTACGAATGTTTCAATAGCTTTTGTAACTTTCTTCGCTGCTTCTTTCAAAGCAGGATAGAATAGCAACTTCACTCTTGTAGCAACGCTCTGGAAAGCATCAAAGACAACCAACTTCAATTCCTTCAACTTGTTCAAAACATTGCGCACAGTCTCTATGCAACAACCACAAAATGCCGCTATTTCTCCTAGCGTACCGATAAGTTCGCCACGATGTGCATTCGTGTTTGCCAACAAGGAGATTTCATCTTTATGAGACGCATGAAGCGTTAGATACATATATATATTAGTTAGAAACTTACATCTATTCTTATATATACGTTCTATTTTAACTCCTTCCGGGATTTGCATCTGGACATAATTTGTTCCAGGAGACGGATTTACAGCTGGGATAGTGACGATGTTCTGCTTGATCTTATCATTGTATTCAAGCTGAATCAAACCATTTCTCAGGAGCGTTTTCAGGTATCCTTTAGCTTTGTCTATTGAACACTTGAATACTTTTGCAATATACTGTTTAGATGCAACAGTCTGACCAGCAGACAACAACACACCTCGATACGTCTCATTCTTTATGCTTTTTGCATAGAGCATGAGATATGTATTCATTGCTGCAGTATTACTAAAGCAACGACACTCGTCTGCACCTTCGATTATATTAATGAACATAAGCAAACCCTCCCAGTACAGCCAAAATGATAGTAGAGCAATACAACATAGCTGTACTGCTTATGATATTGTCTATCACCTTACTTGCTTCTTTGCGGTGATGTGGTACTATACTTCGCACATTCACCAGTTTAAACTCTGTCATATCTATTTTATATTATATTTATTTTAAGCGGAGGCAAAGGTAACTATTTTTTTTCAAATACCAACAAAAAAAAGAATAAATTTTCAAATTTAACACTTTAAAGAGCTTTTGGCTGATTATTGTGTCTGATTTTGTTAAAATTCAGATTCCTTTTCGTTTTCATACAGATCTTTGCATTCTCCTGTATTTATAATTTTGCAAAGGTACAAAAACATTTGAAAGGCAAAAGCATAAATTCGATATACCTTTGAAATTAACATTTGCAAAACCTATGAGTGAGGAAGGGGGAAAAAAATAATGAGCTATCTTCACAGATAACCCATTACAGTGCTTAAAATAAATAAAATTCTCTTAAGCACTGTAATATCAGTGCGTCAGAGGACAGTGCTTAAACCTTTCGGATTTGCGCTGCAAAGATACGCTTTTTTTCTGAATCAAACAAGTTAAAAGCGAAAAAACTGCTGTTTTTTAACATTTGCTTATCATATTTCCGTGAATATTGCTATAAATATTACTCACAATACGTAAATATAGTAATATAGCTATACGATAATATAGCTATAAAAAACAGATGGAAAAGCAGATAAAAAGTAGATTTTCAACTATTCATATATGTTTTTAAGAATAAGATATTTATATACTCTACTAGGTGTAAAAGTGGCGAAAAAGTAGGAAGAATTTACATATAAATATTCCATACGTTTTTGGCGTATAATATTTCTACTTTATTCTGTTTTTCATCCCGTCAGGTTTAAAAACTGTCGTGAACTATCCTTAGCGCAGTGAACTGCACATTTCCTTGAAGAATATCAGATAAAAAATAGAAGTTAAGTAGAAGAAAGTTAGAAGAAGATTAGATTAATAAAAAGCTAATAAGTATCTTATATACAAAGTGTTTCCATTATGAAGAAAGAAATATGGAACTCTATTAGACCCCTTTTTGCCCTAAAATTACCTTTTATTTAGCACACTGCTATAATAATATATACAATAAACAAAGAAACAATCAACAACAACATGGGGGTGATGGTGATTTTTGATGTTTTTTCAGAGAAATCGATGATTTTTGACTTGTAGGGGCGGGGGGACAAGCCCCCCTGATCCTCATTCTTGCTTCTGGGTGGCTATAGCTTGCTTGTTCGTTGATGAGTGTGCGCTGACTTTCTGATAACGTGCAAGAAACAGACAGTTTTTGTGTGCGTCAAATCTTTTTACTTTTATACTTTTTGAGAGATAGTACTCTACTATTATAGTCAAAACGGACATATAGGTTTGGTTGTACCTATTGACGATAGAGAAGAGACCGGGAACTAGCGTTACTAGTCTTTCTGCTGAAGGTTTATCTTGAAGATCTTCTTCACTTTTGCAACTGTTCCTGGTGCCACGTCACAAAGCTTTGCGACTTTGACGATGCTCAAACCTGCTTTGAGTTCTTTGATTACTTGCTTGTATTCTTGCTCCAGCTGCTCTGTTGTTTTGGTGCTTCCTTTCTTTCTGCCAACCTTGCCTCCCTTTGCTCGGTAGTTATTATAACCGGATTTGAGGCGTTCCTTGATGACTGTTCTTTCGTTCTCAGCAAACTTGCTGAACATAGCAAAGAGCATCGTGAAAAGAGTATTCTCGCTGCCATCTTTGTTAAACATACTTAGGTTTTCTCGCAAGAAGTAAACGTTCAAGTGGTGGTCATGAAAGAACTTGGCCAACTCGGTCATTTCCCAGACATCACGTCCCAATCTTGACACTTCCGACATTAAAACACAGTTTACGTTTTTATTTACAACTGTGCAGTATCTCAAACATTCCTGCAAGAATCGTCTTTCTGAGTTTGGGGTTGCTCCAGACTGATAGTCCTGAAAGACCTTTGCAATTTCTATGTTATATTCCTTTGCAAATTCTGTCAGTTCTTTAACTTGTCGGTCTGTGTCCTGCTTACCAGTTGATGTTGACACTCTTGCGTATATTACTGCTACCATAATCGTTTTATTATAAATTAATCCAAAGGATTTCTTTGTATTGTTTTATACCAAGAAAATACAAAGGTACAAAGATTTTTTTGTATTGCCGATTTTCTTATGTTATTTTTCTCAAAAAGACGAGGTCTTCTGTTTCCGCTTCAACTTGAAATGTTATTTTGGCATTTCAAGTTTTTCAAGCTCTTCCTGTTTCCCCCTTCTCTCTTCCTGTTTCCCCCTTCTCTCTTCCTGTTTCTTTCTATCTATCTCTTCTGGTCTTTCTGACAAGTTCTAACGAAGAAGTAACAACAAGTCTTAAAACGAAGCTCGCTATCTTTAATGATGCTTAAATGTTCGCTTTACTTAGAGAGTTTTCTTTGCTGATACAGAGAATTTTACTATCTTTGTAGTAAAGTTTTTATAGAGCAAAAGTAATGTACTATTGCAAGTTGGGGTATTGTTAAACAATTCTCTGCGAGCAATGGTTTAAAATACAGAACTTGATTACTCGCAAGCTCGCAATAAAATGTATGAATAATGGAAGAAAAGAAAGAAACAATATATCGCTTCAACGGTGACGAGGCTTTACAGAAAACTTCGCCTGGCAAGGCGTTTTACCTGGTAACAGAAGATGTTGCTTCTGGTAAATCCAAGAAGGTATTTATGCCTATATTGGTATTGGACGTTCATATTAGTGGAGGTCCAGAACGGTTCTACATACATGCTTTCATTTGCAAAAAAACGAAGAATGCTTATCAGGGATTGAAGTATGAAATAACAGCAGATGAGTATCAGAAGTTTCAGCAGTACAAAGGAGACAAGCGAAGAATAAATCTTCTCTTGAAAGCTTCTGGTGGTTCCCTTGTTGTGAAGAAAAATGCGGCAACCGTAATCAAGGGAATAAGAATGACTGCAGAACTTGCTGATGAGCTTACAGCGAATGCTGCTAAGTGCAATATGTCTTTTTCAGACTATTGTAGAACGTTGCTGCAAGGCAAAACTCCTACGGTGGCACTGACTCCTGACGAAATGGAAGTAATGAAAAATATTGTACAATATCGAACTGATGTAATGAAGTTTGCTGGAGCATACTTTAAGGTTCTTCGTGGTGTCCCAAACAGCGAAAGACCAAACTATATAGTCGCCGGAGAAAGCTTTTCCTTTTGGAGAACATATATACAGAAAGGGTTAAAGTGTTTGGATCGTCTCATTGATAAATGTAAGTGATATGGTTATTAAAATACAAACGGCAGATAGTAGTCATGGGCACAATGCCATCAACTATGCTATGAACAAAAAAGCGGATGATGGTCGGAAACCTGAATTTATCACTGCTGGCAATATGATATGGGATAATATTTTTGGTGACCCGATAGAGCCTCGTGCCGTATGGGACTATATGAAGATGAGACAGAAAAACTGTGGAAGGAAAATTGAAAATCCGTTTTTTCACATTGAACTTTGCCCATCAAAGGAAGAAAGTGCCGGCTTTGCGAAGTCTGACTGGATAAAGCTTATAGACGATTCTATTAGAAATCTAAGCACTCCTTTTGTTTCTAAAAGAAGAGGAAAGATAAAAGGGTGGGATATAAAGAACTCGCAATGGGTTGCGTGTCTTCATACAGATACTGACAAGCCTCATATTCATTTGATATTAAATCGTATCACAGAGGATAATAAAGTTCTTGATGATACTCAATATAAAGATAGAGCAAAGCAAGCTGCGAATAGACTTGCTGTTGAGCGAGGGTGGACCAAGGCAGAGAGTGTTGGTGAGCGTGATGGGGCAGAACGAAAGAACAGGATACATAAAGATGCAATAGATGTATTGGCATGTATGAATAAGTTTAATCTGGAGAGATACTTTGAAGGCATGCGCTCTCGTGGTTGGATCATCGATGCTAAGTATGATTCAAAGGGAATCTGCCGAGGCTATTCTATTGGAGAACGTCTCTTCAAGGCTGATGGGAGTTTGTCTAGTACGATTCTTGTGCAGTCTTCGAAACTAGGCTTTGGACGTGACTTGATGGTATCGAAGCTTCAGGGAACCTGGAACAGATTGCATCGTCCGCAAATCCAGAGGGGTGATAATGTATCATCTGCAGGTAGAGGTTCCTCTATGCCTACATATAATAATGTAGAGAATAACCCTGCAAAAAGAGAAGAGCTTCCTAAGATGCCTCAGTGGAAGTGCTCTGCTCGTGCAGCTAAGCAGAACTGGAACGATGAAGAGATAATGAATGTTCGTATTCCTGATGCAGCTTTTGATATCATCAATAAGTTGGTGGAGTCAGTCGATAAACTTGATTATCTCAATCCAAACTCTGAAATTCCAGAGCGAATGCAAATGTTGGCGGTTGCAGTGTTCGAGTTCTGTACTGCTGCAAATGTGTATCCTTCTTCTTCTGGCGGCGGTGGAGGGTCCAGCAATGATCTTCGCTGGGATGGAAAGACGGAAGACGAATTGCAGCGGATGGCTGCGGCTGCTGCTCGTAAGGCAGTAGGGCGTTGTATGAGGCATTTGACGAAGAAGCGTGGCATGAGAAGATAATAGAGATAGAAGAATAAATGTAGTTGTGCTTTTTGAATTAAGGTATTATGCCTTTAAGCACAACTGCATTTGATAGTATAATTATAATAAAATTAATAAAGATGGCAAGAAATGATTATAATTTTGAGATGGAAGATGTAGCTGAAGATGTTCAGTCACCTCAGGAGAAGGTTGCGTCTTCTGTAGAGAATAAAGATAATAGCAATGTTGACAATAGCTATGAGCGCAAACGCCTGGAAAGCAATCTTGCGCTTTTGAAGGAAGTTGAAGAACTTGCTAGAAGCATAAATGAGAAATATAATGAAATAAATGCGATGTATGAAACTGCAATTGGAAATGAAAGAGATCGGTTGCAGGGACTAAAAAATATTCTGGAGCAATGCGAAAGCATGTATTCAAATATTTCTTCTTATATTGACAGTGCTAAGAATGCTTTAGCAAACATAACTGTTACTATTTCTGAAGAAGCACGTGACAACATCAAGGAAAGCGTGCAGAAGGGCGTACAGGAAGCTTATGCTGATGAACGTAAGAAACATATTGATGAGCTAGAGACATACAAGAAAGAGTTTCTTGTTAGTTTCAAGAGAGACATAAATAATGCAGCTTTAGAAGTCGTAGATGATGTAAGAAAGTCGTATAAATGTATGTTTTGGAGAACATTCATTATTGCTACTGCATGTATGTGTATAACGCTAACTGCACTGATTAAAATATTTGGTGATGCTTATGCGTGGCTAGCCATTGTCGGAATACTGCTTGTCGGTGTAGATTTTTGTGTTTGGATATATCGTTATTCGAAAATGTTTGGCTCTAAATGATGTGCATGGTATGGAAAAAATGAATCAAGATATACCTTTTGAGCATCAGATGATGTTCATCATCCGAGATTACGACCGCAAGGTTGAAGAGAACATGGAACTTCGCAAGGAAGTGGAAGAACTATCTGCAGCCCTGGAAAAGCAGGGAGTTCAACTGCATGATGCGAAAGTTGATTTGAAAAATGAAATTAAAAAGGAAGAGGAGGTGGAAAAGGCTCTGAAAAAGAAGCCAACATTCGATGAGAAAGTTCTTCAGAAGCAAATGACAGATTTGAAGAAGAAAAACAAAATACTGTCCAAGCAAGTTAATCAACTTCACAGAACTCTACAGTATGTACGTAACAGAACGTGGACGTTGTTGGAAGAGAATTTTATTCCGGAGTTGGAAAAACTGGAATTGCAAATGAGGGAAACTTTGGAGAAATATGAAGAAATGGCTTGGGATCTTCATCAGAAATGAGTTTCTTTGCAGATAAGTAAACGCAGGCGTTCACAGAACTTATTCTATGTCGTGTACATCTGTAAATCGACCAAACAAGAGGGTAGAGGTGGAGAGTATTCTCCACCTCTTTATAGGTAAAGCCCTCGACACCTTAGCGTCAAGGGCAAGCCTATCTGTCACGTCCTGTCTCAGTAATGAGGCAAACACGAACTTAATCGCACACAACAACGATAGGCTTCCGCTGAGAACGTCCAGCCTCAGTGAAGAGACAAAAACTAACTTAATAGCACATAACAACAGCGGAATTTCAAATATAAGCAGGACTTCTTGTGAGAATTCGATTTACGCACTTATTTGTATAAGTAAGTTTTGCTGATGAAGTTTAATATAACTTTGCACCTAAAGCGTTAAGGGCGAGTTCTGCACTAGAAAATAACATGTAATTTGCCCCACTCATAGTTCCTCTGCCAAACAATTCTCCACAAACCCTTTTTGTGTTTTTGTCGTATATTATACCTCCACTATCGCCACTTTGAGGTAATGCACTAGTGGATTGATTGTTAAGTTTTGCATATACCATTTTTTTTAGAGAAACAGTATATGTTCCTGCGACTGTTTTTACGCTTTTTTCATAAGTAACATTTATAGTCGTAACTTTGGCTTCAATTGCTTTTTTTGTTGTAGCTCCTTCCAAGATTACATTTCTATTTGTGAGACTACTATTTGGGAAAACATTGCTTCTATCCATATTTGATTTGGTCCATTGTGTGACATTGGTAGGGTAAAATAAGGCATAGTTTACTTTTACGAAAGCAGCCTCTGCATTTGGACCTAATGTCGTTTTTGATGATGTTCCACATAATTTTGAATTATAATAGACTGATATACCTGAAGTTGGTAAACAATGAGCTGCAGTAATAAAGCCGTGGTCATTTCCTAGTATAGCTCTGAATCCAACAGAACCTATCGCTGTTGTTTTGTTATAAGTGCAAGAGATTTTAGCCCCTAAGAAGATGTTTGTTAGTGAAGATGTTGCTCTTGTTGTATTGTAAGAAGATATTGTATCTGCCAAGATATAGCTTAGGTCTTCTTCCATTTGCATTTCTTCGAATGTTATCATAGGTGAGTCTATGATATTCTTTTTGAAATCAGCAATACTTTTTGTAGAAAGACTTCCTAAAAAAACAACAATTTTATTCTTTTCTATATTAATACCTGTTGAAACCCAATTAATTTCTTTTCGCAAAGTAGGGTTTTCAAAGTAATATTTGTCGAGATTTTCTTTTAATTCATTTAATTCGTTCAAAGAATATGTGCATGATTTAAAAAATAAATTTGGATGTTTTCCAATTCTGTTATAAATATCAGAAATTCCATTTTTATTCATATCTTTAACAAAAATAACAAGACTATCTTTAGAGTCAGTGTAACTTCCACCAAAATATGTTGGATAAGAATCTTCCTCATCCAAATCTGTTCTAGTTATATTAGAAGAGAAAGAATTGTATAAATCTTCATTTAAAGACAATGATATATCCTCTTCCGTTTGTTTTAACGTACTAGTTTTTGACCCATTATTTGCTAAAGGGTCATTAGAACAAGATATAAAAACACAAAATAATAAAGCGAAGACAAAAATATAAAATCTATAATATCCCATAATTGAAAATTTTTTGTTAGTATATAATGCAAAAATAATAGTTTTTTGCGTTAGTTGTGCAATAAATTATATAATTTTAACGTAATTTGTACGTAAAAACAACAAAATGTACTTTGTTATACAGAATGTTCCTACAGGGATTGCTGTAGCAGAGATGATGGACATGTAGAAGATGCTATTCTGATTCTGCCTCTGATGCCGTAACCTCCAAAAGTTATCTTTGATTGCCATACTTGTGTCCAGTGAAAGCTACATATCCTCTTTTCTTTGGTAAGTAAAATGATTCAGTTACAAATTCTAAAACAATAAAAGCCCTCGATGCCAAAGCACCGAGGGAAAACCCATCTGTCACGTCCAGTCTCAGTAATGAGGCAAACACGAACTTAATCGCACACAACAACGATAGGTTTCCGCTGAGGACGTACAAACGCCCATTGGCGCACATAACAACAGCGGTTCTTATATGATATTCCTTTCTCTGTAATATTTCAATTGTGCATTTTGCCAAGATCTTCAGGAGAAGAATATGGCTATGAGCTGCTTACTTTGCAAAAGGACTCTTTCCTCCATGCTCTTTTAGATATTTTCGTGAACGTTCCATCATTCTGTCAATATCCTCAAACGAGAAAAGTAATTTTCTCCTTTGTGGATTTCTCTCATTCTCATCCGCCTCACGTACAAAACGTTCAGCGTCTTCACCTGTCAATACAGGTATGCTTCTTATTTCTAATGCCATAATTTTACGAAAGAATTGTTCCTGCAACAAGCAGCAATACACAAGAGCCTATAGTAAGAAATATGGGAGCTTTTATATCCTGCATTCTTTTGACTCTGCGTATTACTTCGATTGCACCGATGATGGCAATGGTTCCTGCTAACAGAAAACATTTGTTACTCATTATCGCCCATTATGTTTGTCATGCAGCCATGCTTTCTGTTCGTAGCTGAGTCCATCCCAGCTTTCCTTGCGTTTCTTGCCGCCTGAATGTGTCATAGCCTTACCGAAGCCCTTGAAGAGCCATGCCATGAATAACCATAAAAATACTGTTCCCATATCTATAAACTTTAACTGGTTCTACAAAATGATTTCTACTTCACTGAGAATGTGGCGATACTGTCAAAACCGTTAGCCACCACTCCATATTCTCCTGCTGGCAGGTCATTGAGAGTTACGAGGTATGATGAAGATCCAAACTTCTTCGCCTCATAATCCACGGTGGTGAAATTGGTAGTAGCCGATGCGCTTCCGAAGCCGATGTCTGCCATCTTGAATCTGCGCTCCTTCTTCTTGGTTTCGAACTTGAAGATACCGAAGGCGTTCTTTGGCTCCTCGCTGTTGTCCTTTACACGGATGATAAGGGAAAATTTCTTGGAGGAAATCTTGTTAGGGCTTTCTGCTCCCTTCACTGTGAGGTAAGCTTTTGTTCTGTCAAGAAGGGAAGCTCCTGGAATTGGAACCAGGGCGAAAGCTGAAGACTTTGCCTTGTGTTCTCCAGTTTCCTTCTGGAGAAGCGTTGTAGTGCTGTCTGCGTTGATGACAGCTACCTGTCCTTTATACTCTGGTTCAGGAACCGTTACTTTTTGTGCTTGCGCTGATGCCATGCAGCAAAATACTGCGATTGATAGCAATGTTGTTTTCATTTCTTTTCTTTAAAACTTAGTCTGGCTCCTGACTATATAGAGTTTATTTTGAAGATGTGTACGCTTGCATGAAGGGGTGGAGCCAAGCTGAAATCTTCACTCTAGGCCTTCGCATTGCCATCCGCAAGATTCACCCCAGTCCACCCCAATTGTGTATATACGATAACTTTCACGGCCAAGAAAACTCGGTCGTGAAAGTGTACAATTCACCCTATGGGGCATCCCTGTTGATTATCGGGCGGATGAAGTTGCGAAGTTCAGAGTGCCGATGAAACAGTTACGCCTTATGCTGTTGTACTTTGAGAGTGCATTGCTGCATCTCGCTTGCAAAGGTAGGTATTTTTTTTGAAAATCAGCAACTTTTTTGCAACTATTTTTAGGCATAAAAATAACCGCAGAGTATTAATATTTACAGTCGTTTTGCTTTTCTTTATAATCGCGCGCGATGATTTTTATTTTAAAAAAAATATTTCTAGGCTATTTTTTGCAGTTTTTTATATCTGTTTTTATTAAAAAGTATTCTTTTGGATACTTTTAACGCAGATATGTGTGCTAAGAGTATTATTTTTTATACCTTTGCTGCAAAAATGACTAATATGAAGCAAATAACTATTAAGGTCGCTTGGAATAATTCTGCATTCGAAGGATTGGTATCAAGCGAAACATCATATGGTGAAATGAAAATTGTTACCAAAGATTTTAATGATATTATAGATATGGGTGAAGCTGAATTGAAAATTGGTTTTGATGGATATACAGAATTTGGATTAGAACTTCCTGAATGGTACAAAAACAAAGAATATGAATTTGTATATAAGTTCCAAGATGTAACTGCCATGTTGAAGGCATATTCTTCATACGTATCGCTCGCAGCGATTAGTAGGGAGACTGGAATCAATAGTGCATTGCTATCCCATTATGCAAATGGCTTAAAGGTTCCTCGGAACAAGCAGCAAAAGATAATTGTTTCAGGACTGCACAGGATAGGAGCGTTGTTAAGCAAATGCACTATTGACGATGAACGTAAAACTCAACTCAATATAGAGCGTAAATAGAAAAGGATAAGCATACTTTCTATTTGATGTTTTGTTAGTAAAGCGAAAGTCTGTTAACTTTGTGGTTAGCAGACTTTTGATTTATTCTATATATTCTTTATTAAATAGTATCTTTATGCTTTAATAAATAATTTTTATTGTATTTATTAAATACTATATGTTTGTTCTTTGGCTTTGTCAATTTCTACTTGACAGACTATCACGACAAGATTTGGAATGGAATGTTATACTGGTTTGTAGTCTTTGCATTGAAGAGCTATTGAGCAAGTTGCACACGTTGTGTTGCATGCTGCTACGTCTGTGACAGTGTAGGCTCCTGTTTTACGGCTTCCGTCACGTTTGATCAATCCGGCAGAAGTGAGACTGGCAAGTCCGTAAGCGGCTGTTCTTTGAGAATAGTCAAGTTCTGATACTATATCTTGAAGTTGCTTGCCGTTCTTGGATTCACGTATTTTCCAGAACACTTCCTGTGCTTTTGGCGGTTGTGCCATGAGGCGCTGACGTATATCTTCATTGAGTACAGTAGATTTTTCTGCTAGTTCTACAGCTCGTTTCTCACGAAACTCCTGACGTGCCAGGAAGGCTGCTTTTCGTGCAGCCTTTTCTTCGTTAGAAAGTTGTTTATAGCCACCTTTTCTTAACGTGCAGTTTTCTTGCAGGTTATTTTTCGCAGAGTTTTTAGCATCTTCCTCAACCATATTTTTTCCTGTTAAAGCTACCGGTGTTGGTAGTTCTTCGGGAGTGAAGAAAATAGTCTTTGCATCTTTGAAGGCGTAGTTATAGACTGCATTCTGCAATACCAGGTTCTGCTTTTCAATGCTAACTTCTGAGCGTTGCGGATGAGAGTATAGTTCGCCTGTTTCGAGGCCTAATACACCTATTTTCGATAGTGTCTCTGGGTGTTCGTTGTTTACCTCGACTATTTTTTCAAACGCATATTGAGTGAGATCATCAGGTACGGCTATGAAGAAGAAGTCTGTCCAGCCAACATACTTCCATAGTTTCTCGTCACGCATCAGGTCTTCTTTAAACTCCTTTATCTCTAGGGCAATGGTAAAACAATGCCCTTGATTAAGAGCTCGATAACCTGGTTTAATGAATAGTATAACATCAGGAATTACCTGTAGCTTTTTGTCGAGTCCAATGCGTGTCTTTTCGCCTGTTGATTCACGTAAACGGAACTCTTCGAATATCTTATATTCCAAATATTCTACAGGAATGCGTTCTGTCCAGGGATAGGCATGCAAGCACATGTCTTTAACAAATGCTTGTATCTTCTTGCCTTTTAATAAGTTCTTTAATTCTGCATGAGCTTTCATACAAACTCCTTTCTTTATGTTTTATATTTGATTTATAATTTTGTCGCAAAGATACTAAAAAACATTTAATTTGCAAAATATCTGCATATTATTTTTCGGGCGTTAGATGTATTTAACTTGCAAACATCTTGCAAGTTATTGTCTGGTATTTTGAAATTATAAATGAAATAGCAAAAGTTTTGCTTCTAATATGTAAAATATAATAATCTGATATTCGTGTTTCCTGTAGCTTGGTTTAAAAGAGTGTTTTACTTAAAAAATACGTATAAAGGTGCCCTTAGTATACCTTCATACGTATTTTTTTGAGTAAAACCCGGTTGGTTGAAAATATGATATAAGTAGGTGATTTCGTAAAAATGTTAATAAAAATACTTGTATAACAGAAACAATTTACCGAGTTGTATATATTGTGTCTGCAAGATGATCATATCGAAGAAGTTGCGAAGACGTGCCAGCTGTTATCGTTGTCTCTTCTTTGGATGTAACCTTTTTCTATCATGGCTCGCAATTGCTTTTTCACTGCTGTAACAACAATATCTGCTTCTTTACTTAACTCTTCTGTTGTTATGTATGGATTTTCTTGCATGGCATGAAGTAATTTATTACTGGATTCACTTCTGAACACAATTTTACTTCCGTCATACCACCATACTTTTTCAGATGTTTCTGTAGCGAAATCTATGTAGTATTTCAATTCCTTTTCAACAAGTCCATTAAAATATTTTGCAAAACGTTTAATTTGTGAGATTTTGGCATGTGCTCCTGCAGAAGGTGTAGGACCTACTACAACGTCTGTTTCATGTAAGGCATCTATATATTTGTTCTTGTTTTTGTTTCTGACAACAACCATTGGCCAATTATGGCGTGCAAGGATGTAGTTTACCATTAGTCTGGCAACTCGACCATTGCCATCCTCAAATGGATGAATTCGTATATAGCGGTAATGGAATAGCGACGCTAGTTCAACGGGAGTTAGAACTCCTGAAGCTTCTTCCTTGTTAAACCAAGTCACGAGATCAGACATTAGAGCAGGAGTTTCTTCTGGTGATGCGTACTCAAAATAATCTCCGTAGCGAGTCCTTACACTGTTTGGTCGGGTCTTGTATCGTCCTGCATGAACAGTATAGCTTGTTTGTATTCCACCTGGTAGTTGGTTATGTACTTCATAGTCCTCACGAAGTAATGTTTTGTGAAGTTGACGTATAAAGGTTTCTGTAAGTGGCATATTCAAGTTTTTGGCCTCTTCTTCTATCATTTTCAAGCTAACTTGACTTGCTTTCATGTCATTAAAATCTTTTAAGTCTCCCTCTCCGCTAACTTTCCCAAACAATAATAATAACTCAGTTTGGCCATACGTTAAAGTATTTCCTTCGATATGATTGCTATTGTAGTTATAATCAACCGTAAAGCGTTGACTCAAAAGATATTGCTTCCTTTTTGGTAGAGGTTGCAATGATTGCCATTTTTGATATAATATATCTATTTTGTTCATTTGTTCAATTTTATTGTTTAACCATGTTTTTGTCTCTCACTTCTTCTTGCAGATATGTGGCTTTCTTGTTGGTTCTATGCCTTCAATGCGCAAAAATCTGTAAATAGAAGATTTCGATTTAATACCTAGCTGTTTTTGGATTTCATCTATGGTCATGCCGTTCTTGTAAAGGGATACTGTAGCCTTGGCTTTTGTATGTCGCTTTAGCTTTGGTCTTCCCATTTTCTTGCCCTTTGCCATGGCTGCTTTGCGTCCGGCTTGGGTGCGCTCAACGATAAGGTCACGTTCAAATTCTGCAAGACTTGCGAAGATATGCATCATTAATTTGCCAGATGTGGATGACGTATCGATATTGTCTTTAAGAGATTGTATCGATACTCCTTTTTCGTGCAACTCTGAAATGATGTTTAGTAAATCTCTTAAAGAACGTCCTAGACGGTCGAATTTATACACGACTAGTATGTCTCCCTTTCGAAGGTATTTAATCGCTTCTGCTAGCTCTAAACGGGCTTTTATGCCGCTTTTGTGCTCGTTGTACACCAATACGTTCACCGAGCTGTTCTTGGGTGAGATTCTGTGCTTTACGAGCTTTACGAATTGCTTCGCCCAAATAATAGGCATTAACATCTTCTTTGAGCTGCATTTCCATCATGTCACGCTCTTTAGTACCTGTCTTGCCCCAAACTTCATCAACCACTTCAGAAAGTGGTGTCAAATGCATCTGTGCCATATCTATATTTCTATTTAATTTCGATTGCAAAGATACAAAAAATCGAAATAACTACCAAGCTTTTAGCAGTTATTTCGAGATTATTTTGTAGTTCGATTATATTTTAATTTAATCGGACTTTATTTTATTTTTACCTTTCTGCAAAGCTAGTTGGATGTATTTTATGCCGTTAGGACTATTATTCCTTAAGATATTCTTCCTTTAATTCTCTCTCTACGCTTAGAGATGGATGATTATATATCTGCAAACGACATACTTCATTCGGTATTTTTTCATAAGATGGTGTATTTTCTATCCATATAAGGTGATTATCATCTATAGAATAGAGGTATTTTGTATCTGGTGTAGTTATCAATAGTTCGTTAATAATTCAATAATGTGCTAAGCAGCTATACGCTGTAAGCACGAGAGATCTTTGAAAATCTTGCTAATTAAAGTTCGGTTCGGGATGTACCCGCATGCTTTAAAAATTCGTCTCACCAGATAAATGTTGGTCATCAGTGACTTGAATGAAGACATAGAATATTCCATTCCCATCTCCTTCATAGTTACCTTGGCAACATTTAGTGATGTGAACGAAGCATTGAAAGCAAAATCGAGTTTCCACTTATCGCGAGCCTGGCAGTCCATAAGACCAGTATAGCCTTTGGCGTCACGAAAGCAAAATTCGATCTGAAACCTGGTTCTATAATAAAGAAGAACCTCTTCACCCGAAAGTGAGGTGTCTGTAGAGAAGAATAGTTTCTTCTTGCCATTCGGCATCTGCCAGATGACAAGTCTAACTTTACACTTGAGTGCCTTGGAATAGGCAATCAAAGTATAAGCTGTTCCTTCTATATCTTTCATCTCCATCTTCTCCATTCGAGTGAGGTCAAGATTCTTCATATCAATTTTGCCATCCTTGGTCTTGGGGCGACCACGTTTTCCAGTACGTGGACCAGTATAGACATAAAAGAGACAAGCATTGTCACGAAAGCGGCTTATCAAAGAGAAACCTTCTTTCTTTATCCCATTAACAAATGTACTTGTAGAGAAGAAAGCATCTGCAACTATGAGGGTTGAGAGTTTAAGAAGTTCCTTGCGGTAACGCTTAATGACGCTGATATAGAAATCTACCATAGTCTTGTTTCTAAGACTCAGTTCTTTATTATTTAGCGACTGGTGGGCTCTTAACATCATGCAGTCTTTGGTATCAATATCAATGAGTCCAATACCCATGATTTCGAGACCATGTTTAACAGACTGAGCACATCCTGACCAAAAACGACCGATATGTGGTGTTTTCTTGCCAGCTTTACTGATGTAGCTGGGATCAATGGCAATAGCCCATCTTCCCTGTTTACCCAAGAAGCGCTTGGCAAGTGAGACATTAAGTTTGAGCCAATCAATGCACTTCGACTTTTTCAAGCCGAATGCGTTGCGATAGGTTTGCTCAACATGCAAGCCATACCTCCCCATTTGGGTGAAATTTATCTTTCTTGGTATTACCATGAACAAAATTATCACCTCGATGAGTATTTTCTCGAAACTTTTTGTTATCTTTGCAGCTGAATCTTCAACTGCATCTTTAAAGATATCCATATATTGGTCAAGTCCTGTATTCATGTAATATTGTATTTGTCGTGATCTACAAAGTTACTGAAAATCAGCGACTTGACCAACTTTTTACAGTTAAGTTTTCATAAGCATTTCTTAATATAAGTTATTGATTTACAGACGATTAAATATTAATTTAACGCAGTATTGATTAATAAAGAATATACTACCGCTGATATATGCGCAACAAATTGTGACGCTTGTGATTCATTTCCCTTGAAATCCTTAACAAATACAGCTAAGGTATAGCAGACCTTATTAGGCAGACATATATAGGCTACATCATTCTGAGCTGCAAGAATACCATTTTCATTGACATCACCAGAACCTGTCTTATGTGCTATTACAACCCCTTCTTTATCAAGAAGTGGAGCTACTATCCTATCTATACCTGTTTTACATTCTTTCAATGCATTCTTAATGAAATCTTGTTTCTCATTACTGATAAGACTTTCTGTAAACAAACGATTCATCAACATTGCAGCACCAAGAGGAGATGTGTAATTAGAGTAAGCTTTGTCATGGTCAGCGGACATTTCCTCTTCTGTATAAGCTATCTGAAAACTCGAACGTGGTATGAGTTTCGCTATAAAACTGTCTGTTTGTGCAGTATTGAGCATATTCTTAAACATGATATTGCTTGCATTATTGTCGCTCTGGGAAAGAGTATAGCGCAACAGATCTCTTACTGTCAACGATATAACTGGTGCTGAATAATCTTTCATCATAGGGCTCCATGTCTTTGGATCAAGTTTTTCCCTATTTATCTTTACCAAGGTATCAAGGGAAAGGCCTTTTTTGTCAAAATCATTGCAAAGAGCTAATGCCTGATGAACCTTAAATACACTCATCATAGGATAAATGCTTTTATTATTAACACTAACCGTATCTGTGTTATTAATAATAACCGCCACACCAATTTCACCAGGACAAGCCGAGACAATCTGAGAAATGCTATCAGTCAAAACATCTGTTAATGGAGGATTCGCGCTACCTTTTGTAGCTGATTTATGGGACAATGAGAACACCAAGATGAAGATGCAAACTAAAGCTATACACAAAACTACGATTTGCTTTTTTCTGTTTTTTTTCATGTTTCTTAATTCCGCAACACTATAGTTTAATATTATTTATAAGTGCCTGAGCAACAAAAAGTTGCCCAGGATTTTGCCATGTCAGAATTTTCACTTACCTTAGTGTTGCGAAAAGAAGACAAGCAAAACTCTAATATGACATGGCAAAGATACAAATAAAATCTGAGAAACTCACTCCTTTTGGGGGATTTTTTTCGATTATGGAGCAATTTGATGCTCTTTTAGCTCAAACCATAGATTCCACCTTGGGATTGAGATGCACTATGTTTGGTTATCAATATAGCGAGATTCTACGCTCTCTGATGTGCGTATATCTTTGTAGTGGCTCATGTATTGAGGATGTTACAACTCACCTGATGAAACATTTGTCTCTTCATCCAACTCTTCGCACTTGCAGCGCAGACACCATATTACGTGCTATCGAAGAACTGACTTTTAAGAGCATCACCTATAAGTCTGCTTCTGGCAAATCCTATGATTTCAATACTGCAGACAAGATGAACTGCTTACTGGTCAATGCCCTGCTTGCTACTGGTCAATTGAAATCCGGTCAAGAGTATGATTTTGACTTTGACCATCAGTTCATTGAAACAGAGAAGTATGATGCAAAACCAACCTACAAGAAGTTCTTGGGCTATAGTCCAGGTGTAGCTGTCATTAACGACATGATTGTTGGTATTGAAAATAGAGACGGCAACACAAACGTGCGCTTCAACCAAAAAGAAACTTTGGAAAGAATCTTCAAGCGATTGGAGGCTTCGGAAATATATATTTCTCGTGCCCGCATGGATTGCGGCTCATGTTCGGAGGAAATCGTAGATATGGTAGAGGCTCATTGCAGGCATTTTTATATTCGTGCCAACAGATGCTCTTCTTTCTACGATTCCATGTTTGCCTTAACTGGATGGAAAACTGTTGAAATCAACGGTATTGAGTTTGAGTTGAATTCCATCCTTGTTGAGAAATGGAAAGGAAAACCGTATCGTCTTGTCATACAGAGACAAAGGCGAATAGATGGAGACCTTGACATTTGGGAAGGCGAATATACCTACAGATGTATACTGACTAACGATTACAAGTCGAGTGCAAGAGACATCGTGGAATTCTACAATCTTCGTGGTGGCAAGGAACGCATCTTCGATGACATGAACAATGGCTTTGGCTGGAATCGATTGCCAAAATCGTTCATGGCACAGAATACTGTATTCCTGCTTATGACAGCTCTCATCAGAAACTTCTACAAAGCTATTATGCAGAGATTGAAAAACTATGAATTTGGATTGCGTGCCACCAGCAGAATCAAGACCTTTGTTTTCAAGTTCATCTCTGTTCCTGCGAAATGGATTAAGACATCACGTAGGCATGTATTGAACATTTACTCAGACAACAATGCTTATGCCAACCTGTTCAAGACAGACTTTGGTTAAAGACCATGCTTTTCTGGTTAAACCAGCGTATTAAGTTATATAATCGCTAATATTTTTAATATAAAGTCTATTTGCTTTTTCATTATAAATATAAGGTAATATGACATATCCTGTTTTTTGTGGTGGAATAAAATATAATAATCTAAAAGAAGTTTTCTTACGAATTTTATAAAAACCAGTACATATATCTCCAACGATGTCTCCAACTTTTAAACTGTCTAATATTACATTTGCTTTGCCAATAATATATGTTTTCTCCCATTGCCAAATTCTTTCATTATCCATATATTTATTTAAAGAGTGTGAAGCTACTTTCGGTAAAATAAAATAGTTTTTGCCTTTATATACTTGTATTCTAAAATGAATATTCTCAGAAGGAATATCTATCTTTAAGTTTGTCTTTGAATACCTTTTAGAAAACGATTGGAAAAAAGGAATAGATATTATGCAAAGAGAGATTATCACTCTTTGCATAATATCTATTTTATTATTTTGGAAAAATATTAACATAAGCAGATATATTAGAATTATAAGTAGCACGTGTCTTATGGGGATCTGAATATTGCATATCAAAGACATTAAATAAATAATATCCATTACCTTGTCCTCCCCATCCCCAATTACAATGCACTACTCCTTTAACAACTCAACAAACTTTTGAATTTACTTTAACTGTTACTCCAAGTACTGGCAAAACGTGAGATGCAGTCATAAATCCATTGTGACCATTCAATTTTGCACGATAGCCAACAGAACCTGTTGCAGTAAGTGTAGTACCAGCTGTTGTGGTCGTAGAACAAGTATACTGCGAACTTAAATATATATTTGTTACAGAAAATGTCGAAATTTCGTAATCTATAGCAATAGTATCTTTTTGTATTTCAATTGGCTCTATTTCCAACTGATCAAAAATTATTTTATCAGAATTACAAATTTCATTTTTAAATTTAGAGATGTTTTTATTAGAAACATTATTCAAATATACAACAATTCTGTTTTGAATAGGTCTAATACCAACAGCAACCCATCCAATTTCGTCTCGCAATGCGGTTTTCTTGGCTAAAGATACTTCAAGTTTAGCATTTAAGTCTTTTAATTCTTGAAGAGAATAAGTACAAGATTCAAATATTACATTTGAATCTGTTCCTAATCTTTTCTTTACATCTTCTATTCCTTTTTGACTTCTACTTTTGACCATAACAATAAGTTTATTTGCCTTGACATATGAGCCGCCAAAATATTCTGGTGTTATCATGTCATCAGATGTTGTATTGTTTTCTCTCGTTGCAATATTTGCATAAGATTCATATAGCTTTTCATTAAGTTGTTCTATATTGCTTGCATAAGAAGGACAACACGTGTTACTCTTCTCTGTACAAGAAGAGATAAATCCTAAAAGGATTAAAGAGAAGATTGTGAAGTATAAATTCTTACTATTCATTGTTGTTGAAATATTTTAACCCACATTGCAGCAGCCTTTGGTGAAAAACTTAAAGATTCCTAACGAAATC
>ERZ506440.270-NODE-270-length-18426-cov-4.48206_pt1 | contig 18426 bp, 9 predicted proteins | sample MGYA00513528_ERZ506440 | MGnify/ENA metagenome assembly ERZ506440
TATGGACATACCCTTGCCAACGTTGTGGATCGTTCCGCTGCGGTGTCCAGACACGCTGAACGTGCCTGATCCGGCGGTGCGGCACACTCTTGTGTCCTCGGCATTTGAGAATGAGGGGAGAAAGACGTAGCCTCGTCCCTTTACAGTCGAGATTCCAATCCCCACCTCCCTGCCAGAGGGAGTGCTAGAGAGCACGCGAACGTCGGACCACAGGTCTTCTGAGGTGTAAGAGTTGCTAGTTGCGCCAGGTGCCTCCGAACCCTTTACCTGCAACCGGATTTGCAACGCTTCGAGTCGTTTTCCGAGACCGGTCGTGCCGGCGGCGAAGCCATCCTTGGTCCAGTCAAGCCATCCCAGATCCTCAACATGTGCGCGGTAGTAGATCTCATAGTAGGGAGACAGCTGGCTGGACAAGCGGAGCTGAACCGCCTCAAGTGACAGAGACTCGCCAGTAGTTCCGTTGGACGAACGGTTGACCGTGGAGTCTCCGGATTTCCAAGTTGAAGGGTCGCTCTTGTCCGCCTGCCATCCGATGGTAGATATGTGCGCATTAGAGAATAGCTCTGAGCCCTCAACCAGGTCTGGTGAGATGGAAATCCTGAACGCCTCGAGTCGCTTTGACTTTCCAGTTGTGCCCAAGGTTAGGATTGTTCCGATGCCCGCCTGCTGAACCTGTTGCCATCCGACGTCTTGCACATGCCCGGAGGCCGTCAGCGCCGCTTTTGGAATAAAAGCGGCCTTGGTCTCCTTCGCTTCCCGAGATGCCTGGCTCTTCTCGATGAGTTTTATTTCGAGGGCTTCGAGGCTGAGGCCAAGACCCGCACTGCCGGCGGATGCCCCATCGTGAGTCCAGCCGAGCCATCCGTAGTCCTGGACGTGGGCACGGTAATAGATCGAGTAGCGATTTGCCACGTCACCTTGTAGTGCGATGCGAAGCGCCTCGAGCCTGAGGGCCTTTCCTGTTGTGCCAGAGAGCTCTCCGTCGCTTACCCATGCCTGCCAGCCGACGTTCTGGACATGGGCCTGATATGTGATGGATCCGGAGAGCGAACTGTCGAGCTTGATGCGAATACCTTCGGCACGTAGCGACTTGCCCGTTGTGCCACCCGTTTCTCCGTCGCTGCACCAGGCCTTGGGATTGGATGGAGGCGCCTGCCAACCGACATTCTGAACGTGTACGTCATAGCTGACGGAGGGACGCTCTGACTCGGCGCCTGTCTCTGTGGGAGCATCGGCTACGCCAGCGTTATCTGTTGCGCTGGGTAGCGTATCGTCTTCTTGTGTTGTAGTCGTATCAGTGAGGCTAGTGCTTCCAGTGGTCGCTTGTTCGCCCATCGTTGGGAGTTCGACTTCCGAGTCGGCCGCCTTGCTGACGGATGGGGAATCTGCTGGCTGATTCTGATTTACGGCATACTGCGCCGAGGGCGATGGCTGCTGCGGCTCGGCCGTTAGCTGTTGCTCAGACTCATCCGAGGCAGTACTTGAAGTACCGGAATCCGCTTGGGTAACAGACGCCGTCCCGATGGGGTTCGCGGTGGACTCGAGGGAGTAGGCATGAACGGGGAAGAGGAGCACACAGGAGAAAGCGAGTCCCGCGCCCACTGCTGCCGCGCGTACGGATTTAGAGGAGAGCGACATGCTTCAAACCGTCCTTTGAACCTATCCCAGCGGACCTTTCGGAGTGAACGCGGGGGGCGTCAGGGTGTGCGCTTGGGCATTAGGCAAGTTTTATGTTGCCGAGCCACCCCCACTTGGGCCTGACCGTTGCCCCATAGTACGCAATCCAATCCTTTACGCTGATTTGACGAACGTAACCATACACGCTGTCACGCATGAGGCCGTTGCCGATGTAGATTCCGACGTGACCGTAGATGGAGCCTGCGTATGTGTGGGGATGGGTGCTCACGGCGATTATCATGCCTACCTTGAGCTGCTTGAGGTCGGACGAGGTGCAGTAGCTGCGGTATAGGTCGCAGGCATCGCCCGAATAGTGTCCGTAGCCGGCATTGCTTACCACGTTTGTCACCCACATCGCGCAATATCCGCCGGGCGTGGCAGGGGTCCTGAAGGCTGAGTCGCGGACTCGGGCTTGGCTTGCGTTCATGGTTGAGGTCGGCTGTCCGTAGTAGGTTTTCTCACTATAGAAGGCGAGGGACGTATTGCCGGGAGCGGCGTTGCCCTTGGGCACGAGCGTGATTTCGAACGCCTCTGCGGGAAGATTGAGCCCGGAGGTACCGGCCGAGGAGCCGTCCTTTGCCCAACCGAGCCAACCGAGGTTGTGAGAGTGCACGCGATAGTACACATCGAAGAAGCGTGCGAGGGTACCACCGAGGGAGATTCTCATTCCTTGAATGTTGTTTGTGGACAAGGATTTGCCGGCAACGGCTCCGTTGGACTGTCCATCGACCCATCCGATGTTTGCGAGGTGTACGGAGTATACGATGCTTCCCGTGATGCTATTGCCAGCAGGGTCGAGAGTGGCCCTCATGGCAACGAGCGGGATGCTCTTGCCTGTAGTACCGGCGGCGTCACCGTTTGCGGAATTGCTCCACGTTCCGTCGGGTTCTTTTGCGGAATAGGACACGCCGGCTTTGGAGACGTAGCCGATGCCTGAGCTGGGCTTGTGCGTCGAGTCCTTCTTGTACATGTAGAGCTGGATTGCCTCGATGCGCTTGGAGAGGTCAGTCGTTCCAGAGATCGAGTTTGGATCGGTACCGGCGAGGACCCAGTCCATCCATCCGTAGTTGGCTACGTGGACGCGGTAATAGAGGTCATAGGCGTTGGCTATCTCGCCTTGCAAGGCAAACTGAACGGCTTCGACCCTAAGCTCCCTGCCGGTGGTCCCGGAGACCGCCCCATTTGCGACCCAGTTGCCCCAGCCGCTGTTCTGCAGGTACGTTCTGTACTCGATGCCGCCGTCGATATCGTAGCCGCTGCCGAGTTTGGCGGAGATCGCCTCGATGCGAAGGCCTTTTCCCGTTGTACCGGAGGTCTGGCCGTTGGCAGTGGCGCTGCGTTGCCATCCGACGTTCTGTACGTGGCTGGAGATGGAGATCCCAGAGTGCTCGATGTATGCATTGCCGCCAGTGGTGGGAGACTCGTTGGAGCCTTTCAACCTGAGGAGGAGTTGGAGGGCCTCGATTCTCTTACCAAGGCCAACGGAGCCAGCGGCGTCTCCGTTCGAGGTCCAGTCGAGCCATCCGTAGTCCTGGATATGAACGCGATAGAAAAGATCATAAAGCTGGGAGTATTCGTCTAGCAGACGAAATTTGAGCGCCTCTATGGCGCGGGACTTTCCCGTGGTTCCGGCCGTTTGTCCGTCGCGTGACCAACTTGCATCCCAGCCCTGGTTTGCGACGTGCGCCTTGTACTCGATTGCATTTTGGATTGCGTCGCCATTGGCGTCGACGAGCGCGACCCTGATCGCCTCGACGCGTTTGCCCTGCCCGGTGGTGCCGGCGGTTGCTGCCACGGTTTGGTTTGCGCTGCTAGAGACCTCGCCCTGCCAGCCCTTGTCCTGCACGTGAGCCTGACAATGGACAGAGGGTGCGCTTTCCGGGCTCTGTGGGCTGGTTGCGACCGTACTCGCGTCATCCGTGGCGCTCGACTGGGACTGCTGGGCGGAGGTAGATGCCTGCTGATCGTTAACTTGAGGTTCCGATGCGTTCGTAGGAGCCACTTGTGAATCGGAGGAGACTTCCGGCGAGGTTTGCGAACTGGCGATATCGGGGGCGATTGCGGAATCGACGCTCGGGGCGTCTGGGCTTTGGGTGGCAGTCGAGTTCGGCGTCTCTTGGGTTGATGTGCCGCCATTCGACGCGGCGTCCACGTTGGACGCAGAGACGTCCAGGTCGGAGGCGAGTGCCGTTGTGGGAGTGCCGACAGAGGTGAGTGCAAATGCGAGCCCGGCAGTTACTGCTAGTGCCGATATGCCTGCATTGACCCTGATGACGCGGCTGTTGCCCCTCGAGTCCTTTGCGAGATGCCTTGGAGTGTAGCTTGAGCTCCTCGTCTTCATGTTCTTCTCCTTTTATAACGCATGCGCCAGAAGGTATTGCTCTGCGGGGATGCGCAGGGCCGGGTGGAAAACTCGATTGAGCAAAGGTTCTTTTCAGAAGCTGGGGTAAATAGTAGCATTTAGGTGTAGTTTGTGAAATCTTTTACACGAACGAATAAAAGCGCGCTTCCTGTTTGGAGGACTTATGCGTATAAGAAGCAGGTTCGTTCTATCTGTATTGATGTCCGCGTCGTTGTGCGGTGCATTGGTTCCGACGCCCGCACTTGCCGAGGTGTTGAATGGCGCCGCTGGGGAAGAGACGAGCACGACGCAATCGGTGGACAGCTCGTCCGCAAGCGACGCCTCCCAGTCTGGAAAAGACGAATCCCAGTTAAGTGTGGGGGAGAAGGACCAGACCCAGGGCGAAGCAAAGGAAGAGACCGGAGAAAGCGCTGTGGACTCCGGTGCCGGACAGTCCGGCGTAGGACAACCAGGTGCTACTTCCGACAATGGGAACACTAAGGTCGATGCCTCTGGGGACGAATCTGACAATGCGGCATCCGAGACTCCCGAGACGCAGGAGCCCGAGCTGACATACGCCGCTCACGTGCAGAACATCGGTTGGCAGGCTGCTGTATCTGACTGCTCCGTTGCCGGAACCACTGGCAGGGGGCTGCGCGTCGAGGCTCTGAGACTATCGCTTGGCAAGATGACAGATGGCTCATCTATCAACGTCAGCGCGCATGTCCGGAACATCGGATGGCAGGAATGGTCGAGGAGCTCCGACAGCGAGGATGGCTTTGCCGTTGCCGGCACAACGGGCAAGGGGCTCCGTATCGAGGCGTTGAGGATTGGGCTCGAAGGGCCCGTGTCCTCCCGTTATGACGTGTGGTACCGCGTGCACGTCCAGGACAAGGGATGGATGGGCTGGACCAAGGACGGCGCGGTTGCAGGAACGACGGGGCTTGGGAAGCGCGTCGAGGCCGTCCAGGTGACGCTTGTTGCGAAGGGGGCATCCGCCCCAGGGCCCACGGGCGATGCCTCCGAGACTGGGCAAGCAGCTCAGCCTTCCGTGTCGTACCGCGCCCACGTCCAGAACATCGGGTGGCAGGGCTGGTTCAAGGACGGAAAGACTGCTGGAACCACGGGCATGGGTCTTGCTGTCGAGGCCCTGGACGTTCGCCTATCGGGCGTCAACGTAGCCGTCGAGATAAGCTCCCACGTTCAGGATTATGGCTGGCAGGGGTATGTTCAGACCTCCGACGGTAGCATCTCGGGTACGACTGGCCGCTCGAAGCGTGTGGAGGCCATTAGGGCGAGGCTTACGGGCGAGGCTGCTCAGACGCATGACCTCTGGTATCGCGTGCACGTCCAGAACCTTGGCTGGCTTGGCTGGGCTAAGGCGGGCGACACGACGAGTGATGGCGCGATTGCGGGGACCACGGGGCTCGGCCTGCGCGTCGAGGCCGTGCAGTTCAGCCTTACGGCAAAAGGGTCGACTGCTCCTGGCGATGTAAACCGTCCTTATGTGTCGGCTCCGACGATAACGTACCAGACGCACGTCCAGAACATCGGCTGGCAGGGTTGGGTCAACTCTGGTGCTGTCGCCGGTACGACCGGAAGGGGACTGCGGGTCGAGGCACTGCGCGTGAAGCGCGCTGAGGGCACCGGCGTTGGTCAGACGGGAGAGGTCCAGCTGTCTGCACACGTGCAGGGAATCGGCTGGCAGGGCTGGAAGTCTGAGGGGGCTATTGCCGGGACGGAAAGGCAGAGCAGGCGCGTCGAAGCCATACGTCTGCGCCTGACCGGTAGCATGGCCCAAACTTGTGACGTCTGGTATCGCGTGCATGTAGAGAAGCTGGGCTGGATGGGCTGGACTAGGAACGGTGGCTATGCCGGGACGTCTGGCTGCTCCGCCCGCGTCGAGGCAGTCCAGATCCAAGTGAGGCCGAAGGGGGCTTCGGCACCGGGCCCCACGTGGCGCTCCTTCACCAATGACCCCGGACTGTTCATGGCAGATGCCGACATGTACTATAGAGCGCAGCACTATGGCAGCAGGACAAACTGGCTGCTCATGGTGAACTATGGTGCGTGTAGGGTCGGTGTTTTCACGCGTTCGGGAAGCGGCTGGCGTCTATACGACTACTTCATGTGTTCGGACGGTGGTCCTGGCACTCCGACCATCCATGGCGTCTTCAGCGTCGGGGCGAAGGGGTACTCGTTCAGCGGAGGAGACCACACGTGCTACTACTACACGCAGATATACGGAGACTATCTGTTCCATTCGGTGTTGTACAGACGAGGGACCAAAGCCATATTGGACGGTAGGCTGGGAATGCACATCTCCCAGGGATGTGTCCGCCTGAACATCAACAAGGCAAAGTGGATACACGACAACATCCCGACTGGGTCAACAATCGTCGTCTATAACTAGCCACATCGGGGAGCATGCGTATTGCATGCCCCCCGCACTCGATTGAGGGGCCCAAACGTGTTGGAGGGTAATCAGATGGGGAAACGCATTGTTTCAATCCTGTGCGGAGCGCTCTTGGTGCTCTGCCTGGGTCACGTATATGCTCTTGCTGCGGGTTCTGATGACTCGCGGGAGGTTTCGAATACTCAGGTCGCTGAGACTGCGGAAAGCAATCAATCCAAAGACGGCGATAACGTCGGAGAATCAAAGACCGACGAGGCGACTGATAGTAAGAAGGACGTGCCTGACTCCGAAGATACTCCAAGTATCACATCAGCTGTTCCCGGAGACGTTTCCAATACGTCAACGCCGTCCGAAGGCGAAGAGTCTGCGGAAGACGATACCCAGATTGCCGGGCTCGTGAACTATCGTGCCCACGTCCAGTCAATCGGTTGGCAGGATTGGACAAAGGACGGGGCGCTATCGGGTACGACGGGAAGGGCGCTTCGAGTTGAGGCTCTCCAAATCAAGCTGGGTAGTGCCCTTTCCGGATCAATCGAGTACTGTGCTCACGTTCAGAACATCGGGTGGCAGTCTTGGACCAAGGATGGGACCCTCTCCGGCACGACGGGACGGTCTCTTCGTGTGGAGGCGATCCGTATCCGCCTGACCGGGGACGTTGCCAAGCAGTACGACGTTCGCTATCGCGTGCACGTACAGAACATAGGTTGGACCGCGTGGAGCTACAACGGCGAAGTTGCGGGCACGGAGGGCAAGTCGCTCAGGATTGAAGCGGTGAAGGTCCAGCTTGTACAGAAGCAGGAAGCTTCGGTAATGGGTCGCGCGCACGTGCAAGACGTGGGTTGGACCTCTCCCGTCAGGGACGATGTTCCGACTCTTGGTTTAACGGGCAAGAGCAAGAGGCTCGAGGCGTTCTCACTCAGCCTTGAGGGCACCATGTGCCCGGAAGGGGATGGCAGCCACATCGAGTACTGCGCGCATGTCCAGAACGTCGGGTGGCAGAACTACGTACGTGATGGCGGGAACGCAGGCACGACGAGCAGGGGGCTTCGAATCGAGGCCGTGAAAGTCAAGCTGTCGGGACCCATTGAGCAGAAGTATGACGTCTGGTACAGAGCGCACGTACAAGACTACGGGTGGCTTGCTTGGACCAAGGACGACGGGGTCGCGGGTACGACGGGGCTCTCCAAGCGCGTCGAGGCAATCCAGGTGGCATTGCGTCCGAAGGACTCTGCTGCGCCCTCTGCGAATGGCAAATGGTCGCTAGCCTCCTTTGGGCCTGCACGTGTCACCTATTCCGCCCATGTGCAGAACATTGGGTGGCAGAATGACTCGACGGACGGGCAGCTGGCCGGCACGATGGGCAGGAGCCTTCGCGTGGAGGCCTTCAAGGTGTCGGTGAGGTCGGACGGCATCACGGGTGGCATCAGCTACTCCGCTCATGTCCAGGACAAGGGGTGGATGGATGCCGTTTCCAACAACGAAATTGCGGGCACCGTTGGCCAGGGGAAGCGCGTCGAGGCGCTCAAGCTATCGCTCACGGGCGACATGGCCAAGTACTATGACGTGTGGTATCGCGCTTACGTGCGGGATTATGGATGGCTTGGTTGGACAAAAAACGGTGCAGTGGCGGGTTCGACCGGCATTGGCTATCGGGTCGAGGCCTTCGAGGTGAAGGTGCTTTCCAAGGGTGCGCCTGCCCCTGGTTCCACTGGAAGCCCTTATGTCACCAAGGCAAAGTCGCGGGTGCACTTCCACAACATACGTGCCGTGGGGCAACCAAATGGCTTCTTCTGTGGTCCTACGTCGGGTTATATGGTGCTCAGCAACGTGGGCGCATGGCACTCGAAAACTGGTACGTCACTCTCGATAGAGAACGTCGCCACGTACATGCGTACGAGGTCTTACGGCTACACGAGCTTTTCCGACCGCATGTTCGAGAAGGGCATGAACAGCTGGCTGGGAAGGAGCGTGTACACCACGTATCACACGCCAAGCTATGCCACGGTGAGGTCCTCGGTCTTGAGGTCGTATTCGACGGGCTATGCAACGTGCGTGGACGAGCAGGAGCGTAGGGGTGGTCCTCACTTCAACGGACACGGAAACACGACCTTCTCGCACATCATGGTCGTCGACGGGTACAACGAGGCGACGGACCAGGTCTACTTCGCAGACCCGGCCTGCTCGCTCTACGCAGGCGCGTCACCTCACTTCTGGTATCCCAGCCTGCGCACGTTCACGAACACCTACCTGGCGCAGGAGTACATCCGCGACGGCAGGCAGCACATCGGCATCTACACCTCGAGGTAAGGCGATAGAACATGGCGAGTCACTTCAGGCGAGATGCTAGGGCAGAAGGCGTTGCGAACGGTTCCTCGTCTGCAGGGAAGCCTGGTTCGAGAAAAGCAGCCATCGTAATCGGCCTAACCTTGCTGGCTCTGGCGCTGTTGGGCATCGTGCTATTCGTGCTTTGGTCAAGGACGAATGGGGAGTCGAAGGAATCGGGTTCCAGGGGCGAGGCCAAGGTCGAGACAGTGAGTCCCAAAACCGATGGCGGCAACTCGTCGGGAGAACCTGCGGGGAGCGGGCTCCCGTTCAGTCTGACGGGAGTAAGCTCGAACGCGCCAGTTGTGAAGGTGAAGGAGGGTGAGGCAAAGGCATCGCTTGCCGACGAGTGGACGTTCGGCGGCGACTACCGCGAGATTGGGTCGTTTCCGATAGATGGGTCCACCGTGTTCGGCTCGTTTACGGACGACCCAGACAACCTCCTTTCCTACACGCCTGCGCTGATTGGCACTTCTGGTGCAAAGAGACTGGGTGGCGCCCCCGTTGACGCGGGGGATGGATACTTTGAGCCCCAGGACGGTACGGGCAATTCCAAGCAGGTCGTCTGGCGCTCTGCGCGCGTGAACGACTCGAACGCGTTTGGGGTGGATGACTGGCAGATCAGTTGCTGGAGTGCGAAGGACAACGAGGTTCGCGTTCTTGCAGGCGCAGAGAGCGTTAACGGACGCAAGGACACTCCGAGCATCGTTGGGGAGGTCGTCCCCACGGCAAACGACGACTACGCGTTCTTTGCGTCAAACGTGCTGGCTGGTGACTCCTCGTGGGAGTGCGACGTTCTCGCGATGCCCGTGGACGGCGGTGACGTGCGGAAGTTGGGGGAGGGGAGCTTTCCCGCCGGAGTCTCTGGTGGCGTCTTGTTTGCGACGTCTAGGGTGTCCGACGGCCACTATGCGAAGGTGTGCAGTGCGAGAAACGACTCATTGGCCGCCGCGAAGACGAGGCTTGCTGTAAAGAGCGGATCTGATCAGTGGGGAGTGACGGGCGTATGGGCGTCCGGCAACTACAGGGCCGTGTCTTTCTCGCCCGTAAACGGGACTGATCAGACATACGTTGGACTCTGGTCCGGAGACTTCGAGAAGCCAGTTATCTGGCTCGCGATACCCTCGGGAAGCGTCGTTGCCTCGATGAACGACAGGTGGTTCGTGTGGGGGAGTGGGTCTCAGGGCGAGAACGCGGGCATGTACGCGTACCGCTGGTCGGATGGGAAGACACTGTACCTAGGAACTGCGAAGGGCTATTCGAGACCAGCGGTTTCTGAAGACGGCGATGTTGTCATGGTGCCAGAGACCGATGGCAACGATGCGGCACGGTATCATGTGGGAAAACTCGACTGACGTCCGCAATGGCCCGAGCGTGTGGCCGTATTGACGTCTAGGGCGCGAAAGGGGACGCTTCATGTGGGCCATGGCAAAAGGACGTTTTAAATCGCTGGCGCTTGTGGCGTTGGTATCTACCTTGTTGGCGGCTACATGCGCTTTGTGCGCCGTTAGTGCCTACGGCGAGGAGGCTCCTTCTGCCTCTGCGCATGACGTTGCGGACATCACCTTCAGGTTGGAGAAGGACGCGCCGGCTACTGGTGCGGTGAACGAAGAGCAGGATTGGTGGAAGGTTACGACCGTTTCTGGCGCTTCGGAACTCGATGCTGTTGGCGACGACGCTGCCGAGTCGGATGGTATGCCTTTCTCATACATTGAGTTTAACGGGGCGGATTGCGACAAGATCGAATTCAGCTTCAAGACAAGAAGCTCGGACTGGACTGGTTGGTCGAAGGGCAACGCCGAGCAGAGGCAGGTGTCTGACGGTGATGCGCCGGTGCAGTGCGTGCGCCTGAGGCTCGCCTCGGATGACACGGGCGAGTATGCGATTGCCTATAGGGTGCATGTTGCAGGAAGCGGATGGCTCGGGTGGTGCGCAGGCGAGGATGTCGCTGGGTGCGAGACGGACGGTGCGGTGGTGGACGACCTCGAGGTCGTTATCGTGGAGAAGGGCGAGGAAAACGAGCTTGCCACGTTCTTCTCTGGACAGGAGAAGGCAGCCTACGTCGGTTTTAATAATGTCGGAGACGCTATGGAGGCCAATCGGGCGAACCCAGATGATTCCGTTGATTCGTCGGCGTTGGCGAGTACGGGGCTGCCCGCCGCGAGGCCATCTGCGTCAAGTGCCCCGACGGCGTCGGTTAGCTATCGTGCGCATGTACAGAATATAGGCTGGCAGCGATACGTCTCGGACGGGGAGACAGCGGGCACCACGGGCCGCGGACTGAGAGTCGAGGCACTTTCGCTCAAGGTGGCGGGCGTGAATGGTGGTATACGATACCGTGCCCACGTACAGAACGTTGGCTGGCAGGGCTGGCATGCAGATGGGGAGGATTGCGGCACGACGGGCAGGGGCCTACGTGTGGAGGCGTTGCAGGTCGAGCTGACGGGTGCTGCGTCAGCCAACTATGACGTCTACTATCGCACCCACGTGCAGAACGTCGGCTGGACTTCCTGGTCGAAGAATGGCGCGACGTCGGGGACAACCGGCAGGGGCCTTCGCGTCGAGGCGGTTCAGGTTCTCCTGGTTAAGCACGGGCAGGCGATTCCCACGGGGGACGGTGTTGCATATTTGAAGCTCGCCAACACCACGTATTCGAGCCCGACCATTCGCTACCAAGCCCATGTCCAAAGCGTTGGCTGGCAGGCCGAGACCAATGACGGAAACATGGCCGGGACTCAAGGACGGTCCCTGAGGCTCGAGGCGCTGAGGGCGAGTGTCGCGGGCGTTAGCGGAGGGATCCAATACAGGGCTCATGTTCAGAGCATCGGATGGCAGGGCTGGGAGAAGGACGGTGCCATTGCTGGTACCGAAGGCCGAGGCTTGAGGATGGAGGCGCTGGAAGTCCAGCTTACCGGTGCCATTGCTTCGAGCTACGACGTGTACTACAGGGTGCATGTTTCGGACATTGGCTGGATGGCCTGGGCCAAGAATGGTGAGACAGCCGGTACCGTTGGGCTCGGGAGGCGCATCGAGGCTGTTCAGATGAAGCTGGTGAAGAAGGGCTCGCCTGCACCGTCTGGCGAAGGCGAGAAGGCTTCCTACCCATCCATCTATGCACCGGAAGTCACCTATGCGACGAGCTCTGTCGTGGGTGACTGGCAGGCTACGGTCAAGGATGGTGAGGTCTCTGGTACAACAGGCAAGTCGCTCTCCATCGGTCGACTCCGCGTGCAGCTCTCCTCTTCCCCCTCCTATGGCGGCATCAATTACCAGGTATCGACGGATGGCACAGACTGGTCCAATGCCGTATCGGATGGAGGCGATGCTGGCGTGTCAGGCTCTGCACTAAAGGCCGTTCGCCTCTCGCTGACAGGTGCTGCCGCAAAGTACTGCGACGTGTGGTACCGCGTACACGTCTCTAACATCGGATGGCTTGGCTGGACGAGGAACGGCTGTGATGCCGGTACGGAAATCAGCTCGAATGCCATAGAGGCGATTCAGGTTGTCGTCAAGCTGAAGGGCTCGTCGGCACCGGGCTCCACGGTCAAGCCTTTTGCCTACCAGGACCTTTTGAACGGAATCGATATCGCTTCTTACCAAGCCGGAATTGATGTCGCCAACGTATCGGCGGACTTCGTGTTCATCAAGGCGACGCAGGGCACCTGGTACAAGAACCAGCTTCCTTCAAAGGGATACGACTATGCTGCATGGGGAGACAAGACGCTCGCAAGTGGGAGGCTCCTTGGTTTCTATCACTACGCCGAAGGTGGGGATCCTATAAAGGAGGCCGAGTACTTCTACAACGCTGTCAAAGCCTACAAGGGAAGAGCTGCGGTGGCTCTCGATTGGGAGGGGCAGGACAACAAGCTCTTTGACACTGGCTTTGACGTGCAGTGGTGCAAGAGGTTTCTGGATAGGATTGCCGAGCTTATGGAAGCGAAGCCCCTCATATACATGAGCAAGAGCACCACAAGAATGTACGACTGGAGCTCCGTTGCCACTAGCTATCCGTTATGGGTTGCCCAGTATGCAAGCAACAACACCACGGGGTATCAGTCGAACCCGTGGACAGACAGCTATTCATTTGGCGCTTGGGCGAAGCCCCTCATCTTCCAGTATTCCGCCACCGGAAGGGTCAACGGATACGAGGGAGACCTCGACTTAGACCTTTTCTATGGCTCTCGGAACTCTTGGGTTGCGCTTCAGTAGTGGGGCTCTGGTCTTAAGGCTACCCAACCGGTGAGCGTCGTGCATAAGAAGTGCATTGGGGACATTCGTGTTAGGCTAGACGCGGTGACTATTCGACTTTGTCGCGGAGGATTCTACATGGCAGACGATAGGACCGTGGATGCGCTCATATTCGCCGGCGGAGTTGGTCGACGCATGGGTGCAGGCTCGCGCCCCAAGCAGTTCCTGGAGCTGGGTGGGAAGCCCATCATCGCCTACACGCTCGACCACTTCGAACAGTGCGAAAGGGTGACGGGCATCACGGTAGCATGTCTACCCGATTGGATTGACTATCTGGAGGAGATCGTCCGCCGGCAGGGGTATAGGACACCCATTACCATCGTACCCGGTGGAAAGACGGGCTTCGAAAGCCGGCTTAACGCGCTCGAGGAGATACACTCGCACCATCCCGAGGATGAAGGCGCCATAGTGTTGGTGCATGACGGCGTTCGACCGCTCATCAACGCAGACACTATCTCGGACTGCATTGACGCGACCATAGAGCATCACTGCGTCGCCACGACCGCTCCGTGTGTCGAGACTGTCATCGTGCAGGACGAGGATGGCAAGGTCGTCAAGGTCGAGGATCGATCGAGGTGCTTCTTGGCGCGCGCCCCACAAGGCTTCTTCACGAACGAGCTTTATCGTGCGCATCTGCGCGCCCGCGATGAGAAGCGCGACTTCGTAGACTCCGTCAGCCTGATGTCCTACTACGGATACGATGTCTTCACGGTTCTCGGTCCGGCAGAGAACATCAAGGTTACGACTCCGACAGACTATTTTGCTTTCAAGTCCTTCGTCGACGAACGTGACATGCGCATGCTGTGGGAAGGTAGGAAGTAATGCAATTCGCAACCAACTCGCCCCTCTGGCTGGGGGCATCCTGGGTGGCGTCACAAAAGGATGCGCCGTGGGAGGAGCTTGAGGGAAAGACCGTGGCAATCACGGGCGCTACCGGTCTCATTGGCAAGACCCTTGCGCTTTCGATTGCCGCTCACAACAAGCTTGCAGGGGAGAAGAGCAAGCAGACGAGGGTTCTCGCGCTTGTGCGTAACGCAGCGAAGGCCCGGTCGATCCTTGGTGACGATGACTATATCGACATCTTGCATTGGGATGCATCGAAGCCATCTACGGAAGGATTCCCGAAGGCGGACTACGTCATCCACTGCGCCAACATGACGGACAGCGCATCGTTCATCGAGCGTCCGGTCGAGGTTATAGAAACCACTACCGCAGGCGCTCGTTCTATGCTCGAGTACGGTAGGCATAGCAACGCCCGAGTTTTGGTGCTCTCCACCATGGAGGTGTATGGCCAATACGATTCCGAAGATCCCATCTCAGAGGACCAAGGTGGATTCCTCGATGCGATGAACGTGAGAAACTCCTATCCAGAGGCCAAGAGGCTTGATGAGGCTCTGACGGCAGCGTATGCATCCGAGTTCGGGGTGTCCGCTACGGTTGCGCGTCTCGCACAAACCTTCGGTCCTGGCGTCCCTTACGACGATCGAAGGGTTTTTGCGGATTTCGCTCGCAGCTGCGTGGAGGGTAGAAACATCGTCCTGCTTACCACAGGTCAGAAGAGGAATATGTACCTTTCTACGCGTGACGCCGCGACGGGTCTGCTTACCGTGCTCGTCAAGGGCGAAGCCGGTCGTGCCTACAACGTCGCGAACGACGACACCATTTGCACCATCAGGGAGATGGCAGAAGAGGTTGCTGCGCGCTTTGGCAGCGGTCGCACTCAGGTGGAAGTAAAGGTCGACGCAGAGGCTGCCAAGCGTTTCCGTAAGGGAGACCTACTTAGGCTCGACACCTCTGCCGTGCGCGAGCTCGGCTGGGCGCCAAAAGTCGGTTTGATAGAAATGTATAGTGACATGATTGAGCAATGGAAAGTCGATTAGACGCCGCACTGTACATCGGTTGAATATTGAATAAAGGTTTGACATGCGGTTTTCACACATAAACTGCCATTCTCAGAGTTCGACCAAGTGTGTTTCCTAGTGACTTTGTAGGAGGAGCTAGTTGTCCGCAGATGTTGTTATTGAAGAATTGGATATGAAAGGTTCAACGGCTTCAACCAAATGCAGCCCCTCTGAGAAGGTTCGCAACAATAAGCGCTTGCGGTATATCGATATCGCAAAAGGAATTGCTATCCTGGCAGTGATAGTTGGACATGTATCAATTCGGCTAGCAGGCTTATCGCGTGGTGCATCCCTAATCATGGCCTCCTGCTTCACCTTCCATATGCCTCTGTTCTTCTTGCTGAGCGGGTATTTTCTCCAGTACGACAGAGCTCTAAATTTGAGGAAGGAAGCGAAGAGGTTCATTGTGCCGTATGTATGTACAGTTGTTGCGATTTTGGCACTGCAAATTCTTACGACGCTAGTACTTGGTGACTGTCCCAAGGGCATGACCTATGGTGAATTTATCCTGGGTTGGATGAACGCCGCTCTGTATGGCTCTGCCAGTATTACCGGAAAAGAGCTTTGGCCTCAGCAATTTCGGGTAGGGGCAATCTGGTTCCTTCTAGCATTGTTCTGGGCGCGCATTTTCGTCTCGCTTGCCTATAAACATCGTTTTCCTGGCATGATTGTTGTTTGCCTGACAATACTGGGCGCGGTTTCTGCACGATATGTCTGGCTACCCTTCTCGATACAGGCGGGGCTTGCCGTCTCCTTATTTGTTTACCTAGGTACTGTTGCGCGCCGGTGTAATTTGCTTAAAAAGCTAACGAGCCATTGGCTTGTCGTGGTGATATCTGCCTTTGTCTGGTTTTATGCCATCGTGTTCTTCAACGGTTTTGGAATGGGGCTTGCAGATTACGGCTCGTCACCGTCGGACGTCTTTAGGAATATTGTTGGATCGATTGCTGCAATCATAACAGTTGTCTCTATTTCAGGATTCCTAGATAGACATGCATGTCATATATCGACACTGCTGGAACAGATTGGTAGATTGTCGCTGTTAATATTGGCTGTTCATATTATTGATGATGATGTTACGAGAATCGATGCAATTAACCTGTTCCTGCTCGGTTCGGGAATGGGCGCATTCTGGATAACAGTTCTCGAATCGATTGTGAGGTGCGCCTATACAGTCCTCTTCGCTCGTTGTCTTATGCGGCTGCGCTTCATTCGCGATATCTTTAGCTAGCGATTTGGTTTGCAGAACACTCATATCAACCTATTATGTTCCGGCGTCTATTTTGCGGATGCAAAGAATGCTCATCATTACGAACTATACGGAGTAGGCGGCTCATACAGCAGTTGACTTTGATGACTAGCGTGCGCGAATTGCTATTATCGTAGTGGCATCTTCTAACCCGAAGGTCAGGCATCGTGCGGCCAGTACTACATAAACACGCGCTCAACCATAAATGACGGATACGTTCGGAACCATGGAATTGTTTGTCTGGTGAATGTCGAGTGAATCAATTACGTATATGAGAAAATTCAACGCCTACGATTCTGCAGCCTAGATGCTCTCTTGTGACGCCTATCGCGGCAGTACCAATCGCGGTGCATATAATTGCAGATTATTACTTCAAAGCTTGCTTTGCGGAGGTTCAGTGTGTAAGAGAGGATGGATACACCTTACCACTTTATATCTATATTTAGAGTTTTTATTATTCTGCTATAAGCCGAAATAAATACTGGAAACAAGTTTAACTTGTAGACTGTAGCGACAATTAGCAGACGCCTATACGTTCTTCCATGCGCTAGTGCATACTTTAAGTTTATATAAGGCGAGTTTCTCCAAGTAGGAAAGTATCTATCCAAAAAGGAGTTACATTCAGCGCAAGCATCCTTGAGATTATTTTCTGGTGAGGTCGCAAGGCGGTAGTTAAATGAGATGCCCAGATGTAGGAATGCGGCAGCATCGAGTGCCAGATTCTTCTCCTCCGAAGCATGCTCATCTATATATCGCTGTTTCACTTCCTTAAAAGCGTTATATGTGAGAGCAATTTGCTGCGGCCTAATAGTCTGAATGGCAGAATCCGAGTGGACGGTATAGTTCACAAGGGACTTAGGTACAAAGACAACACGGCCATTCATCTTCAAATAAGCAAGCCAATGAAATAGAAGATCCTCGACTACTTGAGGCTTCTCTTTGAGGTCTTCGATTTCCTTCAGAGTGGAAGCGCGAAAAAGCTTATTCCATAGGGCGCCATTTAGCTCGAGCAAGCGTCCTGGATCATTTCCAATAATGAAATCATCATGCTTGTCACAAAATTCACGAGACAGGGTTTTCCCACTTGTAAGATCTATGCGAGAGAATCCACACACAGCAATATCGGCATTTGATTTCTCTGCGGCGGTGTACAAATCTTCTAGGAACGTGGGCTCGGCATAATCATCACTGTCGAGAAAACCGATATACTTTCCACGTGCCTTCTTAATGCCGTCTCTGCGAGCGCACCAGACACCCTCGTTTTGCTTGTTAATAGTAACAATGTGGTCTGGGTATTTCTCTTGCCACTCGCGAAGAATGTCGGCGCAATTATCGGGTGATCCATCGTTTATGAAGATGAGCTCGTAGTTATCTAGAGTCTGTCCGATTAGCGATGCTATGCACTTTGGAAGGTATTTCTCGGCTTTGTAGCAAGGAATGATGACGCTCAGCTTTGGATTCATCTAGACTTCCTTCTTCGATTGCTGGGCACCAGCATATGAGCATGTCTCGTAGCTAGTGAAAGCCAGGCTTTCTAAGAGCTACACCCGCTCTGAATACTATACACACTGCCTCGATGTCAGAAAGTAGGAGTTTAATATAGTCTAGAGCATAAGCGGGACATCTCGTTCGATGCTTGCAACACAACGGATGAGTCACATAGGGTTCCCGCTTTTATGAAGCGCGGAATGACGAATTGATTGTTTTTATACCGGCGTTGGAGTTTTGCGAGAATATCTTTACTTTAGTGGACACTACCGTTGTTGATAGGGGGACCAATGCCTGGCAAGCCTTATCCTGAAGGCGCCCTTGAAAGACTCCAAAAGGAAGAGCTCAAGATTCTTGAAGTCATTGACTCAATCTGTAGGAAGCACGGTCTAACATATTTTATTGATGCGGGTACTACGTTGGGTGCCGTAAGGCACGGTGGCTTCATTCCGTGGGATGACGATGCCGACGTCGGCATGCCTTACGAGGACTACAAAAAGTTCTGCGAGATTGCGCCTCATGAGCTTCCAGAGGGCTATTCCTATCATGATTGGAATAACACGCCTGGTTACTATGCTTTCTGGCCAAAGATATTCCGCGACGGTACAAGGTTCGTTGATAATCTTGCCCAGCAAGCAGGTCTAAATCAATGCATCTTCGTTGATGTTTTCCCCTATCGTGTATTGGATGAGAACCCGAAGATTTCTAGCTCGAAGCGCAAGGAGGCGTCGCTTTGGGAGCGCATGCTGTACCTGCACTATCTTGAGTATCCAAAGATACCTAA
>ERZ506440.274-NODE-274-length-18143-cov-5.13611_pt1 | contig 18143 bp, 12 predicted proteins | sample MGYA00513528_ERZ506440 | MGnify/ENA metagenome assembly ERZ506440
TTCAGACGTGTGCTCTTCCGATCTCGCTCTGCAAGGCGTACGGCGCCACGTTCGAGCTCGGCCGCGAGGTCGCGAGCGCGGGCGAGCTGCTGACGCAGGGCTACACGGACGTCGTCGTCGCCGTCGGCGCATGGGCGCCGGGACGCCCCGCCCTCAAGAGCGGCAAGGCGCTGGACGCGCTCGAGTTCCTCGAGGCGTTCAAGCGCGACCCCGCGTCCCTCGACCTGGGCACGGACGTCGTCGTGGTGGGCGGCGGCAACACCGCCATGGACGTCGCGCGCGCCGCGAAGCGCGTGCCGGGCGTGAGGAACGTGCGCCTGGCGTACCGCCGCACCGTCCGCTACATGCCCGCCGACGAGGAGGAGCTCGCGATGGCGCTCGAGGACGGCGTGGAGCTCCTGGAGCTCCTTGCGCCGGACACGCTGGAAGACGGCGTCCTGACCTGCGACGTCATGGAGCTGGGCGAGCCTGACGCATCCGGCCGCCGTCGCCCCGTCGCAACGGGCCAGACCCGCGAGGTCCCCGCGACCGCCGTCATCGCGGCGGTGGGCGAGCGCGTGGATGGCGGCGTGTACGCGGCCTCCGGCTGCGAGCTGGACGAGAGGGGCCTGCCCGTGGTCGACGCCACGCTGCAGACGAGCGTCCCCCACGTGTTCGCGGTGGGCGACTGCCGCCGCGGCCCCGCGACCGTGGTGAAGGCCATCGCCGACGCGCAGGTCGTCGCCCGCGCGATCGCGAACGCCAGCTTCGACGCGCAGGAGGCCACGAACATCGCGGCCGAGGTGGCCAAGGTCTTCTCGCAGCGCGGAAACCTGTGCGCGGACTGCGCCAGCACGGACAAGACGCGCTGCCTGAGCTGCGCCGCCGTGTGCGAGACCTGCGTCGAGGTCTGCCCGAACCGCGCGAACGTGGCCGTGCGCGTGCCCGGCATGCGCCAGGCGCAGATCGTCCACGTGGACGGCATGTGCAACGAGTGCGGCAACTGCGCCGTGTTCTGCCCGTACTCCCAGGGCCGCCCGTACAAGGACAAGCTCACGCTGTTCTGGAGCCGCGAGGACTTCGACGACTCTGCAAACGAGGGTTGGCTGCCCACGGAGGACGGCGCGCTGGTGCGCCTTGGCGGCACCGTCGCCACCTACGACGTGGAGGACGCGGCGTGCGGGCTTCCGGAAGACGTTCGCAAGATCATCGTGACGGTGCGCGACAAGTACGCGTACCTGCAGGGATAGGAGGGCCTCTCTATGGCCAAGCGTATGCCAAGGGTCGCGGTCGTCCACTGCGCGGGCGGCACGGCGCCGCTTGACGGCATCGTGCGGGAGGAGCTGCCGCACGACTGCGCCCAGATCAAGGCGGCGCATCCCAACGGGGTCGGCGTGTGCTTGTGGGGGTGCCTGGGCGGCGGCAGCTGCGAGGCCGCCTGCCCGTTTGGCGCCATCCACGTGGACGCCGACCGCCACGTGGCCGTGGTGGACCGCGACGCGTGCCGTGGCTGCGGAAAGTGCGCGAAGGCGTGCCCGCAGCACCTCATCACCGTGGCGTCCGCCGCAAACGCGATCCAGGTGCGGTGCTCGAACCAGGACCGCGGGCCCGCGGCGCGCAAGGCCTGCCCCAACAGCTGCATCGGCTGCGGCATGTGCGAGCGCGTGTGTCCCATGGGCGCGGTGCGCGTGGTCGACGGCCGCGCGGTTATAGACGACGAGAAGTGCGTGGCATGCGGCATGTGCGCGACGAAGTGCCCGCGCGGCGCCATACACGATGCGAACGGCATCATGGCCGTGAGGTAGGGAAGACATGGCAGAGCAGTTCACGTTCACCGTCAACGGAAAGACGGTCACCACCGACCAGGACAAGCCGCTGCTGCGCTTCTTGCGCGACGACCTGGGCCTCACGTCCGTGAAGGACGGCTGCAGCGAGGGCGCGTGCGGCACGTGCACCGTGGGCGTCGACGGCATCGCCACCAAGGGGTGCGTCATCACCACGCGCCTGGCCCAGGGCCGCACCATCGAGACCGTGGAGGGCCTCACGCACGAGGAGCAGGAGGCGTTCGTGTACGCGTTCGGCGCCGTGGGCGCCGTGCAGTGCGGCTTCTGCATACCCGGCATGGTCATGAGCGGCGCCATGCTGGTGCGCCGCAACCCCGACCCCTCCGAGGAGGAGGTCAAGTGGGCCATCCGCGGCAACATCTGCCGCTGCACCGGCTACAAGAAGATCATCGAGGGCATCCTGAAGGCCGCGGCCATCCTGCGCGGAGACGAGCGCATGGACGACGCGCTGGAGAAGGGCGAGGACTACGGGGTTGGCGAGCGCGCCTTCCGCGTGGACGTGCGCCGCAAGGTGCTGGGCTACGGCAAGTACCCGGACGACCTCACGCGCGAGGACTACCCGGACATGTGCTACGCGAGCGCGGTGCGCTCGAAGTACCCGCGCGCACGCGTGGTGAGCATCGACACGTCGAAGGCCGAGGCGCTGCCGGGCGTGGTGGGCGTCCTTCTCGCCAGCGACGTGCCCGTGAACCAGGTGGGCCACCTGATCCAGGACTGGGACGTCATGATTGCGGAGGGCGACGTCACGCGCTGCGTGGGCGACGCCATCTGCCTGGTGGTCGCCGAGGACGAGGCGACGCTCGCGAAGGCGAAGCGCCTGGTGAAGGTGGAGTACGAGGTGCTGGAGCCCGTGCGCAACATCGCGGAGGCGAAGGCCGTCGGCGCGCCTTTGGTGCACGACAGCTTCAACGCGTTTGGCAACCACGTGGTGCTTCACGACAACGTGTGCCAGAGCCGCCACATCACGCGCGGCGACGCGAAGGCCGCGCTGGCCGCGTCCGCGCACGTGGTGACGCACGACTTCGAGACGCCGTTCACGGAGCACGCGTTTCTGGAGCCGGAGTGCGCCATCGCGTTTCCGTACAAGAACGGCGTGAAGGTGTGCAGCACGGACCAGGGCGCGTACGACACCCGTAAGGAAGTCGCGCACATGTTTGGCTGGGACGCGGAGCCCGAGCGCGTGGTGGTGCAGACCATGCTGGTGGGCGGCGGCTTTGGCGGCAAGGAGGACGTGTCCGTGCAGCACCTGGCCGCGCTGGCGGCCGTGCGCTTTGGGCGCACCGTCAAGTGCAAGCTCACGCGCCAGGAGTCTTTGGCGTTCCACCCGAAGCGCCACTACATGTACGGCACGTTCACGCTGGGCTGCGACGAGGACGGGCACCTCACGGGCCTGGACTGCGAGGTCAACTTCGACACCGGCGCGTACGCAAGCCTGTGCGGCCCCGTGCTGGAGCGCGCGTGCACGCACGCCGTCGGCCCGTACACGTACCAGAACACGGACATCCGCGGCTTTGGCTACTACACCAACAACCCGCCGGCGGGGGCGTTTCGCGGCTTTGGCGTGTGCCAGACGGAGTTCGCGCTCGAGGCGTGCATGGACCTTCTTGCGAACGAGGTGGGCATCAGCCCGTGGGAGATGCGCTGGCGCAACGCCGTGGAGCCGGGCGAGGCCCTGCCGAACGGCCAGATAGCGGACTGCTCCACCGCGCTGAAGGAGACGCTGCTCGCCGTGAGGGACGTGTACGAGAAGAACGCGTCCCACGCCGGCATCGCGTGCGCCATGAAGAACTCCGGCGTGGGCGTGGGGCTTCCCGACGCCGGCCGCGCGAACATCCGCGTCGAGGGCGGGCGCGCGGTGGTGTACTCCGCCACGTCCGACATCGGCCAGGGCTGCAACACCGTCTTCCTGCAGGACGTGGCCGAGGCCACGGGACTTCCGCTCGAGGCGCTCGCGAACGGCGAGTGCTCCACCGAGGCGGCGCCGGACTCCGGCACCACGTCTGGCTCGCGCCAGACCGTCGTGACCGGCGAGGCCGTGCGCGGCGCCGCGTTCCTGCTGCGCGACGCCATGCTCGACGTGGAGGCCGGCCGCCCCGTGCCGCAGGGCCCGGTGCGCGCCAAGGGCGACGGCAAGACCATCACCTACGAGGACGGTACGCCGTACCAGGGCGTTGGCTACGCCGACGGCAGCGCGCTCGTTGCGGGGCACGGCATCCACCCCGCAGACCCGAGGGCGGCGCTTCTCGCCCTGGAGGGCCACGAGTTTGGCTACGTGTACTTCGAGCCCACGGACAAGCTGGGAGCCGACAAGCCCAACCCGAAGAGCCACATCTGCTACGGATTCAGCTCCACGGTCGTCGTCCTGGAGGAGAAGGGCCCCAACCGCGGCAAGATAAAGGAGATCTATGCGGCGCACGACTCCGGCAAGGTCGTGAACCCCATCGCGATCCAGGGCCAGATCGAGGGCGGCGTGCTCATGGGCATGGGCTACGCGCTGACGGAGGACTTCCCGATGAAGGACGCCGTGCCGCAGGCGAAGTACGGCACGCTCGGACTGCTGCACTCCACGCAGATCCCGAACATCCACGCGATCTACGTGGAGAAGGAGCACCTGCTGCCGGTGAGCTACGGCGGCAAGGGCATTGGCGAGATCGCCACCATCGGCACCGCGCCCGCCGTGCAGAACGCGTACCACCAGCTGGACGGCGAGCTGCGCTGGAGGCTGCCGCTGGACGACACGCCGTACTCGCGCAAGCGCGCGTGGGGAGACGAGCGGCTCTCCGTCCTGAAGGGCGCGGAGGAGTAGCCCGCGGCGTGTGCGCGCCGGGCGACGCGGGGCCGCGGCCGGCGCCGTAGCGGGCACCGCCGTGCGGTGTCGTGGCAAGGCAGTGAATAGGGCGCCCGTGGGTCCGTGCGACTCGCGGGCGCCCTGTCTTTTTTGGCTTTGGTCCGAACCTGACGACATCAGACGAAATGAGCCCGGAGCGGGGCGGATGGCTCTCTGTTGAGCGGCCCTCTGGGGGTGTTTGGTCGTGCGGCGCCGGTACAACAGATGAGCCCCGAGTCGACACGCCCGTACACGTCGCGGCCGAGTTTCGCGGGTCCGTGCAAGCTCGCGGCAGGCGTGTGCCGGGCCGGGTACACGTCGCGGCCCAGTTTGCAGGGTCCCCGCAAACTGGGCGCCCATGTGTACGGGCCGGGTACACATGGGCTTGCTTTTGGCAGGAAGCCGCGAACTCGGGCCAGACGAGTGCCATCACTGGTTGAACCATGTCAGGAACTGCGAGACGTGTACCGGGCCGTTCGTCAAGACTTTGATCGCGCAGCTCATCTACCTCGTGTTATGTGGGATTAGACTAATCTCTCATGGTACACGTCTGACCCGAGTTTGCATTTTCCGGTACACATGGGCGAGTTCCTGCCATGGTTGGAATTCTTATGGCACACGTCGGCCGCGAGTTTGCGGGATCCCGTGCGTTTCTGCCACACGTGTACCGGCGGGGCGTGCGCCCCGTACACATGAGGGGCGAGTTTGCGGGCCGCCCGCGAACTGGGGCCAGGCGTGTACCGCCAAGGCGCCTCCCGGCACTCGACCGACCCGAGTTTCGTGCAACCGTGCAAACTCGCGGCAGGAGTGTACCGGGGTGCAGCGTCGCCCGTACTCGTGGGGTCCGAGTTTACGCCGGCCCTGCAAGCTCGCGGCAGAAGTGTACCGGGGGTGTTCGACAAGGTTCGCGACGTCGCCAGCCTCCTCCCCACGGCATGCGAATGCGCAGCTCGCCAGGCTCAAAGGCACGCGTGAACACTCGGGTCAGATGGTCCTGACAAAGCCGCGGGAAGGTGCCCGGGAGCGCATCTTGGCCTGGGCACCGCTGCACGCGCCCGGCCTGACCCTGCTGGTCCACGCAAGCGAGGGGCGAGTGCATGGCCCCTAGCGGCCCGTCTGCTCGCCGCCCGCCGCCTTCGCGCCGACACCTCCCGCGCGACGGTCGCAGACCTCAAGGCACACCGTCATCGCCGCAAGCAGCGCAGCGGCCACAACCGGCAGCAGAAGCGGGGACACCCTCTCCATCACCAGGCCCATGAGCGGCGGAAACGCCATCGAGCCCACGTACGCGCACGCCATCTGCATGCCCATGAGCGACTGCGTTCCGTCCGTGCCAAAGCGCACGGGCGTAAGCTGGATCATCTGCGGGTAGATCGGAGCGCAGCCCAGCCCCAGCAGCGCGAGCCCCGCGCCCAACGCAAGCTTGCCTGGTGCAAGCAGCAGCGTCGCAAGGCCCAGCGCCATGACGACCTCGCCCAGCCTCAGCAGCTGCCTTCCGTCCAGCCTCAGCGTGAGCACGCCAGAAAGAAGCCTGCCCACCGTGATCCCCACATAGAAGAGCGAGGCGAGAAGGGCCGCGGTCTGGGCGGGAACCCCGTGCCCAAGCACGAGGAGCGTCGAGGCCCAGAGCCCGCACGACGACTCGAGCGCGCAGTAGCACAGGAAGCCCGCCATCGCCTGGGGCACGCCCGGGCGACGGAGCAGCTCCCGCCGCGCCGCCGGCACGCCGTCTCTGCCATGCCCCTCGTCGGCCGCGTCGGTGCCGGTCGCGCGGTCACGCCACAGCGGCAGGCTCAGCGCGATCGCGGCCACAAGCGCCACCTGCACCACGCCCACCACGCGGTAGCCTCCCGGCCAGCTGGTGGGACCCGCCATCTGCCAGGACATCACCGTCGGTCCCATGGCCGCGCCGATGCCCCAGCAGCAGTGCAGCCAGTTCATGTGGCGCGCCGCGTAGTGCGTCGCCACAAACGCGTTCAGCGCCGCGTCGACGGCGCCGGCGCCCAGGCCGTACGGGATGGCCCACAGCACCAGCTGCCACAGCGCCGTGCACGTCGAGAACCCAAACAGCGCCACGGCCGTCATGGCCACGGACGCGGCGGTGAGCCTGCCCGTCCCCAGGCGCCGCACGAGCCTGTCGGTCATGAGGCTCGACACTATGGTCCCCAGGCAGATGACGACCGATATCGTGCCCGCAAGAGAAACGGCGGCCCCCAGGTCGGAGTGCATGGCGGGCCAGGCGGCGCCCAGCAGGCCGTCGGGAAGCCCAAGGCTCACGAACGAAAGGTAGATTATGGCTAGCAGTGCAGGTGTCATGGGGGTCAACCTCTCCCGGGTCCATCGTCTTCTCTTGCAGGGGCCCCGCGTGGGGGCGGGCATGCGCCTGGCGTGTCGCGCGGGGCGGCTCCGTGCTGCCACAACCTTACAAGACCGTAAGGTTCCCGTCACCCAGGCCTATGGCTCGCCCACGCTTGGGATGGCACCATGAGCATGCAAACCGACGGCATGTCATGCCCAAAGACGCAACGCCGGACCCGTCCGGCAAAAGGAGAAGAACATGGAAACCGTCCTTCAGGTACACAACGTGCAGAAGTACTACGGCTCGAAGGGCCGCGGCATGGGGACCGCCATGACGAAGGCGCTCGACGGCGTGAGCTTCGACGTGCGCACCGGCGAGTTCATCGCGATCATGGGCACGTCCGGCTCCGGCAAGTCCACGCTGCTCAACTGCATCTCCACCATCGACCGCCCCACGTCCGGCCAGATCGTGGTCGACGGCCGCGACGTCACCGGCATGAGGCAGAAGGACCTCTCGCGCTTCCGCCGCGAGCGCCTCGGCTTCGTGTTCCAGGACTCCAACCTGCTCGACACCCTCACGGGCGAGGAAAACATCGCCCTCGCGCTCACGATCAACCGCGTGAGCCCGAGGGAGATCCCCGGCCGCGTGGAGCAGGTCGCCGCGATGCTGGACGTGGCGGACGTGCTGAAGAAGTACCCGTACCAGATGTCCGGTGGCCAGCGCCAGCGCATCGCGTGCGCACGTGCCATCGTCACCAGGCCGGCCATCGTCCTCGCGGACGAGCCCACCGGCGCGCTCGACTCCAAGAACTCGCGCCTCCTGCTCGGCAGCCTTGCGGACCTCAACCGCCAGGGCGCCACCATCCTCATGGTCACGCACGACTCGTACGCCGCCAGCTGGTCCGGCCGCGTGCTCTTCATAAAGGACGGCCGCATCTTCAACGAGCTCGCGCGCGGCGACGAGCCCCGCCGTCAGTTCTTCCAGAAGATCATGGACGTCGTGAGCTTCATGGGTGGGGAGGCGGCAGATGTACGCTAGGATCGCCCTCGGCAACGTCCGTCGCTCCATCAAGGACTTCGGCATCTACTTCCTCACGCTCGTGCTCGGCGTCGCCGTGTACTACGCGTTCAACTCCGTCACGCAGCAGAGCGCGGTGCTCAGCCTCTCGGGCGGCATGAGCACCATCGTGCGGGAGCTCGGCGCGATCATCAGGGCCGTCTCCGTCTTCGTGGCCGTGCTCCTTACGTTCCTCGTCCTGTTCGGCAACCGCTTCCTCATCCGTCGCCGCAAGCGCGAGTTCGCCATCTACCTCACGCTCGGCATGGACCGCCGCCACGTGTCCGGCATCGTCGCGATGGAGTCGCTCGTCGTCGGCGCGGGCGCGCTCGTCGTCGGCCTCGCCGTGGGCGTCCTGCTGTCACAGGCGCTGCTCTACGCCACGGCGCGCCTGTTCAACACCCACGTCACGGGCTTCGGCCTCATGTTCAGCAGCCAGGCCTGCGTCTACACCGTCGTGAGCTTCGCCATCATCTTCCTCGTCGTCGGCGTCCTCAACGTGCTCGAGGTCTCGCGCTTCAGGCTCATCGACCTCATGAACGCGGACCGCAAGGCCGAGAAGAGCCTCGTCCGCAACCTGCTGCTCTCCGTCACGCTGTTCGTCGTCTCGCTCGTGCTCATCGGCGTCGCGTACCACGAGCTGCGCGTGAACGGAATGTACGTGATCGACTGGCGTTTCAACCTCGCGACCGCCCTCGTCACCGTGGGTACGTTTCTGCTGTTCTTTAGCGTCTCGGGCTTCCTGCTGCGCCTGGGGCAGTCCGCGCGGGGCTTCTACCTGCACGGTCTCAACATGTTCACGCTGCGACAGCTCTCCAGCCGCGTCAATAGTGCCTGGGTCTCCATCTCCATCGTGTGCGCGGCGCTCTTCCTTGCCATCACGTCCACGTGCGGCGGCTTTGCCCTCGTCAGCTCCATCAACCAGAGCGTGAGCGACATCACCCACTACGACGTGAGCGTCGCCATGTATCCCCAGGCCATCGATGACGCCTCCGCCTCGGTCGAGACAACCCAAGACGCCAGTGGCAGCGAGATGGAAAAGCTCCTCAAAGCATCCGTGCCAGACTGGAGCTCCCTCGTCGCGGACTCCGCCCGCATCGACCTCTACACGGACTCCAGCATGCGCCTGAACCTGGCCGCGCTGCGCGGGAACACCGACGTCGAGGTTCCTGACAGCTTTGCCAAGTATACAAACTCCCTCGGCAAGGTCCCCATCCACGTCACCTCGCTCTCCCAGTACAACGCGACCCTTGCCCTGCGCGGAGAGGAGCCCGCCACCCTCAAGCCGGACGAGGCCCTCGTGACCACGGACATGACCAACATGGTCGGCTTCTGGCAGCGCGTCGCCGTCAAGAGCGACGGCTTCGACTTCCTCGGCACCACCATGCGCCTGCGTGCGCGCCGCACCGGGATGGAGTACTCGAACGCCGTCAACACCAGCGTCGGTACGATCGTTGTGCCAGACGGCGTCCTCGAGTCCAAGCGTGCCCAGCTCGAGCCTTTCTCCAATTACCTCAACGTGAAGGCCAGGGACTCCCGCGCAGAGGCCCGCCTGTACAAGGAGGTCGCGAGGGCGCACCAGCCGGGGCTGCTGTTCGAGGCGAACTCCAAGTCCTCCGCAAAGGAGGAGGCCGTCGGCCTCACCGCCATCATCGGCTACCTTGCGCTCTACATCGGCTTCGTCCTGTTCGTCAGCTGCGCGGCGATCCTCGCCATCCAGCAGCTCAGCGACGTGGCGGAAAGCGCGCCGCGCTACCGGGTGCTCTTCGACCTCGGTGCCGAGCGCGGCATGGTCAACCACGCCATCCTCATGCAGATCGCCACGTACTTCCTGTTCCCGCTCGTCGTGGCGCTCGCGCACTCCTACGTGGCGCTCGGCGTCCTCGGCAGCGTCATCAACACCCTGGGCGTGCTCGACTTTTTGCGCCCCCTCGGCATCACCATGGCCATCGTCCTCGTGCTGTATGGAGGCTACTTCCTCCTCACGTACGGCATGGCGCGCGGTGTCCTGGGCGAGAAGGCCCGGCGCCGCGAGTAGCCGCCCTCCCATAGGCCCCGCGCATCCGCGGTCGGAGCGTCCCGTGCGCGCCGGCCGCGGATTGCTGTAGCATTCCTTAGGAACATGCAATCTGGGAAAGGCGGTCGGCATGCCTGGTGGCAGGAGCTTCGTGTGGCAGGGCAAGCGTCTGATGGGCGAGGTCACGCGCCTGGACGACGACGGTACCGAGTACGTGGTCACGAGCGGCGGGCGCATCTTCACCGGCAACCCGCGGATAGGGTACGTGCCTATGGAGGAGGAAGAGGGCCCGAAGTCCGTGGCGGAGGGCCTCGGTGACGTCGCGAACGGCATGACGGACCTCTCCGGCGTCCAGGACAACATGCACCGCTTCGGCACCAAGGGCTACCTCATGCGCGTCGCCCTCGTCCTTCTCGTCATCATGGCCGTGCTTTTCGTGCTGCGCCTCGTCATGGGATAGCGCCCGCGCGGCGACGGAAAGAAGAATTGGTGGTCGCGCCGCGGTGCCGTGGCGCGGCCCCTTTCTTGTGCGCGGGGCGTATGGGATACTGGCAGGACTCACCCCGCAGGCGCTCTCGCGCCAGATAGGAGCAAGACAGATGGCAGAGTTCATCTACCAGATGGAGAAGGTCCGCAAGGCGTTCGACGGCAAGGTCATCCTGGACGACGTGACCATGGGCTTCTTCCCGGGCGCGAAGATCGGCGTCGTGGGCCCCAACGGCATGGGCAAGTCCACGCTGCTCAAGATCATGGCCGGCATCGAGGACATCAGCAACGGCGAGGCACGCCTCTCGCCCGGCTACTCCGTGGGCATCCTCCTGCAGGAGCCGCCGCTGGACAACTCGAAGACCGTGAAGCAGAACATCGAGATGGCGTTTGGCGACATCCTCGCGAAGGTGGACCGCTTCAACAAGATCGGCGAGGAGATGGGCGACCCCAACGCGGACTTCGACGCGCTCATGGCCGAGATGGGCGAGCTCCAGAACGAGATCGACGCCGCTAACGGCTGGGACATCGACAGCCAGCTGTCGCAGGCGATGGACGCGCTGCAGTGCCCTGACGGCGACGAGCCCGTGGAGCACCTCTCCGGCGGCGAGCGCCGCCGCGTCGCGCTCTGCAAGCTGCTGCTGGAGGCGCCGGACCTGCTGCTTCTGGACGAGCCCACCAATCACCTGGACGCGGAGTCCGTGCTGTGGCTCGAGCAGTTCCTGAAGAACTACCAGGGCGCCGTCCTGGCCGTCACGCACGACCGCTACTTCCTGGACAACGTGGCGGAGTGGATCTGCGAGGTCGACCGCGGCACGCTGTACCCGTACAAGGGCAACTACTCCACGTACCTGGAGACGAAGTCCGCCCGCCTGGAGATGGAGTCCAAGCAGAACGCGAAGCGCGCGAAGAAGATGCGCGACGAGCTCGCGTGGGTGCGCAGCTCGCAGAAGGCCCGCCAGGCGAAGAGCAAGGCCCGCCTCGCGGCGTACGAGGAGATGGAGGCCGCGGCGGCGCGCGCCGAGAAGGTCGACTACACCGACATCCACCTTCCCGTGGGCCCGCGCCTGGGCAACAAGGTGCTCGAGGCGAGCCACCTGCACAAGGCGTTTGGCGACCGCGTGCTGATTGACGACCTGAGCTTCAGCCTGCCGCGCAACGGCATCGTGGGCGTCATCGGCCCGAACGGCGTGGGCAAGTCGACCCTGTTCAAGATGATCGTGGGCCAGGAGCCCGTCACCTCTGGCTCGCTGGAGCTGGGCGAGACGGTGAAGCTCTCGTACGTGGACCAGAACCGCGAGGGCCTCGACCCGCAGAAGACGGTGTGGGAGGTCGTGAGCGGCGGCAACGACTACATCACCGTTGGCAGACAGGAGATCCCGAGCCGCGCGTACGTGAGCGCGTTCGGCTTCAAGGGCACGGACCAGCAGAAGCGCGCCGGCGTGCTTTCCGGCGGCGAGAGGAACAGGCTGAACCTGGCCCTGACCCTGCGCCAGGGCGGAAACCTCGTGCTTCTGGACGAGCCCACGAACGACCTTGACACCGAGACCCTGGAGAGCCTGGAGGAGGCGCTCCTGGAGTTCCCGGGCTGCTGCGTGATCACGAGCCACGACCGCTGGTTCATGGACCGCATCTGCACGCACATCCTTGCGTGGGAGGGGACGGACGAGGACCCCGGTGCGTGGCATTGGTTCGAGGGCAACTTCGAGGACTACCAGAAGGACCGCGTGAAGCGCCTGGGTCCGGACCTCTCCAAGCCGCACCGCCTGCACCGCAAGCTGACGCGCGACTAGGGTGCGCCGGCGGCCCGCCTGCCTGGGTATTGCATAGACCTGTTGTTTTGGACCTGTCCCACGACGGAGTGGGCAGGTCCTTCTCGTTTAGTTTCGTATGTTTCCGCTTACCGTCTGCATTGCGTCGCACGCGTTTAAGCCGCTTTACAGGATGTTCGTGCCGTGGGACGATACGACTGCTGGTTATAACGTCTGGTGCGGTCGGTGCCGCGCCAAAAGGAATCGGGGAGGCTTTATGAGAAAGACCCACTCAGGGGCGCTAGGTCGCTTCGTGCGCTTCGGCCGTGCGATGACGGTGGCCGCCGCCATCGTGATGGCGATGCCCACGGGTGCGCTCGCGTGCACCCAGATCTACATGGGCAAGGGCGTCACGGACACCGGCGACACGTACGTAGGCCGCTCGGAGGACTACGCGAACCGCCATCCCAAGGCGTTCGGCATCCAGGAGCCGCGCGAGAACCCCACGTTCAGCTCGGACGAGTCCAACTTCGAGTGGACGTTTGACGGCACGACGTATCGCCACACGTACGTGCGCGACCTCCCCTCTGGCTGGGACAACCGCGACGACGCGTACTCCGAGGCCGGCACCAACGGGAAGGGCGTGAGCGTGTCCGCCACGCTGACCACCGGCTGCAACGACAAGGTCAAGACCGTCGACCCGTGTGGCTCCGAGAGCGACGATCCCTCCGGCATCGGCGAGTACACGATTCCGGACGTCGTGCTGGGCTGCGCGGACACCGCGCGCCACGGCGTGGAGCTGCTTGGCAAAATCATCGACGAGAAGGGCAGCTACGACTGCAACCAGATCATCATCGCGGACAGCGCGGAGACCTGGGTCTTCATGCAGCTTTCCGGACACCAGTGGTGCGCCGTGAACCTGACGGCCATCGCGCCGGACAAGGTCTCCGTGAACCCGAACATGAGCAACCTGAAGTTCGACGTGAACCTTGGCGATGAGCTTGTCTGCCTGCACTCCGCCGACCTTGAGAAGGTCGCAAAGGACGCCGGTACCGCCACGTACTTCGACGACGGTCAGCTGGACGTCGCGACGTCCTACGGCCAGGACGAGGGCATCGCGCAGAACACCCGCTACGCACAGGGTCGCGCGTACTTTGGCAACCCACTTGCGGACGGCACGTACACGAAGGACTTCACCGCCTCCGGTTGGCAGGGCGTGACCTCGATCGCTGATCCGGAGCTGCTCTTTGCCCCGTCCGGCAAGGTGAACCTCTTCCAGGCGCTGCGCTCCTACGCCGCCCGCGGCGAGCAGACGAGCGACCTGAACGCGAACACGAACTCCAAGCTGTATGCCATCGGCAACAACCGCACGGTCGAGACCCACATGTTCCAGATCAGGAGCGGCCTCACCTCTGACATCGCGACCGTCCAGTGGGAGGCGCTGTCCCGCGCCGAGTTCAGCGTGGCCGTGCCCGTGTACTCCGCGCTGCTGACCCAGGTGGACACGACCATCTATCCCGACATCCACAGCTGGAGCGAGGACCACACCGGTAAGGCGGAAAATATCGACGATCCGAAGGCAGCCCTCGACGCTTCGACCGACAACGGATCGCTCGACTACGTGCTGATGGACATCAACACCCTCGCATACAACTACCGCGACAAGCTCGCAGTCCCCACCCGCGCCTACCTGGACGCCCTGCAGAAGGAGCTCATCTCGCAGCAGGGCACCGTGGACGGCCTCATGAAGCAGACGGCCTCCAAGGATCGCGCCGACCTTGCGAACAGGCTCTTCGAGCAGGCGAGCAAGGAGACCTACGCCAAGGCGAAGGTGCTGCTGGACGAGATGCGCACCTATGTGAACGGCGGTATGAATGGCGACTTCGTCCCGAGCGACCTCGATGCCGCGAAGGGTGACCTGAAGGCCCCGATTCGCTACGCGACCGCTTTCTTCGCTCCCCAGATCAGCGAGCAGCCGCAGAGCGTCACGTACGAGAGGGGCGACAAGGCCGCCGACCTCAAGGTGACCGCCACCATTCCCGACAACGTCGCCGGCTCCGACCAGTACCTGACCTACAGGTGGACCGTCGAGTCCGACTCCACCAGCAACTCCGCGAAGGCTGCGGCGGCAGCGAAGCCGATGGCCCGCGCTGCCGCACCCGGTGCAGCAAGCCAGAGCTCCACGATCCCCGTGGACACCTCCAAGGTGGGAAAGACCACCTACACGTGCACCGTCACGAATAGCGTGAACGGCGAGTCCGTCACGTCCGAGGCTGCGACGATCACGGTGAACGAGAAGAAGCCGGAGCCGAAGCCCGACGACAAGCCGAGCTCGGACAACACCGGCAACGCCAACACCAACGCCGGCAACAACAACGCCAACGGCAGCACCGCACCGAGCAAGAAGAGCCCGGCAAAGGCCGCATCCGGCAGGGTCGTCTCGACCGGCGACACCAACAACGCGATGGTTCCCGTTGCGATTGCCATCGCCGGCGTCGCAATCGTGGTCATCGCCCTCGTGGTGCGCAAGCGCAACCGCGAGTAGCGGTTCCAGACGGAGGAGTGGCCTCCTGACATGGTAAGACGGCGGCCCCGGAGTTCACGCTCCGGGGCCGCTTTTGCGTGCGTCTGCAGTTGGATCTTGGCCAAGGGGCGCGTCCTTCTCGCCCGCGGGCGCCTGGGACAGGGGTCTAGTCCAGCGCGTCCAGGCAGGTCTCGATGGGGATGCCGCGCGACTTGTCCTCTTGGTACTGGTTGCGAACGATGAGCTTGCGCACCGCCTCCATCGCGCGCGACGTGGCCTGGGCAAGCGGCATGCCGCGCAGCACGTGGCCGATCAGCACGGACGAGAATATGTCGCCCGTGCCCGGGAAGTACACGTCCACCATCTGGATGGGCAGGGCGAAGCGCTCGCCAAGCAGGTGGTCGTAGCCAAGCACCATGGGGTGGCCCTCTACGAGCGCGCTCGTGATCACGACTGAGCGCGCGCCGATCTTGCGGATGCCATCCACGAGCCTGTCTGCCTCTGGGCGAGAAACGCCGCGCTCCAGGTCGACGGGGGTGCCCGTGAGGAGGCACGCCTCGGTGTAGTTGGGCACGGTGTAGTCCGCGAGCGAGACGAGCCTGCGCATGAGGCCGATGGTGGTCTTGGGGATGCCGGCGTACAGGTGGCCGTGGTCCGCCATGATGGGGTCCACGAAGATGCTCGTGCCCTTGGCGGCGTGGCGCTCGCAGAAGTCCGCGATGATGCGGGACTCCTCCTCGCTCTGGATGAAGCCGGTCGAGATCGCGTCGAACGTGAAGCCGAGCTCGTCCCAGATGGGGAGCGTGTTGCGGACGTACTCCGTGCAGTCCTGGATGTAGAACTTGGGGTAGTTGAGCGTGTCCGAAACCAGCGCCGTCGGCAGGTTGTGGATGCGGTACCCCATGTGGGTGAGCACGGGCAGCATGGCGGCGAGCGCCACCTTGCCGTAGCCGCACATGTCGTTTATGAGCAGGATCTGGTCTTCCACGACCGGCCCTCCTTCGCAGGTTGCAATCGTGCACAAGCATACGGCAAGTTGCGCCGCCGCGCGAAACGTTCGCAGAACGGGCAGGCTGGTGTTGGGTATGGGCCGCGAGCGGTACCAACGTCCTTCTCGCGGCACGAAGATGTGCGATCGCTTGTGTTGTCGCTGAGACGTTTGCCGTACGAGGCACCCGTGCGCACCCGTTTGTGCAAGCATGGCAGGCGTCGTGCGGCTGCGTTCGCGACCGCATCGACAGGTGCCTGAACCAACCAAGACAAGCGAGGTGCATATGAGCTTCAGGAACTCGAAAGTCGTAATCGTCGGCGCGGGCAACGTGGGTTCCACCACCGCGTTCAGCATCGTGAGCCAGGGGCTTTGCGAGGACGTCTGCCTCATCGACATCAACAACGAGGTCGCGGTGGGCCAGGCGCTGGACATGCAGGACGCCGTGTACTTCATGAACCGCAACATGAGGGTGCACGCGGGCGGCTACGAGGAGTGCTCCGACGCCGACATCGTGGTGATCACGGCCGCCGCGCCCATGCCGAAGGACTCCAACGACCGCCTGGAGATGCTAAAGCCCAGCCTGCACGTGGTGCGCGAGGTGGTGCAGAGCGTGATGGCCTCCGGCTTCAACGGCATCTTCATCGTGGTGTCGAACCCCGTGGACATCATGACCTACTACACGTGGCGCGTGAGCGGGCTCCCTGCGGAGCGCGTGATAGGCTCTGGCACAAACCTGGACACGGCGCGCCTGTGCCGCGCGCTGTCGCAGATGTACGACCTGGCGCCCGCGAGCGTGGAGGCATTCGTGCTGGGCGAGCACGGCGACTCGGAGATCGTGAGCTGGAACAGCGCGACCATCGGCGGCAAGCGCGTGGACGACGTCCTGCGCGACAACGCCCCGCGCACGCGCGGCACCACCCGCGAGGACCTGCGCAAGCGCACCGTCCAGGCCGGCTGGGACGTGTTCAGCCGCAAGGGCAACACCTGCTACGGCATCGGCGCGAGCGTGACGGCCATCGCGAAGTCCATCCTTCTGGACGAGAAGAGCATCATGCCGGTGTCCGTGCGCGTGGACGGCATGTACGGGCTTAGCGGCACGTACCTATCCGTTCCGGCGATCCTGGACCACGCCGGCGTGAAGGAGATCGTTGAGATCGACCTGCAGAAGGACGAGCTGGAGGCTCTGCACAAGTCCGCGGAGCTGCTGAGCTCGTTCTACGGGAAGCTCGACGCGTAGGGCGGCGCGTGAGGGGCGTCCGGGCGGGGCGGCCGCACGCCGGGGCCGTGTAGGTGACGCGTGGCGGTGACGCGACGCGCCGGTGACGTGTAGGCGCCGCGTCGCGCGGCTAGTGACCGGCCGAGCGCTCGATTGCTCGCACAAGGAACTCCGTCGCGCCGGGCGCCCAGGCGTCGTAGTAGGCGCGGAAGCGGTCGTCTGCCAGGTACATCTGGGCAAGGCCGGCGTGCGCCTGGGGGCTGAACGTGCCCTCGGGCCAGAAGAGGCGCAGCCATGCCGCGTGCGCGGACGCCGCGGCCGCGCCGTGGGACCCGTCGGCATCGCCGTCCGCGAGGCCCGCGAGCACCTCGCTGCGGACGTCGCCCTCCAGCTTCTGGGCGCGCTCGAAGTCCGCGCGGCTGAGGCCCATCAGGCGTTGGCTCGACGCGTCCACGGCCTCGTCGCCCCAGCGCCCGCGAACCTCCTGCCCGTACTCTCGCTCGTTTGCGTCGACGAGCTCCTGCTTGAATGCCTCGAACTTCTCGTCCGCGCTCATGGTGTTTCCTCCGTCCAGCTCTGTGAGCGTCGCCTCGACGCTCGCGATTATTCTGTCCAGGCGATCCCGCTGGCGCTTGAGCTGCTCCAGGTGGTGCCGGAGCGTCTGGCGCCGCTGTGCCGGCGGCACGTCCAGGTTCCGCGCGATGTCCGAGAGCCCCATGCCAAGCTCGCGCAGGATGAGGATCTGCTGCATGCGGTCGACGTCGGCGCAGCCGTATTGCCGGTAGCCGTTTGGCAGGCGACGCGGGTGCAGGAGGCCGAGGCTCTCGTAGTGGTAGAGCGTCCGCACCGTCACGCCCGTGAGCGAGGAGAACTCTCCCACGGAGTACGTGCGCTCGGGCGCCCCCGCGCGCTTGCCGTCCCCGCCCCTGCTTTCTATGCGCTGCGCTCCCATGTTGTCCCGCCGTCACAATGGTTGTCCCGCCGTCACAATGCGATGGTAAACCCCTACGTTACGTTGGGTGCAAGCGCGAATTTTTGCGGGAGAGGGAAGAGGAGCGGGGGAGGGAGGGGTGCGATGTGCCCGTCTGCGAGCAACGAGATTTAGGTGGCGTCGCCACGTGGCCCCCGGCGCGTGCGTGGCGTTGGCACATGG
>ERZ506440.276-NODE-276-length-18128-cov-12.546_pt1 | contig 18128 bp, 14 predicted proteins | sample MGYA00513528_ERZ506440 | MGnify/ENA metagenome assembly ERZ506440
CCCATCGCTTTTACCCCCTGCACCATTTGTTCCAGGTACGGCATATCGCGTTCGTGGGGATTCTTCCACGCCGCGCCCATACAGAAACGCGTCGATCCCGCCGCTTTCGCTTTGCGCGCCGACTCCAGCACCTGTTCAACTTCCATCAACCGCTCGGCTTCCAGCCCGGTTTTGTAGCGCGAGCTTTGCGGGCAATATTTGCAATCTTCCGGACAAGCTCCGGTCTTAATCGACAGCAAAGTGCTGACCTGCACCTGACGAGGATCGAAATGCTGACGATGCACCTGCTGCGCTTCAAACAGCAGATCCAGCAACGGTTTTTCAAATAATTCTGTGACTTGCGACAATGTCCAGCGTGGGCGGTGAGCCATGGGGCTTCTCCAAAACGTGTTTTTTGTTGTTAATTCGGTGTAGACTCGTAAACCTAAATCTTTTCAATTTGGTTTACAAGTCGATTATGACAACGGACGATCTTGCCTTTGACCAACGCCATATCTGGCACCCATACACATCCATGACCTCCCCGCTGCCGGTTTATCCGGTGGCAAGCGCCGAAGGTTGCGAGCTAATTTTGTCTGACGGCAGACGCCTGGTTGACGGTATGTCGTCCTGGTGGGCGGCGATCCACGGTTACAATCACCCGCAGCTTAATGCGGCGATGAAGTCGCAAATTGATGCTATGTCGCATGTGATGTTTGGCGGTATCACCCATGCGCCCGCCATTGAGCTGTGCCGCAAATTGGTGGCAATGACGCCGCAACCACTGGAGTGCGTTTTTCTCGCGGACTCCGGCTCCGTAGCGGTAGAAGTGGCGATGAAAATGGCGTTGCAGTACTGGCAGGCCAAAGGCGAAGCGCGCCAGCGTTTTCTAACCTTCCGCAATGGTTATCATGGCGATACCTTTGGCGCGATGTCGGTGTGCGATCCGGACAACTCAATGCACAACCTGTGGAAAGGCTATCTGCCAGAAAACCTGTTTGCTCCCGCCCCGCAAAGCCGCATGGATGGCGAATGGGATGAGCGTGATATGGTGGGCTTTGCCCGCCTGATGGCAGCGCATCGTCATGAAATCGCGGCGGTGATCATTGAACCGATTGTCCAGGGCGCAGGCGGGATGCGCATGTACCATCCGGAATGGTTAAAACGAATCCGCAAAATGTGCGATCGCGAAGGTATCTTGCTGATTGCCGACGAGATCGCCACCGGATTTGGTCGTACCGGCAAACTGTTTGCCTGTGAACATGCAGAAATCGCGCCGGATATTTTGTGTCTCGGTAAAGCCTTAACCGGCGGCACAATGACCCTTTCCGCCACGCTCACCACGCGCGAGGTTGCGGAAACCATCAGTAACGGCGAAGCCGGCTGCTTTATGCATGGGCCAACTTTTATGGGCAATCCGCTGGCCTGCGCAGCAGCAAACGCCAGCCTGGCGATTCTCGAATCTGGCGACTGGCAGCATCAGGTGGCGGCTATTGAAGCGCAGCTACGCGAGCAACTTGCCCCCGCCTGTGACGCCGAAATGGTTGCCGATGTGCGCGTACTGGGGGCAATCGGCGTGGTCGAAACCTCTCGTCCGGTGAATATGGCAGCGCTGCAAAAATTCTTTGTCGAACAGGGTGTCTGGATCCGGCCTTTTGGCAAACTGATTTACCTGATGCCGCCCTATATTATTCTCCCGCAACAGTTGCAGCGTCTGACCGCAGCGGTTAATCGTGCGGTGCAGGATGAAACATTTTTTTGCCAATAACGGGAAGTCAGCGTGAGGGTTTCTGGCTACACTTTCTGCAAACAAGAAAGGAGGGTTCATGAAACTCATCAGTAACGATCTGCGCGATGGCGATAAGCTGCCGCATCGTCATGTCTTTAACGGCATGGGTTACGATGGCGATAATATTTCACCGCATCTGGCGTGGGATGATGTTCCTGTGGGAACGAAAAGTTTTGTTGTCACCTGCTACGACCCGGATGCGCCAACCGGCTCCGGCTGGTGGCACTGGGTAGTTGTTAATTTACCCGCTGATACCCGCGTATTACCGCAAGGGTTTGGCTCTGGTCTGGTAGCAATACCAGACGGCGTTTTGCAGACGCGTACCGACTTTGGTAAAACCGGATACGATGGCGCAGCGCCGCCGAAAGGCGAAACCCATCGCTACATTTTTACCGTTCACGCGCTGGATGTAGAACGTATTGATGTCGATGAAGGTGCCAGCGGCGCGATGGTCGGGTTTAACGTTCATTTTCACTCTCTGGCGAGTGCCTCGATTACTGCGATGTTTAGTTAATCACTCTGCCAGATGGCGCAATGCCATCTGGTATCACTTAAAGGTATTAAAAACAACTTTTTGTCTTTTTACCTTCCCGTTTCGCTCAAGTTAGTATAAAAAAGCAGGCTTCAACGGATTCATTTTTCTATTTCATAGCCCGGAGCAACCTGTGAACACATTTTCAGTTTCCCGTCTGGCGCTGGCATTGGCTTTTGGCGTGACGCTGACCGCCTGTAGCTCAACACCGCCCGATCAACGTCCTTCTGATCAAACCGCGCCTGGTACCTCTTCTCGCCCGATTCTGTCGGCAAAAGAAGCGCAGAATTTCGATGCTCAACACTATTTTGCATCCCTGACACCAGGTGCGGCAGCGTGGAATCCTTCCCCGATTACCCTGCCTGCGCAACCTGACTTTGTTGTCGGCCCGGCGGGTACTCAAGGTGTAACGCATACCATGATTCAGGCGGCGGTAGATGCGGCAATTATCAAGCGTACCAACAAGCGCCAGTATATTGCCGTGATGCCTGGTGAGTATCAGGGAACGGTGTATGTCCCTGCCGCTCCGGGTGGAATTACTCTGTACGGTACAGGTGAAAAACCGATTGATGTGAAGATTGGGCTTTCCCTTGATGGTGGCATGAGCCCTGCCGACTGGCGTCACGACGTCAACCCGCGCGGCAAATATATGCCAGGTAAACCGGCGTGGTATATGTACGATAGCTGCCAGAGTAAACGCAGCGACAGTATCGGTGTTCTCTGCTCTGCGGTCTTCTGGTCACAAAACAATGGCCTGCAACTGCAAAACCTGACCATCGAAAACACGCTGGGCGATAGCGTAGATGCGGGTAACCATCCGGCGGTGGCACTGCGTACTGATGGCGACAAAGTGCAGATCAATAACGTCAACATTCTCGGTCGTCAGAACACCTTCTTTGTCACCAACAGCGGTGTGCAGAACCGTCTGGAAACGAATCGCCAGCCGCGTACGCTGGTGACCAACAGCTATATTGAAGGGGATGTGGATATCGTTTCTGGTCGCGGCGCAGTGGTGTTCGATAACACCGAATTCCGCGTGGTGAACTCCCGTACCCAGCAAGAAGCGTATGTGTTTGCACCGGCTACGCTGTCCAACATTTACTACGGTTTCCTCGCCGTAAACAGCCGTTTCAATGCTTCCGGTGATGGCGTGGCGCAACTGGGCCGCTCGCTGGATGTTGATGCCAATACCAACGGTCAGGTAGTGATCCGTGATAGCGCCATCAACGAAGGTTTTAACACAGCCAAACCGTGGGCTGATGCGGTGATCTCTAATCGCCCGTTTGCGGGTAACACCGGCAGCGTTGATGATAACGACGAAGTACAACGCAATCTGAATGACACTAACTACAACCGCATGTGGGAATACAATAACCGCGGCGTGGGTAGCAAAGTGGTTGCAGAGGCGAAGAAGTAGGAGCTGTTAACTATGTGCCGGATGCGGCGTAAACGCCTTATCCGGCCTACGGTTCGATGCGATTTGTCGGTCGGATAAGATGCGCCAGCATCGCATCCGACAATAAGTGCCGGATGCGACCTACATTCACATGGCGCTTTTTACATCTGACGGTTTTTATTGAAGTTAATCAAACTACCCGCCTTGATAATCTCGCGCTCTTCAGCAGTCATACTTTCCATATAGAGCGTAATCTCCGTTACCGGTGCATCTTCATGGATCACATAACCTTTAAACGTCGTTCCAGGATTATCCAGCGCCGCTTTAATGCCAGGGATGTAAATGTAATCCCCCACTTCAAAGGTTGGCGCTTCCGCCATCTGCAGCGGTAACATCCCCCAGTTGATGACGTTAGAACGATAGCGTTTAGTCGCGTACTCCTCGGCAATATTCGCCAGACCGCCAATCACACGCTGACAACTCGCCGCCTGTTCACGCGCAGAACCATCGCCTGGTTTCACCGCATAGACCATGCTGCCAATTTCAGTTTGCAGCGGATCAACATGTTCCTGACCAGCAATCTGCTTAATGCGCGCAAACACCTCTGCCATCTCGCTGACATTCCCCGCCAGACGCTGATTTTCCAGCTCAGCAGTCGCTTTACTTCTGCCAACATAACCTGGATCGCGGCGTGACAGGGTAAACTCCGCCAGACCAATCGGATTTGAACGATAAGAAGAGGTTTCACCGGAAGGAATCAGTTCGTCGGTGGTGGTCACTTCGTCGAGGATCTTCGAGCACACTTTGAGGACGATATTGTCAGTCAGCGCACCCAATTCCGGCCAGTCTTTAATGTTCGGTCCGTAAATCAGCGGTTGCTGGGTCGCCCCTTTCACAAAGCCTTGATAGACGCGATTTTTATACGGCGTTACATCGAAGGCGTACTCCGGCACGTTGTCCCAGCAATCGAGTTCGCTGGCAGAGGTTAAATAGCCACCGTTTGCCGCAGTCGCAGCGATAGAACGAGCGTCCATCAACGCCACCGCTGACATCTGCCCATTAGCTGGCTTAGAGCCTTCGCGGTTCGGGAAGTTACGCGTGGTGTGGCGAATACTCAAACCGTTGTTGATTGGCGTATCGCCCGCACCAAAGCATGGGCCGCAGAACGCGGTTCTGATGATTGCGCCTGCGCCAATCAAATCTGCGACCACACCTTTTTTGGCGAGATCCATAAACACCGGCTGTGATGACGGGTAAACCGCTAACGAGAAGGTGTCATTGCCGCAGGATTGACCGCGCAGCGCATTCGCCGCCGCGATGACGTTTTCATAGTTACCGCCAGAACAGCCCGCGATAATCCCCTGCTGCACTTTCAGGCGACCATTTTCCACTTTATCCAGCAGCGAGAGTTTGGCTTTACCGTGCGCCACGCGTTCGGACTCAATTTCAATCTCACGCAGAATGTCGGTCAGGTTCTGGTTCAGCGTGTCGATTTCATACACGTTGCTCGGGTGGAATGGCAGCGCAATCATTGGTTTGATGGCGCTTAAATCAACGCTGATGCAGCCATCGTAGTACGCCATTGGTTGAGGGTTAAGTTGGCAGTAATCCTGGCCGCGACCGTGCAGCGCCAGCCAGTTATGGACTTCTTCATCGGTTTGCCAGACAGAACTTAAACAGGTCGTTTCAGTGGTCATCACGTCAACGCTGTTACGGAAATCGGTAGAGAGCGCTGCAACACCGGGACCTACGAACTCCATCACTTTGTTTTTGACGTAACCGTTTTTGAACACGGCACCGATGATAGCCAGCGCCACATCCTGCGGCCCCACATACGGCGCAGGTTTTCCGGTCAGATGCACCGCAACCACGCCCGGATAGTCGATATCCCAGGTGTCATTAAGCAGTTGTTTTACCAGCTCGCCGCCGCCCTCACCGACTGCCATTGTCCCTAATGCGCCGTAACGGGTGTGGCTGTCTGATCCGAGGATCATTTTGCCGCCGCCAGCCATCATTTCACGCATATATTGATGGATGACCGCAATATGCGGTGGCACAAAAATACCGCCATAACGCTGGGCCGCCGATAAACCAAAAACATGGTCATCACCGTTAATGGTGCCGCCGACGGCGCAGAGTGAGTTATGGCAGTTGGTCAGCACATACGGCAGCGGGAAACGTTCCATACCGGACGCTTTAGCGGTCTGTACAATACCAACAAAGGTAATATCGTGAGAGGCTAATGAATCAAACTTAATTTTAAGTTTATCCATATTTCCGGACGTATTATGAGAAGAGAGAATAGACCAGGCAATAGTGCCTTTTTTTGCTTCTTCTTTTTTTATTTCGTCGGTGAAATGTTCTTCGGCAATTATTTCGTTATTGCTGGCGAGAAACACGCCTTTTTCAGATAACTTGATCATCAAATGCTCCAGATATCTGCGCACCGGAAAGTGCGCAGAAAGATAATAAATGGATATACTCTAAATAATTCGAGTTGCAGGAAGGCGACAAGCGAGTGAATCCCCAGGAGCTTACATAAGTAAGTGACTGGGGTGAGCGAACACAGACGCAGCACATGCAACTTGAAGTATGACGAGTATATTTACAGCATGTTCCAGCCGATCAGCATATTCCACCACCACACGCCAAGGGTGATATGCACCAGGAAGGTTAATATCGTCAGTACCGCACCGACCAACCACCAGGATTTAATATCGTTGTAACCCACGCCAAAGATGACCGGACCTGCCGCGCCGCCATAGTGAGTAACCATGCCGCCATAGGAGTTAGAGAACAACAGTGCCAGCGCGGTTAACATTAACGGTGCGCCGGAGACATTCGCCAGCATGGCAAATACCGGTAACATGGCAACGATATAGGCACTACCAGAAGCGAAGAAATAACGCACGATGATGCTGAGGAAAATAATAACGAAGAAAGCAACGTTCCCGTGACCATCAAATGCCAGGTTATTTTTAAAGACTTCAGCTAACCATTCGAAGAATTTAACTTTCGATAATAAGGAGCTTAAGCCGATAATACCGCCGTACCAGATTAAGGTATTCCAGCCGCCTTTATTTTTAACCACGTCTTCCCAGGTAACGATACCCAGCAGCAGCATAGTTGCCATAACAACGATTGCCACGGTGGATTCATCAACCCCCAGAGACTTACTGAAAATCCAGCCCAGCAGCGCCAGCACAAAGACACCGAGCAGCATTTTTTCGCGGATTTTCATCGGTCCCAGTTCGGCAAGGCCCGCTTTAGCGATGGTTTTGTTATCCACCTTCTTAATTTCTGGTGGATACATGGTGTAAATCACCAGCGGGGTGACCAGCAGCATAATGATGCCCGGCAATCCGGCGGCTAGCGCCCATCCACCCCAGCTAATTTGCAAGTGCAGAATGTCGTTGATCATTTTCAGCGCCAGAATGTTCCCCGCCATTGCGGTAAAGAACATATAGCTGGTGGTTTTGGTGACCATGTAAATGGACATCATCAGGTAATGTCCAACACGACGCGGACTTTTTTCCGGTTCTGATCCCAAAGCCACTGCCACGCTGTTGATGATCGGTAACACGATGCCGCCCGCACGCGCGGTGTTAGACGGTGTTGCCGGAGCCAGTACCAGATCGAGAAATACCGTAACGTAACCCAGACCCAGGGTAGTGCTACCAATTTTACCAATCAGCAGATAGGCAATACGTTTACCTAAGCCTGTGGTTACAAACGCGGCGCTTAAAGTAAACGCAGAAAACACCAGCCAGGTGGTACCGGAAGAGTAACCGCTTAATACGGCGGTGGTTTTAAATTCCCCACCTGATAAGTTACCCACCACGACCATCGATGCGGCGACGGCAATTAACAGTACGACAGGTTCCGGGAAAGGCTTGATAACCAGCCCCACAATGGCCGCCAGGTAAATACCAAAAAGCACCCACGCCAGTTCGCTTAATCCTGCCGGAGCTGGCATAAAGCCAATAATACATGGGATTGCTAATATCAGAATTAGCTTCCATAACGATTTCTTATTCATTTAATATCCTGTTCTTTCTGTATGACTCATACAGAATTCCTTTATTGATTGTCATTATCACGACAACAAAATTTTTCAGGGAAGATAAACTTCACCGGAAAATATTTTTCTGGTCGTCCGAATAACAGATGCGCGTAACGTCGTGGCATCCTGACCTTCATTACTTAAATGAACGTCGAGCGCACCACTGGGGTGTTCAATATTGATATTGCCGTATCCTACAGAAGGGACGATTTGTCGGGTGACGGTACCTTCCAATGCACAACTACTGGAAATAGCAATAGCACCGGTTATCGCCAAAGCGCGATGGCAAGAATGCGGCATAAAATAACGCACATTAATTGCCCCGCCTTTCTGCGCTGGAGAAATAAGTACAGGTTTAGGGATAACCATATTACTGACATCGCCTAAGCCCATTGCTTTACCCGCTTGTAGACGGATAGATTCAATGCGGGCTAATAATGCTTTGTCGGCATCCAGCTCTGCCGGTAATTCATAGCCTGTTTTTCCCAGATATTCAGCAGGAATAATGACAACTGGCATCGCCATATCGATACAGGTCACCGGGACATCGTCAAAATAATCAATCTGATTATCCGTCGGGAAGACTTTTCCGGTTTTCGTTCCGGCGGCATTCAGGAAAGTGAGCGCAACCGGTGCGGCAGTACCCGGTACGCCGTCAATTCTGGCGCTACCCTCGTACTCGACAACACCATTTGGCGTTTGCACATCAGCTTCGATAAACGTACCCGTATTGACGTTGCGGATACGTACGCGGGTAACTGGCGAAGTCGCTGCAATCAAACCATTTTCAATGGCGAATGCCCCAACGCCAGACAGCATATTGCCGCAGTTAGGCGTGGTATCGACACGTTGCTCATGGACGATAACTTGAGCAAACAGATAATCGACATCTGCACGCGGATCGCTGGAGCGGCTAATAATGGCGACTTTACTGGTCAGCGGATTACCGCCGCCAATACCGTCAATTTCCAGATCGTTACCGGAACCCATAATTGCCATCAATATTTTATCGCGCTGCGTTTGATCTTCGGGTAGATGTTCCGCTAACAGGAACGCGCCCCTCGAGGTTCCACCTCGCATCATCACGCAGGGTATTTTTTTCATAATAATGCCCTCAATTTAAAAACATAACTTATTGCGATATGGTTACATTAAGGGCAAAGCATCTCTAATGACTTTAGCTCAACGATTAATAACATTTTTTCATTAATTTAAGTTGGCTAAATGCAGTTAAAATTTTTAACTGCCAGTCACCCAAAATCGTCGCTTCCATTTTCCGGAGTAATAATGAAGCATGAATTATCAAGTATGAAGGCATTTGTCATACTGGCAGAGTCCAGTTCATTTAACAATGCTGCTAAATTACTCAATATTACGCAACCTGCATTAACGCGAAGAATAAAAAAGATGGAGGAAGATTTACACATTCAACTATTTGAGCGTACAACTCGCAAGGTTACGTTAACAAAAGCAGGAAAAAGGTTGCTCCCGGAGGCGCGGGAATTAATAAAAAAATTCGATGAAACGCTTTTTAGTATTCGCGACATGAATGCTTATCATCGAGGTATGGTGACGTTAGCGTGTATTCCGACCGCGGTATTTTATTTTTTACCATTGGCAATCGGTAAATTTAATGAGCTGTATCCCAATATTAAAGTGCGGATTCTGGAACAAGGCACGAATAATTGCATGGAATCGGTGCTGTGTAACGAATCAGACTTTGGCATAAACATGAACAACGTCACAAATTCATCCATTGATTTTACCCCACTGGTCAACGAGCCGTTCGTGCTGGCCTGTCGGCGTGACCATCCATTGGCCAAAAAGCAGCTTGTAGAATGGCAGGAGTTAGTGGGTTACAAAATGATTGGCGTACGCTCCTCCAGCGGCAACCGACTGTTGATAGAACAACAGCTAGCCGACAAGCCCTGGAAGCTGGACTGGTTTTACGAAGTGCGTCATCTTTCGACGTCATTAGGGCTGGTGGAGGCGGGACTGGGGATTTCGGCGCTTCCTGGTCTGGCAATGCCCCATGCGCCCTATTCTTCGATTATTGGTATCCCACTGGTGGAACCCGTTATACGTCGGACATTGGGGATTATTCGCCGCAAAGATGCCGTGCTTTCTCCGGCAGCTGAACGCTTTTTTGCCTTGCTGATTAATTTGTGGACTGACGATAAAGACAATTTGTGGACCAATATCGTCGAACGCCAGAGACATGCGTTACAGGAGATAGGTTAATACACCGGCGCAGGAGAGACTGCGCCGGTTAAATCAGCGGTTAGTGCGCGTTGACCACTACCCACATTGGCCCCTGCCCAACCGCATAGCGGCCTTTTTCATGCAGTAGCCCCTGCTCGCCAACAATTTCGTATACCGAGATGTGGTGAGATTTTTGCCCGGCGGCAATCAGATACTTGCCGCTGTGATCAACATTGAAGCCGCGCGGCTGAGTTTCCGTTGGCTGGAAGCCTTCTTTACTCAACACGCTGCCATCTTCCGAAACGCTGAAAACGGTAATCAGACTGGCGGTACGGTCGCAGGCGTATAAATGACGACCATCCGGGGTGATATGAATATCAGCCGCCCAACGGGTGTCGGAGAAGTTTTCCGGCATCATATCCAGCGTCTGGACACATTCGATATTGCCGTGCGGATCTTTCAGTTCCCAGACATCCACTGAGCTGTTTAACTCATTGACGCAATACGCATATTGTTCGTTTGGATGGAATACCATATGACGCGGGCCGGCCCCTTCAACGGTAGTCACTTCCGCAGGGTCCTGCGCCACCAGATGACCATCATCGCTGACCGTAAACAGGCAAATGCGATCCTGCTTTAATGCCGGAACCCACAACGTACGGTTGTCCGGTGAGATATTGGCGGAATGGCAACCGTCCAGCCCCTCGACCACATCGACGACGCCCACTGGCAGGCCATCTTCCAGACGCGTTACGCTCACGTTACCCGCATTGTAAGAACCGACAAAGACAAACTGCCCCTGGTGATCGGTGGAAATATGCGTCGGGCTACCCGGCAGCGCAGACTCTGCAGCAAAGGTCAGCGCGCCATCATCCGGTGCAATACGATACGCCAGAACACGAAACTCCGGACGGACACCAACGTAGAGGTAACGTTTGTCCGGGCTGACCACCATCGGCTGCACCTGCCCCGGCACATCGACAACCTGTGTCAGCGTCAGTGCGCCTTCATGATTCAGGTTCCAGACGTGAATTTGCTGGCTCTCAGGGCTGGCGATATAAACTGTTTGCTTCATGAATGCTCCTTTGCATTTAGCAACTGACTGTAACAGCTAAAATTAGTCGCTTTTGGCGGTGAATGCTGAATTAAAACGCAGAATTTTGTCCGATAGTGGTATCGGTGTACCATTCGCGCAGACGAAAATTCTTAACCTTAATCTGGAATACGCCATGACCACACGCGTGATTGCTCTCGACTTAGACGGCACCTTATTGACCCCGAAAAAGACCCTGCTTCCATCATCGATAGAAGCCCTGGCCCGCGCTCGCGAAGCAGGCTATCGATTAATCATCGTCACAGGTCGCCATCACGTCGCTATTCATCCTTTTTATCAGGCGCTGGCGCTGGATACACCTGCTATTTGCTGTAATGGCACCTATTTGTATGATTATCATGCAAAAACCGTGCTGGAAGCGGACCCAATGCCCGTTAATAAAGCCCTGCAACTCATTGAGATGCTGAATGAACACCACATTCACGGTCTGATGTATGTGGATGATGCGATGGTCTATGAGCACCCGACCGGACATGTCATTCGCACGTCTAACTGGGCGCAAACCCTGCCGCCGGAACAGCGTCCGACTTTCACACAAGTCGCTTCTCTGGCTGAAACGGCGCAACAAGTTAACGCCGTATGGAAGTTCGCCCTGACGCACGATGACCTGCCGCAATTGCAGCATTTTGGTAAGCATGTCGAACATGAACTGGGACTGGAGTGTGAATGGTCCTGGCACGATCAGGTTGATATTGCACGCGGCGGCAACAGCAAAGGTAAACGTTTGACGAAATGGGTTGAGGCGCAAGGCTGGTCGATGGAAAACGTCGTGGCGTTCGGCGATAACTTCAATGATATTAGTATGCTGGAAGCCGCTGGTACAGGCGTGGCGATGGGCAACGCCGATGACGCAGTAAAAGCGCGCGCCAACATTGTGATTGGTGATAACACCACCGACAGCATTGCCCAGTTCATTTATAGCCACCTGATTTAATCAGGCGGTTATCGACACACTTTTAATTTGCGCATACAGCCACAGGCCAGGTTTGATCGCCAGTTCATCCCTGGCCCACGGGCTGATACGCGCCCACAGCGTTTTACCGCCGACTTCCAGCTCCACTTCCACCTGGCCGTTGTCGTCATAACTATTAACAACTTTTGCCCGCAATACGTTACGAATGCTGGTTTGCTGCGGCGGTTGTAAAACCAGTGAGACATCGGAAGCCTGAATGCGGATGCGTAGCGCAGCTTGCAGCGGTTCGTCCAGCTTATTGACCCACAAATGCTGATCGCCCAGCGCCAGCGCGGTCATCGCGTAATGCGGATGATGCTCAAGTACTGTCACTTTCAGAATGCTACTTTGTTGCTCTTTCGGTAGCCACGGATTCATCACGCTACTACCCCAGACTTCTTCCAGCGCGCCAAAGGCTTTCACCTGACCGTTTTCCAGTACCATCACTCTGTCTGCCAGATGGAGGATCTCATCCAGCGAATGGCTGACATACAACATCGGAATGTTGATTTCCCGCGTCAGACGTTGCAGATAAGGCAACAGTTCGCGTTTACGCGGAATATCCAGTGATGCCAGCGGTTCATCCAGCAACAGCAATTCCGGTGCTGTCAGCAAAGCCCGACCAATCGCCACGCGCTGTTTTTCGCCTCCGGACAGGCTGCCTGGTAAACGATCAAGCAACGGTTCAATGCCTAAAAGCGCCACCAGCTTATCGAACTGATTGACCATGCTTTTCGCCATGCCGTAGCGCAAATTGCCACGCACTTTATAATGCGGAAACAGCCGCGCATCCTGAAACACATAGCCTACGCGACGCTTTTCTGGCGTCAGGCAGATACCTTTATCGGCGTCATTTAGTACCCGACCATTGAGGACAATCCGCCCTTTTTGCGGACGTGTCAGCCCACTGATGGCGTTAATCAGCGAGGTTTTTCCGGCACCAGAGACACCAAAAATAGCGGTGATGCCATTGGCGGGCAGCGTTTCATTAATCGTCAGGCAATGATTGCCCAACGTCTGGGAAAAATTCAGTTCCAGCATGATTAGCGCCCCGCCCGCTCACGGCTGATTCTGGCCAGCCATTCTGAAATCAACAGGGAGATCATCGCCAGCGCAATAGAAATAATACACAGTCTCGCCGCGCCACTTTCCCCGCCAGGGGTCTGGATCAGGGTATACATGGCAGAAGGAATGGTCCGCGTTTCACCAGGAATGTTCGACACAAAGGTGATGGTTGCGCCAAATTCACCGAGCGAACGAGCGAATGCCAGTACCGTACCAACAATAATTCCCGGTAAGGTCAGCGGTAACGTGATAGTAAAGAAAACGCGCCAGCGCCCGGCCCCCAGTGTTCTTGCGGCCTGCTCCAGTTTGATATCAACACCTTCCAGCGCCAGACGAATCGCCCGCACCATCAGCGGAAAAGACATGACAGCGGCAGCGAGAACCGCACCACGCCAGCTAAACGCGAAAGAAAGACCAAACCAGTCATACAGACGTTCACCGATAAATCCGCGCCGTCCCATCGAAACTAATAATAGGTAACCGACGACCACGGGCGGTAACACCAGCGGTAGATGCAGTACGCTGTCGAGCAGAGCTTTGCCCGGAAACGTGCAACGTACCAGTAACCAGGCAAAAAAGATCCCAAACGGCAGGCTAAACAGCACAGCCAGGGAAGAAACTTTCAGGCTTAATAAAACTGCCTGCCATTCTGGATCGGTCAGTATCATTACTTGGTTGTAAATCCGTAACGTTTAAAGATTTCCGCAGCCTGCGGCCCCTTCAGATAATCATAAAATGCTTTCACTGTCGCATTGTTATGCCCTTCCACAACAGCAACCGGATATTCCACTTTTTTATGTGAATCTTCCGGGAAGGTGGCAACCACTTTTACCCCTTTGCTGGCAACTGCGTCAGAACCGTAAACAATACCCAGCGGCGCTTCATTGCGTTCGACCAACGCCAGCGCGCCACGAACATCTTCCGCCGGAGCCAGTTTCGGGGAGAGCGTATCCCATGCGCCCAGTTTTTGCAGTGCTTCTTTCGCATAAATGCCAGCAGGGACATGTTCCGGATCACCAACCGCGAGGCGACCGCCATTCAGCAGCGAAGTCCAGTTGGTTTTGCTGTCGATGGTGAAATCTTTCTGCTCGCTGGCTTTCGGTGCTACAACGACCAGGCTATTGCCGAGCAGTGTCTGGCGCGAAGCCGTATCGATCGCTTTTTTATCAACCGCATAATCCATCCATTTCTGATCGGCAGAAATAAACAGATCCGCAGGCGCACCCGCTTCAATCTGACGGGCCAAAGTAGATGACGAAGCGAAAGAAGAAACCACATCCACGCCTTTCTCTTTTTTATACTGCGTAGCAATGTCCTGCATTGCGTTAGTCAGTGATGCGGCGGCGAACACCGTGATTTTCCCTTCATCTGCCAGTGCATTGCCAGCAACAGCGAAAGAGAGTGCCGCCCCGGTAAACAAGTTCAACCATTTACGAGCCATTGGTAACCCCTTAATGTAACGTTATGTAGGTGTCAATATAACGGCAAGTTCGGAATTTTCCCAGCAGTTATTGCTAACCTTTGTGAGGTAGATGAGAAAAAATATCGGCAGAAAAAGCAGGAAGTTGAGAAAAAGAAAATGCCCGACTAAGCGGGCATTCAGGGAATCAATGATTTTGTCCGGGCTGGTCTTTTTTACCAACACCAGAAAAGATGTTGAATACTTCACCAAGACCGTAAATCAGACCCAGGATGATGGCCATCACGACAGGTACCATGATTACGGCGAATACCAGACTTTTTAATAACTCTAACATGGTCAACTCCAGATATAGTCATGAGACTATTCTAACCGCTAAGCACAGAAAAGCACTCCCCTTTTGTGCGGTCAGCTTTGCGTGGCGTTCGTTTTCCGTCACAATAAGACTTTTGCCAGGACATTGTTATGCAGGCCGAAATCCTTCTCACCCTTAAGCTCCAACAAAAATTATTCGCCGACCCGCGCCGCATTTCGCTACTAAAACACATTGCGCTTTCCGGTTCCATTAGCCAGGGAGCGAAAGATGCCGGTATCAGCTATAAAAGCGCCTGGGATGCCATTAACGAGATGAATCAGTTAAGTGAGCATATTCTGGTTGAGCGCGCAACAGGCGGTAAAGGTGGAGGCGGCGCAGTACTGACCCGCTATGGTCAGCGACTGATTCAACTCTATGACTTACTGGCGCAAATCCAGCAAAAAGCCTTTGATGTGTTAAGTGACGATGACGCCCTGCCGCTGAACAGCCTGCTGGCCGCGATCTCACGTTTTTCACTGCAAACCAGCGCCCGTAACCAGTGGTTCGGTACCATCACCGCTCGCGATCATGATGACGTTCAACAGCATGTTGATGTCTTACTGGCTGATGGAAAAACACGCCTGAAAGTCGCAATTACCGCACAAAGCGGCGCGCGTCTGGGGCTGGATGAAGGCAAAGAAGTGTTGATATTGCTAAAAGCGCCGTGGGTAGGCATTACTCAGGACGAAGCGGTCGCGCAAAACGCTGACAACCAATTACCGGGTATTATTAGTCATATTGAGCGCGGCGCAGAGCAGTGCGAAGTATTAATGGCGCTACCCGACGGGCAAACACTGTGCGCCACAGTGCCGGTAAATGAAGCGACTTCTCTTCAGCAAGGACAGAATGTCACGGCCTACTTTAATGCCGACAGCGTGATTATCGCCACGCTGTGCTAAGCGTGTTGACAATTTGTTATGAAACACGTATCCCTGTCAGTAATCGCTGCACAAAATGGGATATAAAATGTCATCGTTGCAAATTTTGCAAGGCACGTTTCGTCTTGGCGACACAAAAACGCTGCAATTGCCTCGGCTAACGTTAAACGCGGGTGATAGTTGGGCGTTTGTCGGTTCGAATGGAAGCGGGAAATCGGCGCTGGCCCGCGCGCTGTCGGGGGAACTTCCGCTTTTGAAAGGTGAACGGCAAAGCCAGTTTTCCCACATCACTCGTCTCTCCTTCGAGCAATTGCAAAAGCTCGTCAGCGACGAATGGCAGCGGAATAACACCGATATGCTTAGTCCTGGCGAAGATGACACCGGGCGTACCACGGCTGAGATCATTCAGGATGAAGTAAAGGATACTTCGCGTTGCATGCAACTGGCGCAGCAGTTCGGTATTACCGCCCTCCTCGACCGACGCTTTAAATACCTTTCCACTGGCGAGACGCGAAAAACCCTGCTGTGTCAGGCGCTGATGTCGGAGCCTGACTTGTTGATCCTTGATGAACCGTTCGATGGCCTGGATGTTGCCTCACGTCAGCAACTGGCTGAGCTACTCGCCTCGTTACATCAGTCCGGTATTACTCTGGTACTGGTGCTCAATCGCTTCGATGAGATCCCGGAATTTGTCCAGTTTGCTGGCGTGCTGGCGGATTGCACGTTAGCGGAAACTGGCGCTAAAGAAGAACTGCTCCAACAAGCACTCGTTGCGCAACTGGCGCATAGCGAACTGCTTGAAGGTGTGCAAATGCCGGAGCCGGATGAACCTTCAGCACGTCACGCCTTACCCGCCAACGAACCGCGCATTGTGCTGAACAATGGCGTGGTTTCTTATAACGAACGCCCCATCCTTAATAACCTTAGCTGGCAGGTGAATCCAGGCGAACACTGGCAAATTGTCGGGCCAAATGGCGCGGGAAAATCGACGTTATTAAGCCTGATTACTGGCGATCATCCGCAAGGTTACAGCAACGATTTGACGCTTTTCGGACGACGTCGCGGCAGCGGCGAAACCATCTGGGATATCAAAAAGCATATCGGTTACGTCAGCAGTAGTTTGCATCTGGATTACCGGGTCAGCACTACTGTGCGTAATGTGATTCTTTCTGGCTATTTTGATTCGATTGGCATTTATCAGGCCGTTTCGGATCGCCAGCAAAAACTGGTGCAGCAGTGGCTGGATATTCTCGGCATTGATAAACGCACGGCTGACGCTCCTTTCCATAGTCTTTCCTGGGGACAGCAGCGTCTGGCGCTGATTGTCCGCGCACTGGTGAAACATCCGACGTTGCTTATTCTCGATGAACCACTACAGGGGCTTGATCCGCTCAATCGCCAGCTTATCCGCCGTTTTGTTGATGTGCTGATTAGCGAAGGTGAAACGCAATTGTTGTTTGTTTCGCACCACGCTGAAGATGCGCCTGCCTGTATTACCCATCGTCTTGAGTTCGTGCCGGACGGTGGACTCTATCGCTATGTGCTGACAAAAATAAATTGAGTCGGTAATGCTGACCGTGCCGGAGGCGGCGTAAACGTGTTATCCGGCCAACGGTTTGACGCATCCAGGCATGAAACCGCGTCTTTTTTTTCAGATAAAAAGCGCAATCATTCATAAAGCCGCTGTTTTATAATCACTTAATCGCGCATAAAAAACGGCTAAATTCCTGTGTAAACGATTCCACTAATTTATTCCATGTCACACTTTTCGCATCTTTGTTATGCTATGGTTATTTCATACCATAAGCCTAATGGAGCGAATTATGAGAGTTCTGGTTACCGGTGGTAGCGGTTACATTGGAAGTCATACCTGTGTGCAATTACTGCAAAACGGTCATGATGTCATCATTCTTGATAACCTCTGTAACAGTAAGCGCAGCGTACTGCCTGTTATCGAGCGTTTAGGCGGCAAACATCCAACGTTTGTTGAAGGCGATATCCGTAACGAAGCGTTGATGACCGAGATCCTGCACGATCACGCTATCGACACCGTGATCCACTTCGCCGGGCTGAAAGCCGTTGGCGAATCGGTACAAAAACCGCTTGAATATTACGACAACAATGTCAACGGTACTCTGCGCCTGATTAGCGCCATGCGCGCCGCTAACGTCAAAAACTTTATCTTTAGCTCCTCCGCCACCGTTTATGGCGATCAGCCCAAAATTCCATATGTTGAAAGCTTCCCGACCGGCACACCGCAAAGCCCTTACGGCAAAAGCAAGCTGATGGTGGAACAGATCCTCACCGATCTACAAAAAGCCCAGCCGGACTGGAGCATTGCCCTGCTGCGCTACTTCAACCCGGTTGGCGCGCATCCGTCGGG
>ERZ506440.287-NODE-287-length-17020-cov-4.23436_pt1 | contig 17020 bp, 17 predicted proteins | sample MGYA00513528_ERZ506440 | MGnify/ENA metagenome assembly ERZ506440
ATAAATTACACAATTCTTTGAGTTTTCTTTAGTTGATATATTATCTGAATTATTTTATAAAAAATAATTTAGTTTCTGTGGAGTTTTCTGGAGAAAATTTATAATTATCTTCAGAGAACTCTTTTATTTTTTCTAAATCCTCTATTTGATTTAAAGTCATATAATTGAGCATCATTCCTCTAGCTTTTTTTCCCTCTGTACTGATATTTTTTAATTTTCCATCAATATTTTGTCTAAACTCAATATCAATCACTTTAAATTTTTTATAATCTAAAATTTTAGAAAACTCTTTAGAAGCAAGATTGATAAAAATTTCTGTGGAATATTTATCAAGATAGCTATTAATATCTTTACTCCAAAATTTGTACATACTCTCATCTAAAATATTTATAGTCATATCTAAACGGTAAGGTTTAATTTCTGTATTAGGAGAGATTGCTCCATAGAGAGCTGATAGAATAAAAAGATTTTTATTTAGATATTCTATCTCCTTATCACTAAATTTTTCTATTTCTAATTGTCTAAAAGTAACTCCATCATAAAGAGAGAGAGCTCTATAAGAAGATAAAGTAGCAAAATTTTGAATATTATTATAAGTTTCTTCTAAAAGTTTACCTTTTAATTTAAAAAGATTACCTATCTCCTCTATTGAAAAAGATTTTAATTTTTCTATAAGAGCTTTTGTATGATTAGTAAATTCTACATCTTTACTATTTTTTAAATCTATATCTTTATATTTCATTGTTTTACTTGGAGAAAAAATTATCTTCATAAATAACCTCGCTTTTTTTATAATATTTTATCTAATTTTAAAAAGAAGTTCAATAGAAATTATTTACTTGATATAAAATAACTGATACAATAAAAGAAAAATAAGGCAAAGGGGTAGTTATGAGTATAATCATAAGGCAAGAAGAGGAAAGAGATTATAGAAGAGTTGAAGAGATAGCAAGAGAAGCTTTTTGGAATCTATATTTTCCAGGAACAGATATACCTGTTGTAGTAAATAAATTACGTAGAAGTTCAGACTTTATAAAAGAACTAACTTATGTAATTGAAGTAAATGGGAAGGTAGAAGGAGCAATTTTTTATACTAATTCTAAGATAATAGATAAGAAAGAGGAAGAGCATAAGGTTATATCTTTTGGACCTGTATTTATCTCTCCAGAATTTCATAGACAAGGATTAGGAAGAAAATTAATAACTTACACAATAGAAAAAGCTAAAGAGATGGGGTATAGAGCAATAATAACTTTAGGTTATCCATATCACTATGAACCATATGGTTTTTTAGGTGGTAAAAAATATGGAATTTCTATGCCAGATATGAAATTTTATAAAGGGCTTTTAGTGCTGTCATTATATGAAGGAGCTTTAGAAAATATATCAGGATATGTTATATTTTCTAATGATTTAGAAGCAACTCAAGAAGAGATAGAAGAGTTTGACAAGAGATTTCCATATAAGGAAAAAGGTTTTCAAGAGAGTCAGTTAGAGTATGAAAAAGCTTGTGCTGAATTAGATGAATAAATTAAAAGGAGTTTAGAAGTATATATTACTTAAAAACTCCTTTTTAAATTGTGATTTAAAGATACTTATTTTCTAATAATTTCATTTAACTTGATATTTGGATTGTGATATTTTCTTCTATTTTTTATTGTAAAATTTTTCATATAGATAGCTTCTTTTGGACACCAATGAAAACAAGCAAGGCAATGAGTACAATTTGAATTAAATATAGGTTTTCCATTTTGTAATTCAATATTTTTAGTTGGACATACTTGTTTGCAGATTCCACAGCTAATACAACTATCATTTACAATAAATTTTTTAGGGGAGAACTCCCACTCTGAAAATAGCTTCATTATATAATATTGAAGAATTTGAAAATAAGTAGCAGATAATTTTTTGTTAGTTCTCTTTTTAATATCTTCAATAACAGGAATAATATCTATTTCTACTTGTTTTAATTTCTCATTATCTTTTTCTATTGGAAATAGTATAGCATTATCTGGCATAAATAAAATATTTTCATAATTTATATTTTTATTTTGAGATTTTAAAATTTTTCTAAAATTTATAAAAGTAGCCCCTGCAATACTATAGCAATTTGGGAGAGCAAATATATATTCTATTTTAGAAAAATCAAATTTTTTAATAATATTTTTTACAAGTGGAGGGATATCTCCAAAATATACAGGAAAAACAAATCCAACCTCTTTAGATTTTGGAGTAATTTTTTTTAAATGTGAGAGAGTTTCTATTGGAATTAAATTACAATCTTTGAAACTCTCTTTAATTTTTTTAGCAATATATAGGGAATTCCCAGTTCCAGAAAAATAATAGATTTCCATAATATCTCCTTTATTTAGTTGAGATAGAATTAGATTGAGGATAATCTTTAAGTAACTCTAAAGTTATCTTAGTAGTAGCTACACAGGTAATAAGTGGAGCTATAAATATTCCAATAATTGGAATAAAAAATAGAAGTGTAAAGATTCCACCACAAAGTGCAGCATATACTCTTTGCTTTTTTAAAAATTCAAGACTTTCCTTTGGAGTAAGATTATATCTTTCTAAGGTATAATCCATAAATGAAAAACCTGTAAAATATCCTTGAATAATAAATATAAGTAGTGGGATAGATAAATTTATTGGGAAAATAAATCCAAGTAACATTACTACACAAGTCCCAACCATCTGTTTAAAAAAACTTTTTAAGCCGATATCAATACCTCTTAATAAAAATCTAATATTATCTCCAAAAGTGAAATCAAATTTTTTTCCTGTAAGATGAGTTTCCACTCTTTCTGATATATATCCAAGAATAGGGGAGATAATTACAAGAAGTAATGATTTATAAACTAGATAGTAGAAAAATATCGTACATATCCATATTAAAATTTTTATTAAAACATATATGATAGAGCTATATTCTCCAAGTTTGAAAAAATTTTCAAAAGCTATAGCAATACTTAGAGATAGATAATCTCCTAAATATACAAAAATTCCAAAGAGTATTAAACTTATAATCCCAGGCAGGAAGTAAAATTTCTTAAGTCCAGCTTCTCTAACAATTTTAAAAGCATCTAAAAAAGAGTTAAAAACCAAATTAATAGTTTTCATAATCATCTGCTCCAAGATGTGAAACATCAGAGAAAATATCTACACTATATTTTCCATCTGTATAATCTACTATTGAAAGACTTGTGTTTTGAGGAACTGCTACCTTTCCTAATTCATCAAAACTGATACCCTTTATAACCTTAAATATAGCTTTCAAAGTCATTCCATGAGTAACAACTACAATCACATCATCTTCTTTATGATTTTCAGTTATTTTTTTCAATCCTCTTTCTACTCTTTCTATAAGCTGAGGAAAAGTTTCTCCATCATAAGGGATTGGATTATAATCTTTTGGATTGAAGAAAAAATTGTGAAATTGCTCAGGATATGTAGCTTCAAACTTTTCTCTAGGAACACCTTCCATTCTTCCTACTGATATCTCTTTAAACTCATCAATTGTTTCTATTTTGATATCTCTATCTCCTATTATAAGTTTTGATGTTTCAATAGTTCTACCAAGAGGAGAAGAGTAAAAATTTGTAAACTCTGTATTTTTTAATCTCTCTCCTAATTTTTTAGCTTGTTCTCTTCCCTTTTCTGTAAGTGGAGAATTAGATGAACCTTGGAAAATTCTTAAAGTATTCCATACTGTTTCTCCATGTCTGATAAAATAAATTTTCATAATTTCGTCCTTTCTATTTTGTAATATTTTTAAATTTTTCACTTTGTAAAAAGTTTTTTATGTTGTTTATTCTGGTAGTATCGCTAGGATGTGTACTTAAAAACTCTGGTTGTCCACCACCAGAAGAAGTTTTCATTCTTTCCCAAAAACTTATAGCAGTATTAGGGTTATAGCCAGCTAATTTCATAAAAATAAGCCCTAATTCATCAGCCTCTGTTTCATGCTCTCTACTATATTTTAAAAGAACAAGATTTGAAGCACCACCATATATTTGAGTAGGGAGTCCCATAGAGTTTAAAATAGAACCACCGAGATTTTGTAGTACTGAATAGCTTGCTTGTTCTCTTCCATGTTCAGCAATAGCATGAGCTATCTCATGGGACATAACAACAGCTAGTCCATTTTCATCTTTAGTATAAGGGAGGATCCCACTATAGACAGCTACCTTACCTCCAGGCATACACCAAGCATTAGGAACACTATTTTCTATTAAGTTAAACTCCCATTGATATTTAAATTTAGATATTTTTTGCTCTGGATGTTCTTTAAAATATCTATCAACAGCATTAGCAATTCTATTTCCAACTTTTTTAACAAGTTTAGCATCACTGTTATTTAGAACTTTGCTATGAACAATAATTTCTCTATATTGAGAATAGCTTTGATTAATCATATCCTCTTCAGAAACTAAAAGTAATTGTTTTCTTCCAGAAATAGGAGCATTGGTACAAGCTATAAATAAAGTTAAAAGTAATGAGATAAAAAATATTTTTTTTATTTTCATATAATACCCTCCTGAATTATCTTAACCAAAGATATTTTATTATTTAGAGATATTTGATATAATATGTTATAATATATTGTACTCGATTTTAAGGAGGTTGTAAAATGAAATTTTTAGGAGTAATACCATCGAGATATGCTTCAACTAGATTAGAAGGAAAGCCATTAAAAGATATTTGTGGACATACTATGATAGAGTGGGTGTATAAAAGGACAAAACTTTCTAATCTTGATGAAGTGGTAGTAGCTACTGATGATGAAAGAATATATAAGGAAGTTGAAAGATTTGGAGGAAAAGCTATACTTACTAGTAAGGAGCATGAAAATGGAACTAGTAGAATAGCAGAGGTTTGTACAAAATATGAAGACTATGATGTTATAGTTAATGTTCAAGGAGATGAGCCATTAATAGAGCCAGAGATGATTAACTCTATAATCAATTCTTTTAAAGAGGATGACACTATTTCAATGAGCACATTAAAATACAAGATAGACACTATGGAAGAGATAGAAAATCCAAACTATGTAAAAGTAATAACTGATAAAAAAGGCTATGCACTATATTTTTCAAGAAGTGTAATCCCTTATCCAAGAAAGCTAGATATACAAAATTACTATAAACATGTGGGGATATATGGATATAAGAGAGATTTTGTAGTAGAATATGCAAAAATGGAGCCAACACCATTAGAATTATCAGAGTCATTAGAGCAACTTAGAGCCTTAGAAAATGGATATAGAATAAAAGTTATGGAGACTCCATATAAGATAATAGGGGTAGATACTCAAGAGGAGTTGGAAAAAGTAAGAGAATATATAAAAGAGAATGGGTTAAAATTAGATTAATCTAAAGAGGAGAAAAATGAAAATTATAAAACAATTATCAATAGCGATAATTATAGGATTAGCATTGGTAGGATGTACTTCAACAGAAAGCTTTAGGGAGATAGGTGGAGTTCCTTACAAGGTAGAGAAAAATAGAGTAGAAGAGGGAGATTATACTCTAGATAACTCTTTTTTTAGAAAAAGAGGATTACCTATACCAAATGTTTTTAAAGGAAAGGATATAGAGTATCTTACTGCTAGAAATGATACCCTAAAAAAATATGATTATGATTTTTTTGATGGGGTAGATGAGAAACAAGCTTTAAAATTTTATAAAGATTTAGAGGTAAGAGGTTATGGAGATAATTCTCCTTATTGGAGATGGAAGATAACTCTTGATAAGGATGAATTTTTTACAGCTATAAAAAATAATCTACCATCTGTATATAGAGGTAGACCTGCAGAAGTACTTACTCTTGATGATGGGCAATGGAAATCTATCAAAATAACTGAGGCAGGTATAGGGAAAATAAAAGATGTAGAGGTAGCTGGAAGAGGAAAATCAGGAGTAGTTACCTATATTTTAATTACTACAAATAAAAATAAATACTTAGTTGCTAAAGAGTTAAATATTAGAAAACTTTTTGCTTTAACAAAATCTACAACTGAAAGTGGAAAAGATATTTTGATGTATGGAGCAAGAGGTAGAGCTGGAAAATATCAAGAGAGTCCAATTAGAAGAAATATAACTCTTTTGCCAGCCTCTTATTTTGTAATAGAATATACTGGTGGAAGAGCTAATATCTATGGTGGAGGATATGGACATGGTGTAGGGATGGGACAATATACTGCTTATGATTTAGCAAAAAATCATGGATACACATACAAACAAATTCTATCTAGACACTATCCACACTCTCAACTAAAAGATATGTATTCTTTAAAAGGGGTAGGGAAGATTATAAATGTAGGTATTACTACTAATAATTCTTTAGACCATAGCAAAGTGATACTATCTAGTAATGGAAAAATGAGAATAAATGGATCTGGATTTAAAATAGATGTACCAGCTAAACAAAAAGTTGTAATAATAAATAATGGAGATAGACTTTGGGTAAGTGTAGATGGAAAACATAGAGTAAAAACTGTAAATCCACTAGATATAACAGCTTATGGATATTATATAACTTTGGAAGGATTGAAAAAAGGACACACTACAACTCCTAGATATAGGGGAGATATGTTAATAAAATCATCTAAAACTAACTCTAAGAAAATAAGGGTAATAAATAAAGTAAAAATTGAAGATTATTTAAAACAAGTAGTACCAAGTGAGATGCCAGAAAGTTTTGGAGTGGAGGCATTAAAAGCACAAGCTGTAGCAGCTAGAACTTACGCTTTAAGTGACTACTTAAAAAACAGATATGAAAAAGATGGATTTCATGTAAAAGATACAACAGAAAGCCAAGTGTATAATAATGCAAAGGAGAATGAAAGCTCTACAAAGGCAATAGAAGCAACTTCTGGAAAAGTTCTTATGAATGATGGGAAACCAATTGATGCTAAGTACTTCTCTACTTCATCAGGATTTACAGAAGCAGCTAACTACATTTGGTAGGGGGAAAGAAAATGAAAAAATATTTAGGGGTAATATTAGTACTTACTACTATGATTCTAAATATATTAGTAAAATCATATGTTGGAATAGGAGTTAATGGAGTTTTAATTTTTTTGGGAATTATAGCTCTGATAAAGGGATTTAAGTTGGAAGAGATAGTGGAGAATGGGTATTTAAGTGGTAAAAAATCTCTTTTGGTAATAAAGATATTTTTATTAGTGGGTGGGATTTCATCTATTTGGATAATGTCAGGAACAATTCCCACAGTTGTATATCAGGGTATAAGATTGATGAATCCCAATTATTTTTATCTATCATCATTTTTGATTACTTCAGTTGTAGCCTTTCTTCTAGGAAGTGCCTTTGGAACATCAGGTACAGTTGGGATAGCTATGATAGCTATTGGAAAAGGTTTGGGAGCTGATTTATCAATAGTAGGTGGAACTGTAATATCTGGAGCTTATTTTGGGGATAGATGTTCTCCAGTATCATCTAGTGCCAATTTAGTTGCTACTCTTACAAAGACTAATTTATATATCAATATAAAAAATATGCTAAAGACAGGAGCAATTCCCTTTGTATTGAGTGGAATACTATATGTACTTTGTAACAGTGGAAGTAATGAGATAGTAAAAAATATAGCTATGTTAGATTTATTAGAGAAAAATTTTAATCTTACATATTTAAATTTTCTACCAATAGTAATTATTTTAGTTCTAACACTTTTGAAAGTAAATGTGAAAATCTCTTTGATACTTAGTATAGTTATGGCTATGATACTTAGCTATTTTATACAAGGGAGGGAAATAGTAGATATAGTAAGAACTCTCTTTTTAGGATTTTTTCTTGAAAGGGATAATCCTCTTTACCCTATATTAAAAGGTGGAGGGATTCTTTCTATGTGGAAAACTGCTATAATAATTTTTATCTCTTGCTGTCTTTCAGGTTTGATTCATATGCTGAAGATTTTTTCAAAAATTGAGGAGATAATTTTAAAAAGTAAAAGTGAGTTTTCTCTTTTTATATGGACAATTATAGTAAGTATAATAGCTGGAATGTTAGGGTGTAATCAATCTATTGCTGTGGTAATGACAATAGATATTATGAAAAAAATCTATGAAATTAAAAAAATATCTAGAGAAAAATTTGCTATTGATATTGAAAATAGTGCTATTGTACTAGCTGCGGGTATTCCTTGGAACTTAGCTAGTCTATTTCCTGCCACTGTGATGGAGTTACCTAGCTTAAAATATTTAGTTTATTCTTACTTCATTTTTTTAGTTCCAATAGTGAGAATTATAGAGAAAAAAATATATAAAAAATAAGAGTGAAATATATATCATTAATAATATATATTTTACATTAATAAAATAATTAGTTATAATCATTTTTGTAAATAAAATATAAAAATAGAGGCGCAACTGACAAGAGTAATATTACTTAGTTTGACAAACAGTGAGGTAATATAAAAGGGGAAGTTGCCGAAATGGAAAAGAGGTCAGGCTTTTTTGTTGGTAATTCAGAGAATATCTGTCTTACTGTCATTGAGAAATCAATGGAGTGCTATTTGTGATTGTAACTTATAAAATATATTTTATGATATTTTATCACAGTTTAGTATTCTAAACTGTGATTTTTTTATTTTAAAAAACAGGAGGACATATGTTTGAAGTAATTAAATTAATGCCAGTTGTTATACTAGCAGGACTTATGATAGGAGGATTTGATGCACTAATAGCAGCACCTATTGCTACAGTAGCAGCAGCATTAGCGGCAGTAATAACAGAAAAAAGAAAATTTAATGAAATTTTAGATGCAGCACTTTCAAATGTAAGGGAGATAGTGATAGCTCTATTTATTTTGATGATGGCATATGCTATGGCAGAAGTATTTATGTCAACAGGAGTAGGAGCAGCTATAATCAATCTAGCTTTAAAAATAGGAATAACAGGGAGAACAATAGCAATAGTAGGAGCAATTGTAACTTCAGTTCTTTCAATAGCCACAGGGACAAGTTGGGGAACATTTGCAGCTTGTACACCAATATTTTTATGGCTTAATTATATAGTAGGAGGAAATATCTTCTTAACTTTAGGAGCAATAGCTGGAGGAGCTTGTTTTGGAGATAATATAGGACTTATCTCTGATACTACAATAGTCAGCTCTGGAATACAGGGAGTAGAGGTGATAAAAAGAGTAAGACATCAAGGGGTATGGTCTGGTTTAGTTTTACTATTAGGAATCATAGCTTTTGGAGTGGCAGGCTTTACTTTTGATTTACCTAATATAACTGGAAATGGAGCAGAGGCAATAGCTAAAATACCAGCAGATGTATGGACAAAATTAGCTGCAGAAAGGGAGTCAGCAGTAACACTGCTTAACCAAGTAAAACAAGGTGTTCCTGTATATATGATTCTTCCTTTAGTGCTTGTTTTAGGAGCAGCTTTTAGAGGTTATCAAACTTTTATCTGTCTTTTTATAGGGATAATATCTTCATATATTTTAGGAAAGATAGCAGGAACAGTTGTAGATACAAGAGATTTTTTAGAAAATCTGATAATGTCTGGATTTTCTGGGGCAGGGTCTTGGGTAATAGTAATGATGATGTGGGTATCTGCTTTTGGTGGAATAATGAAATCAATAGATGCTTTTAGACCTCTGTCTGCTCTACTTATAAAAATTTCTAAAAATGTTAGACAGCTTATGTTTTGGAATGGAGTTTTATCAATAGTAGGAAATATGACTTTAGCAGACGAGATGGCTCAAATAGTTACTGTTGGACCTATTATTAGAAACCTTGTAGAAAAAAATGTAGAGGGAAGTCCAGAAGATATGGAGAAATTAAAGTTAAGAAATGCTACATTTAGTGATGCTATGGGAGTTTTTGGTTCGCAACTTATACCTTGGCACGTATATATAGGTTTTTATATAGGAATAGCTTCAACAGTTTACCCACTGTATGACTTCAAAGCTTTAGATATAATAAAATATAATTTTATTGCCTATATAGCAGTAATAAGTATGTTATTTTTAACAATAACAGGTTTAGATAGAATGATTCCAAATTTTGGATTACCAAGTGAACCAAAGGTAAAATTAAAAAAGTTTTAAGAATATTTTGTAATTACTAAGTCATTATTATTTTAAAAAGAAAACTAAGAATTGCTCCATATTTCAAGAAGTTGATTAACTATGAGCTTATCTCACTAAAAATGCAAGGGTTAAGTCTTCGACTTATTGCATTTTTTAGCGTTCGATTTCGCTGAGTTAATCTAACTTCTCTTCATAAATTACGCAATTCTTTGAATTTTCTTTTTTTAATTTACACTTGGCTAGTTACTAGATTCTCAAGAGTTTATTTAAAACTTGCTACATCTTTAGTATCGATAATTAAAGTAACAGGACCATCATTTAGAAGTTCAACTTTCATATCAGCTCCAAATATACCAGCCTCTGTTTTGATACCATAACTTTTACATTTCTCTAAGAATTTTTCATATAATGGTTTAGCTATCTCAGGTCTAGCTGCATCAACAAATCCAGGACGACGTCCTTTGATACAATCTCCATATAGAGTAAATTGAGATATAACAAGTAACTCTCCTTTGATATCTTCTAAACCTAAATTCATCTTTCTGTTTTCATCTTCAAAAACTCTTAAATCTTTAATTTTTTTAGATAGCCAATCAATTTCTCTATCTCCATCAGTGTGAGTTATTCCAAGTAAAACCATAAATCCTTGATTTATTTTACCTACAATCTCTCCATCAACACTTACACTAGAATATTTAACTCTCTGTATAACAGCTCTCATAATTCGCCTCCAATTAATATTTATCCTCTACATAATAACATTATTTTTTTCAAAAAAAAAGATGTTTTATAGTAAAAAAGAAAAAATAATGATATAATTATATGGAAAAGACTATAAAATATAAGGAGTAAGAAAGATGGAAAAGTCGAGAGTATTGACAGATTTTGCAAGAGTTATAAATTCAGATAGATATCAATATACAGAGAGTGATATATTTTTAATGGAAAATATGGAAGAAAAAATAGCTGTATTTGATGTATATTTTAGAAAAACAGAAGATGGAGGATTTGCAGTAGTAGCAGGTGTTCAAGAGGTAATAAATCTAATAGAGATATTAAATAGCACGCCTGAAGAGGAAAAGAGAATGTATTTTTCTGAAATACTAGAAGAGGAACACTTAGTAGATTATCTTTCTAAAATGAAATTTACTGGAGATATATTAGCTATGAGAGATGGAGAGATAGTTTATCCAAATGAACCAGTACTAACAGTAAAGGCTCCATTAATTCAGGCAAAAATTTTAGAAACTCCAATATTAAATATTATCAATATGCAGATGGCAATTGCAACAAAAGCTTCAAGAGTAACAAGAGCAGCTTATCCTATACCTGTATCATCTTTTGGAAGTAGAAGAGCTCACGGATTTGATAGTGCTGTAGCTGGAAATAAAGCTGCTGTAATAGGGGGATGTGCAAATCATTCAAATTTAGTAACTGAGTATAAGTACGGAATACCTAGTGTAGGAACTATGGCTCATTCATATGTACAAACTTTTGGTGTAGGAAGCCAAGCTGAAAGGACAGCTTTTGAGACTTTTATAAAGCATAGAAAAAATAGAGAAAAAAATAGTCTAATTCTATTAATAGATACATATAATACTATAGGAATGGGAATAAAAAATGCTATAGAAGCTTTTAAAAACTGTGGAATAGATGATAATTATAAAGGAATGTATGGAGTGAGGATAGACTCTGGAGATTTGGCATATCTTTCAAAAAAATGTAGAAAAATACTAGACGAGGCAGGATTTAAAAAAGCTAAAATAGTTTTAACAAATTCATTAAATGAAGAGCTTATCCGTTCTTTAAAAGAGCAAGGAGTATGTGCTGATTCTTATGGAGTAGGAGATGAAATTGCAGTAAGTAAATCTAATCCTTGTTTTGGTGGAGTTTATAAGATAGTTGAAATAGATAATGAGCCTGTTATAAAACTTTCAGAGGATGTTGTAAAAATATCTAATCCAGGATTTAAAGAGGTATATAGAGTTTATGATACTTGTGGACTTGCCTATGCTGATTTGATTACTCTTATGAAAAATGATAGAGATAGAGAGTTGCTTATCAATGGAAAGACTCTTACTATAAGAGATGAAAAATATGATTTTAAATCAAGTGAATTAAAAGAGGGAGAGTATACAGTAAAAAGATTGACTAGAGAGTACGTAATAAATGGAGAGATAATTATGTCAGAATATGAAAAATTATTTGATATAATGGATTCTCAAAAATACTATTTAGAAAGTCTTGAAAAAGTATCAGAAGAGAGAAAAAGATTAGAAAATCCACATAAATATAAAGTAGATTTATCATCTGATTTGATAGAATTGAAATATAATCTTATTAAAGGGATAAAGGCTGAAATAGAAAAGTAGTATAAAGAAAATTATAAGAAGAAGTTAGATTAACTCAGCGAAATCGAACGCCAAAAAACACAACTGTTTGAATGAAACGAGTTTTCCAATAGTAGAGGAGGTTTAACGACTACTACTATTGAGACACAGAAATTTATTTTCTGTGTTACACTAAGGAAACACTGAAAGCTTTGCTTTCTGTGTCTCAAAATTCTTAGAGAGCTAAAGCTCTTAGAATTTTGGAAGCCATAGTTAATCAACTTCTTGGAATATGAAATAATTCTTAATTTTCTTTTGATAAGTAATTATAATTATTTTAATTTTAGTGCTGTTACTAATAGTTCAGCTGTTGATTGATTAGTTGCAATAGGTATTTTATGTACATCAGCAAGTCTGATAAGAGCTGAAATATCTGGTTCATGAGGTTGAGCAGTAAGTGGATCTCTAAAGAAGAATACTGCTTCCATTTCATTCATAGCAATATCTGCTCCAATTTGTTGGTCTCCACCAATTGGTCCAGATTGGTATCTGTGTATCTCTAATCCAGTTGCCTCAGCAATTCTTTTTCCAGTAGTGCCAGTGGCAACTAATGGGTATTTTTTGAAGAAGTCAACATGTTTTTTAGTAAATTCAACTAAATCATTTTTCATGTTGTCATGAGCTATAAGAGCTATTTTTTTCATAATTTTATCCTCCTTGGTAAGATAGTGTTGTAGCTATAAAGTATTATACAATAAAAAGAGAAAAAAATCTCAAATTTTTTTAAGAAAGGTGAAAACATGGAGTTTAGTAAAATAAAATATATAGAGAGGAAAACAGGGGAAATAAAAACAGAAAAAGTTCCTGGGGAAAAATATTTAAAATTTTTATATTATAATCCTTTAGGAGAGTTACCTTTAAATTTAGTAGTAAAGAAAAAATTTCTTACTGATTACTATGGAAAGAAAATGGATAAGCCAGAATCAGTAAAAAAAATTCCTAGTTTTATAGAGGAAGCAGATATAAATATAAGTGAAGCTAAAAAAAGAATAGAGGAGTTTACAACTTTTAATGATTTCTTTTATAGAGAGTTAAAAGAGGGAGCTAGAATTGTAGATTTTAATGAAAATCATCTTATCTCTCCAGCAGATGGAAAAATTTTAGTATTTGAAAATTTAGATAGAGAAAAAGAGTTTTATATAAAGGGAGATAAATTTACTCTTGAAGAATTTTTTGCTGATAGAGATTTAGCTGAAAAGTATAGAAATGGAGTTTTTATGATAATTAGGCTTGCTCCTATTGACTACCATAGATTTCATTTTCCAGCAGATGGAGAGATAAGTGAGAGCAAGTTAGTAGATGGGGTATATTACTCTGTTTCTACCCACGCTATAAAAAAGAACTTCAGAATATTGTGTGAAAATAAAAGGGAATACTCTATTTTAAAGACAGAAAAATTTGGAGATATAGCTATGTTTGAAGTGGGAGCTACTATGGTAGGTGGAATAAAACAGAGCTACTTACCAAATACCTTTGTAAAAAAAGGAGAAGAGAAAGGATATTTCTATTTTGGTGGTTCTACTTGTGTCTTAGTTTTTGAAAAAGGAAAGGTTAAAATCGATAGAGATTTAATAGAGAATACAAAAAAAGGTATAGAAACAAAGGTATATATGGGAGAGAAGATAGGGGTATCTTTGAGTTAAAATATGAGAGGGAGAAGATATTTTAGAGTAGGAGATTTAGTAGTATATCTATTTTTTATAATATTTTTCTATACCTTAGGAACAAAAGTATTAGAGTTAGGAGAGGAAAAACCATCAAAAGTGGAAATCTATGTAGATGGAACTCTTAAATATATTTATCCATTGCAAAAAGAGGAGAGAGATATTTTTGTAGATACTGTATTGGGAGGAGTAAATGTAAAATTTAAAGACAATATGGTAAGAGTAACTAGCTCAAACTCTCCTAAAAAAATAAATGTAAAAAGAGGATGGATAAGTTCTCCTGGAGAGGTTATAATAGGGATACCTGATAGACTTCTAATAAAAATAGTGGGAGATAAAAAAGATGAAGATGGCTTAGATTACATCATAAGATAGAGGTGATAAGATGAATAAAATAAGAGGGATTAAGCTCTTAGGAATAGGAATAGTATTAGTAATTATTCAAAGTTTTTTACAACAGTATGATACATTTAGAGAGATATATAGCAAGTATGTAGGATATCTTGTACCTGTAATCTATGCTTTCTTTATAACAATTTTTTTAGAGCCAATAGTCACTATTATTGAAAAAAAATTGAAAATAAGAAGAATTTTAGCTGTTCTATTAACGATATTTTTGGTATTTGTATTGGTAGGGATCTTTATAGGTATAATAGCTCCACAAGTGATAGAGAGTATAAAAGATTTATATGGTAAATTGCCAGCAATGCAAGGACGATTAGAAAAATACGCTGGTGAGTTGATAGAGTATCTAAAGAGAAAAGGCTTGTTACTTATGGGAGATGATGAGATAAAGGCTAGTATCACTAAATTTATAAAAGAGAATATGAAATATCTCCAAGATTTTGGTATCTCTGTTTTATGGAATATAGTGTGGTGGGGAATAGCTCTCACTAAGTTTTTTATAGGTTTCTTTTTAGCTTTTTTGATATTGATAGATAAAGAGTATTTTGTAAGATTTATAAATAATATTTTTTCAATTATTTTTGAAAGAGAAAAAGCTAAAAGTATTATGGTATTTTTAGGAGAATCAAGAGAGGTATTATTAAAATTTGTATGGGGTAGAATAATAGTATCTACAGCAGTAGGAATAATAACGTTTCTTGTGATGTTTTTAAGTGGAACTCCTTATGCCCTTTTAAGTGGAATAATGATAGGAGTAGGGAATATGATACCATATATAGGGTCTATAATAGCTGGAGCAATAGCAGTATTACTAGTAGGATTAGCAGAACCTTTCAAGTTGATATTTTTAGGACTTGCTATTTTAATAGCTCAAACAGTAGATGGTTGGGTAATAGGACCTAAAATAGTAAGTGAAACAGTAGGTATGAGAACATTTTGGGTTGTAGTAGCTGTACTTATAGGTGGTAGTTTATTTGGACCTGTTGGAATGTTTTTTGGAGTACCTGCCTTTGGAATTTTAAAACTTATATATATAAAACTTTTAAATAAAAGAGGAGATAGCAATTGATGACAAATAGGATAACATTAATAGCATCTACTACTATGGGAGTAGAGAGTGTAGTAAGAGATGAGTGTGTAGCTTTAGGTTTTGAAAATGTAAAAGCATTTAATGGAAGAGTAGAGTTTGAAGGAACATTAAGAGACATAGCTAAAGCAAATATACACTTGAGATGTGCTGATAGAGTATTTATTAAAATGGGAGAGTTTAAAGCTCTTACTTTTGATGAGCTATTTAACAATATAAAAAGACTTCCTTGGGGAGATATTATAGAAGAGAATGGAGAGTTTCCAGTAAGCTGGGTAAGCTCTGTAAAATCTAAACTTTTTTCTAAATCGGATATACAAAAAATTACTAAAAAAGCTATTGTAGAGAAGATGAAAGAGAAGTATGGAAAGAGTTATTTCTATGAAGATGGAGCAAAATTTGCTATAAAAATCCAAGCTCATAATGATATTTTTTTAGTGATGATAGATACAAGTGGAGAGCCATTACATAAAAGAGGATATAGAGCTATAAAAAATGAAGCTCCTATAAAAGAGACTATGGCTGCTGCTTTAGTACTTTTATCGAGATGGGAAGGTGGAGATTTACCTCTTGTTGACCCTATGTGTGGTACAGGAACTCTACTTATAGAGGCAGCTATGATAGCTAGAAATATAGCTCCAGGTGCTAATAGAAACTTTGTTTCTGAAGATTGGAAACTTATTCCAGAAAATGATTGGATAGATGTGAGAGATGAAGCTTTTTCAATGGAAGATTATGAAAAAGAGGTAAAAATCTATGGTTCAGATATAGATGCTGACACTGTGGAGATAGCTAGAAAAAATATAGCAAAAGCTGGTGTGGAAGATGATATCCATCTAGAGTGTCAAAACTTTTTAGATATGGAAAGAGATGAGAAATATGGAGCTTTAATTACTAATCCACCATATGGAGATAGACTTCTTGATGAAGAAGCAGTTGAGAGATTGTATGGATTACTTGGAGATATTTGTAGAATGAGAATTCCTAAGTGGTCATACTATATAATTACTTCTCACAAAGGATTTGAAAAAGCTTTTGGTAAAAAAGCTACAAAAAATAGAAAACTATACAATGGTGGAATAGAGTGCCATTACTATCAATACTATGGAGAGAAAGATGGAAAGAAAAGAGTGTAATGAGATTTTAAAATTTTCTACTGAGGTAATACTTCAAGTTTTTGTAAAAATAAATAAAAGAGTGGAAGAATTAAAAAGTAATGATGAAATATCAGCTTTAGAAATTCTACAAAATGAAGTAATTCCTAAATATGAAAAGCTTTATAAAGGATTAAAAACTGAGATAAAAGATGATGAAGAGATAGATATTGAAAAGTTTGAAAATATAAAAAAATATATCTATGATATTATGAGAGAAAACAGTTTTACTGAGGAGTTTATTAGAACTCAA
>ERZ506440.290-NODE-290-length-16584-cov-7.70652_pt1 | contig 16584 bp, 10 predicted proteins | sample MGYA00513528_ERZ506440 | MGnify/ENA metagenome assembly ERZ506440
GTCTCAATGTTGTGCTATAGTTCTATTTAAAGTCCAGTGAGAGGGGTGCAGTACACACATAACAGCTTGGCTTTTTTTATTATATTTGACTAGCAAATTAAGTGTTCATTTAAAATTTGGAAAGCCTTTAATGAGTCAAGAGTATAAAAGAATTCTATAATTCTAAGGATTTAGGATTCATTTTATGAGCTTTATAAAAAAACACTTCACTTTATCTCTATTATTTGCTTGTCTATTAAGTCTTTTAGGTGGGTTCACAGAACTATATTCCATCAAAACTAGAGGAATATATGCTGCTATGCAAACTGGAAACACCATTACAATGTTTATGAATTTTATAGATGGTAATATTCCTTGGGCTTTAGATAGGATGATGGTTATATTAATGTTCTTTATCGGATGTTTAACTGCAGAGACTTTAAAAGCCACAATAAAGAAAGTGAATAAATACTATCCACAAATAGTACTGTGCCTAATGATCATATGTTTGATTCCATCAATTTGCATTCCTGTTAATATTGAAGCGATTCAATCTAACGGAACACCTACAATAAACGATATCATAGCCGATTGTTTCATGGCTTTATATGGGGCGTTCCAATTCTGCTCATTCCGTGAAATGAATAAAAATGTATTCTCTTCTACTATGATGACTACTGTTATGAAGAATATAGCTGAATTCTTAGTGAAATCAATAAAAGAAAAGAACATTGAATATGCTTTTGTATCTTTGGAATACTTCTTCATTTTGATTTCCTTTATATTAGGCGCTATGTCCTTCTATCTTTGTTATAAATTTATCGATATCCAATCCAAAGATACTATTATTCAGTTATTACCTATTTCAATGATTGCTGTATTATTAATATTGATTGGACTATCTATATTCATTTCTAAAAAAGATAAAGAAATTAAGCTAATAAAAGAATAAATTAAGTAAATAGATTTATATATTACATATATAATCTTTATTATTTTTCTTTTTCAACTAATTTTAGCCAAATAAGAATTTATTATCTTATTTTCTACAAGATTTGATGTTAACAACTTTTTATATATAAATGAAATAGTTCGACTATAAACAATTCGTTATCGTTTTCGGGCTGCGTATTTTTTATTATTCTTTCATTTACTAGAAAAGTCTAAAGATACCATAATCATTTTCTTGTTCTTATAGATAAGTTTTAAATACTATTTGAAATTATTTAATAAAACATTTATTCTTATGTCCTAAATCTATATAAAAGGAGCAAAATATATGAAATTTAAAAAACTAATATCAATATCTACTCTTGTATTGATGAGCTTGACAAGTTGCAATGAGATTAAGCCATCTTCTTCTCAAACTCCTGGATCTACTACACCAAATTCATCTTTTACACCAACACAACCTACAGCACCTGATTTCTCTGATTATGATTTAGATGTCATGGATGATTACACCTATGAAGGTCAATTAGGTGAGGTTACTATAACAAATAAAAAATTAACCATCACAAAAGATGGTCAATCAAAAGATCTAATCCCAACTTCTATAGATGAAGAAATACAAGGTGATGGTGATATAACAAGAACAGTAATATCATTTTCCAAAGCTTTTAATGATGATAACTATAAGGCTTACCTATCTTTTGATGAAAAGATGGTCTTAATTCTTGAGAAAGGTGATGAGTCTTATTCATTCATGCCTTCTATCAAAAGCATGAATGGAGCATTCTTCTCACCTTATTATGAAGCAGAAGTTTCCAAATATGATTTAATCTACTATTTCAGCGGAGATTATTCAGTCGATAGAGATGTATTCTTAGTTAGACAATCCACTCCAGCTGGATCAACTTTAAATTCCTTCTATACAAAATCCTACTTGAAAGACGTGGATGGAACTGTCGAATTAATAGCAGATTACTACGACTACACTGATAATTATCTATATGAATCTATGATGCTAGTAAATAACGGGTCTTATATAGATTTAGTCAACATATTATCAAATAATGCAGTCGTATTCAGAAGCTCTCCTGCTTTTATGAACTATGATGTCTTTGACGGATCAAAAACAATAGACTTATCCTATGATTTCGATAATAAGACTGTATCCTTTGATGGGGATATATATCAAATAGAAGGAATCGTAGATGAAAAAGAAGGAAGTGAATATAGAATCACTTCTGGAAGTAAGTCTTATTTAGTAAAACCTAGTGCTTATGGAATTACCTTTATAGATTCTTCAAATAAAGAAACATTCATGCCGTATGAAGATTATTCTTCATATTTATATGGTAGCTTCTCTTATAAGGATTTCAATTTCTCCTTCAACTTAGATGAAGAGACAAATACTAACAAATTGAAAATCAATAATGTTGAAACATCATTTAGCTTTGATGTCTACAAAAACTTCAAAGCTATAAAAGTTGAATACGATAGAAAGACATATCATTTTGTTCCTTATAAAGACGATATGGCTTCTAATTACGTAATCAAAGGATATGTAGGTAAAAAAGAGTTATTCTTAGTAAATAAATCTCTTTATTCAAATTACTTTGTAAACGACTTCACATACAAATCAAAGACTGAGAAAGAAACATTGGTGGTAGACAAAGATTTAAAGATAACCTATCAATCTAAGACCGTCGATTCTAGTATTCTATATGTTCCTTCTTCTGATTCCACTTATCTAGAATTCACAATGGATTCAAATACATATCAATTCAAATTATTCGACACTGGAATCAAAGCATTTGAATTAATAAAAGAAGATGAATCAAAGATATTCATACCTACTAGCAGTTTTGAATCTCTATTAGGCGAATACACCACCAAATATCAAATCGACTTAACTATCGCTGCAGATAAATTAACTTATAAAGAAAATGAAGTCGATTATGAAATGAAGCCATACTTCATAACAGATTCATTTGCATATGTGATCGGTCTTTATTTCACCATCGGTAAAGAAGAGCATTTGATAGAAGTAGGATCAAACAACGCTATGGTTGGAGGAGTATTTAAAGATAATGTATTCACTCCAAGTGAAACTTTCGTTCCATATAGCATGTTCTTAGATTTGGTAGGCACATATGAATTCAATGGTGCCTATGGAACAGAGAAGATAAGAATCACTTCTGATGGAAAGATGTATGCTGATAGTCTCAACGATACTAATAATGGATTAGTCGAGAAGGAATATGACTATTCATTGAGCATAACTACATACAATGGAAACAAAGCTGTAAGAGTAGCTATGAAATACAGCAACTTAACTGAAGTCTATTTTATTAAAGATGGAGCTAGTTTGGTCTCATTCAATAATAGATATGCCGTTGACTATATCTACAACTATAACGGAGTATATGCAAACGGTGATAATTCAACTGTCATATATCTAACCGCTGATCAGTTATATGTAAATGGATCATTAACTTCTTATTCTTCATATGAAAGCAAAGATGGAGTAACAACAATAACAACAAGTTCATCGACATTCAAATTCAAAGAAGTCGATGGAATAAAGAAAGTCGAATATAACGATGATACATTAAACTCAGTCGATTTCGATATAACAAAGTTTGTTAGAGACTATACGACAACTAGTGGAACTACATATTCATTTAAAGCTGTCGTAGATCCTATTACAAAGATAACTTCATATGTGCTGAGCGATGGAACAACAAATTATAATTATCTAATCACTTCATACAACAATAAGATTGCATTGAAGTTCTCAATTTTATCTACAACTATTTACTTATATGAGGATAGTGGTGAATATAAGATTGCTTCTGAAAGCTCAATACCTCTTCCTCCACCTCCTCCTCTTCCTCCTTATAAAGGATAAAGTTGTATCTGATTAAAACACTACATTATTGTAGTGTTTTTTATTGTGTACCCATAAACTTGAGCTGATCAACTCAGTTCTAGAAAAGGGCAAAAAAATGGTGATTTCAAAAGAAAAGAATATTACTTTCTAAAACTGATGAATTACGGTAAGATCTCTCAATATCTAAGGTCTTCAAGTCCCTGAAAAATATCCAAGCTGACACTTTTATGTACCTAGATTTAAATTTATTGTGATATAAATAAATCATTCTTTACTTATATACAGAGATACCCATATGAATGAACAACAAATAATAGAATTAGAAAAAATTATAGGATATGAATTCAAGGACAAGAATTTACTAATCCAATCATTCACTAGAAAGTCTTATTCAAACGAGCATAAAGATATAAAAAATAATGAATGTTTAGAATTCATAGGTGATGAAGCTATAGATGTCATCGTAGCAAAAAAACTATGCGAGAAATTCGGAACTTATAATAATGGTTTCTCATTCAATCCTTTTGATGAAGGCACTATGACGATGATCAAATCCAATTTAGTAGATAGAGACACTCTATCTACTAGAATTAAGGAATTAGGCTTGTCTAACTTCTTATTGATGAGTGAAGGAGATAAAAAGGAAGGAGTCGATACAAAAGATAAAACACAAGAGGATTTATTTGAATCAATTATAGGAGCAGTAGTTATTGATTCTAAATGGAATTACGAAGAAATAGAAAAGGTTATCGTAAAGATGTTAAATCTTGACTATTTTCTTTCAAATATACAATCTTTTTTGGAAGAAAAGGAAGACTATCATTGCCTTGTAAGAATGTGGCTTCAAAAAGAAAACATCTACTCTAAAAAGCTATTTTCTTTCAATGACGAGGATAAAAATAACATAATAGCTACAATAAGAATATCTGATGAAGAATGTCATGGCGAAGGTGACTCACAAGAAAAAGCAAAGAAAGATTGCTTCAATAAAGCATATAAAATCATAAAAGAAAAAGGATGGGTCTTATAGCCCATCCTTTTTAAATCTAACTAATATTATTCAGCAACAGTAGTGAAAGTTATTTTGGAAATTTGGATAGGTCCATTATCCTTTGCTTGTTTGCAATCAATTTCATATTTGTAATATGCATTTGCAACAGGAGTAGTTATTTTAGTTGTTTGTTTTCCACTTGCAACCTTAACATCATAAGAAGCGGTAACAGTTTTAAAATCGACTGAAGTAGAGACTAACAACTTAATGCTATTAATATATGTAACGTTTACTTTATCAATAGTAATTGCTGACTCAGCAATAGCTTCAGTAAATGCAGAAGCGGTAGTAATAGAGCCGACATATGCTTTCTTTTTGGAGCCGATTCTAATAAAATCCCAGCCGTTGTTATTATTATTACAATTCTTTACATTATAAGTAATACCATCAGACACATTTGTCCACTCATTTTCGTAACCACCTACTCCCTTTTTGTTATTTTCTTTATTAAACGACACATTGTACACCTTAGCCACGGGAGCAGATTCACTTACAAACTCGACTACAACTTTGTTGTTCAATTCAGCAGTAAACTCAGCTGTGTTATCTTCGGCTACAGTCAAAGCTTGATCATTGACCTTGACGGAAGAGACTTTATATCCTTCCTTAGGTGTAGCAGTGACCGTAAGTTTATCTCCAAGCTTTCCTTCCTCAACTGTAACTGTTCCCTTTTCAGCATCATATTCAGTCACTACCTTAGCAGCTACCTTCTCAGCTGAAGAATCAATAACCACTGCATTGACTAATTCCTTAGTACCTTTAAAATTTTTGAATGTTCCTGCAACAGTGATTTCTTTACCTAAATAATCTGAAGTGATAACTTCAGCACCACCTTTATCAAATGAGAAGTTAGTTCCATCAAATGAATAGTTATTATCTAAATATGTACCAAATACATATAATTCCTCACCAGTAGCCTTATCAGTCAAATAAAGATTTCCAAATTGTGTGTTTTTAATCTCAGTCAACACACCAGTTGTTACATATAGATTTGCATCATCATCAGTTGTCATCTCATTCAACTCTTTGAGGGTCTTCTTCACCACATTATTCTCAGTAACAACTGTAGTTTTATCTTCATCGTGATCATAACCATATGCTTCAACAGCAGTCAAGGCATCCATTGTGACTGTAGTTGCTACAATTCCATCAGAATGAATGGACATCTTGTCACCCTTTGCAACTGTAAACTTGTTATCCTTCAATGTAGCAACAACAGGAGTATTGTAGGCACTTGTTCTTTCATCACCTAAAATCAATCCACCAGAAACTACTTCATTTCCAGTTTTCCAAGATCCGGCAGTGGTCTTATATTTTGTATTAGTAGTAACATTAGCTTCAGCATCCAACCATTTACCTGTGGATACAAAGGTAGATCCTGAGATATCCCAGTTTCCAGTTCTAGCAATGACTGCTTGTCTATCAGCAGTAAAGGTTGAATTCTTTACAACTACCTTAATTCCTTCAGTATTGCCTAAGAATGCAGTGTTATCAAAGTCATCAGAAGTAACTGTGACCTTAGTATTGTCAATTGTAATAGTCTTGTTTTCACCGTCGAGGTTATTAGTTCCTATACCATAAGCACCTAAATTTGAGCTACCTTTGATATTGATTGTAGAATTCAAAATCTTAGTTTCAGTAGTGCTGGAGCAATAAATACCAGTGATAGGATTAACTGTACTAATACTACTATTGCTTACAGTGACTCCATCTAATGTAAAAGCTGCAAGATACGAAGAATCGATGACATTGACTGTTCCCTTGTCATAATTAGAAATGATGCTTCCATTCTTCAATGTGACAGACTTGTTTCCAAAAGTTGTAGTATCAGTATTGGCATCTCTAAGCATTCCATTCAATGTGCTAGTGATGGTATGTCCATCCAAATCATATTCAGTGGTTCCTTTAGCTAAAGGTAAAGCTACACCGAGAGTGACATCTCCTGCAAGCTTAACCTTGATATCTTGAGCATTTTTAATCTCATTGATAACAGAATCAGTAAACTCAGATATTGTATGAACATCTGTGAAGGTAGCTGAGATATTAAGATTCTTCTCAACTAATTGTTCAAAAGAATATCCACCTTTCTTATCTTCAGGTACTTCGATAGCTTTTCCGTCAACTGTGATAGTCTCGATCATGAATCCTTCATTAGGAGTTACAGTGACGACTGCAGTATCACCATATAAATAATCCTGAGTATCATCTGCTTTATTCTTATGTTCAATCGTTCCATGTTCACCGGCATTGACTGTGATAGTTTCATTTTCAAGGCCGAACTGTACAGTGACGAACAATCCATATTCGCCCATAGTAGTGGTATATGTATTGTCGTTAGCCCATTGTACTTGCACATCATTAATAGTTAAGTATTTAATCTCATATCCAGTATCTGGTGTGAAAATGAACTTTACATCTTCACCGTATGTAGCTGAAGTTTTATCACCTTCTACAGCAATAGTACCATGAGCAGGAGCATCCCATTCGATAGAGTATACGCCTAACTTAAATTCAGCAGTGACAGTAAGTCCACCGGAGACCATCTTCACCTTGGCTTCCCCATAAGTCTTTCCGGTAGTTGAATCTTCCTTAGTCACATAGTCAACAGCACTTCCATTCACCTTAAAGAAACTCACATCATATCCAGTATCAGAAGTGATCTTGAATGTTACATCTTCACCAATCTTAGCAGTCATCTTGTCAGCAGTGATAGTACCATGTTCAAAAGTTCCAATGGTGACTGTTCCAGATCCTAATTCAAATGAAGCAGTAACATTCAAGCCACCGGCTACCATAACTACTACAGCTTGATTATTACCATCCAAAGCAACATCAGCATCATTTACTTTAAATGATGAAACTACATAATTTGCTTCTGGAGCAACAGTGAAGGTGACATTTTCACCAATCTTAGCAGTAGACTTATCAGCACTAATGCTTCCATGATCGGCTTGAGTGATAGTGACTGCAGCACTGTTGATTTCAAATTCAGCAGATACAGTGAGACCACCTTCGACCATCTTTACAACAACTTGATTAGAGTCATTCAGCTGTTTTTCATCATTGTTGACTTTGAATGACTTTACTGAATAGTTCTCATCAGGAGTAACAGTAAAGGTGACATCAGCACCAACTTCAGCAGTCATCTTATCAGCAGTGACACTACCATGCTCAACTGCTCCAATAGTAACTGTTCCAGTCTTCTTCTCAGGTTGTTGAGTAGATGGAGCGGTTGGAGTAGTGGGATTGTTGCTACCAGGCTGAGTAGTAGAACTATCAGTTCCTCCATTACATCCGACTAATGACGCAATCAAAACGGATAAAGCAATTAAATGATTCTTCTTTTTCATTGTTTGGAATTTATTCTCCCTCCAATTTAATCTTAACATGTATTTCACTTGAAAGAGCTATCAAAACACGTTTTCAGCAATTTTCATTAGTTTTTGCTGAAGATTTACATTCTCACCGACTCATATTTACCTATTTATCTTTTTTGTTTTTACTTCAATTGAAGATAAATAAAACAATTTTGCAATTATAAACAAAAAAGGTAGAAATCTACCTTTTAATTAACTAAGTCTATATTATTTCGAATCTAAAAATTTATCAAAGAATCTTTACTTATATATTCCCTTGTACTTCTTATCCAAATAATCTATGAATTCCTTAGAACTAAATTCTTTGTGAGTTATAGACTTAATCCAATCCTTAGGATCTAATAGACATGCATTCTTAAACACTCTCTTAGTCATCCAGTCTTTGACCAAATCCATTCTACCTTCTTTCAACACCTGATCTAATCCACCATACTTCTTAAAGGATTTATCCATTACGTTTCTATACATGATATTGTATGAATTTCCAACTGCATATACAGGAAAATAGGCGAAAGAATCACACCAATGAACATCCTGCAATATTCCACTTCTATCATCTTCGACATCCAGTCCTAAATAATCCTTATATTTTTGATTCCAAACTTTATTTAAATCCTTAGTACTTAATGTCTTATCAAAAAGACCTTTCTCTATCTCATATCTTATGACGATATGAAGCGAATAAGTCAATTCATCAGCTTCTGTTCTATAAGGTTGACGGAATACTTTGTTAGCTGCTCTATAGAATTCTTCGACTGTTACATCATCTAATACTGGTGCGAAGTATTTCTGCATGGTAGGAAATACAAAAGACAAGAAAGAATAACTTCTTCCTATAACATTCTCATAGAATCTAGATACAGATTCATCCATATCCAATGTTTGATGACCACCAAGCAAATGTTTTCTAACTATAGCAGGTGTGTTTTGTGAGAACAAAGCATGACCTGTTTCATGCATTATCGAATAGAAATTTGATATGAAGTTCTTCTCATGATAGTGAGTAGCCACTCTACAATCAGATGCACTCAATTCAGATGTAAAAGGATGCTCTGTCTGACCTAAAGTTCCTTTATCGAAATCAAATCCTAATAGTTTCATCAACCAAAGAGAGAACTCTCTTTGTTTTTCTATAGATACTTCTCTAGACAAGAAGTCATCTCTAATGATTTCTTTGGATTCATAAACTCTATTCAAGATAGGAATAATGCCATCTTTAAGACTGTTGAAATAGATATCTAAATCCTTAGTAGTAAATCCAGGCTGAACTTCATCAGTCAAAATATCCAAAACTTTCTTTCCTTTTGCGTCATCTCTAAGATTTACCCATTTTCTAGTATATTCGACATTTTTCTTCAACTGACCTTCAAATAAAGAATAATCATTCTTTTCTTTAGCATTAACCCATACGTTAAATGCTTTACTAAAGTTGTTGGAATAAATCTTTTCAAATTCAGGAGTTACATTCTTTGAACTCAAATAATCTCTATATAAAGATTTAACTAAGACTTTGTCATATTTATCCAAAGACTCGAAATTCTTCATAGCATAAAGAATTGAACTTATGAATTTCTTCTTTTTGCTGAGAGCAAAAGATTTACCTGACAAGTAAGTGAGTTGCTCACTTTCTCTATCTCGTCCATCTCTTGGAGCACATGTTTCCAAATCCCATGATATGACTCCAGACATATCACTATAAAACTGCATCATCTTTACTGTCTCATGAATTACCCTCAATGACTTTGTTAATTTCTTTTCTTGATCCATATCAGTCCACCTCTTATTAATAAAGTATAAATTATTCATCTAAATAAAACATCTAAAATTGATATTGTTCAGCTTGAATAGCCCAATATACATTTCTCTTAGATCCTTTACTTTTGATAAATCCAATTTTGACTAACTTACCAGTGCTATTTTTTATAGTACTATCACTTAAAAATAAAAGCTTAGGCAGAATACGATGAATCATTACCTTTTTAGGAAATATCTATATATTTATTAGAAAGCAGCAGGTATTTGAAAGCACTTTCAAAAATACTTTGTTTTTTTGCTTGCTTTTATAAATCTAAGGACTATAATTACAAGGCAATCAAGAGATTGCAAATAACTAAGTTAATTATTTCCAACATAAAATTCCTTTTGCTCGCTCCGGATCTAATGCAAATTAGGTTCGGAGTTTTTTTATGTCTTTTATTCCATATCCAAAGGAAGTTTCTTCTTTGGAAATGGATAAATAGAATCTAGTAACTTCCAAGATTCATCTGATATTTGAATCTTAGATGCTTCAATATTCATCTTTAGATGCTCTACATGAGAAGCTTTAGGAATAGATGTTATATCCTTATTTCTCAATGTGAAGGCTAAAAGAAGTTGAATAGGTGTAATTCCATATTCTCTAGATATTTCTATTACTGTCGAATTAGATAAAAGCTCTCTTTTCAATGATCCAGCCTCTGCCAAAGGACAATAAGACATAAATCTAATGGCATTATTCTTTAAGAAAGGAATAAGACTATACTCTACACCTCTTGATCCTAAATGATATAAACATTGATCAACTCTGCAATTGTAACCATCTTTAAGGCTTAATAACTCTTGCATATCATCAATATCAAAGTTAGAGACACCCCAATCTTTGATAAGACCTTGTCTCTTTGCTTCTTCCATACATCTTATGGTTTCTTCCAATGGAATCTCGCCTCTCCAATGCATAAGTACATATCCAAATAAGATGTATTCAATCTTTTTAAAGAATTAGAAAGGCTGATGAAGAAATCATCATATCCAGCATTCCAAGGCAATATCTTAGAAACAATATATAATCTTGACCTATCAAAATCCTTGATAGCTTCTCCTATCAAGGATTCAGATTTGCCATCCCCATACATCTCAGCTGTATCTATCAATGTCACTCCATTTTGAATTCCATATCTAATACTTTCGATTTCAGCTTCATATAATTTTCTATTTTCTCCAAAATGCCAAGTTCCTTGACCTAATCTATCCATTTTAAACATGATTACATCATTCTCCTTATAAATAATATAAAACACGACTAACTTATTTCTTAAGAACAAAAAATAGCTGTTTTCACAGCTATTCAACTTCTACGTTATCTATTAAGAACCAAGGACAAAGAGCGGCTTCTATAGAGCAATCCTCTCTCTCAGAAGAAAGTCCGATTACATCTCGTAAGAATTCATCAGCTTTTCCTTTTATAGTTCCTCTTACAGGCTTTCCAATCTTTCCTTCTTTTATCTCATAACCATAGAAAGGAATCTCAAGATTTATCTCAGCATCTCTCTTTATCTTTTCTACACAGTCCTTATCAAATCCTTCTACTATATATCCATTATCTACAGACCTTATCAATCCCAAAGATGTATTATCTGCTGAAGGTGCAACAACGAAGTATTGAGACTCGGGAATTCCATATGTGGCACAAGAATTAGATCTTATATTCAATATCTCACCGTATTCAGTATCCAAGAAGAAGCAGCGAAGTCTTCCATGATCTATGGCCATAAACTTCTCTGTTGCATTTCCTTCTGTATCGAATGGAGTGGATTGAACTGAAGAGATAATAGGATCATTTAAGACAGTTAGTAGTGGAGAGAAAGCATCCTTTCCAAACTGATCCTTATATACTGATTTTCCCGAAGCTACCATCGCACCAGAGAGATGAAGATCAGCAATATGAAGGATAGTAGCAGCACTTCTTGGAGAAAAAGCTACTTTATATTTTCCCTTTTCAGCTAGACCAACCTTGAAGGAAGACATTATTTCTTTATCTATTCTATTAGCCAAATACTCAGGTTTAATAGTCATCAAATTGTATCCAATATATGTCTCAGTAGCAGAACTCTTCTCGCCATCAGGCTTTGTGAAGGTGCAGTCTGCTTTCATCACTATACGGTCAAACTTCTTCTCCACTTTTAATCCTTTAGAATTGACCATCATTCTTCTACCAGTTATCAAGGTGGTTGAAATTTCATTTATAGCATCATCGTTGAACAAAGAATTCATTTCTTTTAAAGATTGAACAATCTTATTGTTTAAAATCTTTAGATTATCTATCTTCACGTTGGATAATTTAAATCCACTAGATTTATATCTTTGACCAGGTTCACCAAAAAATTCAGGTCTACATAATCTATCGCTATTCAAAGCAGATTGCTTAATAGATTTAATGATTTCATCAACTCTATTCTCATCCAATTTGTCATCTTCAAAAGTACCTAATCTCTCTTCATACATTCCTCTATAGCGAACTGAGACAACATTTTCTTTTATGTCAGTCGTTATAACACCTTTTACATTTGATACTTTAATTTCATTATGAACTTTATAGTCAATTTGAAAAGGGGATATTCCTTCTCTTTGGCAAAGACTTAGAATAGTATCCAACACCTTCTTTTCTTCGTCTGTCATAGTTATCACTCCTTTTCGCTTTTAATGTCAGTTGACTTTCATTTATATAAATAAAAAGTAAATATAACAAATTCATTAGAAAGCGTTATTATTATAACCGATTTTTAAGCTAAATTCCTAGCTAGAAAGGCGGTTTATAACTATGAACGAGAATATAAAGAAAGAAAAAAGTTGTGGTGCTGTAGTATATAAAATAATAAATGATCAAAGATACTATCTAGTAGAGAAGATGAATTTAGGACATACTTCAATTCCAAAGGGCCATGTAGAACCTACGGATAAAAATGATGAAGATACAGCTAGAAGAGAAATAAAAGAAGAGACTTCTTTAAACGTGACTATAGATACTGGATTTAAGCACCATATAAATTATTCTCCATTTCCTGGAATAGACAAAGATGTCTATTTCTTTGTCGCTGAATGCAAAGAAGACACCATCGCTCACGATGACCACGATGATGAAGTCAAATCATGTATTTGGCTTCCTATCAAAGAAGCTATAGATGCAGTAACCTTTGAAACAGATAAAGAGACGTTGAGAAAAGCTGATGAATATTTAAAAAATAGAAATAATTAAAACGAAATACCCGGAAACCATGATTTTTGAATATGAAATAAAGGTTGATGCCAAATGTCCTTTTTAATAGCATTCTTCTCATAAATATACTTAAAATAATTATGTCTGAACACTTTTATTATTTTATTTAAAAATGTAAACTAATATCCATATGGACAAAATAAAAACAGAATTAGTTAATTCAATAAAGGAAGGAAAGTGGTGTCAAATCACATATGACAACACTGAAAAAGGAAATACTAACTTCTGGATTTTCATTTTGGATATAAATCCCGAAAAAAAGAAGTTAAAAGTTGAGATGTACAATCATTCAATCAGTGAGAAAATATTGAACACTGAATTGAAATTTGAAAAAATAATTTCGGCTCAAGTAATAGAATTCACAGATCACGAACCCTCTTTAAGCCTGATAGAAAAGATTCAAAAGAATCCAATTGCATTTGCTTGGTTGGAATTTGAAAAATTCAACAATAACATTCTTTTATATCTCGAAGATTGTTATAAATTAGATAACGATCCTTTCGAATCATCCTATACAATGATTAAAGGTTTAGATTATGAAAAACTTAAGAGAGAAAAGAAAGTAAAACTAGATATAAAACAAATAGATAGTGTCATAGATATAATAAAGAAAAATGACTTCAATTCTTATTCTAAAGTCTATAACGAATTATCGATGTCTATTCTTTCAATTGATGAGGGTGGAAAGAAATTCGTATTCATTTATCAAAATCTAGCATACAATCCTAAGACTCAAGAATTATCTTTAAACGGACCTTTAAAATTCAATCAAAACTATAGTGTTAAAGATACGAGACACTCCCTTTCAAATTATACTGAGCTTTCAGTAGCTGAATTTCAAAAGTCATATGAAAATAACCCTATACAAACAATAGAAATCTTAAGAAACAATCTTAGGAAAAAGCAAGAAATCGATACAAGACCCGACATTCTTATAATACAAAGAAATTTAATTGTTCCTTTCAATCAAATCTTTAAAAACATAGAAGATGAGGCGTCTGAAGGAAATCTCAATATTCCTATGAGAGCTTTTTTTGGCGATATAAACATTAAAGACAATGGTATGTCTAAGCCTAAGATTGTTCTTTTCGACAGCAGAATTAATGCTGATCAAATGTTCGTAGTTTATTGTGCTATGAAAAATCCTGTTACCTATGTTCAAGGGCCTCCAGGAACAGGGAAAACTCAAACTTTATTCAATGTCATTGTTTCAGGTTATTACAACGACAAAACAATGCTCATCACTTCAAATAATAATATTCCAGTAGATGGAATCATCGATAAATTGAGTTTTGAATACAATGGCAAAAGTGTTCCTTTTCCGTACTTAAGACTAGGAAATCAAGCTAAGAATATCGAAGCTACAAGAAAAATATTAGATTTATATAACTACACATTCCAAGACAAAATCGATCAAATTAAAGTTAAAGAAATAAAAGAAGAAGTTAGATCAAAGAACTCTGATTTAGTCGAAAAATTAACTTCATATAGAGACCTCCAGTTAAAGAAAGAAAAACTAAAGGCCTTATTGAACGTACAAGATCAAACAGAGCAAGCAACTACAGATAACAGATTTAAAAAGGCTATCGCAAATCTTCAAGACGAAATATCAAAAGCAGTTGAAATCAAAGATGAAGATTTAACCAACATCGCTTTTGCTGCAAAAAGAGATCCTGATTCACAATATTATCTTTACGCCTCTTCTTTAACTCATTTAAAAAGATTGAGAGGAGCAGAATATAAAGATTTAATAAGGATTGTTTCTATTGCTGATGATCAAGTTAGAGTAAGAGAATTCAACACTTGGTGTAGTTCTGATGAAAACATGAAGCTGTTAACCGATGTGTTTCCTATTATTTTCACAACTAACATTTCTTCTTATCATCTCGGCAACAAATTCTTATTTGATACTGTAATCATGGATGAAGCTGGTCAATGCGCTTTAGCTATATCTTTAATTCCAATATCTAAAGCCAAAGCATTGCTTTTAGTTGGAGATGAAGATCAGCTTCAGCCGATAACACAATTACTACCAAACGCAAATAAAGAGCTTAAAAATAAATATAAGATTTCTAATACATATGATTATGCAGAGCAAAGCATTCTAACTTGTATGAGAAAAGCTGATAATATTTCTAACAAGCTGCTTTTAAAACATCACTATAGATGTGGCAAGAACATAATCAACTTCTCTAACAAATATTTCTACGATAATCAATTAATCATCGACAAAACGACAGGTCCTGGAAACTTGGTGTTTTACGACTGCAAAACGAATGTAATCGGAAGAAATTATTGGAATCAATCTTACGAAGAAACTCAAGCAATTATTAAATATCTAAAAGAAAAAGGATCTGATAATACAGTAGTAATTACTCCGTTTTTAAACCAGCAAAATCTAATAAAAAATGAATTAAAAGAAGCTGGGTTAGGAAACATAGAAGTTAGCACAATTCATAAGATGCAAGGAGCTGAAGCTAAAACAGTAATTTTATCCACAGCGGTAAATCCAAAAACTAACAAATGGATAATGAATTGGTTAGAATCACATTCTGAAATTGCAAATGTAGCTATTTCTAGAGCTAAGCAAAATTTTGTCTTAATCGGAGATCAGGAATCTATAAATAAACTAAGCTCCGAAAATGGAATTTGGAAACAACTCTTTTCATATACAAAATCCAATGGTACTACAACAGTAATTCCTCCATCAAGAAATGTAGTCTATGGAAAATCAAATGGATCAATGAACGAAAAAGAATTCTATAAAACAATGTCTCAATTAGTAAGTGTACATGAAAAACTGATGATAAAACGAAATGTACTTGTAAAAGATTTTTTTCCAAACGATGCATCACTTAAAGATTATACCGGTGAATTTGATTCCGTAATAATGAGAAGAAAAAATATATTATCCAAATTTAAAACTTGGATTGTGTTTGAATTCGATGGCGGAGAGCATTACGAAAATTTAGATACAATTAAAAGAGACAAATATAAAGAAGACATTTGCAAAGCAAATAACATTACTTTAATTAGACTTCCCAATTCCTATGCCAAAGATTATACGTTCATTTTAAACATTATTAAGAAATACGAACGTCAAGCTATAGACGAATCAGAAGAAATGCAACTTATATAATAATTAATCAATTGTAAATAAAAAAGAGGGCACATCGGCCAATGTCACTAACTTAAGGCGACATTGATATTATCTGGCTGAATGGCTACCGAAATGGTAGCCATTTTTTCAGCTTGCCGTCATTCAATAATGTAGTGTGAATAAATAGCACATAAATATTCAACATTG
>ERZ506440.298-NODE-298-length-16145-cov-8.30653_pt1 | contig 16145 bp, 10 predicted proteins | sample MGYA00513528_ERZ506440 | MGnify/ENA metagenome assembly ERZ506440
TCTGGCAGCCTGAGTTCACAGATAAAACACTCTCCAGGAAACCCGGGGCGGTTCAAGGGCCTTTCGCTGAGAGGCCCTGTTTACACAATTAAATAAATCGAGCCCGACCAACAATTTTGACGTTGACAGCAGGATTATTGAGGGGTAATCAATGTGTTCTTCGGCAGCGATTACGGTAGTGAACGGACCTGCTGTCTGAATGGTATCGATCCGCAAGCGTATCTGCGCCATATTCTGTGCGTACTACTGAAATGGCTAATGGCAGTAAAGAGAGACTTTACATATAGTTGCATAAAGCAGGATTTTACGACTAGTCAACATTTTTTATAATTCTTCAGGTTCAGAGTATCTGACATACAGGTTATGTATTGGGGAGACATTTAATGTTTGGCCATCTGCTACGATACTTTAGTTTCTGTAAAAAAGATTTATTAGTATTTCATCCTGAATCTGATTATTCAGATAATTTACGTAAAGCCTTCTCTTTTACAAAAAGGCTGGGATTTAATGAAGAATGGAATGGAGTCACAAAAAACAAAGAATACGATTATCAGGATGTATTCAGTCATGTCTGTCTGCAGTCTGGTGTGACAGACTTTTCCGCTTCAGCAGGACAATGCTTAAAGTGGAGTCATTATTTTCAGCCATATTTTGAGAATATCCTTGAATGTCGGGTATGGGTTACCGTCGGACAACTCTGGAAACAGGAAAGATTTATTTACAATCCGTCAGTTGCGGATTTTCAGCGCTGGTCTGAAAAAGGGATTCAGCCTGAAGATTTCAGACATCACTCGGGGTTTAATTTTCATGCGTGGTTGACGACGGAAAATGGTGTGATTGTGGATGTTTCCTTTATGAGTACGTTATCGCGGCGATTACCTGAACACCTGAGTGAAGTCAGTGGAAGTGTGATTATTGGCCCGCCAGAGACGGTTCTTCCTGAGCATAAATATGTTCCCATGATTGTCGGCCAGAGGATTGTTGAGAAAATAGAAAAACGCTCTTTCATTGATTTTCTGGCGCACGACGATATTGATTTATATACAGTGCCTGCAATCTTGGTTCCGGTATGGAAAGAATGTTAAAGCACGGAATAACACTATGCACTTACCGCTTTCCGGAACTCAGCTTGTTACCTGAGCGGTCAACAGAGCAGTCTTTTAGTGTTTGCACTTGGTTGCCACTAAACCGGAGTCATTTATCAGAAGTATATTTTCATGGAAGGATATTGTCAGCGCCAGTGATATAAGACAGTAATGCGGATAACCGTCCCGCATAAACACCACCCAGATTTCCTCAACACTGGTCACGGTGACAAGCGCACCATGATCGTCTTTGTATCGCTGATTGACTTTCGGTAATGGAACATCTTCTGACATAAATTTTAGTACGGTAACAGTTAACTAAATTTTCATGTGGTAGCACTGAATCAGGAGACTGCGTTTCCTGATGTACGCTGTTAATTTTCTGTTTTTACAAAACATTTTCCCCTTCTTCCTGTGTATTTTATTGCGTTCCTCCTTTCATGCCCTTCCCATATCCTGAAACTCACTTAAATGCTGTTGAATCGTCACGCATTGCAATTTTCAATGACTGAAATCAAAAATTGCTACTTTTTAGGCTAACCAACTGTATTAAAATCATTCATCGGAATAATTTCCTGCACTTTTCCATTAATTATGGTTATAAGTTTTTCGATATACTGTTTTTTGCGATATATATCAGAATAAAGATCTGTTCATTTGCGTTATATCGATCGATAAATCTGTCATATTGCTGTCGTTCAGATCATTATTCTATAATGATCAAAATTAAGTCAGCTAAAAATTGGCAGATTTATTACTCAGCATTCTGGTACCGGTTGATTGACGGGAAATATACGCATCTTCAGGCGAACACCCTGACGAATTCCGGTACCGGGCGAATCTACGGCGATGCTGTTGGTGTCAGCGCTGCCACATTTAATAATCTGGAAGAAAATGGCGTGGCGGCGACGCTGGCCGGGCGTGAGCGTGTGGACTTAGGGGTACAGACCCTGAATAACCGGACGCACAGCCTGATTTACAGTGCAGGTGATATGCATACTGGTGGCATGCTGGATGCGAATGGTGCCGCCACGGGGAAAGCCGGTGTACTGAATAATCACAGTGCCACTATTGAAGCCGCCGGATATTGGTGGTAGGTGATGAAGTACTGACTCGGGAATGACTCTCGGATGATTCAGGTTCTGATTCGCTGTCAGCCCGCGTAGTTGCTGGTCTGGCTGATTTCCTGTCGTCAGACGTTCAATGCCCGACTGCAGGTTATAGTCTGGTACACGAACACCTGACGACAGGTATCACTTACTTGGATAAGGTAAATCCCTCAAGAGGCAGCAACTACCTTGAAAAACGCCGCGGTAATACGCAGGCAGACGTGTCAGAACGTCTGTTAGCTAGGCATGTGGCTCCAGACCATTGCGTTTTGCTGTTTCCAGAAGGCTCATTATCTGTGCTGTGTGGTTCCCGGCCATCAGTGAAGCAGCGAATAACTGGGCCTTTCGTCCCATAACGACCGGGCGGATGGCACGCTCGCAGATAGATGCCTATTAATTTACAGCCCCCTTAATATACATCATGCTACTGAACTGAAAATTTTTGTGAAAATGATTCTCCCAAAATATTATTTAATATCAATACGTTTTGATGCCCTTGTTGCAACAAGGGCATTCTTTTATAAAAATAATATGATGTGAATTATGGCAAAGGAGCTAAACCTAACTCTTTTAGAAATTCGTTATATTTTTGAGTTGCTGATTTTATCTGATTATCCAGAGAAAACAGCTCTGCATGTACTGCAGTAAGATTGATTTCTTCTTCAGGTTCAGCTGTGCTTACATAGCGTGAGATGTTTAAATTAAAATCATTTTTCTCAATCTCTTCCATGCTGACGCGACGTGCGTAGCGTGGTTCCTCTTTGCGGAACTTGTAAGCATCAATAATTTTTTTTATATGATCAGAAGAAATCTGATTCTGCCGTTTACCCTTATTAAAGTGTTCTGCTGCATTGATGAATAATATGTCGTCAGGTTTTTTACATTTTTTAAGCACCAGAATACATACCGGAATACCAGTAGAGAAGAACAGATTTGCAGGCAGACCAATTATCGTATCAATATGCCCATCCTTCAGCAGCTTCGTGCGTATACGTGCTTCAGTACCGCTCCGGAAAAGTACACCATGAGGCAGGATGATTGCCATTACACCATCTTCTTTTAAAAAATGGAATCCATGTAAAAGGAAAGCGAAGTCAGCAGCAGATTTAGGTGCCAGACCGTAATTTTTAAAGCGCACATCATCAGCTAATGTTTCTGAAGGTTCCCAGCGATAGCTGAATGGCGGATTGGCAACAACCGCATCGAATTTGGGCATTCTGGACGGATTGGTCTCGCGTAACATATCCCAATCGTTAAGAAGGGTATCTCCGTGAAAAATATCAAATTCCGAATCTTTCACTCCATGCAGAAGCATATTCATACGTGCAAGGTTGTAGGTGGTGATATTTTTCTCTTGACCGTATATTTTTCCAATACCGTGCTGCCCCATGCGCTTGCGAATATTTAGGAGCAATGAACCTGAACCACAGGCAAAATCAAACACGCTGTCTATGTGTGAACGCTGCCCAGTGGCAGGTTCTTGGCTATCCAGCGTAACAATGGCAGATAAGATATCTGAAATATGTTGAGGAGTGTAGAACTCACCGGCTTTTTTACCTGAGCCAGCTGCAAACTGACCGATTAAATACTCGTAAGCATCCCCCAATGTGTCACTGTCGGTAGAGAACTGTTTCAACCCATCAGCAATTTCTTTGATTATCTTGCAAAGGCGGTCATTTCTCTCACCGTATGTTTTGCCAAGTTTTTCTGAGGCAAGATTGATTTCTGAGAACAGCCCTCGAAAGACACTGGCGAAAGATTCTTCCTCAATGTACTTAAAGCCTGCCTGTAATGTATTAAGCAGTTTCACATGTTGAGTCCGCGCCATTTCGGCAATGCTTGTCCAAAGGTACTGGGGTTCGATTACGTAATGCACTTTACGGCGCATTAACTTCTCAAACTCAGGAATGTCCTGCTCATTTTGTTCATACCACAGAGTTAATGGTGGTTGACGTTTCCCCTCTTTTTGTTTGGGGTAGTCTACTCCTAGCTCTTTTTGAGCCGCTGCTTCGTAATTATCCGATAGATATCGCAGGAACAAAAATGCTAGCATATAATCGCGAAAATCATCAGCATTCATAGCACCGCGTAGTTGATCAGCTATGTTCCAGAGCGTTTTGCCCAGTTTTTGTTTTTCAAAGTCAGTCATAGTTTCTCTTCACTTTCCTCAATCTGTTGGGGAAATAAATCAGGATTAAATGGATAGCGTTTCAGAAAATCATGCAAAATCTTTCTGAAATAAGTTTTATTTTCTTCAAGCATAGGTTGAGGCTCGAAAAGCGAATAGTTTCCATGGCTCAAAATATTGATGAGTCTCGAATGTAAAATCCTTTCAGGGTCATCAGCATCCTGCGCAATGCAGGCTGAGAAATTTGAGAAACCATGGAAGCTAGCTGATTTTTCCAGAACTGAACGTAACATATTGAAATGATAGGTATATAATTCACCTGATTGCTCCGCTTTATACAACTCAGTTAGTATCGCAACATGATGAAAGAATGGTGTCGCACCTGTATAAGTTAGGGAATAACTGCCATCAACCCGGGATCTTGATAAAAAGTAGGCTGCGACCTTTCTGGATTTACGAGCATCAAGTTCATTGTGCATGACATTGAAGAATAATGGATGATGAGACGAGATCATCACCTTCAATGGGTTATCTGCTTTGTTCAATAGTTGCGCCAGATGACTGCCAACTGTGATTGCGTTATGCTCATCCAATGAAGATATAGGATCGTCGATGTAGACATATTTTACCCACTGGTAAGCATCTGCACCATCAAGTGCTAATTGTACGATAGCTAAGAAGAAACACCAAATGAAGATATTTTCTTCTCCTCGTGAAACCTTGATGTTATCAATGATTTGACCATCTACAGTTCGTGAGAAGCGTATCGCCCATTCTTCTGTATCAATTCGAAAGTCGAAGTCTGTATAACGCTGCAATAACGGGCGTATACGGTTGTCCATTTCCAGCTCAAATAACCCCTGAAAAAATCGCGAATCCCTGTTGAGGAGCAAGCGTCGATCTTCATCACCTACCAGATCGTTGTTCCAGTGGAAGAGATCTTCGGTGAAAGCATTGAAATACAATGTATCGTGATTACCTGTATCCTTGAAGGCCATTGATAAACGAGTCTTACCTGTACCATTGTAGGCGTACAGCAGGATTGCCTTCTTGCTTATCAGTTCTGTGCGTAAGTGAGTACTAAGTGAGAACAAGTCAGCAAATGTTTTTCCTAGTTTCATAAGATCACCTCATTAACCTTAGGAAAAATCTGTTGCAATAGGCCCTTTTTAAAGGTTTTAAGTGTTTTAACTTTTTGAGCTTGAGCTACGATTAGGTTGTCGAAAGAATATAGACAATTAGCAATATCTTGTTGCTCTGCTTCTGTGGGAATAGGTAACTTAATTCGGCGTAGTTCATTTAATGAAAGAACTGTTTGCGAAGTTCCGACACTATGTTTGCCAACATACTCTGCATATTGAGCAAGTAATTCGATAAAGAATTTATTTATGCCTTTATTTATGCGAAAGACAGGGTAATATGTGCTAATAATTCCAGTTATACCTAAGTTGTTTTCGTTAAAATAAAATCGTCTATCATCACTTCTGCTGCGATATGTGATGTAATTTACAGGAATAATATTAAAGCCGACATTATTACGTTCTGTAATTCGTTCATTATCGTAATATTCACGTTGTTTGATAAGACCATTTCTAGCAGAAGTTAATACATCATACTCATCTTGATATGTAGACTTTTTTCGATATTCCTCAATAAAATCACCCAATGGACATATTTTCCATTCCGTTGTGCCTTGGAAATTAGGAAAACGTAATTTGGGCAGGGTTTCTCCTTCACGAGGAAAAAGCTGCTGCAACAGGCCTTTTTTATATTTCTTTAACGCATCCAGTTTCTGGACTTCTGCTGTGAGTAGAGCATCCAAAGATGATAAACAATTGGCGATTTTTTGTTGTTCTTCTGGAGTAGATACAGGAAGTGGTAGCTCCATGAATGCGTTATTACTGATGTTCATTCGGTCATGGCGTACGCCTGTGCTTGAAACTTGGCGCATGTAATGATGCCAATGTGTTGACTTAAAATAATGAGTATAAAAATCATTATTTTTGCTATTAAATTTGAACACTGTATATAATGGTGAGATCACGCCTAATCCGATTTTATTTTTTGAAATCGGTCCTACAGGAGCCATCGTTGAAACCCGAGGGTTATAAACATAGCTTCCTTCTTCAACAAGGTAATACCCTTCAAGATTGTTTTGGTTAGCAATATCTTTCTCGAAAAAATCTCGCTGATCAACAACCCCATACTCTGCTGAGTTGGTTAGAACGCGGGTTATTTTACCATCAACATTTTTTCGAACTGAGCGTTTCGCTAGTTTTCCCAATGGTTGGAATTCCCATGGACCTGAAGCTTTAAATGATTGAAAGCGCAACCGGGGAAAAAATTGTTTAACATTGTCATTCATTTTCTTTACTCCAAAAACCATGCACTTATTAAATTTGGTATATCGCTTAATGTGCAAAAAAATACGACCAAACTGCTATCATTATCATTGTTCCTCATAGGCTGATAGTCCCGTGATCTCACGCCCTTGTGCCAGTTTGTGTAGCAACGGTGTCAGTTCATCCATAAGCGCCAGCTCTTTCTGTGTACGTGTTTTCCAGCCCAGATTCAGCGGAGCCATTAATTCGGAAAGGCGCTCACCATCAAAGATACGACGACGTAGAATTTCATCAACAAAAACTTGCAGGGCATCTGGTGCAAGGTCATGTCTGACGGCGATCTCAGAGAGTTCTTTCGCCTTCTTCTCTGCCTTGAAGTGTTCAAAACCTGTTCGAATCTGTTTTTCGTTTAATGCCTCATTTACTGGCAGACCACGGATGTACGCAGCAATATCTTCACGTTCGTCGATAAACTTGGCATCGGACTGGATCAGTCCAATGAGTTCTTCGCGATTTAGGGTGAGTTTGCCTGGTTTCTGCTGAGTCAGATTAGCAATAAGGCCCATGATAAAGTCGTAATCAATAACCGCAGAGGCAAAAAGTACAAATTCAAAATCGAGTTGTTGTACTTCTGGTAATGTTTGGTCTTTGTCCTGTTGTTCCTTTAGGCGCCTGGCCGTTTCTAGATACACGCCCTTAAATCCCAGCAATTGATCTGCTGACACGATCCTCTCGATCTGTTGTTTTTGCTCTTCAGATAGATCGGTATACTGATCGAGCTGAGTTTTAAGTCTCTGAACATCTTTGAACAGGTTAATGAATTGCGCTCTGGCAACATCGCCTTTAAGGTTAGCAACTTCTTCCGGTGTATTAGCCAGTCCCTGTGATTGCATAAAGTCAGCCAGTTTCTGTGTGGCTGTTTGCAGATTCTCAATGACTTTAGGAGCAGAATCTACCAGCCAAATTTCACGTGGGTTATTAATTTTTTCACCGGAAAAGAGTGCAATGGCCCCTTCCACCGACTTTTGTTGTTGACGAAAATCGAGAATGTTACCGTAGGGTTTCGTATCGTTGAGAACGCGATTAGTTCGCGAAAATGCTTGAATTAAACCATGGTGTTTGAGATTTTTGTCCACGTACAGTGTATTGAGGTACTTGGAGTCAAATCCCGTAAGCAGCATGTCCACTACGATGGTTATGTCAATTTTTTGCGCAGCAGATAAGTCAGTATTGGGATACTGTTGATCCTTGATACGCTTTTGTACGTCCTGATAGTAAGAGTCAAATTCACTTATGCGGTGATTGGTCTTGAAACGCGTATTGTAGTCAGCAATGATACGGGTGAGTGCAACTTTCTTGCCTTCCGGGTCTTGCTGGTTATCTTCTTTTTCCTGAGGCAGATCTTCCTGTATCTGCTGAACATCTTTGTTTCCTTCAGAAGGTGGGGAAAAAACACATGCTACGTTCAATGGTCGAAATTCAGTATTTTGTTCTGCATTTTTTGTCTGAATGCTGTCAAATAACTCAAAATATTCGATGGCATCGTTAATGCTGGCAGTTGCCAAGATAGCATTAAATTTGCGTCCATTGGTCGCAGAATCGTGTTTAGAAAGAATGGTTTCGATAACCTTAGATTTAGCGATGCCTTCGCCGGGCTTAGGTGGGTTCTTTCCTTCCGGTTTGAAATAGTCTATGTGAAAGCGTAAGACGTTGCGATCTTCGATAGCATGAGTGATGGTGTACTGATGCAAACAGCGTTCGAATAAGTCGTCGGTGGTACGCAGGCTGGCTTGTTGACCTTCGATTTGCTGGTAGCTGGCATTTTGCTCGAAGATAGGTGTTCCCGTGAAGCCAAAAAGCTGTGCATTAGGGAAAAATTCTTTTATAGCTTTGTGATTTTCGCCAAATTGAGAGCGATGGCATTCATCAAAGATAAATGCTATACGGGCGTCTCGTAATGGCTCCAGACGCTCTTTGTAGTTACGTTTATTTGTGCTGTCCAGCGCCAGCCCCAACTTTTGGATAGTTGTGACAATAACTTTATCGGCATAGTCGTCAGATAAAAGTCGGCGCACCAGCGTTTCAGTATTCGTGTTCTCTTCTACACACCCTTCCTGAAAACGGTTAAACTCTTCCCGAGTCTGGCGATCCAAATCTTTACGATCCACCACAAAAAGACATTTTTCAATGTCAGGATTATCCTTGAGCAAAGTGGACGCTTTGAACGAAGTCAATGTTTTGCCTGAACCTGTGGTATGCCAGATATAGCCGTTTCCGCAATTCTGATGAATGCAATCGACGATAGCCTTGACCGCATAAATTTGGTACGGGCGCATCATTAATAACTTCTGTTCGCTGGCAACCAGAACCATATAACGACTGATCATTTGCGCTAAAGTACACTTGGCTAAGAATTTGTCGGCGAAAATTTCTAGCTGGGTAATCTTTTTGTTATCTTCACTGGCGAACTGGTAGACTGGCAGGAATCGCTCATCGGCATTAAAACTGAAATGTCGTGCATTATTGTTCGCGAAGTACCAAGTATCAGTACGATTGCTAACGATGAAGAGTTGGATAAAACACAACAGTGTCTTACCGTAGCCATTGCCAGGATCAGTTTTGTAATCCACGATTTGCTGCATAGCACGACGTGGACTAACAGACAGTGCTTTAAGCTCGATCTGCACAACTGGTACACCGTTTATAAGAAGCATCACATCATAGCGGTGATAGCTGTTATCGGTGTTGATGCGTAACTGATTCACTACCTCAAAATCGTTCTTGCACCAGTCGCGAAGATTAACCAGACTGTAGTTCAGTGGTGTACCATCATCACGCTCGAAGCTGTTGATATTGCGTAGTGTCTGAGCTGCATTATACACATCAGGAGTAATAACAGCATCAAGCAGACGCTGAAACTCGTTATCGGTCAGATGCACCTTATTGAGAGTTTCAAACTTTTCCCTAAAGTTTTTTTCGAGTGATGCACGATCGCGAATGTCGGGCCGCAGTGTGTATTTTAGTTCAGTCAGTCGGGCAATAAGATCCTGCTCAATTTGATTTTCGGTTGTACTCATTGGTGGATTCCTCGCCTCAGTCTCACTTTTTACTTGACCAAGTATCTGATTGTGTGAAATGAAGTACTAAAAGTGAGCTACTTAGTAGTGTTATATTTTAGAGTGAGTCGGCGTTAGTCTGTGTGCTTTCGCATCATTTATAACCAAAGCTTTAAGCATTGAGGCGGCAGAGTGGCACTTACGATCAGCAGCCTGGTGAAGAAGTTGTTTAATACCGACAGATGTACGTATAGAAAATGTTTCATCTTTAAGGCGAACCATCAGTGAAGCCCTCAATGCCAGAGCCTGTAAATGTAATGCATTTTGCATTGCAACTCTACAAAACTCAATGGGTTCTTATGGACTGAAGGTAATTATTGCTGCTGACATAATTCTTAATAATTTCATATATATCATTTCTCAAGCACGCTGACTATAACGGCTGATCAGCAGGTCAGCCGTTGTTGTTTTTTGTTCGGAAAAATAGATGAGTAAACAAGAAGGTATCAACACTCTATCCACACAACGGTCTGAGACAATCCTGAAAAACATTCACTCGCTAACCGACTATGGGTCGGTGAGTGGCATTATGGGAAAAACTGGAGCCGGGAGCCCCTGTCTGTGTATTCCTGTTTGCCGGGAAGGTTTCGCCGGTCTTGCAGAGTTCCTGTGAACAGCTGTGCTTTCGTTTACAAAGCCGACGAGCGCTTTATGACCATAGTATATCGGCACTGTGTTGGTGGAAGTGAGAATCGTGATATGGAATATATCGCGATGATCGTCCGCAATTGCCACATCTCGAGCTGGTGTTATAGTTGGTTAAATCTGATGACTGGACGCAGGCAGTGGATAAATATCAATGCGTCATGCTGATATATCGATGGGGCTATAGTAGTTTACTATAGATGATGATGGAAAACATGCTCAACGCTTCAATTAATATCAGTAGCGGATAAAAAACATATCGTTTTTGTAACCAACTCAGTTAATATATAAATACTGTTTTTATGAAAATTATCATATATTATATCAAGTTTTAATCAGACGCCTCAAAATAAATAAAGTATTGGACGCCTGATTATATTTATTCACTAATATCTGTCATTAATTGCCTTATTGTCAACTATCCCCCGTATTAATCAGAGTTTTCATTTATTTTTAGTGCATAATCAGACGCTGCCTCATCATTATCCTCACTATTATCATAGCCGAAAACTTCCCCCGGACACGGGCGTTCACGATAATAGTCATCGTAATAGTTTTCATTGTCAGATAATGATATGTCGTATTCTGAATATGATTCACCACAATTATACATAAAATCATCTCCTTTGGGATGGTTACAATAATTAGTGAGTTTATTCGAAAAAATGATGAGCGCCAGACCAATCCACCCAACTTTTGATTATAATCATGAAGATACCTGTCTCAGTACAAATAGAATCAAACGCAGTGCAGGATGATTCATGCTTTATATTCTCTCAGGGCCACTACTCAACTATTAAGAACAAAATTCTGGAGGTATGATTATCTGAAGATACCTGCATCCTAAATAATTTCAGACAGATATTATCGTTGTGAATCCCCCGCCACCTTTCTAGTGCGCGGTTTTTTGTCTTTTTTCACCGGGAATACATGTATGAATCCGTCTGATGCCATTGAGGCAATTGAAAAACCGCTCTCCTCCCTGCCTTACCCGATTTCCCGTCACATCCTGGAACATCTGCGCAAACTCACCCGTCACGAACCCGTGCCTGGCATTATGGGTAAAAGCGGGGCCGGTAAATCCTCACTCTGTAATGCACTGTTTCAGGGGGAGGTCACCCCGGTCAGTGATGTTCACGCCGGCACCCGGGAAGTGCAGCGCTTCCGTCTGAGTGGTCACGGTCACAGCATGGTTATCACTGACCTGCCCGGGGTGGGCGAGAGCCGTGACAGGGATGCAGAGTATGAAGCCCTGTACCGTAACATTCTGTCTGAACTGGACCTGGTACTGTGGCTGATTAAAGCTGATGACCGTGCCCTGTCTGTGGATGAGTATTTCTGGCGACACATACTGCACCGGGGACATCAGCGGGTACTGTTTGTGGTGACGCAGGCCGACAAAACGGAGCCCTGCCATGAATGGGATATGGCCGGCATTCAGCCTTCTCCCGCACAGGCACAGAACATTCGCGAAAAAACAGATGCGGTATTCCGGCTGTTCCGGCCCGTACATCCGGTTGTTGCCGTATCGGCCCGCACCGGCTGGGAACTGGATACGCTGGTCAGTGCGCTCATGACAGCGCTTCCCGACCATGCCGCCAGTCCCCTGATGACCCGCCTGCAGGACGAGCTGTGCACGGAATCTGTCCGGGGGCAGGCCCGTGAACAGTTTACCGGTGCGGTGGACCGGATATTTGACACGGCGGAGAGCGTCTGTATTGCCTCTGTTGCACGCACGGTTCTGCGTGCCGTCCGTGACACGGTGGTCTCTGTTGCCCGCGCTGTATGGAACTGGATTTTCTTCTGAACAGTCTGCCAGGGAAATGCCTGATTACATTACGTTAACCAACTGAAAACATGACACAAACACCTCATACCCCTCCTGTTTCTCTTGCGTGACTGCTCCGCTATTAATAGAATAAAACGATCGATAAAACAGGTATCGATCGTTGGTATCGATCGTTTATAGTGGTTAATGGCCTGCGAAAAGGCAGCTGAATCTCTTCATCATGCAGAACGGAATTGCACACAACGGACTGATACTTCTCTGCCTAATGAAGGGTGAGAGCGTTTACGCCCGGGGCGTATCGCTGTGCCCGATAACTCTGTTTTGTACCTGCCGGTATCCACTTTTGTGGGTACCGGCTTTTTTATTCACCCTCTGTAAGGAAAAGCTGATGAAACGACATCTGAACACCAGCTACAGGCTGGTATGGAATCACATTACGGGCACCCTGGTGGTGGCCTCCGAACTGGCCCGCTCACGGGGAAAACGCACCGGTGTGGCGGTTGCACTGTCTCTTGCGGCTGTCACGTCAGTTCCGGCACTGGCTGCTGACACGGTTGTACAGGCAGGAGAAACCGTGAACGGCGGAACACTGGCAAATCACAACAACCAGATTGTCTTCGGTACGGCCAACGGAATGACCATCAGTACCGGGCTGGAGTATGGGCCGGATAACGAGGCCAATATCGGCGGACAATGGATACAAAATGGCGGTATCGCCAACAACACTACTGTCACCGGTGGTGGTCTTCAGAGAGTGAATGCCGGAGGAAGCGTTTCAGACACGGTTATCAGTGCCGGAGGCGGACAGAGCCTTCAGGGGCAGGCAGTGAATACCACTCTGAACGGCGGTGAGCAGTGGGTACATGAAGGCGGGATTGCAACGGGTACCGTCATTAATGAGAAGGGCTGGCAGGCCGTCAAATCCGGCGCAATGGCAACCGACACGGTTGTGAATACCGGCGCGGAAGGGGGACCGGATGCAGAAAATGGTGATACCGGGCAGTTTGTTCGCGGAAATGCCGTACGTACCACCATCAATGAAAATGGTCGTCAGATTGTGGCGACCACCGGAGTAGCAAATACCACGGTGGTTTATGCCGGCGGCGACCAGACGGTACACGGGTATGCGCTGGATACCACACTGAACGGCGGTAACCAGTATGTGCACAACGGCGGTACAGCGTCTGGCACTGTTGTAAACAGTGACGGCTGGCAGATTATCAAGGAAGGTGGTCTGGCGGATTTCACCACCGTTAACCAGAAAGGCAAACTGCAGGTGAACGCCGGTGGTACAGCCACGAATGTCACCCTGAAGCAGGGTAGCGCACTGGTCACCAGTACTGCTGCAACTGTCACCGGCACAAACCGTCTGGGGAGTTTCTCCGTGGGAAATGGCATGGCAGATAACGTCGTTCTGGAAAATGGCGGTCGTCTGGATGTACTGGAGAGCCATTCAGCACAGAATACCCTGGTGGATGACGGCGGTACCCTGGCAGTGTCTGCCGGTGGTAAGGCAACAGATGTCACCATTACATCCGGTGGTGCCCTGATTGCAGACAGTGGTGCCACTGTTGAGGGGACCAATGCCAGCGGTAAGTTCAGTATTGATGGCATATCCGGTCAGGCCAGCGGCCTGCTGCTGGAAAATGGCGGCAGCTTTACGGTTAATGCCGGGGGACAAGCCAGCAACACCACTGTCGGACATCGTGGAACACTGATGCTGGCTGCCGGGGGAAGTCTGAGTGGCAGAACACAGCTCAGTAAAGGTGCCAGCATGGTACTGAATGGCGATGTGGTCAGTACCGGCGATATTGTTAACGCAGGGGAGATTCGCTTTGATAATCAGACAACACCGGATGCCGCGCTGAGCCGTGCTGTTGCAAAAAGTAACTCCCCGGTAACGTTCCATAAACTGACCACCAGTAACCTCACCGGCCAGGGCGGCACCATCAATATGCGTGTCAGCCTTGATGGCAGTAATGCCTCAGACCAGCTGGTAATTAATGGTGGTCAGGCAACCGGCAAAACCTGGCTTGCGTTTACAAATGTCGGAAACAGTAACCTCGGGGTGGCAACCTCCGGACAGGGTATCCGGGTTGTGGATGCACAGAATGGTGCCACCACAGAAGAAGGTGCGTTTGCCCTGAGTCGCCCGCTTCAGGCCGGCGCCTTTAACTACACCCTGAACCGTGACAGCGATGAAGACTGGTACCTGCGCAGTGAAAATACTTATCGTGCTGAAGTCCCCCTGTATGCCTCCATGCTGACACAGACAATGGACTATGACCGGATACTGGCTGGCTCCCGCAGCCATCAGACCAGTGTAAGCGGTGAAAATAACAGCGTCCGTCTCAGCATTCAGGGCGGTCATCTCGGACACGATAACAACGGTGGTATTGCCCGTGGGGCCACGCCGGAAAGCAGCGGCAGCTATGGCTTCGTCCGTCTGGAGGGGGACCTGCTGAGAACAGAGGTTGCCGGTATGTCACTGACGACAGGAGTGTATGGTGCTGCAGGCCATTCTTCCGTTGATGTTAAGGATGATGACGGCTCCCGTGCCGGCACGGTCCGGGATGATGCCGGCAGCCTGGGCGGATACCTGAATCTGGTACACACGTCCTCCGGCCTGTGGGCTGACATTGTGGCACAGGGAACCCGCCACAGCATGAAAGCGTCATCGGACAATAACGACTTCCGCGCCCGGGGCCGGGGCTGGCAGGGCTCACTGGAAACCGGTCTGCCATTCAGTATCACTGACAACCTGATGCTGGAGCCACAACTGCAGTATACCTGGCAGGGACTTTCCCTGGATGACGGCCAGGATAACGCCGGTTATGTGAAGTTCGGGCATGGCAGTGCACAACATGTGCGTGCCGGTTTCCGTCTGGGCAGCCACAACGATATGACCTTTGGTGAAGGCACCTCATCCCGTGACACCCTGCGCGACAGTGCAAAACACAGTGTGCGTGAACTGCCGGTGAACTGGTGGGTACAGCCTTCTGTTATCCGCACCTTCAGTTCCCGGGGTGACATGAGCATGGGGACAGCCGCCGCCGGCAGTAACATGACGTTCTCACCGTCCCAGAATGGCACGTCACTGGACCTGCAGGCCGGACTGGAAGCCCGTGTCCGGGAAAATATCACCCTGGGCGTTCAGGCCGGTTATGCCCACAGCGTCAGCGGCAGCAGCGCCGAAGGCTATAACGGTCAGGCCACGCTGAATGTGACTTTCTGATAATCAGGTCACTCCCCTTCAGGCCCCGGTCATAATGACCGGGGCCTTTTACTTTCAGGGAGTAACAGATATGCCGGGTTGTACATCACGTTTATTGCCGAAGGCTCTTTTGCTGCCAAATGGCATCTGAATCGATCACAGTCTGGCCGGTTATTACCCGATCCCGATGGGGTTATTGGGTGATCTCCTTCCATAAAAATACGCAGCTCGCCAGTGAAGGGCTTCTCAGACAATAAACGTCATTCATTTCATCTGTCAGGCCGTGTCTTCTCCGGGAGACGCGGCTTTTTCATTTATACCGCTAACTCATTCATAAGGAGCAAATCATGCGATTAGCAAGTCGTTTTGGTCATGTAAACCAGATACGCCGTGACCGCCCCTTAACTCGCGAAGAACTGATGCAGGTCGTCCCCAGCGTATTCGGGGAAGATAAGCACACATCCAGAAGCGAGAACTATACCTGGATCCCCACCATCACAGTGCTGGAAAGCCTGCAGCGGGAAGGTTTTCAGCCCTTCTTTGCCTGCCAGACCCGTGTGCGTGACCCGGGCCGCCGGGGGTATACCAAACACATGCTGCGTCTGCGCCGTGACGGAGAAATAAACGGACAGCATGTCCCTGAAATCATCCTGCTGAACTCCCATGACGGTACCTCCAGCTACCAGATGCTGCCGGGTTACTTCAGGTTCGTCTGCC
>ERZ506440.319-NODE-319-length-15435-cov-10.8834_pt1 | contig 15435 bp, 14 predicted proteins | sample MGYA00513528_ERZ506440 | MGnify/ENA metagenome assembly ERZ506440
CAATTTTGATGTTATCCGCGCCTCGTGGGTAGGGGATTATAATGAACCCTCCACTTTCCTGACATTATTAACGTCAACGCATTCCGGGAATATTTCACGCTTTAACAATCCGGCATATGACAAAGTTCTGGCCCAGGCATCGACGGAAAATACCGTTAAAGCGCGTAATGCCGATTACAACGCGGCAGAAAAAATCCTCATGGAGCAAGCACCGATTGCACCAATTTATCAATATACCAATGGACGATTAATCAAGCCGTGGCTGAAAGGTTATCCCATTAACAACCCTGAAGATGTGGCGTACAGTCGGACTATGTATATTGTGAAGCATTGATGTGATGAGAACTGGCGTTACCCTTGTGGATAACGCCAGTGATGTCTGATTTAGCGACCCTGGTCCGCCGGTGTAATGTTATCCATATACAGCGTCTGGCTGGGGAAGGCAAAGTCCGCGCCGTGTGACTGTACAATATCGATAATCTTCAAATAAACGTCTTGCTGTGCAGCAAGCCATTCAGCCCATACCGTGGTTTTGGTAAAGCAATAAACCATAATATTTAATGACGAATCAGCAAACTGGTTGAAATAAACCAGTAAGGTTTGTCGCTGGTCGATGGCCGGGTGATTTTTCAGCATCTCACGTACGGCTTCGACAATAACGCCCACTTTTGCCGCATCCTCATAACGTAAACCAATGGTCGTGGTAATGCGCCGGTTGGTCATTCGTCCAGGATTTTCTACGCTGATCGACGAAAACAGCGAGTTCGGTACGTACAATGGACGATTATCAAAGGTCTTAATTTTGGTAATTCGCCAGCCAATTTCCGCTACTGTACCTTCGATATTTCTGTCCGGTGAACGGATCCAGTCGCCAATACTGAAAGGACGGTCGAAATAGAGCATAATCCCGGAAAAGAAGTTACTCAGAATATCTTTACCGGCCATACCGACAGCCAGACCACCAATACCACCAAAGGTCAACAAGCCAGAAAGGCTCATGCCGAAATGTTCGCCATAAAGCAGAACAAGCACCACAATAATGGTGATTTTGATAATGCGCGACATGATCCGCGCACTGGTGATATCACGACCTTTTTTAATCTGCTGTTTTTCAAACTGATTAATCAGCAGAAATAGCTTAATCGTCAGAATAACCGCAATCAGGGACGTACAGATAAAATCGATAACGCCTGGGGTGATAAATTTGAGTTTATAGTTTTCTATAACATAGTTAATGATGCTACCAACAGCACTAATAATTATGGTGTAGATTAAAAATTGCACCGCATGGAATAAAAATCCTTTTCTTTTACGATTTCCACGGCGAAACCAAAAGCTCATCAGAATCAATGCTGCGCAGCTACCGAAAATAATGACCAGATTAAGCGCATTATTTGTAAACAGTTCAGCGATCATTGTTTTATCAGGCTCCTCCAGATAATTGTCGTCATGCCGGAAACCCCTGGCGGGACTATTTTACCGCGACAATTCATTCAGATCATCAATAGTCAGGGAAGGAAGTAGCAACATTAGCTAACTAATCAATGCGTTGATTGTAAATCCAGCTAAGAGGTGAGGTTTTCAGAGCAGACAACGGTGAAATGTCATGGTATTGTTACGTTTAGGTAACAAAAAATTTGTCTGCACAAGGATTACATCATGATTATGGCGAAACTGAAGTCAGCGAAAGGGAAGAAATTTCTCTTTGGTTTGTTGGCGGTTTTCATTATTGCGGCGTCGGTTGTGACTCGCGCGACCATCGGCGGCGTTATAGAACAGTACAATATTCCGCTGTCTGAGTGGACGACATCAATGTATGTGATTCAGTCATCGATGATTTTTGTTTATAGCCTGGTCTTTACTGTGTTGCTGGCAATCCCGTTGGGAATTTATTTCCTTGGCGGCGAAGAGCAGTAAGTAAAAAATAGGCCCGATAACTCGGGCCTTGTCAGTTATTGAAGAGTCGTTAATCGTCTTCTTCGTCATCCAGTTCAACGGGTGTCTGATACTGGTCAGGTTTAATGACCAGCAGGTCGCAGCGAAGATGATCAATCACCTGTTCCGCCGTGTTGCCGAGGAATGCTGCTGAAATACCGGTGCGTCCGACCGTGCCCAGAACCACAATCCCCGCCTGTAAGTGCTCCGCCAAATCAGGAATCACCTCTTCTGGCAGACCTTTTTCTACGTGCGTCATGTTTTCATTAATGCCGAATTTCTGTCGCAGAGCTTTCATTGCCAGCAAATGTTGCCCACGAATGGCATCGTTATAAACGCTCGGGTCAAATTCCGGCAGTTCAATCGCGATATTAATTGGCGTTACCGGATAAGCGCCAACCAGATGAACTTCGGTATGGTTGACTTGTTCTGCCAGTTCGATCGTCTCTTTGACCAGTTTTTCATTGAGCGCATTATGGTACGGCTCTTCACTGGCGAGATTCACCGCCACCAGCGCCTTACCCCCTTCCGGCCACGGCTGGTCTTTCACCATCCACACCGGGCTTGGGCATTTGCGTAACAGATGCCAGTCCGTTGGCGTAAAAATCACCGCTTCCAGACGGTCATGTTGGTGCGCCATTTTTAGCACCAAATCGTGCCCGCCGCTGATCACTTCCTGAATGATGGCTTCGAAAGGACGGTTATGCCAGACCACTTTAATTTCAATGGGAACGCCAGCATTGAGATAATATTTTGCCTGCTCGTGGATCCAGGCTGTACGCTGGCTGATGACGCCCTGACGCATAGCGGTACGTTCGTCCGGAGAGAGCAGGGTGGTCATTTCGTATGAGAAGTCATAGATCGGCAAAAAGGCTTTAATTTTGCCACCAATCCGTTGATGTAAATAAACAGCTCGCCGCAATGCTGGTTGGTCGTCCTGGTTAGGATCGATAACAACGAGCATGTTCTGATACATAGCCATACAGGGTCTCCTTACAACAACTGTCAACGCAGTTTGTAATTAAAAGATTAACCCATATCTGGTGAATGAAACAGTGATGAACCTTCTGTCAGATCAATAAATCAGAAAAATTTAATGATATGACAGAAGGATAGTGAGTTATGCGGAAGAATCAGGCAACGTTACGCGTGTGACCAGCAAGCTGGGCCAGCGCATCGTTATTTTCGATAGTGATGTATTTACCTTTGACTGCCAGCATACCGCTTTTCTGGAAGCGACCCAGCAGACGGCTGATGGTTTCAACCGTCAGGCCCAGATAGTTACCGATATCACCACGAGTCATCGTCAGGCGGAATTCACGAGGGGAGAAGCCGCGTTGGGCAAAACGACGGGACAGGTTGTAGATGAATGCAGCCAGACGTTCCTCGGCATTTTTCTTCGACAACAGCAGGATCATGTCCTGATCGCCTTTGATTTCACCGCTCATCAGACGCATCATCTGCTGACGCAGATTCGGCATTTTACCAGACAAATCGTCCAGCGTTTCGAACGGGATTTCACATACCATCGAGGTTTCCAGCGCCTGCGCGAAACTCGGGTGATGACCGCTGCCGATGGCATCAAATCCCACCAGATCGCCTGCTAAATGGAAACCAGTGATTTGCTCGTCGCCTTGCTCAGTGATGGTATAACTTTTAATCGTACCGGAGCGGATGGCATAAAGCGATTTTAGTTCATCTCCAGCCTTAAACAGCGTCTGGCCTTTCTGAATAGGCTTCTTCCGCTCAATGATATTATCAAGCTGATCAAGCTCATGTTCGTTGAGTGTGAACGGGATGCAAAGCTGGCTGATGCTGCAATCCTGGCAATGGATAGCACAACCGCCAGACTGAATGCGCCGTATAATTCGCTTTTCCGGGATCATAGGTCTGCTCAAGCCGTAATTGATATTTGTCAATTTTAACATCTTTTTAGGGAGCAAGTAAGTCTAAGCAAACCTTAACAGCAGAGAATTCCGATATTAGATGTAAATATATGTCTATCTATTTGAAAACCCTTAAGTTGTTAAGGGTGACTTTACATAAAAGTGTGAACAAGCTGGCACAAATTGTTTAATGTTTACAGCAAAAGATAACCTTCGTGGCGCAATAACCACTCTTTTCGCTGAACTCCGCCTGCATATCCGGTCATGGTGCCGTTTCGGCCAATAACCCGATGGCAAGGTACGACGATGCTGATGGGATTCGATCCGTTTGCCGCACCAACGGCACGCGCCGCGCCAGGGCGGCCTAATTGTTCAGCCAGTTGGCCATAATGCATTACCTGCCCGCAGGGGATAGTGCGCAGTGTTTTCCAGACTTCGCGCTGAAATGGCGTCCCCCCCGTGGCAGTGGGAAGCGTATCAATAATGCTAAGATTACCGGCAAAATATTCACGAAGCTTGTCACTTAAACCACCTGGGTTGGTGGCAGAAATACGTTCATAGCCTTCTTTGCGGTAATGGATGTCCAGCAGCTGCACCATGCGTTCGCTGTACTCTTCCCATTCAACCGCCCGCAGGCGAAATTGCTCATCGCAAATCACCCACAGTGGACCCAGTGGCGTGGCAATTTTTTCTTCAAGTAATCTCAGCATCCGTTCTCTCTTAAGACAAACGTGGGTAAATACCCGGACCTATCGGCAAGCCAACAAGATACCACGCCAGCAACATCAGCAGCCATACCACCAAAAAGATTAATACTAACAAAAAGTAAGTACCAGGTTTCGCGTCTGGTTTGTCGCAGTATTTAAGCATAAAGCGATTTTTTGATTTTTCTGCCTGAAGAAATGAGGGCAAGCCATCACATGGATCGAGGGTGGGATAATTCCAGTCAGCGAAATTTTACCGTAGGTTATCTGTTATTTGATCTGTGGCGTGATAGCCGCCAGACACCACTGATCTCGTCACTCATTCCCCAATCCCGGCGAGAATGTGGTTATTTACAGGGCTAAAAAATGAATAAAAAAATAGAGCCTGTCGACATCCGCCAGACTCTACAGTACACACAGCAGTGCATCCTCGTCTTAAATCCGGCCTGGGGTCCTGGTGACCGGTGACAGTGTTATAACGGTTTTACCCATCCGTTGCCAATTTTCTTCAGTGACAGATTTCACGAAAATATAAGTTAAATCATTTGTCTTGTGATTGCATAATCATGCATCGTTAATCGACGAGTAAATTTACCGGGCGAGTAGCCCGTTCGACGCTTAAACATATTGCCGAACGATTCAGCTGAGGCATAGCCCAGACGATGGGCAATTTTGGTCAACGAATATCCATCATCAAGAAGCGTCACTGCAGAAATAACGTGCATTTGCTGAACCCAGTGGCGAAATGTTAATCCCGTCTCTTTAACAAATAAGCGCATGAGTGTACGGCTACTGACGTTAATTTTATCCGCTAGATTATCCAGTGTTGGCAGATACCCTTGGTTGTTTAGCAAATTCTCACAAAGCTGCTGTAGCCGCTCATCATTTGGCCAAGGGAGTTCAAGTGACATTTTCACCCCCATTTTTATTTCCTGAAGTATCAGTGTCTCGAGGGCTGAAAAACGTAACTGTTGTTTATCTGTGGTACTTTGCGACGGTGGAAGTTGGTTAATTGCAATTAGTAATTCCCTTAACAGGGGTGAAATACCCGTCATGAAGCAAACTTTTCCCAGCGTTTCACTTTCCGCTTCTGAAACCAGTACGGTTTTTAAAAGTACGTTGCCTGTCGCAACAAACTTATGCGGCATTTGTGGGGGCAGCCAAAGCGCGCTGCTGGCATGCACTAGCCAGACGCTTTCTCCAGCCCATACACGAACGACTCCTTCAGCCGGGTAAAGCAACTGGGCATAGAGATGTTTATGCCAGGGAACTGTACCTCCATTCAGATGTTCCGAATCCAGTCCGATAATGTGATGCCCTGGTGATGCTTTGGGTTGCAGTGTGATTGTCATTTACAGTAGGTATTTTGTCAGAAATCATCAAATAAGCCATGTTAAATTTTAAATATGACGTATGCAAGTTTCCGGATATATACGGTGTAAAGAGTGATGATAATTTCTAAAAAACAGCTTATTGGGGTGGTAGCGATCGGTATTCTTTTGGCTGGCGTTGTCTTTTTTATCTGGTGGGTAAGCAAAGGAAGATTTATACAGACGACGGATGATGCTTACATTGGTGGTAATATCACCACGGTGACAAGTAAAGTTTCTGGTTATATTTCTGCTATAGAGGTGCGCGATAATCAGAGTGTAAAAAAAGGCGATATTATCCTGCGTCTCGATGATCGGGATTATCGTGCAAATGTCGCCAGGCTTGAGGCAAAAATAAAAAGTAGCAAAGCCAATCTCGAAAGCATTCAAGCCACTATTGCGATGCAGCAGTCGATAATTCAAAGTGCCAGTGAAACATGGCAGGCAGTAAAACATGAGGAGCAAAAGCGCCTGCGAGATACTGAACGTTATGAAAAACTCGCACAATCAGCGGCAATATCGCAACAAATTATTGATAACGCCAGGTTTGACTACCAGCAGGTCGCAGCAAAGGAGCGCAAAGCCGCGAACGATTTCCTGGTGGAGAAGCAACGGCTGGCAGTTTTATCTGCTCAGGAAGAAAACGTACGTACAAGTATCGAAGAAGTTCAGGCCGCTTTGACTCAGGCACTACTGGATCTGGAATATACCCTTGTTCGTGCGCCGATTGATGGCATTGTCGCAAACCGCAGCGCCCATACAGGCAGTTGGGTGGAAGGCGGCACATCGTTAGTTTCACTAGTACCAGTCAGTGAGTTGTGGGTTGATGCAAATTATAAAGAAAACCAAATAGCGGGAATGAAGCCAGGAATGAAGGCTGAGATCCGTGCTGATATTCTCAAAGGGGAAGTGTTTCACGGTCACATTGAAAGCCTTTCCCCAGCGACAGGAGCCAGTTTCAGCTTGATTCCGATAGAAAATGCCACTGGCAATTTCACCAAAATTGTTCAGCGTGTCCCGGTACGGATTGCATTTGACGACGCAAAGGAATTAAAGCAACTTCTTCGCCCGGGACTGTCCGTCACCGTCAGTGTTGATGAGAGATGATGTCTATGCGTAAACATATTGCTTTCGCCAGTATGTGTATGGGATTATTTATTGCTCAGCTTGATATTCAAATTGTATCGTCATCCCTAAATGAAATAGGTGGTGGTCTGTCCGCAGGTAAAGACGAAATGGCCTGGCTTCAGACCAGCTATTTAATTGCTGAGATTATTGTTATTCCGCTCTCTGGGTGGCTGTCACGGGTATTTTCCACTCGTTGGCTTTTTACTCTATCCGCGGGAATATTTACTTTAATGAGTATCGCGTGTGGACTTGCTTGGAATATTCAGATCATGATTTTTTTTCGTGCTTTACAGGGAGCTGCTGGCGCATCCATGATCCCTTTAGTTTTCACGACGGCGTTTATTTATTACCAGGGTAAAGAGTTGGGGTTGGCTGCTGCGGTAGTCAGTGCGCTGGCCTCACTGTCACCGACGCTAGGGCCAACTCTGGGGGGCTGGATCACTGATAACCTCGACTGGCGATGGCTATTTTATATCAATATATTACCTGGCATATATTTAGTTTTGAGTATTCCTTTTCTGGTTAATTTTGATAAACCTGATCTCTCTTTACTGAAAGTTGCTGATTATCCGAGTATTATCCTGTTGGCCATGACACTGGGATGTCTGGAATATACCCTTGAAGAAGGAGCGCGCTGGGGATGGCTGGATGATAATACTATTTTGCTGACATCAGTTCTGGCATTGGTAAGTTTTATTTTATTTGCTGCGCGTACACTTACAATATCCAATCCGATAATGGATCTTAATGCTTTTAAGGATAAAAATTTCACACTGGGATGTTTTTTCTCTTTTTCTGGAGGGGTTGGAATATTCTCTACTGTATATTTAATACCTGTGTTTTTGGGGCAGGTTCGCGGATTAAATGCCGAAGAGATAGGTTTTGCCGTTTGCACAACAGGTATTTTCCAGTTATTTTCTGTTCCCTTTTACTTCTGGTTAAGTAAAAAAATAAATCTGCGATGGCTGTTGATGGCGGGGCTGGGTGGATTTGTGTTTTCAATGTATCTTTTTACCCCTATAACCCACGAATGGGGATGGCAGGAGTTACTGTTTCCACAGGCAATTAGAGGGATTTCGCAGCAGTTTGCGATGGCCCCCATCGTAACATTAACGCTGGGGGGAATTCCAAAAGAACGGCTGAAGTTAGCCTCTGGTGTATTTAATTTAACACGTAATCTTGGGGGCGCGATTGGTATTGCCCTGTGTGGCTCTATTCTCAATAATCGAACTAATTTTCATTTTTCGAGAATGGGTGAAAAAATGGTTTCTGTTCCCCATACGGTGAATGACTTCATTTCCAGAAGTGCTTTGTTTTTTAATCGCGGAGGAAGTGACCAGACATCGGAAATACTGGCTTCAACCAAATTATTGAGTCAATTGATGCTGAGGGAGGCGCAAACTATGGCATTTTCGGATACCTTTCTGCTAATCAGTGGTCTGTTATTTATCGCATTTTTGTTGGTTCCTGCTATGAATAAATCATCCTGATCGGAGCCTGTGCTGAATTAAACTCGGGCTAAACTGTTCGATACTGCTAACAGGCTAGTATAAAATGCTCCGCCTGCGCAGATACTCACAGGTATGAAGTAGAGTATTGTTTCAATCTGTGAAGGGAACGATGCAGTAAGTATGAACAATTAACCCGTCTGAATCACGACGTGTGAAGGTGCATAGGAGGTTACATGAACCTTGACGACAAATCGCTGTTTCTTGACGCCATGGAAGATGTCCAGCCGCTGAAACGTGCTACAGATGTCCACTGGCATCCAACGCGTAACCAACGTGCGCCGCAGCGTATCGACACGCTGCAACTTGATAATTTCCTCACCACTGGATTTCTCGACATCATCCCGCTAAGTCGGCCGCTGGAGTTTCGGCGGGAAGGGTTGCAACATGGGGTGCTGGATAAGCTGCGCAGTGGTAAATATCCGCAACAGGCGAGCCTGAATCTTTTGCGCCAGCCGGTGGAAGAGTGCCGCAAAATGATGTTCAGTTTCATTCAACAAGCCCTGGCGGATGGTTTGCGTAACGTGCTGATTATTCATGGCAAAGGACGGGATGATAAATCGCATGCCAATATTGTCCGCAGCTATGTGGCGCGCTGGCTGACCGAATTTGATGATGTTCAGGCATATTGCACTGCGCTACCGCATCATGGCGGCAGCGGGGCGTGTTACGTCGCACTACGTAAAACAGCGCAGGCGAAGCAAGAAAACTGGGAGTGCCACGCTAAGCGCAGTCGTTGATCACGAGACGCATCCGTGGCTTATGCCGCCAGCACGCGGTTGCGTCCATCATTTTTCGCTCGATACAAAGCATCATCAACGCGTTTAAACAGTTCATCGATGCTTTCATTTCCTTCGTGATGCGCCACACCAATGCTGACAGTAAAGCGTGGTAAGCCCGAAATACTCACTTTTGCCACGCTTACGCGGATAGTTTCAGCCAGCGAAAGCGCGGTATCCAGTGGGGTTCTTGGTAGCAATAAGACAAACTCTTCGCCTCCCCAACGAAACACCAAATCGCCTTTGCGAGCGCAACTTTCGAGAGTGCGGGCAAGGGCGCATAACACCTCATCACCTTTAGAATGCCCATAGAGATCGTTAATGTGTTTAAAACGATCGGTGTCGATGAGCAACAAGCTGTAATCCTGAGCGATAGCGAGGTGCTGCATTTGGCCTGGCTCGGTAATGTGATAAAACTGTCGCCGATTCAGTAATCCTGTCATCGCATCATGGTGGGCAGCATGTTCCAGCTGCTCCTCCAGCCGTTTTTGCTCAGTAATATCATGCACAATACATAACATGAGCTTGTCGCCATAAATTTCAATCGGCCCGGCATAGGTCTGCACATGACGAGTCGAACCATCCGCCAGTTTATGAACAAAATTCAAAGGTTTATGACCACCGGGTAAATGCGAGATTTCATGCATGATAGGCATGACGCGACGCCCGAGCATATTTATTTCCCAGGTATGTTTCTGGCACATCGTTTCATGGTTATAACCATAGAAATTGAGAGCGGCGAGGTTAGCATCAACGATTTGGCCATCTCGTGAGGGGTCAATCAACAACATTGGCGCAGAGTTAGTCAGAAAAAAGCGCGCATAAAAACCTTGTTTTTTGCGCTGATAATTTGCCGAGCGACTGGCTTTTAAACCCAGCGTTGCCGGTGCTTCGATACCTTCGAAAATAATCACCGGTTCTGTTTCTGTCAGCTCTCGCAAAACAAGCCGACAGCTTAATGCTGTTTCCTCTTCTTTACGCTGAACGGTGAGGATTTCGATAATATCGTGTTGATTTTGCAGATCGGAGAGGTATTTCGGCAGTTCTTTTTGTGAGGAGACGGAATAGGGACCGGTTCGTAGCTGACTAAACGTGAGGTCTTGCATCAACAGTCGCGCCGCGCTGTTGGCATAAATTAACTGTTCCTCAAAGGGCGAAACGATCCAGACAGGACTGGTGAGTAAGTCCAGGGTATTGAAGTTGTGTGTAATCATTGAGATCCCATTATTTTTATCAATTTTTGTTGCTATCCGATCGCAAAAAAGCCACGTCATATGATCAGATAATTCTGATAATGATAGACGCTATTTAACACTTCACACGGTTTGTATACGGAAAAGCATTTTGCTTTTTGTATTCAATTTAGACAGAATTTTATTAATCATTTCAGGGTAATGGGGTGATGAGATGTTGCGTAACAGGGCCAGAAGGCTAGACTACAAAATAATGCGTTGATGATGGAGGCACTGTGGAAGCGATTAAGGGATCGGACGTTAATGTCCCGGATGCAGTATTTGCATGGATGCTGGATGGTAGAGGCGGCGTTAAACCGCTGGAAAATACAGATGTGATTGATGAAGCGCATCCCTGCTGGCTCCACCTTAATTATGTACACCATGATAGCGCCCAATGGCTGGCGACAACACCGCTGCTTCCCAATAACGTACGTGATGCGCTGGCGGGCGAGAGCACACGGCCCCGAGTCAGCCGTCTCGGTGAAGGCACGCTGATTACATTGCGCTGTATAAACGGCAGCACCGATGAACGCCCCGATCAACTGGTCGCCATGCGTGTATATATGGACGGGCGGTTAATTGTTTCGACCCGACAACGCAAAGTGCTGGCGCTGGACGATGTGGTGAGCGATCTGGAAGAGGGCACTGGTCCGACCGATTGCGGGGGGTGGCTGGTGGATGTGTGCGATGCGTTGACCGATCATTCCAGCGAATTTATCGAGCAGCTGCACGATAAAATTATCGACCTCGAAGATAATCTTCTCGATCAGCAAATTCCACCGCGTGGATTCCTGGCTCTGCTGCGCAAACAATTAATTGTGATGCGTCGCTATATGGCACCGCAACGTGATGTTTATGCTCGTCTTGCCAGTGAACGTTTGCCGTGGATGAGCGATGACCAACGCCGTCGGATGCAGGATATTGCCGATCGCCTTGGGCGCGGTCTTGACGAAATCGACGCCTGTATAGCACGGACTGGCGTGATGGCGGATGAAATCGCTCAGGTGATGCAGGAAAATTTAGCTCGTCGTACCTATACAATGTCGTTGATGGCAATGGTCTTTTTACCCAGTACGTTTCTGACAGGGTTATTTGGCGTCAACCTTGGTGGGATCCCTGGCGGTGGATGGCAATTCGGATTTTCAATTTTTTGTATTCTGTTAGTTGTTCTTATTGGTGGTGTTGCTTTATGGTTGCATCGTAGTAAATGGTTGTAACAAAAGCAATTTTCCCGGCTGTCTGTATACAAAAACGCCGTAAAGTTTGAGCGAAGTCAATAAACTCTCTACCCATTCAGGGCAATATCTCTCTTGCAGGTGAATGCAACGTCAAGCGATGGGCGTTGCGCTCCATATTGTCTTACTTCCTTTTTTGAATTACTGCATAGCACAATTGATTCGTACGACGCCGACTTTGATGAGTCGGCTTTTTTTTGCCTGTTATTTATCAGCGTCTACCCTTTAAGAGTCCACCCAATGACCGGAGGGAAATATGACGACACTTATTTATTTGCAAATTCCTGTCCCTGAACCGATTCCTGGCGATCCTGTTCCAGTACCTGATCCGATCCCTCGCCCGCAACCCATGCCTGACCCACCACCCGATGAAGAACCGATTAAATTGTCGCATCGTGAGCGTAGATCTGCGAGGATACGCGCCTGCTGACTTTGCGTCGATGACCACGAGAATAGATTGTGACCGCTTTTTCTACCCTGAATGTTTTGCCTCCCGCCCAACTCACAAACCTTAATGGGTTGGGTTATTTAACCATGACGCCGGTGCAGGCCGCCGCGCTTCCGGCGATCCTTGCCGGAAAAGATGTTCGCGTGCAGGCGAAAACCGGCAGCGGCAAAACGGCGGCTTTTGGCCTCGGCTTGTTACAGCAAATTGATGCGTCGCTATTTCAAACCCAGGCTTTAGTGCTGTGTCCTACGCGTGAACTGGCGGATCAGGTGGCAGGTGAATTGCGTCGGCTGGCGCGTTTTCTGCCAAATACCAAAATTTTGACGTTGTGCGGTGGTCAACCGTTCGGTATGCAGCGTGATTCGTTACAACATGCGCCGCATATTATCGTGGCAACGCCGGGCCGTTTGCTGGATCACCTGCAAAAAGGCACTGTATCACTGGATGCGTTGAATACGCTGGTGATGGATGAGGCCGACCGCATGCTGGATATGGGATTTAGTGACGCCATTGATGATGTCATCCGTTTTGCGCCAGCATCTCGGCAGACACTTCTGTTTTCGGCAACCTGGCCGGAAGCCATTGCCGCAATCAGCGGAAGAGTGCAGCGCGATCCTTTAGCGATTGAAATTGACTCAACAGATGCTCTGCCACCTATTGAACAACAATTTTATGAGACATCCAGCAAAGGCAAAATTCCTCTGTTGCAACGGTTATTAAGCTTGCATCAGCCATCCTCTTGCGTGGTGTTTTGCAATACCAAAAAAGATTGCCAGTCTGTCTGCGACGCGCTGAATGAAGTAGGGCAAAGTGCATTGTCGTTACACGGCGATCTGGAGCAACGCGATCGCGATCAGACCCTGGTACGTTTTGCTAACGGTAGCGCCCGTGTACTGGTCGCGACTGATGTTGCTGCGCGTGGTCTGGATATAAAATCGCTTGAGCTGGTGGTGAACTTTGAGCTGGCGTGGGACCCTGAAGTTCATGTACATCGCATCGGTCGTACAGCTCGTGCAGGAAATAGCGGTCTGGCGATCAGTTTCTGTGCTCCGGAAGAAGCACAGCGGGCCAATATCATTTCTGACATGTTGCAGATAAAACTTAACTGGCAAACGCTGCCAGCGAATAGTTCCATTGTGCCGCTGGAAGCAGAAATGGCAACGTTGTGTATCGATGGCGGGAAAAAAGCCAAAATGCGCCCGGGTGATGTATTAGGTGCGCTGACAGGAGACATCGGGCTTGATGGCGCAGATATTGGCAAAATTGCCGTGCATCCGGCGCATGTTTATGTCGCGGTGCGTCAGGCTGTTGCTCATAAAGCATGGAAACAGTTACAGGGCGGGAAGATTAAAGGAAAAACGTGCCGGGTGCGGTTATTAAAATAATGAAATGTTGAATTGCAGGGTGCAAGAGTAAACATCTTCTTAGGCATTGCCGGATGCGACGCTGGCCGCGTCTTATCCGGCCTCCATAAGAGTAGCCCGATACGCTTGCGTATCGGGCGCTATCCTGGTTATTTCACTTCAACCACATTCAGCCGTAACTCATCCAACTGATTTTCATCTTCTTCTGGCTGCCAGCCCGCTGGTTGTAGTGGGATCTCTTCGCGATCAAACGCCAGATCCCCCCCGTTAACCACTTCAGAACCGTGGGTAATGCCTTTGAAATCGAACAGGTTGGTATCGCACAGATGCGACGGCACCACATTCTGCATCGCGCTGAACATCGTCTCGATACGCCCCGGATAACGTTTATCCCAGTCACGCAACATGTCAGCAATTACCTGACGTTGCAGGTTAGGCTGTGAACCGCACAGGTTGCACGGAATAATCGGGAACGCTTTTGCATCGGCAAAGCGCTGAATATCTTTCTCGCGGCAGTAGGCCAGCGGACGAATCACGATATGTTTGCCATCATCGCTCATCAGTTTCGGAGGCATACCTTTCATCTTGCCACCGTAGAACATATTTAAGAACAGCGTTTGCAGGATATCGTCACGATGGTGACCCAGCGCGATCTTCGTCGCCCCCAGTTCCGTTGCGGTGCGATAAAGGATACCGCGACGAAGACGAGAACACAGTGAGCAAGTGGTTTTGCCCTCCGGAATCTTCTCTTTCACGATACCGTAAGTGTTCTCTTCAACAATCTTGTACTCAACGCCCAGCGTTTCAAGATACTCGGGCAGAACGTGTTCCGGGAAGCCCGGTTGCTTTTGATCGAGGTTAACAGCCACCAGCGAAAAATTGATTGGCGCGCTTTGCTGCAAATTGCGCAGAATCTCCAGCATGGTATAGCTGTCTTTACCCCCGGAGAGGCAAACCATGATGCGATCGCCTTCTTCAATCATATTGAAGTCAGCAATGGCTTCGCCCACGTTACGACGCAGACGTTTTTGTAATTTGTTCAGGTTGTATTGTTTTTTCTTTGTAATTTGTTGATTTTCTTGCATTATTTCAGTTCTCTGGTACTAAATGGGGCATATTGAGGGCAAACTTTGCAACTACGATAACCGCGCATTCAACATGGCTACCTGTTCGTCGTTCATGTCATCAATCCACATACCGTAAATTTCATACACCATCTGCGCAGTTTCATGCCCCATCTGGCTGGCTATAAATGCCGGGTTCGCTCCTGCCGTCAACAGCCAGCAGGCAAAAGTATGTCGCGTATGGTACGGATTACGGCGGCGAATACCAGCACGTTTTACTGCTGCATTCCATCTCGCTCCCAAATAGTCGTAGTGAAATCTGATGGGAAAGCCTTGCTTAGCATGCTGGTGTTGCGCTACCCGTACAGGATGCGGTAACACAGGAAGAAATTAGAACAGAAACTGTGGCGGACATTGTGCATTCGTTGCCAGGCAGAGAAATAGAACGCTACAACAGGTGCAGAATATAATTTTTCGCAAGTGCCAGAATAGCGATATTATGCAGTGTTTTTTAGTTTTCTATCAGGGGATATTTTGTGAAACCTTTCGGTGAATAAAATAATTCTCTGTAATAAATGATGGGTATGGTTGGTGATTATATTTGCGCATGGAAATATTACATTGGATATGAATATATTTCAAATGAAAGAGCCATGACACCCGAATGGAGTTAGGGATTCATTACGTATCTAATCTAAAGAATAAGAAAAATACTTAATTCATTGTGGGTGGTGATGATATCTTGATATGTGAAAATGGTTCTCTTAATAAGATGTAAC
>ERZ506440.365-NODE-365-length-13362-cov-5.11648_pt1 | contig 13362 bp, 7 predicted proteins | sample MGYA00513528_ERZ506440 | MGnify/ENA metagenome assembly ERZ506440
GTACCCGGAGCGGGACTTGAACCCGCACAGCGCGAACGCCGAGGGATTTTAAATTCTACGTAGGATCAATGAGTTACATAGCAGTGCATTGCGAAACTTTGCTGACGTTGAATGGTCGTCTTTGCAACCACTGGCGGAAAATGGATAGCCGTAGATTGCGTTGAGCACAGAAACAGCACAGGGTAATCGTCTACCTGGTCCTGTAAAGGAGGTTGTTGCCACACAAGCTAAAGCGCTTGACCTGCCCCCAGTATTCGGTACAACTGTAAGTTAGTAATATCTGTTCTGTGAACCGCTCTCTGAATGTGATCCATTCATAATCAGCGCTACCTTTAGAGGTTGAATACACAGCCCCTGGTAAACATAACGTTCCAGGGGGTACTTTGCGATGAAGGATATTTTTACAGCGTAAATTCGTTTCCGAGTCCAGTGCCCAGGTTATTTACTATATAAGCATCTATTCTCTGATCATTAAATCGCCAGCAGTCAATGGCAAGATCCATCAGCAGGCGTTGCCTTGATGTGATGTTTTCCGCGGACCAGTCTTGATATTCATATCCATATTTCAGCTTAAAGCGATTTAATGCAGTGTTATCACCAATTGAGTACTGGGAGTGGAGTAATCGAGTCATGATGATTTCAGAGTTTAAATATTCTGTTTGTTTTTTCAAAAACCAGTCTTCACTCAAATCATTGCAGTTATTGACGGACTGGTTAATTGTACCCTCTAATAATGTTACATTACCAATCTTGTAGACATAACTTGTTCGATTTGCATCAGAGAACTCCCCGTTTTCAGGGGCGTTTCGTACCGTCTGAGGAAGAATATGCTCAATTTGCATCTGCTGAATAGCCTGCTGGCTCTTTTCCGGAAAACCGCAAAGATGGCGGATATGATTCTCTAATCTACCCAATACATAACGTTGGCGATACTGAGGCGTAAAATTATAGTCATTAATAATTGAGAATCGTTCTTTAAATTCATCTAAACGCTCCACAACAAAAGGTATAAGTGTTACTGAAACAACATTTGCAACCTCTGCTTTCGTTTTCACATCCCGAAGCTTTACAGCCCATTGAGTAAAGCGTTGCTCATATGTCTTCGATTGAATAGCCATTGTATTTGTAAAGAATAAAAAGCTCTCAAGTTGAGCACCTAAGAAATCCATTACATCATCAGAACAACTAATGTCCAATGCCATTAGTAAAACCAAATGCTGACGTGAGCGATATTTATTAATATATCCAATGTTACTTACATTTGGAAAACGGGCATTTTCGCGCCAGTAGGCTGCTTCATTTGTTGCATTGACCAGGTTAGCGTATCGTTCTGATAATTTTTCCAATTCTTTGACGAGAACCATAGGGTGTGTCTTATACTGCAACGACAGTTCCCCCTCAGCTGAAATGATCCATTTATATATATCATCTTCACGCAAAATCCCGTGATGATATCGTGCCATCAGAAAGTAACGTAAAAAACGAAGCGGGTTATCACTTTCGCCGCAAGATTCAAGGTTATTAGTGATGGATTTCCATGTTGTCTTTATTGCCGAAAACTGTTCTTCTTTTATCTGACTGAAAATCAAATTTTTAACAAGATCCATAGCATTAAGGCTGGCACCACGCTGATTGATCGTTTCGAAGATCTTTAATGCGCTACTTAAGTTCTCTGATTCAATGACAACCAGCTCAACTTTTGTTAAAAAAAAGCGAGCGAAGGAGATTAATCCATTCAAGCTATCTTGCAATTGGTATTTAAGATAATCACGAATGTGATCATACGCGTCAGCCATTTTTTTTACTGAAGCTGTTTCCGCAAAGGTATTGGTTTGCCCTTCAATTAACCGCGAAATAAACCCTCGACTTTCTTCATATTGAAGATCTAGTCTAATTAGATTTTCCTCACTATTAATATCATAACTAGAGAGCCATTCCTCAATAGTTTTCAGATATTCCAGCCCTTTTTTGTCAAGTGTATCCAATCTATCTTTTAATAGATCCCGTAAGGCACACATAGTGATGACAATAGTGGTCAACCGCTGCTGTCCGTCAATAACATCATGCTTTTCCCCATTCTTGACGATAATAACAGAACCGAGAAAATAACCATTTTGATCTTTCTGCTCTGGTTGGTATTCATTGTCTAAATCCATGATAAACTGTTCAACCTGATCATCAACCTTCCATACATACTCACGTTGATAATCGGGAACTAAAAAATAATAATCGCTTAATTTTGATATGTTTTTTACATCAGCTTCTATTTTCATTTTATATCCTTACATAGCTGGATGAATACCGCAGATCATACTGATCCCAGATCCAATTCACAAACGAACAGGAGAGTAGACCCCTTCTACATTACAGCTATCTCCGTCATCAAAAATCAACTCTCCTGCACTATAACCATCCATGGATAAAATAGCCTTTTCATTGAGAGCCAGACTAAGGCACATTGATGTTTTTATCATATTATCTGTACCATAAACCTCATACCAGTTATCTTCTTTTTTAGAAACCTCTACCTCATACTTTCCTGAGTCAATATTAACCATGCTAAATACATTATCTACATCACATGAATCCTTGCTATCTGTAAAAATTATTTTTTTATCATAGCCATCAACCCTGAGATATGCGTCTTCAGAATAAGCATAAACATAACAATATTTAGTATTAACAAAAGAATCCTTCCCAGTAATTTGATATAAATTACTATCTTTTCTTGTGACATTTATTTCCCACGTATTGGCATGAACATAACCTGGAGCCAAAAACAGGGTTAATAAGAACGGTCCAATCTTGGCTTTAAAGTTTCTAACAATTTTGAAAAACATAAAACCCCTTCTTATATAGTTCTGTAATATTTTAATTTAGCTGGGCTCTTACTACATATCAGCCAACAACATCCCAGCCATGCCATCCAGCCGTTTCTTGACCTTTTCCCACCCAGGCATAACCTGCCCCATCAGGCGGTAAAACTCTTCACTGTGGTTGTGCTCAGCAACATGGCATAACTCATGTAGCAAAACATAATCGATACATTCTGAGGATGCCTTAACCAGCCATGGATTCAGGGTCAGACAGCCTTTTGCTGAACAGTTGCCCCATTGCGTTTGCATCGCCCGCAGACGTATCGGAGGACGCTCACTGACCCAAAGGGTCTGCGGAATCAGTAAATCAAGCCTGCGCTGAAAAACATCTCTGGCACGTTCCCGATACCATTCAGCCAGCAAGGCTTTAATCTTTTCTGCCGATTTGTGTCTGACAGTCACTTCCAGACGCCCACGCAACATTTTCACTCGTTGCGGCACAGTAGCGTCTTCTGTCACTTTCAACTGATATTGCTTACCGAGATAATAATGGCTTTCTCCGCTGACATACTGACGCGGAACAATGTGTATCTGTTGCTCCCTGAAATCACGCAGTTGCTGGTATATCCAGCGCCCACGTTTTTTCAGCGCAGACAATACCTCGTGCTCCGGTGTTTCAGGCGGTACAGAGGCCACAACCCGGCAGTCCGGATAAACCTTAATGAGCACCCTGCCCTTTACGACCTGACGCGGAACACACTGTACGACGATGACCTCATCACCATAGACAATGCGTAACGCTTTCATTGATGGCGATTCTTTTTCACTCATGATTTCATCAAACCAACGCGCAGTATCTGGATGATGGTTTCAACAATACGGTTAACCTGATTCATTCCGGCACCAATTTCCCGGCAGGCCGTAAACAGCAGTGGTAGCAGACTTGTCTTAACGACTTTCTCAATGTCCTGGGGGTTCAGGGAGTTTTCTGCCACCGCTTTGACGATAATGTTGTCCACTTCAAAAGCCAGCTTCGTCCACTTATCCTGCACCTGAACGTCGTTTACCGCAAAAACCTCAGGTAGCTCTTTTTTAAATACACCGTAATACGCCTGAGCATGCTTGTTTACCGCCAGTGCATCCGGGATATCGCTGAGCTTACGGGCTTCAACCTGTTCTTCAAATTCACGGAACAAAAGGTACTGTTTCAGCGGATGGTCAAACAGTTTTTCAGCCTCTTCGATAGCCATACGCAGGAGTTTTGAAAATGCCTCCTGAGCATACGGGTCATCACGCAATTCCTGCTCAATCATCTTTGTCACACGGGTTTTAATGATGTCGGTTTCATTGCGGGTTTTATTGTTGTCCCACTCTTCGGGCTTTTCGCTCTTGCCCATTTTACCGACTTCATACACGCCACCCGGTTCACGAACTTCAACGCCGGTGACATGCTTATCCAGCAGTTTTTTCACCTGCTCAGCGTAGTCGTCATAATTGACCTGCTCTCCACTTACCTGCATCGCCCACTGGCGCAGGCTGGACATCTGTTTTACGGTTTCTTTATAGAGATTTCGGTCTTGTTCCGTAAAGCTCTTGTCGGTGAAGAAGGTAGCGGACTGCAGTGCCACTTTCAGGCATCCGGCAAAGGCCGTTAACGCCTCGAAGAAATCATCACGGGTTTTCTGATGGATATCGACCATCTCTCCGTCACGTTCTTCCATTTTAGGCACCAGTACCGCACGTAACTGCTCAGTATCATTTTTGTTTTTAACACCGGCAAATATGGCCCACAGCTGGTTATACAGATGCGGCAGGCGCTTGTATTCAGAGCTCATGGCGCTGTACAGCCCGTCAATATCTTTGATATCGTATCCGCCCTGAGTTCGGGAGGCGAGGTCCTGATATTTGCCGATAGTCGTGTCCAGCTCAGCCAGAATACCACGATAATCAATCAGCAGACCGAACTTTTTTAGTGGATGCAGTCGGTTCACCCGCGCAATCGCCTGGATAAGGTTGTGGGACTTAAGCGGCTTGTCGATATACAGCACGGTATTCTTCGGCTCATCAAACCCGGTGAGCAGTTTATCAACGACTATCAGCAATTTGAGCTTCTCATCGGTATCGAAACGACTGATGACATTACGGGTATACACAGACTCATCCTGCGTGCCGACATTATCCTTCCACCATTTCGTCACTTCCGGCAGTTTGCTTTCATCCACCTCAGTATTCCCTTCCCGGGTATCCGGCGGGCTGATAACTACTGCTGACTCAAACAACCCGGCTTCATCAAGATACTTTTTATATTTGATGGCGGAAATCTTGCTGTCGCAGGCAAGCTGGCCTTTCAGTCCCTCATCAATATTCTTCGAGAAGTGCGTGGCGATATCGAGTGCGATCAGACGGATGCGATCATCTGCACTATAAACCTCACCTTTACGGGCATATTTACGCTTAAGGTCGGCTTTTTGCGCTTCGCTTAACCCATCGGTAATACGATCAAACCAGGCATCTATTGCCCGATCGTTAACCTCAAGGTCGGGAATACGTTCTTCATACAGCAAAGGTGTAACGGCTTTATCTTCTACCGCTCGCTGCATGGTATAAGCGTGGACAATCGGTCCGAATTTATTGGTGGTCTTGTCTTCTTTTAGCAATGGCGTACCAGTAAATGCCACAAAGGCGGCGTTCGGCAGGGCCAGTTTCATTCGCACATGGTTCTCACCACCCTGGCTACGGTGTCCTTCATCAATCAGAACGATGATATCGGGGCTGGTATTGACGCATTCAGGAAGTTTTGTCGCTGAATTAAATTTCTGGATTAGGGTGAAAATGATGCGTTCTTTACCGGAGCCAATCTGTTTCGCCAGCATCTGCCCGGATGTCGCCATTGCATTGGCTTTGTCTTTTTTCCCGGCCAACTCGCCGCCGGATGCAAAGGTACTGCTGAGCTGTTCTTCAAGATCGATACGGTCCGTCACCACCACGATACGACACCGCTTCAGGCTGTCATGAAGGATCAGCGCCTTGCTGAGGAACACCATGGTGTACGATTTGCCAGAGCCGGTGGTATGCCAGATAACACCACCTTCCCTGCCCCCATCGGGTCTGCGGGTACTGATGCGCTCCAGCAGTCTTTTAATACCGAACACCTGCTGATAGCGGGCGACAATTTTCCCGGTCTTTTTATCAAACAGGGTGAAAAAGCGGGTCATCTCCAGCAGACGTTCCGGTGAAAGCAGGCTGATGAGCAGCTTATCCTGCCCGCTGACGGCCAGTTCACCAGCAGCTATTAACTGTTGGTACCAGTCGAGATCGGCTGAAGGACGATGATCAAACAACGCATGAATTTGTTCAGTCGATAACTTATGGTTGCGCAGCGCATACATCTGCGCGTAAGTAATATCTTCTTCGCGCCATGCCGCCCAGAATTTCATTGGTGTATGACAGGTACCGTAGCGCCCGTCATGCCCGTTAATCGACAGTAATATCTGGCTGTAAGCAAACAGCTGCGGGATTTCGTCGTTGAGCTGATTGCGGATACTCTGGGATATCCCTTCGTCAATGGTTGGCCCTTTCTTGCCGTGACCCGCCGGGCTTTTCGCTTCAATGACGGCCAGCGGGATACCATTCACAAAACACACAATATCCGGCCTGCGGGTTTCGACACCGCCTGACCGCAATACCGTAAATTCTTCGGTAAAATGGAACTGGTTATTTTCCGGATGTTCCCAGTCGATCAGCGCAATGGTGGGGTTCACCTTCTTGCCATCGACAAACTCCGTGACGGCGATACCGTAGAGCAGATGGTTATACATCCGTTCATTGGCTTTGAGCAGCCCTTCATTGAGCGCCGGAGAACAGACCTGTGATATCAGGTTATCCAGTGCTTTTTCCGATAACTGGCAGGTTTTGCCACCCGCCATAAAGGAACGCTTCGACAGCTCTTCACGCAGAACCGGACGCAGCACCACCTCATCCTGTTTATAGCCCCGGTAATCCATAATCTGTTTCGGAGATAAAAACGTCCAGCCGAGGCTGGTCAGTAACGTCAGTGCCGGGATTTTGGCGCTGTATTCTTCCTGGAATTTAGGTTGGTAGTGCTTATCCACCCGGTAATCCTTCTTGGCTAAGAGGTGAAACTGTATGTCCTTACGGACATACTCAAAATGAACGAAGACTTATGATGAAAAGAACGGCGAGTCCCGATAAAGGCGATTGTACTTGACCTGTTCTGTTTCGCCCTTGTTTACATTACCAAATTTCTCCTGATGCGTCGTACAGCAGGAACCACAGGATGCACAAATAAATCGTCCTTCTGAACATTTTTCATGCAAATCCCTGGCGTCAATTATTTCGCTGCATTTGTAACCAATACAGTGATTAATGTAATGCCCGATACCAAACTGTTCGCACGAATGACTGGCACATTTAAAGACGGTCAGGCGATACGCGGCCTGGAAAGGTTTTTTCACAAATCCTTTCGACTTTGTATCCCAGACGCTGACTTCCACACGAGCATATTTCATATCTGGAACCATCAGCACCCCACAACTTCGGCAATGCAAGCGGGAATGTAATTCTCTGATACGATTGAAATACCCAGCCAGTTTAATTGGGAAATCCCGCTTAGAAGGTTCGCCTGCAATCAGATAGGTCATGCCATAGTGGGCAAGCCAGTCATAAATAGTGAAGTCGATGTAATCCCGACTGAGGTCGGGCAGTACCTGCGGATCATGGCAGATTTTCGAACGACAAAGGAATTTTTTCTCTATCGTTCCGTCAGGTTGTTTTGCATTCCAGTGAAATGCCTCACAGGATAATTTTAAATTCCGGGAACGAATTTTCAATGAGCTACACTGTGGGAACAATTTGAAAACAGAAGGATGGCTTACCGGGATTTTACCCGACAACACTCCCTGCCATATCTCATGCAGAATAATACTCAGAACGGACTGTTCATCGTTACGCCCAATCAGCGGTAACAATTTACTCAGAATAAAGTATTCAGGGTCAGAAGAAATTTCAGTATTCGACTCAATATCATTAACAAAACTGAAATCTTTCCTGAACATCTTCTGTTTAATCAAATACTTATTGACAAAAGGACTAATCGCGGAATGTTTATAAAATTGCTCTCTCGATGAGAATTTCTGCTGATAGGCATCACGGACAAATGGTTGTATATCCATTTTATTTTTCGTGAAACTACGTCGAACAAAATTCTCTATATCATCATGCCGATGTTCAAGAATCCGCTCGCTGCTTATACAATCGTAAAATGCCAGGTAGAGAATAGCACTTATAGATATATGGCTGAGTAATTCATTGATGATGTCCGATGTTGAAGCCCCCTGGCAATCCGTAGCCGCAGAACACCTTTTCACCCAAACAGCGAACTGATCAATGTTATTATCGATAAATGACGAAGGCATGACCGCAGGAGATATTTGTTGTGCGGTCAAATCATCAAAATTCTTATCAGAGGCGAAAAGTGCAAACTGGTTATCGTAGTTACGTGATTTTAAAAATAGCGGCAAGACTTTTGTAGCAGCTATATCACTGGTAACTAACCGAATTATAGCCCTTTCGCCAAAGGACTGAGTGAGAAAATTAATAACGCAGTCACGATAACGCCAACGAGCGAAATCAACGCCCTCCTCAATAATAGCCCGGAGATATTCAATAAGGAGCTCAGCCGTCTCCTCATCTGTTTTATCAAGAATGTGAACATTAAAAGCCGTAGGCTTACCATTTTTACCTGTACCTTCCCTGAACAGCACCGGTGCATTGTCAGCGGGTGTATAGTTCCGGCTTATCTCATTCTTATGAAAAAACAGCTCATTACCATTCTCTGATAAGAGAAAGCCAAAGTTATTCTCCCGATCCGTTTTGCTGTTGTAGCCTCCGAACCAGAGAACATTTCCCATGTACCACCGGGAACGATCCAGATTGTTCACTGCCATGAGCAAGCCCCCTTCCGCTTTGTCAGTGCAGGCAGCACTTTTTAAATTTTTTACCACTGCCACACTGACACGGGTCATTACGACCGGGCAGTTTTTCTGCCCCCTTCACGGGAACAGGCCGGGATGATGCCTCTGACATTCTCACCGACAACCAGTGCTGGTAAAGCGCCAGTGCCGCAGGCTGAATGAGAGTAATACTCTGTTCAAATTGAACAGGTGACATTTTCTCAACCACTGGGAAGTTCTTTTCAATACCATGAAGGGCTATCGCCTCCAGCGAGGGACGTAAGGCCTCTGGCAAGGCTGACCAGTCATCCAGAGACCGGCCTTTCATATACCCGAAACACCACTCTTCGACGATGGTATATGTCTTCCCCTTCACCTCACGTCCATTGAAAATCGGTTCAAACTGTTCAGGGGCCTCATACAGGCAGCCAGCGATATCGTTCATATGCTGAAAACACAGCCCCACAAAACGCGTCATCTCTTTTTCAGTGGTCCAGCGAGGGTGGTAATCACCTCGCCCCCAGATAGCACTGAGCCAGGTATTAGGGGAAATCGTATTCGGGCCAGAGACAATCGCCGTCAGAAAGCCATCCAGCTCAGAGAAACAGAGCACAGAGTCATCATTGCCGTATTTCAGCAACACCTCTTCCAGCCAGTCGATTTCCCGGTCAGTCAGCGGCCCGCTTTTCGTCAGTTTCATTCGGCAACCGCCTCATCGACCTTAACACGACGTTTGCCAGTCAGTAGCTGTTGCATCAGGGCTTTTTTCTCATCTCTCAGGCAGGCGAGTTTTTTCTCCAGCGTGGAGATTTCAGCGTCGGCAGCGGAAAGGACGGCGGCGATTTTTTGTTGTTCTTTGATATCTAATGGCAACCTAAAGTCTTTCTCTTTAAGTTCTCGCATATGTCTGCTGTAACCTAAATTCGGAATATCTGTATTTGAAAGAAGATAGTATCCAAGTTTTGGTTCAAGTATTTTGCTAGTTTTTATTACTTGCGTTCCATCAGCACCGGGACAAAACACAAACTCAATCCATTTGACGCATCTTGTATGATCGCCAAAAACAATCACAGGCACGTCCGAATAAACCTCTAAATTATTACAGTACCCAGCAATTCGACTTTGCCCTTGATCGATTATAGGGATGGAACCTGACTGTAAATAATCGGAAGATTTGACTTGCGACGATTTTTTATTTGCAACAATGAAAGCATTATCAAACGTTAAATATACCCACTCCCCACTAAACCTCACCCCATTCTCATCCAGCAGGCGTTTCTTCCCGGTAAGCAATTGCTGCATCAGGGCTTTTTTCTGCTGCTGGCTGTTGGTGAGAAGCTTTTCCGTTACTGAAATCGCGTTATCCCAGGTTGACAGGATTTGGGCTATTTTCTTTTGTTCAGCAACAGGCGGGGTAAGCACAAATTGATTATCAATGTCTTTTTTTTGAACATGTAATAATGTTGATTTGAAACCATGAGCCTGCGCTTCAATTTTTTGAGTTATATGCAATAAAGCTAAATACAGCCAGTGTCCATGAACATTTTCATTTGCAAATACCTTGTAGATATGCTGATTCAAAACACCTTTTGGCCCATTCCAAATGAAAGGACCGAAGGATACACCTTTTGTACCTGCCCAGGAAAATAGTAACTGCCCTGGTTCAACCAACCATTTATCCTGAGGAACACCTGAAAAATAGTTATAATTATCGCTTCCATTCAAATTTTGAATTCGAATGATAGGGAGACCTTGTGTATCCCACTCATGTGGCTTGAAACTATTACCATTTTGTAACTTACAAATATCTGACACTTGGAGAAGCGTCCACCCCTTAGGCACCATAACCCAACTCCTTCAGATAACCCGCCATCTCAACTTCCAGCTTCGCCAGTTCCACCTTCAGTTGCTCACGCTCTGCTCGCACCGCCACCAGGTCAATCTCATCCTCTTCTTCAAAGGTATCGACATAGCGCGGAATATTGAGGTTGTAATCGTTGTCCTGAATTTCCTTCAGGCTGGCAAGATAGGCGTATTTCTCGACGTTATCGCCATCACGGTAGGTCTTGACGATTTTCTTAATGTTTTCTTCGCTAAGCTGGTTCTGGTTTTTACCTGCCTTGAATTCACGGCTGGCATCGATAAACAGCACCTTGTCATCAACTTTCTGCTTTTTGAAAATCAGAATCGCAGCCGGAATCCCCGTACCGTAGAACAGTTTTTCCGGCAGACCAATTACCGCATCCAGCAAATTTTCGTCGATCAGTTTCTGGCGAATTTTACCTTCGCTGGAGCCACGGAAAAGCACACCGTGTGGCACAACTACGCCCATACGGCCAGTTCCCGGTTTCAGGGTTTCGATCATATGCGAGATAAAAGCGTAATCTCCTTTAGTCTTCGGCGGTACACCGCGACGAAAACGGCCAAACTTATCGTTCTCGGCCTCGTCATGGCCCCACTTATCGAGGCTGAACGGTGGGTTAGCGGTCACGATATCAAACAGCATCAGGTCGCCATTTTTATCGAGCAGCTTCGGGTTACGAATGGTATCGCCCCACTCGATTTTATGGTTGTCTTCCCCGTGCAGGAACATATTCATTTTCGCCAGCGACCACGTAGAACCGATCGCTTCCTGACCGAACAATGCATAGTTACGACTATCATGCCCGGAGACAATTTTACGCCCACACTTCATCAATAATGAACCGGAACCACAGGCTGGATCGCAGATGGTATCACCCGGTTGCGGATCGAGCAGTTCTGCAATCAGGTCCGAAACTTCCGGCGGGGTATAGAACTCCCCGGCTTTCTGCCCACCGCTGGCGGCAAAGTTTTTGATCAGGTATTCGTAAGCATTGCCGATAACGTCCAGCATACCGACACGACTCGGCTTCAGGTTGAGATCTTCACCGGCGAAGTCTTCCAGTAGCTGACGCAGTATGGTGTTTTTCTGTTTTTCTTCGCCAAGACGATCGGTGTTAAACGAAATATCCTGGAACACGCTTTTCCCGGCATCTTTCAGTTTGGTTCCGTTGGCTTCTTCGATTGCATGCAGAGCCTGATCGATACGCTCACCGTTACCCGGCTCATGGCGGCGTTCGTACAGCGCATAAAAGCTGGCACTTTTTGGCAGTACAAAACGCTCGTTGGCCATCATCGCTTCAATCAGTTCCGGCGCATCGCCATACTGTTCTTTGTATTCGTCATAGTGATCCTGCCAGACATCTGAAATGTACTTGAGGAACAGCATGGTAAGGATAAAGTCTTTATAGGTATCAGCACTGATGGTGCCACGGAACGTATCACACGCGGCCCACAGGGCTTTGTTGATCGTGTCCTGACTGATTTTGTCGTTCATGAATCATCCTGGTCTAAAGAAAAAGCTAGCGATGCAGGGCTTTGCATCTTAAAAATTGCGGTAAATGATACCGTAAGATGCCTCCCCTGACACGCCAATATCGCAGCATTCAGGTTTGCATCATCCCCGTAATATCGACATGAGACAGACTGACACAACCTGGCTCGTCACTCGCTAAAAACCAATTATCTTAGTAAGATAGCATCCATATTAGCCATGGTGTAAAACTGCCGTTGGGGTAATGATGATCCATATATCACCCATTCTGGTGTGTGAAGCTGACATCATCCATAATCGGCAACGTTGATGCCCTTTGATAGTAATGATGACCGTCAATGTGATTCCCCTGCTGACTGGAGGTCTCCGGATAGAATGAGTATTGCCAACTGCGCTATCGGCCCACTTTATGATGAGCAAATAAAAAAAACACTTATGTATGCTGACCATAAATTCAAGCGGCTAATGAATACACGAATGTCGTTACTCGAACATTTATCACCCCACTATGACTTATCTTCCATGTTCAGCTATGAGTTGGAGGGAAGAGTTTTTCGGATTAAATTGATCAAGCCTGAGATTAAATTATCTCGCCAGCAGTTGATCTTCTCCTCACTCTTTTTAGAGAAAGATTTTCTAAAAGAATATAAAAAACACATCTCAAATACTCTACAAAAAACAATCAAACAGTGCATTAAAAAATACAAACAAAAAATCAAAATCGAGCCTTCTATTTTAGATTACATATCAGCGTCACCCCGCAATACGTCGAGTTATGTATTACATGAGATAGTTTCTCAATGTGAACATTGCGATGAAATTCGCAATATTAAAAATGATATATTGCTTGATGAACTAACGTTGAATGGCCGGATCACTAACATTTCAAAATACATTAAAAACAGTCAAGATAAAATCGTCGAACATATAGAGTTCTGCACTCATAAACTTGTCAATATAAGTCGTAAGAATCGTCACATTTTCAACAGCACCACAATATCTGGCAGAAAACCTAACATCACTGGTGTTTTACTTTGCCTTTCAGAATTGATAAGCAACCTGCATATTTACCCAACTGAAATTAATAATATAAGCAATGCCATAATATTAAGCATTGCATACTCTGTACTTCAACATATTCAATCCGGAAGAGAAACAGAAAAAACCAAAACCTCTCCAGCACTGGATTTTATCCCCACCATCATCGCACCTCAAGATC